>WNGP01002836.1_pt1 | contig 21666 bp, 28 predicted proteins | sample 5407671 | NCBI WGS metagenome assembly WNGP01 (sample SAMN13153381, study PRJNA577476) | soil metagenome | isolation source: 40 cm soil or saprolite under Garry oak tree replicate 2 | place: USA:California | collected 2016-06-15
GATCGGCAAGGGCGGGCAGCTGTGCCGCGGCGCCGGCACGAGCGCCCAGGTCGTCGCGAAGGAAGGCAACTTCGTCACCCTGCGGCTCCGCTCGACGGAAATGCGCATGGTGCGCGGCGAGTGTCTCGCCACGATCGGCGAGGTCGGCAACGCCGAGCATGAGCTGCTCTCGATCGGCAAGGCGGGCAAGAGTCGCTGGCTCGGTCGGAGCCCGCGGGTGCGTGGCGTCGCCATGAACCCGGTGGATCACCCGCTGGGCGGCGGCGAGGGCAAGAGCTCCGGCGGCCGGCCCCCCACCAACCCGTGGGGCAAGGTCGAAGGCAAGAAGACGCGGCACAAGAAGAAGCCGTCGACGAAACTCATCGTGCGCGGTCGGAAGCGCGGGAAGGCAACGACGTAATGGGACGCAGCGTCAAGAAGGGCCCCTACGTCGAGGAGTCGCTCCTCGTCAAAGTGCGGGCCCTGAACGAGCGGAACGAGAAGAAGGTCTTCAAGACCTGGTCGCGGCGCAGCACGATCACGCCCGAGTTCATCGGTCACACCCTCGCGGTGCACAACGGGAACAAGTTCATCCCCGTGTACATCACCGAGAACATGGTGGGCCACAAGCTGGGCGAGTTCGCCGCGACGCGTTTGTTCCGCGGCCACAGCGCCAAGGGTTCGGCCGCCGAGCGCGAGGCCGAGGCGGCGCCTGAAGGTGGCGCTCCGCCCGCGAGCGGGACCGGCGGCGGCGACAAGGAGAAGAAGTAAATGGAAGCCCGGGCGATTCAGTACACGGTGCGGCAGTCGGCGCGCAAGATGCGCCTCGTGATCGATCTGATCCGGGGACGCCCGGTGCCGGAGGCCGACGCCATCCTGCGGTTCTCGAAGAAGCGCGCCGCGAAGCAGATCCACAAGGTGCTGAAGTCGGCGGTGGCGAACGCGCAGCAGGCCGCGCAGCGGCAGAACGAGGCGTTCGACGCCGACCGGCTGCGGGTCAAGTACGCGGTGGTGAATGAGGGCCAGACGTTGAAGCGCTTCACCGCCGCGGCGATGGGCCGCGCGACGCCGATCAAGAAGCGCACCAGCCACGTGGAGATCCACGTGGCCAGCGACGCGGCGCCCGCGCCGGCGGCCAAGGCCGCCCCGGCGCCCGCGACGGCGACGAACGCGCAGCCGAAGGCCAAGGCGAAGACGAAGAAGGCGAAACCGAAGAAGAAGTCCGCCGCGAGCAAGAAGGCAAAGAAGACCAAGAAAGCGAGCAGGTAAGTGGGCCAGAAAACACATCCCTACGGGTTCCGGCTCGGGATCGTCAAGCAGTGGCGCTCCCGCTATTTCGCTCGGCGCAACTTCCCGGAGCTGCTCAAAGAAGACGAGCTGATCCGCAAGTACCTGAAGACGCGGCTCAGCCACGCGGCGATCGCCGACGTGCACATCGAGCGGAAGCCGGGCAAGGTGACGGTCACCGTACACACCGGCCGGCCCGGCGTGGTGATCGGGAAGCGCGGCGCCGAGGTCGACAAGCTGCGCGACGAGCTGGCGCAGCTGACCGGCAAGGAAGTCGGCATCAACGTCGAGGAGATCAAGCGGCCCGAGCTGGACGCGCAGCTGGTGGGCGACAGCGTCGCGCACCAGCTGACACAGCGCATCTCGTTCCGGCGCGCGATGAAGCGGGCGGTGCAGAGCGCCATGCGCATGGGCGCGCAGGGCATCAAGATCAAGACGGCCGGCCGCTTGGGCGGGGCCGAAATCGCGCGGACGGAAGGCTACCACGAAGGGCGCGTGCCGCTGCACACGCTCCGCGCCGACATCGATTACGCGACCTCCACCGCCAAGACGACCTTCGGGACGATCGGCGTGAAGGTCTGGATCTTCAAGGGCGAGCGGACCGAAGATCTGCACGGCCGCACCTATTCCACGGGCGTCTGAACGATGCTGGCACCCAAGCGCGTCAAGTTTCGCAAGCACGCGCGGTAACACTGTCGCGTTCGGCCATTACGGGCTGATGTCGCTCGATCCGGGTTGGGTCACGAACCGGCAGATCGAAGCTGCGCGCGTCGCGGTCACGCGTGAGATGAAACGGGGCGGGAAGGTGTGGATTCGCCTCTTCCCCGACAAGCCGATCACCAAGAAGCCCGCCGAGACCCGGATGGGAAAGGGCAAGGGCAACCCGGAGGGCTGGGTGGCGGTGGTGAAGCCGGGGCGGATCATGTTCGAGCTCGAGGGAATCGAGGAGCACCTGGCGCGCGAAGCGCTGGCGCTGGCGGCGGCCAAGCTGCCCGTACGGTCCAAGTTCGTGAAGCGGGAGGAGCGCTAAGATGGCGGCCAAGAACCGGCCCGAGGAGCTGCGCGAGCTGAAGACCGAGGACCTGACGCAGAAGCTCGTGATCCTGAGCGAGGAGCGGTTCCGGCTCGAGTTCCGCCGGGCCACCGAGGCGCTCACCAATCCGCTCCAGTTGCGCACGATCCGCCGGGATATTGCGCGCATACAGACGATTTTGAAGGAGAGAGCTTCAGTATGAGCGAGCGCAGCCGGAGGAAGGTTCGTACGGGCACCGTCGTGAGCGACAAGATGCAGAAGACCGTGACGGTCTCGATGTCGCGTCGCTTCGCGCATGGGTTCTACGGCAAGCAAATCAACCGCACCAAGACGGTGGCCGCGCACGACGAGCACGGCGCCAAGGCGGGTGACACGGTGCGCATCGTGGAGACGCGGCCCCTGTCCAAGCGCAAGCGCTGGCGGGTGGTCGAAATCGTCGAAAGGGCGAAGTAGCCATGGTGCAGCAGGAAACGCAGCTCAAGATCGCGGACAACTCGGGCGCGCGGCGCGCGCTCGTGATCCGCGTGCTCGGCGGGTCCAAGCGCCGCTACGCGGGGCTGGGCGACGTCGTGGTCGTCACGATCAAGGACGCCATCCCCACCGGTCAGGTGAAGAAGGGCGAGGTGGCCAAGGCGGTGATCGTGCGGACGGCCAAAGAGACTCGACGCAAAGACGGCTCCTACATCCGGTTCGACGAGAACGCCGCCGTGCTGATCAACGACGAGGGTGAGCCGCGGGCCACTCGTATTTTCGGCCCGGTGGGCCGCGAGCTGCGCGACAAGAAGTTCATGAAGATCGTGTCGCTCGCGCCGGAGGTCATCTGACATGAAGCCGCTCGTCTACAAGAAGTCGCGCAACGTGCGGGGGATGGAACCCGCCCGCCACAAGCTCCACGTCGCCAAGGGCGACACGGTGCGCGTGATCCGCGGCGAAGCCCGCGGCAAGGAAGGCAAGATCCTCCACGTGTACCCCAAGCAGTTCCGGGTCGTGGTGGAGGGCGTGAACATCGTGAAGAAGCACAAGCGGGCCACGACGCCTCAGGGCGAGAGCGGGATCATCGAGTTCCCGGCGCCGATCGCGGCGTCGAACGTGATGCTGCTCGACCCCAAGTCGGGTCACCCCACGCGGGTGCGGCGCCGCAAGGACAAGGACGGAACGGTGGAGCGGATCGCGGTGCGGTCCGGCCAGCCGATTCCGCGAGTGAGGTAGCGATGGCGGACGAGAAGAAGCCGACGGAACAAGAACAGCCCGAAGCGGCGAACCCCGCGGCCGACGTGGCGAAGCCCGAGGCCGAGGCGGCGAACCCCGCGGCCATGCCGCGGGGGGAAAAAAAGCCCAAGCAGCAAAAGGGCGAGAAAGGTGAGAAGGGCGGCAAGGGTGGTAAGGGCGCCAAAGCTCCGGCCCCTGCGCCCGAACCCGAAGGGCCGCCGGCCGAGCCGGCGCCCCGAGCCCGGCTACTCGACTTCTACGAGCAGCGGGTGCGCGCCAAGCTGCAACAGCAGTTCGGCTTCAAGAACCCGCACCAGATTCCGCGGCTCCTGAAGATCGTGCTCAACGTCGGCATGGGCGACGCGGTCAAGAACCCGAAGGGGCTCGACGCCGCCGCTGCCGAGCTGGGCTCCATCACGGGCCAGCACCCGGTGGTGACGCGGGCCAAGAAGTCGATCGCGAACTTCAACCTGCGCGAAGGGCAGGCGATCGGCTGCGCCGTGACGTTGCGCGGCGCCCGCATGTACGAGTTTCTCGATCGGTTCATCACGGTGGCGGTGCCGCGGATGCGCGACTTCCGCGGGCTGCCGACCAAGAGCTTCGACGGGCGCGGCAATTACACGCTCGGCATCAAGGAGCAGATGATCTTCCCGGAGATCGACTACGACAAGGTCGAGCGCATCCACGGGATGGATATCACGTTCGTGACGAGCGCCGGGCGGGACGACTCCGCCCTGGCCCTCCTCCGAGAGCTGGGGATGCCGTTCCGGGGCGAGACCCCCGTGGCGGCGGCCTAGGAGACCACATGGCGAAGAAGTGTTGGATCGAGAAGGTCAAACGGACGCCCAAGTTCAAAGTGCGCGCCTACTACCGCTGCCAGCGCTGTGGGCGGAGTCGAGGCACGCTGCGGAAGTTCAAGCTGTGCCGCATCTGTTTCCGTGATCTGGCGCTGCGCGGGGAGATTCCCGGCGTGCGCAAAGCCAGCTGGTAAAGGACAGGCGAGATGAGCGTAACTGATCCCGTCGCCGATATGCTGACCCGCGTGCGGAACGCCTGTGCGGCGGGCCACCGCCGGGTCGACATGCCGGTGTCGAAACTGAAGGTCGAGATCGGGCGGATCCTCCGCGACAACCACTACATCCAGGATTACAAAGTCCTGGACGACGGGCGTCACGGGCTGCTGCGGCTCTACCTGAAGTACCACAACGACGCGCCCGTCATTCGCGCGCTGCAACGGATCTCCACACCCGGCCTGCGACGTTACGTCAAGGCGCGCGAGATTCCGCGCGTCAAGAACGGACTGGGGATGGCGATCCTGAGCACGCCGCAGGGGCTCATGACCGACCGCGAAGCCCGCACCGCCCGCATCGGCGGCGAGCTGCTCGCGGTGGTCTGGTAGGAGGGGGCCCGATGTCGCGTATCGGTCGCAAGCCGGTCCCGCTGCCCAAGGGCGTCACCGCGCAGATCGACGGGCACACCATCCTGGTGAAGGGTCCCAAGGGTGAGATCAGTCGCACCCTGCACGTCGACATGGCGCTGGCGCTCGAAGAGAACGCGGTCGTCGTGCGTCGTCCCTCGGACGAGACGCGGCACAAGGCGCTGCACGGCCTGACGCGCACGCTCGTCGCCAACATGGTCGAAGGCGTCACCAAGGGGTACGCCAAGGCGCTCGAGATCCAGGGCGTCGGCTACAAGGCCGAGCCGAAGCCGTTCGGCGTGCAGCTCGTGGTCGTGTTCTCGCATCCCGTACCCTACCACGCGCCCAAGGGGATCAAGATTTCGGTGGACAACAACGTCCTCGTGAAGATCGAGGGCATCGACAAGGAGCTGGTGGGCCAGGTGGCCGCCGAGATCCGCAACGTGCGCCCGCCCGAGCCCTACAAGGGCAAAGGCATCCGCTATCAGGGCGAGCAGGTGCGGCGCAAGGCGGGCAAGACGGCCCAGGCGGCGAAATAACCCATGCGATCCATTCACAAGATCAAGACGTCGGCGCACGAGCGCTACCGCCGCCACCTGCGGGTTCGGAAGAAAGTGCAGGGCACGCCGGAGCGGCCGCGCCTCGTCGTGTTCCGTTCGTCGAAGCACATCTACGCCCAGCTCATCGACGATCAGAAGGGCGTCACGCTGGCGGGTGTCGCCGATACGTCGGAGGGCATCGCGGTCGAGGGCAAGGGCAAGGTGGCGCGCAGCTTCGCGCTCGGCCGACTCATGGCCTCGAAGGCCAAGGAGAAGGGCATCGTGAAGGTCGTGTTCGATCGCGGCGGTTATCAGTATCACGGGCGCGTGAAGGCCGTGGCCGACGGCGCCCGCAAAGGGGGCTTGGAGTTCTAATGGCCGACGACCAGGAGCAGCCAACACCCGCAACGGCAGAGCCCACAACGGCCCCGGTCGCTGCACCGCCTCCCCAGGAACACCGGCCGTCACGCGGTGGTCGGGGGGGTGGGGGCGGTGGGGGCGGTGGGGGCGGTGGTGGCGGCGGTGGTGGTCGCGGCGGCCGTGGGCGGGGACGCGGCGGTGATCGCCAGGGTGGCGAGCGGCAGCGCGAGGGCGACGGGTTCGTCGAGAACGTGATCGCCATCAATCGCGTCGCCAAGGTCGTGAAGGGTGGTCGCCGTTTCTCCTTCAACGCACTGGTGGCGGTGGGGGATGGGAAGGGACAAGTCGGCATCGCGACCGGCAAGGCCAACGAAGTCAGTGAGGCAGTGCGCAAGGCCGTCGAGTCGGCGCGCCGCAAGCTGAAAGAGGTACCGCTCACGGGCAGCACGATCCCGCACGAGATCGTTGGCAAGCACGGCGCGGGTCGCGTGCTGCTGAAGCCGGCGGCGACGGGAACCGGCGTCATCGCCGGCGGACCGGTGCGCGCGGTGCTGGAGTGCGCCGGCGTGCGCGACATCCTGACCAAGAGCCTGGGCTCGACCAACCCGCATAATATGGTCCGGGCGACAATGGATGGGCTCGCGCGGTTGACGACGGCCCGTCGCGTCGCCAAGGAGCGGGGCGTGGAGCTCGAGGCGATTCATTACCGCGCTCGCCAACAGGCCGGGGTGACGCATGGGTAGGCTGCCCCCCACTCGGAAATACCGGAAGCGGAAGTCGGGTCGCGATCGGGTCTTACCGCCCGCCGGCAAAGGGAAGCTGCGGATCAAGCAGGTGCGCTCGGGGAGCGGCCATTCGGCGCGCCTGAAGCGCACGCTCGAAGCCCTGGGCTTCAAGCACCATCAGGACGTCGTGATCAAGCAGGACCACCCCGCGCTGCGCGGGATGCTGCAACAGGTGCGCCACCTCGTCGAGGTGACGCCGGCGAAGGAAGGCTCGAAGTAATGGCGACGAAGACGAGGGCGACGAGGGCGACAAGGGCGAAGAAGACGAAAAAAGACGCGCCCGTGACGCGGCTCGCGCTGCACGATCTGAAGCCCCCCAAGGGCTCGCATCGCGCCCGCATCCGCAAGGGACGCGGGCCTGGGTCGGGTATCGGCAAGACGGCGGGGCGGGGCGGCAAGGGCCAGACGGCGCGCACCGGCAAGAAGATCCGCCCCGGCTTCGAGGGCGGGCAGATGCCGCTCATCCGCCGCATTCCGAAGCGGGGCTTCACGAACCCCTTCAAGCTGGACGCCCAGGTCGTGAACGTCCGCCACCTGAGCCTCCTCGCCGAGGGAGTCGAGATCACACCCGACACGCTCTTCGGCGCGGGGCTCGTGCGCCGGCCCGACCAGCCGATCAAGCTGCTCGGCATGGGGGAGGTGCAGCGCAAGTTCGTCGTGAAGGGCGTCTCCGTCTCCGCAAGCGCCAAGACCAAGATCGAGCAAGCCGGTGGAACGATAGAGTGACGTCCCCGATCCCCAATCTGTTCAAAGTCCCGGAGCTGAAGGACAAGCTGCTCTTCACGCTCCTGTGCCTCGTCGTCTACCGCATCGGCGCGCACATCGCCACGCCGGGCGTGAACGTCGATGCGCTCGCGGACGCGGTGGCGAGCCGGGGCCAGGGAACGCTGCTGCAGCTGTACGATCTGTTCGCGGGCGGCGCGTTCTCGCGCGCCACGGTGTTCGCCCTCGGGATCATGCCGTACATCTCGGCCAGCATCGTGTTCCAGCTGGCGGGCCCGGTGTTCCCGGTCATCGAGAAGATGCAGCGCGACGAAGAGGGCAAGAAGCGGCTCACGCAGTGGACGCGCTACCTCACCGTCGTGCTGTGCCTGTTCCAGGCCTACGGGTTCGCGATCTTCACCGAGTCGCTCCCCAACGCCGTCGCGTCACCCGGGTTCGCCTTCCGCATGACCACGGTCCTGACGCTCACAACGGGGGGCGTCTTCGTCATGTGGCTCGGCGAGCAGGTCACCGAGCGCGGCATCGGCAATGGGATGAGCTTGATGATCTTCTTCTCGATCATCGAGCGGATCCTGCCGGAGTCGCTGAACACCATCGAGGCGCTGAAGAGCGGCACCCTCAGCTTCCCCGTGCTGCTGGTGGTGCTCGGGATGATGCTGTTGGTGGTGGCGGGCACCGTCGCCGTGACGGTGGCCGCGCGCCGCATTCCGATCCAGATCCCCCGCAAGGTGATGGGGCGGGGACGGATCCGCGAGGGCCAGAAGACGTTCATCCCGCTGCGCATCAACAGCGCCGGCGTGATGCCGATCATCTTCGCGCAGTCCCTGATCATCGTGCCGGGCACGGTGGCGCAGTTCAGCGGGATCCAGTGGCTCAAGGACTTCTCGCAGTACTTCAACACGACGTCGATCTGGTACGTGCTCACCAGCGCCGTGCTGATCGTCTTCTTCGCCTACTTCTACACGTCGATCATCTTCAACCCGGTCGACCTGGCCGAGAACCTGAAGAAGCAGGGCGGGTTCATTCCCGGCGTGAAGCCGGGTGCGGCGACCGCGGACTACATCGACCAGGTGCTGTCGCGCATCACGCTGCCGGGAGCGATCTTCCTGACGTTCGTCGCCATGTTGCCGATCGTCATCACGAACACCCTGAACATGCCGTTCGGGTTCGGCGGCACGGCGCTGCTCATCGTGGTCGGTGTCGCGCTCGACACGGTGCAACAGGTGCAGCAACACCTGCTGCTGCGCCAGTACGACGGTTTCATGAAGGGCCCCGGCGGGGGTAGCGGGTCGTCGCGCGTCAGCTTCCGGCGCTAGGCAGGCGCGTACTTTAGTGTTCATTCTCATCCTGGGGGCGCCGGGCTCGGGCAAGGGGACCCAGGGGAAGATCCTGGCGGAGCGTCTGGGCCTCCCCAAGATCACGACGGGCGACATCCTGCGCGCCGCCATGAAGGACGGCACCCCCCTCGGCAAGCAGGCGAAGCAGTACTACGACAAGGGACAGCTCGTCCCCGACTCGGTCATCCTCGATTTGATCAAGGGCGAGCTCTCGAAACCCGAGGCGAAGGACGGCGCGATCCTCGACGGCTTCCCGCGCACCGCCGCCCAAGCGGAGATGGTGGATCGCACCCTGGGCGAGCGCGGCCACCGGCTGAACCACATCCTGCTGCTCGACGTGGACGAAGACGTGCTGGTCCGCCGCATGTCGGCGCGGGCGTCCCAGGAAGGCCGCTCCGACGACACGCCCGAGGCCATCAAGACACGGCTCGACGTCTACCGTCGCGACACCGCCCCCCTCATCGCGCATTACAGTCAACGCGGGATCGTGCATCGCGTGCCCGGCGGCGGCACCGTCGATCAGATCGCGGAGGAGATCAAGCGGATCATCGGACGATGATCACGATCAAGTCCCCGAGGGAGATCGAGACGATGGCGGCCGCCGGCCGGATCGTCGCCGGGACGCTCGCGCTGGTGGCGCGGCATGTCCGCCCCGGGATCTCGACCGCAGCGCTCGACCAGCTCGCCGAAGAGTTCATTCGCAGCCACCCCGGTGCCCGGCCCTCGTTCAAGGGGCTGTACGACTTTCCCGCCACCCTCTGCACCTCCATCAATCAAGAGATCGTGCACGGCATTCCCTCCCCGACGCGCGTCCTGAAGGAAGGGGATCTCTTGAGCGTCGATGTGGGCGCCTGGCTCGAGGGCCTGCACGCCGACTCCGCCGCCACATTCCCGGTGGGCGACGTCGCCCCCGAGGCGCAACGGCTGCTGCAGGTGACGCGGGACGCGCTGGCGGCCGGCGTCGCCCAGGCGCGAGCCGGCAACCACGTGGGCGACATCGGCTACGCCGTGCAGCAGGTGGCCGAGAAGGCGGGCTACTCCGTGGTGCGGGAGCTGGTGGGGCACGGGATCGGGGCGGCATTCCACGAGGAGCCCCAGGTGCCGAACTACGGGAAGCCGAAGCGCGGCGCCCGGCTCGTGCCGGGCATGACGATCGCGATCGAGCCGATGATCAACGTCGGCGAGGCCGAGATCCGGACGCTGGATGATAAATGGACGGTCGTGACGCAGGACGGGTCATTGTCGGCCCATTTCGAGCATACGGTGGCGATCGGGGAGAACGGGGCGGCACCGAGGATCTTGACGACGGCCGATTGACGCGCGGCTGACCCCGGGGCGTCGCCCCGGGGTCAGCCGATCCCCAAATGCGTTGCTTGTTCCAGCAATTCCAACCCCAACGCCGGATCCGACAGCGATTCCACATTCACCCGCACGTTCTCCAGGGCCCCGGCAATCGCGGCGCGGGCCAGTCCCTCTGCCACTTTCGCATCTGAACGCGCGTTCTTGTTGCCTATCTGCGCCAGCTCCTGCGCGAGCTTCCGTACCGTCGACGTGAGACGCGCGACCGTGAGCGGCACTCGAGCAGCCCCCAGGAGCGCGTGGTCGATCGCTGCTGCGCGGCCCGGGGTGTCCTTGGGGACCTTGTAGGCCTCGCTGACGCCCGTGTAGGCCGCGGCGTCCTCGTCGACGAGCCGCCGCAGCTCCGCGCGGACCCTGTCGGCCTCGCTCAGGATTTCCTTCGCCCGCACCTCGACGCCCGCGTACGCTTTCCGGCCGATCGTCAGCCGAGCCACCATCGCGACGAGCGCGGCCGCGAGCGTCCCGGCGAGCGCGGCCGCGCTGCCGCCGCCCGGGGCCGGCGCCCCGCCCGCCAGCTCGTCGATCCATCCGTCCAGCGTAGGCCCTTGCGTCTCACGGATCTTGGACTCGAGCACGTGCTCGGCGGCATCGGGGAGCAAGAGGCCCGCACCCAGGATCGCCCGCTCCGGCACCAGTCCCACGATCTCGCTTTCCTTGATCTTCACGCCTCGTATCGCCGCCTCGGCCTTCACAGCCTCGAAGACTGTCGCCGGAGGCGTCTCGTCGATGTCGAGCAGGTTCATCGACACCTGCGCGAGACCCCCCACCTCGAACCCACTCGCCTGCACGGCGGGGAGTCCGCCGCTCGAGGTGCGGATCTTCTTGGCGATCTCCTTGGCGATTTGAACGTCAGCCGTCGCAAGGTAAATGTTGTACGCCACAAGAAATGGCCGAGCGCCGATCGCCGTGGCGCCCGCGGTGGGGTGAACGCGGTTGGGACCGAAATCGGGTTCGAGGGCGCGCTCGCGCAATCCCTCGAACTCGCCTTTGCGGATGTCGGGGAGCCGTTCGCGATCTGCGCGCGCCGCCGCCCTCGCGTACAGGAACACCGGGACGTGGAGGTCCTTGCCGACGCGTTCGCCCAGCTGCCGCGCCAGTGCGACGCACTCGTCCATCGTGACGCCCGCTACCGGCACGAACGGCACGACATCGGTCGCACCCATGCGCGGATGTTCGCCGCTGTGCTTGGTCAAGTCGATGCGCGCGGTCGCGACGCGCATCGCGGCGTAGGCGGCCTCGAGTGCCGCGCCCGGGGGAGCGACGAACGTGAATACGGATCGGTTGTGCGCCGCGTCCGACTGCACGTCGAGCAGCTTCACGCCGGGCACGGCGACGATGGCCGAGCGAAGGGCGTCGATCGTGGTCCGGTCGCGGCCCTCCGAGAAGTTCGGCACGCATTCGACGAGCGGTGACGGCATCAGGCGTTCCTCAACAAGTCGATCAACCACCCGTGCAAGATGGGGTTTCCGGCCACGATGGCGCCGTGGCCGAGCACGTTTTCCGAGCCGTCGAGCCGAGTCACCCTGCCGCCTGCTTCTCGCACCAGTACGACGCCGGCGGCCACATCCCACGGCGCGAGCGACAGCTCCCAGAACGCGTCGAACCGGCCGGCGGCCACGTCGGCGAGATCGAGCGCCGCCGCGCCGGCGCGGCGGATCCCGCTGCTGCTCTCCATCACGGCCGCGAACTGCCTCACGTACGCGTCGAGCAGGCCTTCATCCTTGAACGGGAACCCCGTGCCGACGAGTGCACGTCCCGGCTCCGTCAGAGACGACACCGCGAGCTGTTGCTCCCCGACCCACGCGCCTTCACCTGTCGCCGCTCGATAGACCGCATCGCGCGCGACGTCGTGTACCACACCCACGCACAACGCACCACTCACGACGCACCCGATACTCACCGCGTACTGCGGGTACCCGTGCAGGTAGTTCGTCGTGCCGTCGAGCGGGTCCACGATCCAGACCACGTCGCCGCTCGCGGCGAGCTGGGGCGTGAGCTCCTCGCCCACGACGCGCGAGCCGGGAACGTCGCGCGTGAGCGCCTCGGCGATCAGCGCCTCGCACGCGCGATCCACCTCCGTCACGAAATCGTGGCGGCCCTTTTCGGTCCAGTCTCGGGCGCTCGGGCGCCGGGCGGTCCGGATATAGGCGGCGGCGCGCGCCGCCGCGCGCTCGGCGACCTTGACTAAGTCGTTGTAATCCCGCACCTTGAGACCCCTATGACGCGCGTCTTCAGCGGCATCCAGCCCTCCGGTGAGCTGCATATCGGCAACTACCTGGGCGCCGTCCAGAACTGGGTGCAGCTGCAGCACCAGCACGATTGCCTGTTCTCCATCGTCGACCTGCACGCGATCACCCAGCCCTACGACGTCGCCACTCTCGCGCAGCGCACTTTGGACATGGCCGTGGGGCTGTACGCGTCCGGCCTCGATCCTGAGAAATGCATCGTGTTCGTGCAGTCGCACGTGGCCGAGCACAGCGAGCTGAACTGGCTGCTCACGATCGTCGCGCCGCTCGGCGAGCTGGAGCGCCAGACCCAGTTCAAGGACAAGTCCCAGCGCCAGGAAAGCATCCCCGCGGGGCTGCTCAACTACCCCGTGTTGCAGGCGGCCGACGTGCTGCTCTACAAGGCCCGCCTCGTCCCGGTGGGCGAGGATCAGGTGCAGCACCTCGAGCTGATGCGTGAGATCGCCCGCCGCTGGAACGCGCGGTTCGGCGCGGGCTACTTCCCCGAGCCGCAGCCGCTGCTCACCAAATCGAAGCGCGTGCTCGGGCTCGACGGCCAGGCCAAGATGTCGAAGAGTCTGGGCAACACGATCGGCTTGTTCGACTCTCCGGAAACCATCTGGGAGAAGCTGCGGCCCGCCGCCACCGATCCGGCCCGCAAGACCCGCAAGGACCCGGGCAACCCCGACATCTGCAACATCTTCACGATCCACCAGGGCTTCTCGCCCGCGGCGACGCAGACCGACGTCGCGCACAAGTGCCGCACCGCGGGCTGGGGCTGCCTCGACTGCAAACGCGTGCTGGCGGACAATATGATAGCGGCGCTCACTCCCATCCGCGAGCGGGGCGAGGCGTTGCGGCGTGATCCGCCCGGGCTGATCGAGCGGCTGCGGGCCGGCGCCGCCAAGGCGCGCGCCTTGGCGCGCGTCACGATCGCTGAAGTGCGCGAGCGGATGGGATTCCTCAAGCCCGCGGAGCCGTGATGCTGGACAACATCATCGACATCTTCAAGCTCGAGCTGCTGCTGCAGCTCGGCCTCGCGACGCTGCTCGGCGGCGCCATCGGGCTGGAGCGCGAGCTGGGCGGCAAGCCCGCCGGGCTGCGCACCAACATTCTCATCTGCATCGGCTCGGCGCTGTACACGCAGCTGTCGCTCTCCATGGTGCACGGCGCGACGGACGCCACCCGCGTCGCCGGCCAGATCGTGACCGGGGTCGGCTTCATCGGCGCCGGCACGATCCTGCACGCCCGGGGCGCCGTCGTCGGGCTGACGAGCGCGGCCACGATCTGGGTCGTGGCGGCGATCGGTGTAGCGCTCGGCGCCGGCCACTACGCTGAAGCGCTGCTCTCGACGCTCGTCGTGCTGGTCGTGCTCCAGGGCCTGGGCCGGATCGAGATCGTGGTCGAGCGGCACTCGACCAAGAGCCATATCACGGTGCACGCGCGCCCCGACAAGGAGCCGCTGGAGGAGCTGGAGACCGTTATCCGCCGCACCGGCCTGACGATCGTGCGCCACGAGAGCCGGCGCGAGAACGTGGACCTCGTCGTCGACTTCGATTTGAGCGGCCCCAAGCGGCTCCACGACCAGGTGATGATCGCGCTGCTGCATCATCCCGCCGTCCGCACCGTCTCGACCGGAGAGTGAGCCGGCGCCTCGTCATCGATCTGGCGGCGACCCACGCCGCCTGGCGCATCGCGGCGCGGAGTGTGACGGCGATTCAGGCGGCGCTGCCGGGCGATTGGGACGTGGTCGACGTGCGCGCCCCCGCCGTGTCCGCGGGGGACGGCGGGGTGGGCGGTCCCGATGCGATCAGCGCGGCGACCGGCGCCGAGGTCTATCTCGGCTTTGGCGTACCGGCGGGGGTGGTCGCGGCGGGGCGTGGCACGCTGCGCTGGATACACAGCGGTACTGCCGGGGTGGGGTCGGGCCTGGCGGCCCTACGGGGGACCGGGGTGCTGCTCACCAACTCCGCGGGCGTGCACGCCGAGCCGATAGCCGACTGGGTCATCGCGGCCATCGGCTACTTCGCCCGCGGGCTCGACCGCGCGGTTGCGGCGCAGGCGCTCGGCCGCTGGACCAAGCAGGAATTCGAAGCGCTCACGATGCCCGTGCCCGAGCTCCGCGACCTGCGCGTCGGGATCCTGGGGTTGGGCGGCATCGGCACGGCGGTGGCGCGCCGCGCCTTGGCGCTCGGCATGTCGGTCGCCGGGGTGCGGCGGCGTCCGGCGCGGGGCGGGCCGCCGGGCACGCGGTGGGTCGGCGGCCTGGACGACCTGCCCCGGCTCGCGAGCGAGAGCGACTGCCTCGTAATCGCGGCGCCTCACACCGACGCCACCGGCGGCGCCGTGAGCCGCCAGGTGCTCGAGCGCCTGCCGCGCCACGCCGTGGTGGTGAACGTCTCGCGGGGCTCGCTGCTCGATGAGGCGGCGTTGCTCGACCTGATTGACCAGGGGCGACTCCGCGGGGCGGCGCTCGACGTCTTCACGGTCGAACCGCTCCCTCCCGAGCACCCTTTCTGGGGCCATCCGCGGATTCTGGTGAGCCCGCACGTGAGCGCCGTCACAAACCGCTTCTGGGAGCGGGAGACCGCCCTCATTGTGGACAACATCAAGCGCTATCTTGCAGGGGCGCCCCTTACGAACGTCGTGGACCTGGAAGCCGGGTACTGAAAGCATGGAAAAGATCATCAAAGCCGCGGTCGATCGCGGGGCGTCGGACCTGCACATCAAGGCGGGGGACGTCTTCCGGGCGCGCATCAACGGCAAGCTGGTGCCGCTCACCAAGCAGCGCCTCACCCCCGACCAGACGAAGGCGATCGCGCTGCGCCTCATCGCGAGCGAGGAGGACCGCGCGCGGATCGACAAGATCCGCGACTACGATTGCTCGTGGGGCATGCCGGGGATCGGCCGGTTCCGGGTCAACATCCTGCGGCAGCGCTCCTCGTTCATGATCGTGATGCGCGTCATCCCGTTCGACGTGCCCACCTTCGAATCGCTGAAGCTTCCGGCGGTGCTCTCCCAGGTCGCGGCGGCGGAGCGGGGGATGATTCTCGTCACGGGCGTGACCGGGTCGGGCAAGAGCTCGACGATGGCCGCGATCATCAACCATATCAACCAGAACCAGCAGCGCCACATCCTCACCCTCGAGAACCCGATCGAGTTCCTGCACCGCGACATCAACTGCTCGGTGACGCAGCGCGAGATCGGGACCGACACCGACGACTTCCGGATGGGCCTGCGCGCCGCGCTGCGGCAGGACCCCGACGTGGTGCTCATCGGCGAGATGCGCGATGCCGAAACGATCGACACGGCGATGAAGGCCGCCGAGACGGGGCATCTCTTGGTCTCGACCCTGCACACCCCTGATGCGGTGACGACGGTCACCCGCATCGTCTCGATGTTCCCGCCAGAGGAGCAGGAGATCGCGCGGCTGCGCCTTGCCGAGGCGCTGCACGCGGTGGTGTCGCAGCGGTTGCTGCCGCGGGCCGACGGCCACGGACGCGCCGCGGCGCTCGAGGTGATGCTGTGTACCGGGACCGCCCGCGACATGATCAAGGATCGCGACCGCACCACGGAGCTGCACGACTACATCCGGGAGTCGCGCGAGCAATACGGCATGCAGACCTTCGACCAGCACCTGATGGACCTGGTCGCGGACGGCATCGTGACGTACGAGACCGCGGTGACCGCGTCGTCCAATCCGACGGACTTCGAGCTGCAGATGCGCACGCTGCGGCGCCGTTCGCGGGTCGTGAAGCCCGCCGCCGAGGCTCCAGCGGCGGACGACCTGTCGAGCATGCTGCCGCCGTCGTGACCCGGCCTGACCTCGCGGGCGTCTTCGCGCCCATCACCACGCCGTTCGACGCCGCCAGCGGCGACGTCTCCCCCCAGCACCTGAAGGACAACGTCACTCGCCTCTTCGCCGACGGTTTAGACGGCATCGTCGTGGCGGGCTCCACGGGCGAGGCGCCGCTGCTCGATACCGATGAGCACCGGCGGGTCGTGGGGTGGACGCGCGAGGTGACACCCGAGGCCAAGTGGCTGATCGCGGGGACGGGGCCGTCGCCGACGCGAGCCCGGTACCGGTCCTGGTCTACAACATCCCGAAGTACACTCACGTCTCGCTCCCTGCCGAGTTGCTGCAGGAGCTTTCCACCCACGCGCGCATCGTGGGCGCGAAGGATTCGTCGGGGGACCTGAAGAACCTCGCCGCCTACCGTGAGGCGGCGCCGCAGTGGGCAGTCTTTGTCGGGTCGGGGTCGCTGCTGTTGCCGGCGCTCGAGCTGGAGTGCGATGGCGGCATCGTCGCGGTCGCCTGTTACACCGCCCGGCTCTGCGCGGAGCTGCTCACGGCGTTTCACGCCGGAGACCGCGACGGCGCCAGGGCGCTGCAGAACCGCATCGGGCCGCTCGACAAGGAGATCGTGTCGAAGCTCGGCCCCGCCGGTGTGAAAGCGGCGATGGACGCGGTAGGTCTCTACGGCGGACCCCCTCGGCCTCCGCTGGCGCCGCTGGGCGCCGCCGAGCGCGAGCGCGTCGCGCAGCTCGTGCGCGGTGACTGATTCGGCGGGCTTACTCGGGGCCCTCGCTGTCCCGCGCCTAGTCGGGACCCCCAATCACACGCAGGTCCGGGAACGATTGAAGCGCGAGCTCACCGCGCGCGGATTCGCAGTCGAGGAGCACGCTTTTTCCGGCCGTTCCTCGCGGATGCTGTTCGGGACCCCGCCGGTTGTCCGTGGGATCAATCTCATCGCGTCACGCCCGTCCGCCCGTCCGCCCGGCCACCCGTCCATCTGGCTTGCCGCCCACTACGACTCGAAGGGCCAGCCGATCTCGATGGCCACTCGCATTGTCGGCGCCGCTGCTCTCGCCCTCGGCGCCGTGGGCACCCTCATCGCGCTCGTAGCCGGCTGGACGCCCATCCCCCCGGTTGCGATCCTGGCCGTCGGCGCCCTAATCCTCGCCGCGAACCGCGTCACCGACCGATCGTCGGGCGCGCTCGACAACGCCACCGGACTGCTCGCGATTCTCGCGATCCTCGATGCGCTCCCGAGGGGCTCCGATGTGGGCGTACTCTTTCTCGATGCCGAGGAGTACGGCCTCGTGGGAGCGCGGGCCCTCGTGGCGGACCGTGCCGGCCTGCTCCAGGGCACGGCGGTCATCAACTTCGATAGTCTGGACGATCGCGGCGGGTCCATCGCGTTTCTGCACCGGCCCGGCCCGATCGGCCGCGCCGTGGCTGCCGAGCTGGGGGCGTTCAGGGGGCGCTGGCTCCCGGTGATCGTGGACGGGATCGCGCTCGGCCGGGGGCCGGTGCGCGAGTGCGTGTCGATCATGAAGGGGAATTGGGGGACGGCGCGGGTGGTGCACACCCCTCGTGACAGAGTCGAACGACTGATGCTGGAAGGGGTGCGGCACGTCGCGCAGGGGGTGGCGAGGGCGCTCGCGTCCCCCTAGCTTCCTTCAGAGGATATACACGCCCCGACCCCGGGGCGTTTTTGCTGAAAGGAACCTGTGTTCGGACCGAAGACGCACTGCGTGGTCGTCGTCGGCGCCCAGTGGGGCGACGAGGGGAAGGGGAAGATCGTCGACGTGCTCGCCGAGCGCGCCGACCTCGTCGTGCGCTACCAGGGGGGCGCGAATGCCGGGCACACGGTGGACACGGGGGCGGGTGGGGGCGAGTTCGTGCTGCACCAGATTCCCTCGGGGATCCTGCAGGGCGCCGTGTGCGTCGTCGGGAACGGTGTGGTGCTCGACCCCGAGCAGCTCTTTGCCGAGCTCGATGCGCTCACCGCGCGGGGCGTGCGCAGCGAGCACAAGCTGCACGTGTCGGATCGGGCGCACTTGACGCTGCCCTACCACAAGCTGCTCGACCGGGCCCGCGAGAAGAAGGAGAAGATCGGCACGACCGGGCGGGGGATCGGGCCGACCTACGAGGATAAGTACGGGCGCCGCGGCATTCGCGTCGGGGACCTGCGCAATCTGGCGCGCGCGCAGGAGCTGGTCCGCGCCCGCTGCGAAGCGGCGAATGAGATGCTGCGACTGCTGCACGGAGCAGGGAGCACGGAGCAGGCCAGTCCGGAAGAACACGTGCGACTACTCGAGCGTCTCGCCCCTAGGCTGCTGCCGTTGGCGGTGGATTCGGGTCGGGTGGTGTGGGAGGCCTTGGAGCGTGGGGAGTCGGTGCTGCTCGAAGGGGCGCAGGGAGCGCTGCTCGACGTCGATCACGGGACCTACCCGTATGTCACGTCGTCCAACACGACGGCGGGGGGCGCCGCGGTCGGTGTCGGCATCGGTCCCACGGCGATCGACGCGGTGCTGGGCGTCGTGAAGGCGTACACGACGCGTGTCGGCAACGGGCCGTTACCCACCGAAGCGGAGCCCACGGTTGCCGAGCGGATCCGCGACCTGGGCGGCGAGTTCGGGGCCACGACGGGGCGGCCGCGGCGCTGCGGCTGGTTCGATGCGGTGGTGGTGCGGTATGCGGTGCGCATCAATGGGCTCACGGGGCTGGCCGTCACGAAGCTGGATGTGCTCGACACGTTTGCGGAGATACCGGTGTGTGTGGGATATCGGCTCGACGGCGAGAAGATCGACAGTATGCCGGCCGATGTGGAGAGAATCGAGAGGGTGGAGCCGATCTATGAGACGCTGCAGGGGTGGGGGAAGGAACTGACGGAGGTGAGGAGATTGGCGGACTTGCCGGCGGCGGCGAGGGCCTACGTAGACAGGCTCCAGGACCTCGCTGGAGCTCCCGTGAGATATGTCAGTGTCGGGACACGGAGAGATCAGATCATCGAGGTGTCCTAGAAAAGAGAAACCCCCTGGGTTTCCCCAGAGGGTGATCGCTTGCCACGCATCGTGCGCCCTAGAACCCGATGTGAGCGAAGCGAACTTCATCTCTCGCTCACGGGCCATGGCGCTGAGTCACCTCTGGCAGCCTGGCTGTCTCGATCATTTCCGAGACCCTTGGCTTTGCGCCCCGCCGTCACCGGTCGGTTAGCCCTGAGCAGAGAATCCGGGCGCTAATCAGCAAGAACAGTGCCCCCACTGTAACTTGTGTCACGTCAATGGCATCTCACGGTCAAGTCCGTCATTAAGTATAGCATTTTGCAATATTCATAGCGTTTTGCCGCAGCAAGTGGTGCGACTGGTGCGCCAGAGCCAGTCGTCGCAACTTGGCGTGTGCCTCCGCTCATCCTCGTCGCTCCCGCCGCCTTGAAAGGCACCCTCGGCCCCCGCGCCGTGTCCGAAGCGATTGCCGCCGGCGTACGCCGCGCGCTGCCCGAAGCGACGGTGCTCGAGTGCCCCGTCGCTGACGGTGGCAATGGATTACTCGACGCCGTGCTGCCGCCCGGTTCGTTGCGCGAGCGGCTCGACGTCACGGGACCCATCGGCGAGACGGTCAGCGCGGAGCTGGGCTGGATCGACAACGAGACGGCGATCTTCGAGAGCGCGTCGGCGTGCGGCCTCGCGTTGCTCCAACCCGAAGAGCGGGATCCCCTCCGCACCACGACGCGCGGGGTGGGAGAGTTGATCTGGGAAGCGGCCGACCGCGGCGCCAAGACGGTGGTGGTGGGGTTGGGTGGCAGCGCCACGGTGGACGGCGGCACCGGTGCGGCGCGCGGTCTCGGGTGGACGTTCCAGGACGCCGCCGGCCAGGAGCTCGTGGAGGGTGGGGGGTCGCTCGCCGATCTCGCGACGCTCGGCCCGGGGTGGGCGTTGCACGCGCGCGTCGTCGGGCTCGCCGACGTGACGACGCCGCTGCTCGGCGACGAAGGCGCGGCGCCGATCTTCGGGCCGCAAAAGGGCGCGCGTCCCGAGGAGATCGTACGGTTGGAGCAAGGGCTGGCGCGGCTGGCGGTGTTGTGGTCGCAAGCGGGCCGGCCCGAGCTCGGCACAATGCCGATGGGAGGGGCAGCCGGCGGGTTGGGCGCGGGGCTCGCGTTCTTCGCGCGCGCGGGACTGACGGCCGGCGCGACCTGGGTCCTCGCGCGGGTGGGTTTCGACGCGGCGCTCGCCAAGGCAGATCTCGTCATCACCGCCGAGGGGGTGTTCGACCGGACGTCGTTCGTGGGCAAGGTGCCGGGCGAGGTAGTGCGCCGCGCCCAAGTGGCCCGCAAGAAAGTGGCGGTCGTCGCCGGGCGCGTCGAGGAGATGATCGGAGTGCACGCCGTGGGGGCCGAGGGGCGGATGCTCGATGCCGCCGCGCTCTCCGGATTGGCCGCGCAGGTCGCGCGCGAGGCCCTGGGATTGTAACTTCCGCGTCCCTATGCCACCCGTCGACAAAACGATGGAGAAGCTCGTGTCGCTCGCCAAGCGACGCGGGTTCGTGTTTCAGTCCTCCGAGATCTACGGCGGCCTCGGCTCCGTGTGGGATTACGGGCCCCTGGGCGTCGAGCTCAAGAAGAACATCAAGGAGCGCTGGTGGCGCTCCATGGTGCATGAACGGGAGGACATCGAGGGGCTGGACGCGGCAATCCTGATGCATCCCAAGGTGTGGGAGGCGTCGGGGCACGTGGCGGGGTTCACCGATCCGCTGGTCGACTGCAAACACTGCAAGAATCGCTTCCGCGCCGACGACCCCCGGATCAAGGGGACGCCCGGCCAGCCCGACGGCCAGTGTCCCGCGTGCGGCACCAAGGGGACGCTGACGGCGCCGCGCCAGTTCAATCTGATGTTCAAGACGTTCATGGGGCCCGTCGAGGAGCAAGCGGCGGTGATCTACATGCGGCCCGAGACGGCGCAGGGGATCTACGTCAATTATCTCAACGTCTTGCAGTCGTCGCGGCAAAAGGTCCCGTTCGGGATCGCGCAGATCGGCAAGGCGTTCCGCAACGAGATCACGCCCGGGAACTTCATTTTCCGTACGCGCGAGTTCGAGCAGATGGAGATGCAGTTTTTCGTCAAGCCCGGCAGCGAAAACGAGTGGTTCGAACGGTGGCGCACGGAGCGCATGAAGTGGGTGGAAGGCCTCGGCGTCCGTCCCGAGAAGCTGCGTTGGCACCAGCACGGCAAGGACGAGCTGGCGCATTACGCGGCTGATGCGTACGACATCCAGTACGAGTTCCCCTTCGGGTGGCAGGAGTTCGAGGGGATCCACAACCGCACCGACTTCGACCTGAAGAACCACCAGCAGCACTCGGGAAAGAAGCTCGATTATTTGGACGCCGCCACGAAGGAGCGGTTCATTCCGTACGTCGTCGAAACGTCGGCAGGGGCCGACCGGACGACGCTGGTCGTGCTGTGCGACGCGTACCGCGAGGAGGCGGTGAAGGGGGAGGATGGCGCCGACAAAGAGGAGCAGCGCGTCGTTCTCAAGCTGAAGCCGTCGCTCGCGCCGCTCAAGGCCGCGGTCTTCCCGCTCGTGAACAAGGACGGGATGCCTGAGGTGGAACGCCGCATCTACGATG
>WNGP01001131.1_pt1 | contig 21627 bp, 18 predicted proteins | sample 5407671 | NCBI WGS metagenome assembly WNGP01 (sample SAMN13153381, study PRJNA577476) | soil metagenome | isolation source: 40 cm soil or saprolite under Garry oak tree replicate 2 | place: USA:California | collected 2016-06-15
GCAGCCGGGGGTTGTGATCGTTGATCAGGCGCAGCGTTTCCCCTAGATTGAGCGCGTCAAAATGTGCCAAAATGGTCGAGTGATGCTCTTGGGGGGTCAGTGTGCGCACATCGAGATCAACAATGGTGGCTTCTGTCATGTTCTTCAGGAATCCTTTCTACTCAACCTGGTAATTCGCTAATCGCTTGTTCCACCTCGGCAACGGTCTTGAGTTGGAGAACCCTTTCAGCCAACTCTGAAAGGTTCTGTATAGGGATCCGATGTATCGCGTCCCTGACATTTGGCAGTGCGGTAGGGGTCATGCTCAATTCGTCCACACCCAGTGCTACCAGGATGGGAGCAAGTCGCACATCACTGGCTATTTCACCACAGACCGCCACCAGTTTACCAGCCTGTCTCCCGGCCTGGGCCACCTGGTGGATAAGCCGTAGCACAGCAGGCTGCATAGCATTGTAGAGGCCGGAAACGTTGACATTGGTACGGTCGCAGGCCAGGGTGTATTGCAACAGGTCATTCGCTCCAATGCTAAAGAAGTCGGCCAGTTCAGCCAGTTCTCGTGCCATTACGGCTGCCGCAGGAACCTCCACCATAATACCAACAGGTACCTGCGCAGGTACATTCACTGAGCGATTTCTCAGCTCCTCATACACGCGGTCAAAAATTGAGCGGGCCAACTGCAACTCTTCGACAGTCGTTATCATAGGAAACATGATGCGCAGTTGCGTTCCCGTATCAGCAGCAGCCAACAGTAGCGCGCTGATTTGTTGCTCAAGTAAGTGGGGGTGGGCCAGGTGTATGCGGATGCCACGCAAACCAAGCGCAGGATTTGCTTCTGCCACCTGACCAAGGATGCTATTGAGCGCCGGCATTGGTTTATCTGCGCCCGCGTCGAGTGTCCTGACGACCAGCGGCTTTCCCTGAGTTGAGGTATTGCCATTGAAAGCGCGAAATACCTTCGCATACAATTGGCGTTGTTCGTCTTCCCCTGGAAGTGTGGGCGTCCTGGCGAAAAGGAACTCCGTGCGCAGCAGCCCAACGCCCTGCGCGCCCCACTGACGCGCAGCCTCCGCTTCCGCCTCACTGCCAATATTTGCCATCAAGTGAATGTGCCTGCCATTGAAGATGATCGCAGGGAGGCGATTCAAAGATGCCTTGAGTGCTGCTTGCTGCCGCTGTTGTTCGGCAAGGCGATGTATCAATGGATCACGTATCTCTGGTGAGGGTTGTAGGTAGAGTAGGGCCTGGTCTGCGTCCAGGCCCAATTCATCTCCTGAGTGGATGGCCTGCAACGCTGCTTCATTCAGGCCAGCAATAGCCGGGATGCTAAGCGCGCGGGCTAAAATCGCGGCATGAGCAGTAAATCCACCCAGGACGGTAGCGATGCCAAGCACGAACTCAGGCTGTAATTGAGCGGTGTCGGATGGCGTTAAATCTCTGGCGATAATGATCGATGGTCGATTCAACGTATGCAAAACCTGGTTCGGCGCAGCCTGTCTTCCTAATTTCGCTATAGCCCTGCTTACGGCATCGCGAACATCGGTGGCCCGAGCTGCCAATAGAGGATCATCGAGGGTTTCCAAAGTGGAAGCGTAGCTCTCGCCTGTTCTGGCTAAGGCACTCGCTGCGTCAACTTGCTCAACTTGAATCATGCGGGATGTGGATTCAAGTAAAGCAGGATCGTTCAACATGAGCGCCTGTGCATCAAAGATTGCTGCATGAGCCTGACCAATGCTGCTCTGAAGGCTTGTCGCCAGCGAGCGAAGTTCCTGGGCCGCGCTGTTCAACGCCTCATGCAAGCGCTTCTGCTCGGAAGCGACCTGGTCAGAAGAGATGGATTGTGGTTCCACGGCATTGAGTGAAATTGCTTCCGAAGTATAGAGAAACGCCGGTCCTACCGCGACTCCCATTGAAGTTGTGATTCCCCGCCATGGCTCTCCTGGCTGTTGCGAAGCATTTTCTGAAGGCCTGGGAGTAATGATATCGGGGCCTGATTTATTACCTCCACCGGAAAGGATGGGTACCCGCGCTTCGTCGGTAGGCGCTGTTTCATAGAAGTTCGCGCGCACCAGCTCACTCAACGCTTCTATTGCCGCCTTTGCCTCAGTCCCACTGGCACGAAGGGCGAGAGTATCACCCTGGCGTAACCCAAGTGCGAGGATGCCAATGATGCTGGTGGCATCGCTTTCTCGTCCATGTCCTGATGCGCGCACGTTTGCCTGAAAGCGATCTGCGGTTTGTACAAAAAGGCTGGCTGGGCGGGCATGCAAACCTGTGGGATTGGTTAGAACTAATGCAACTTCAAGAGGTGTATCCGCTCCTGTCGCTACGTCTTCAACCATCTCCAGGTTTTGCGCAATTGTATCGTCTCCCTGGGTCAATGGTTTGAGCAATTGGAGCTGCTCGGTGCTCGCTGTTTTTTCTGCTGCCTGCTGTACCTGTGCCAGTGTTCGGCCTAGAGAGGCTTCAAGCGCAGCAGTAACTGCCCCTTCTACCATGGGAGCGTAACTGATGCGTATACGTCCCCTCCGATCGTCGTCTAACATTTCAATCGCCATTTCAGTTGACAAGATGGCACTTCCCAGGTCCAGCAGTACGAGCACGCCATCTGGTCCCTCAACCGATTGGATAGCTGCTACAATTCTATCAACAGAGGTACCTATCACATCGTTGACAGTTCCACCGGCAGCGGCGATGGGAGTTTTACCCTGAGACATTTGCCCGGCAAGCTCGGCAACCCCCTCTGCCAGTTGGGCGCTATGCGAAACGATGACCAGTCCCACTGTCATAAGATAAACTCCCTCTGAGCATTCCTACTGGCCTGCGCAGATCTCAGCAAGGCTACGGAGGATGAGCCAGCTCGACGTCGCACCTGGGTCCTGGTGACCGATACTGCGCTCTCCCAGATAACTGGCACGCCCTTTAGTGGCCAGCATGGGAATGGTGGCCTTCATGCCCTCTTCAGCGGCTGCCGTGGCCTGGCCGGTGATTTGTGCCAGGGTGGCGCCCTGGTCGAGAGCTCCTTTGGCTGCTGCGACAGCAGGAGTGAGAGCATCGACCATGGTCTTTTCGCCCGTCTGAGCCTTCCCACGGGCAACAATACCGCCTAAAAACGCTTCGAGCATGACGACAACATCAGCGGGTGCAAGTTCCTGCTTCGCTGATGTTGCGCCTGCTGCTCGCAAATAGGCTGTCCCATAGAGCGGTCCACTGGCCCCTCCGACCGTTGAAACCAGCGTAGTACCAACAGTTCGTAATTGCGTTGAGATATCCATGCTGGCCATCGATGGGAATTTATCGCGTACGGCACTGAATCCGCGATCCATATTGATACCATGATCTGCATCGCCAATAGCAGAATCTAAATCGGTTAAATATGCACGATTCTCACGCATTACATCAGCGGTTCGCTCTAACCAGTGCAGAACGTCTTCGTTAGTCATCAATGCAGCAACCTCCATAAAATATGGCCAACCAGGGCAGGGGCAAGCTCCGCCCTGGTTGACTGCGTCCATTATCGCGTCCCGACTAGCGGCCCCAGCGCAGGGCAGGGGTATGTACAGGCGCATCCCAGTACCTGGTCAATTCGTCATCGAGACGGACAAGCGTGATAGAAGCGCCCGCCATTTCCAGCGAAGTGATATAATTGCCCACCAGGTTGCGCGCGATGGTGATTTGTTTGCCATGCAAAATGCGGTGCAAAGCATCGAACACTATATAAAGTTCAATGAGCGGTGTCCCACCCATGCCATTGACAAATGCAAGCACTCGATCGCCGGCCTTGAGACCCAGGTCTTCGATGACAGGAGTCGCGAGCATCTCAGTCACCTCGGCAGCGGACGCAAGTTTGACGCGCCTGCGCCCAGGCTCGCCGTGGATGCCAATGCCGATCTCCATCTCGTCTTCGCCTAACTCGAAGGTTGGCTTGCCTACAGATGGCACCGTACAGGAGGTAAGGGCCATACCCATGCTGCGCCCCTGGTTGTTCACCTTTCGGGCGAGTTCCGCGATCTGCGCCAGGGGGGCGCCAGTTTCGGCCAGACCTCCGACGATCTTCTCCAATAGCACGGTGACACCAACGCCACGCCGCCCTGCTGTCCAGGTGCTATCCTGCACAGCAACATCGTCATTGGTGACCACGCTTTCCACCTCGATGCCGTCTGCGGCTGCCATTTCCGCGGCCATCTCAAAGTTCAATACGTCACCGGTGTAATTTTTCACAACATGCAGTACACCGGCTCCACCGTTGACTGCTTTTGTAGCGGCGAGCATCTGGTCAGGCACCGGCGAGGTAAATACTTCTCCGGGACACGCGGCATCGAGCATGCCGTAGCCAACAAAGCCGCCGTGCATGGGCTCGTGGCCGCTGCCGCCGCCTGAAATAACGCCTACTTTCCCCTGGATGGGTGCATCTTTGCGCACGATGATACGTTGCTCGATATCAACACGGATGAGGTCGGAGTGGGCAGCCTGCATGCCTGCTAGCGCTTCTTTGACAACATCCTCTGGCCGGTTGATCAGTTTTTTCATGGTACCTCCTTTATTTGACATATAGGTTCGCTTGTGGGTGTGTCCAGCATTGGATATCAGACACCTACAACACAGGCATCTGCTGCTGCAATTCGGCACGATAAGCATCGCTCATAGCCTTTTGTTGCTCGGGTGACCAGCCGAGTTCACCGGCCATGAGCACTGCGACATCATCAACGATGCCCGCGCCTCGATCACGATCCTCGAGGAGGATGCGGGTACGTCGCGCCAGCACGTCATCGAGTGTCATAGCCATTTCGTGTCGGCAGGCATAGACCACCTCGGCACGTATGTAAGGAAGATCTTCGATAAGACGCTTTTCTAGCGATTTATCTTCCTCGATCAGGCTTAGCAACTCGCCTGCTAGAGAGCCATAGCTCTCCCCCAAATGCGCGATCGTTTGAGATCTGAGCCCAAGCTCCGCCCCTTTGGCCTCCAGGTCGCGTTGGACAGCAGGCCAGCCAGCGCTGCCGAGCAGCGGAAGGTTCTGGGTAGGATGAGGCGGTGATGACGAGCCATCGCGACGACTGAGCACATCAACAGTATCCTGGGCCATGCGCCGATAGGTCGTCAGCTTACCGCCGACAATTGTAACCAGGCCGGATGGATTTTGCAGCACAGCATGTGTGCGTGAGAGTTTGGCGGTAGAATGCTCCGAACTGCGCGAACGCAGAAGCGGTCGGTAGCCAGCATAGACACTGATGATGTCATCTGCTGTCAGATTGACCGAGAGATAGCGATTCAGGTGATGCAAAAGATATGCGATATCATCCTGCGATGCAAGTGGGTGGTCAAGGTCTCCAGAACCGGTATCGGTCGTACCAAAGACTGCGCGTGACTCCCATGGAACCAGGAAAAGGATACGTTTGTCATCAGTCTCTGGTAGAACGATGGCATCATTACCAAGCTTCACATCCTCGCGTGAAAAAACCAGGTGCACGCCCTTACTGGGTTCTACCTGAACCTGAGAACCAGCATCTGTGAGCGCTTCCACTTGCTCGGAAAAAACGCCTGTAGCATTTACGATATGCCGCGCACGCACGACAATTTCCTGGTCGCCCAGGTAATCGCGCACATGCGCGCCAGTCACTTGCCCCTTTTCGCTCACAAACGAGGTAACTCCCGCGTAATTAGCGATCGTTGCTCCGTATTGAGATGCGGTACGAAGAATGGCCATGGTAAGGCGAGTATCGTTGGTTTGCCCATCGTAGTAGATAAAGCCTTCTTTCAAGTTTTCGGTAACAAGACCAGGAGCCAGCTTCATCACCTCATTGCGACTCAAGTGACGATGCCTTTTGAGGTTGTGCCTCCCCGCAAGGCCATCGTAAAGCCAGAGTCCAATGTTCAGAACAAAACCAAGCCCGATACCCCACGGTGTAGTAAAGGGCATGCCGACGGGATGGCGATCACCTTTATAGATCGGCAGTACAAAACCAACCGGCTTCACGAGAAACGGGGCGTTTTGCAGCAAGAGTCCACGCTCAACCAGGGCTTCACGCACGAGGGCGAAGTCAAAATTCGGCAGGTAACGTATGCCCCCGTGCACGAGCTTGGTTGACTTGCTACTCGTGCCACTTGCGAAGTCCGCTTTTTCAACAAGCGCTACCTTGTAACCGCGTGCAACAGCATCCAGTGCGACACCAGCTCCAGTAACGCCCCCGCCAATTACAAGAACGTCAAATTGTTCGCTCCCCATGAGCGACAGGCTGTGCATGCGCGCCGATGATGATAGTGGTTGCATGGATACCCGTGAACATACGAAAGAGGAGAAAATTTACACTTTCTACTTATCCGACCGGCCGGGCGTCGGCATCGCAGCCAGGGACGCAGTCCGCTGTTGGGTGGGCCGGTCGGAATAAGATCACCTACGTATGTTCATCCTTTCATGAGCTAGTTAGAGATCATCCACGGCCGGCTCGCGTACAGCTTCACCCTTTACTTCAGCGGTGCCGGATACTCCAAGCATCTTGGCTTGCAGCACCCTTCCCAGGGTAAAGTCGTAGATGAAGGCTCCTACGACACCTCCAGCCAGGGGCGCGACAATTGGGATCCAGAAGTAGTAGTTATTCACGGCAAAGCTCTCACCACCGCTGACGAAGGCCATCCACAAGCGAGGGCCGAAGTCACGGGCGGGGTTGATGGCATATCCAGTGTTGAGGCCAAAGGAAGCGCCGATAGCTACTATCAGGAAACCAATAATCAGTGGGTTGAGATTCGCCTGGACGGGCTGATTGCGCGCGTCAACGATAGCAAAGATCAGGCCAACAAGCAGTGCGGTGCCCACAAATTCGTCCATGAACGCGCCGAATGTTCCGACAAAGGATTTGGGGCTGGTGTAGAACACGCCTCCGGCAACATCGGCGACATTCTTTGAACCCGTTGCGAGAGAAATTGCATGCTGAATCGCGCCCTGATACACGAAGTACAGAATCAGAGCGGCGACAAACGCTCCAAGCACCTGAGCTAACCAGTACGCGAGTACCTTATTCCAGGCTAGTTTGCCGCGCACCGCCAGACCGAGCGTCACAGCAGGATTGAGGTGGGCGCCGCTAATTGCGCCGCAAACATAAATACCCAGCATGACGCCTAACCCCCACCCCAGGATGATCACAACCCACTCGTTGGCGAATGGTGTTGGCGCATTGTTTGGACCAATGTTTGTAAACAGCGCGAAGGTGGCGACACAACCGTCGCCGAAGAGGATCAGCACCATCGTTCCGAAAAATTCGCCGACCATTTCACCGAAGGTGCCTTCAAGTAGTGGAGATCGGGCAACAGATAGACTCGACATTGATGCTCACTCCATTTCTGTGGTGAAGATATGAGGACGGGACTAAAGTTTGCCGCCCCATTCCAACAATTACAATGCAACGATAACAAGAGGACAAACTACAAGGCCTTGCGGGTGATCAATGGTGGTGGACGCGATAAATTGCGTTTCTACAGACCGCCCGCCAATACGGGGACGCGACAAAGCGCGCCCCCACACACATTTATTGTTCCCACTTCAGAGAGCGTTCCACCGCGCGCTTCCAGCCAGCGTAGAGCCTGTCGCGCTGGCCGGCGCTCATCTGCGGCTCGAAGGTGCGGTCAATGGCCCAGTGCTCTGCGACCTCTTGCGCGCTGCCCCAGAAACCAACAGCGATACCCGCGAGGTAAGCGGCACCAAGCGCTGTTGTCTCCGCTACCTTTGGTCGCTGGACAGGTACGCCAAGGATGTCGGCCTGGAACTGCATCAGCAGGTTATTGACGACCGCACCACCATCGACGCGCAGCGTCTTAAAGCCGATGCCACTATCGGCTTCCATAGCCTCGAGTACATCACGGGTCTGGTAGCACATGGATTCCAGTGTGGCACGGGCGATGTGACCAACAGTAGAGCCGCGAGTCAGGCCAATGATAGTACCGCGGGCGTTGGGGTCCCAGTAGGGAGCTCCCAGGCCGACGAAGGCGGGAACGAGGTAGACGCCGCCATTATCGGGTACGGTACCTGCCAGCGCCTCTACATCGACACTTTGTTTGATGACGCCCAGCCCGTCGCGCAGCCATTGCACCGCCGCTCCGGTGATGAAGATAGCGCCTTCAAGGGCGTAGGTGATTTGTGCATGGGACGGATCGCCTAAGCCCCAGCCGATAGTAGTGAGCAGTCCGTTCTGGGAGGGGACACCTTTGGAACCGGTGTTCATGAGCATGAAGTTGCCGGTGCCGTAGGTGTTCTTGGCCATGCCGACTTCGTAGCAGGCCTGGCCGAAGGTGGCGGCCTGCTGGTCGCCGGCGTCACCGGCCATCACGATGGGTGCGCCGAAGAATTCGGCGTCGGTTTCGCCGAATACGCCGCTGGATGGCATGACGGTGGGCAGCATGGAGCGGGGAACGCCGAGTTCGTTGAGGATGACGTCGTCCCACTGGCCGGTATAGATGTTGAACATCAGGGTGCGCGAGGCGTTCGAATAGTCGGTGGCATGCACGCGCCCCTTGGAGAGACGCCACATGAGGAAGGTGTCGACGTTGCCGAAGAGAAGCTCTCCACGATCGGCCTTTTCGCGCGCACCGGCGACGTTGTCGAGAATCCATTTGACCTTCGTACCGGAGAAATACGCATCGGTGACGAGGCCTGTGCGGTTACGGATCTCTTTGTCAAAGCCTTTGGCCTTCAATTCATCGCAAATAGGGACGGTGAGGCGGCTCTGCCAGACGATGGCGTTGAAAACAGGTTTGCCTGTTGATTTTTCCCAGACAACGGCTGTTTCACGCTGATTGGTAATACCAATGGCTACGATGTCGGCGGCGGAAGCGCCTGCTTGTCTCATCGCTTCCCGCGCTACGGCCAACTGGCTAGACCAGATAGCCTCCGGATCATGCTCAACGAGACCCGGCGCGGGATAAATCTGGGGAAACTCTTGTTGTGCTGAACTGACAATCGCGCCTTCGTGATTAAAGACGATGGCACGCGAACTGGTGGTACCCTGGTCGAGGGCAAGCACGTACTTTGCCATAGGTAACTCTCCTTTTGTGGTATGGCGGACGCGATACGTTCCTTGCAGCTTGCCTGAGCCGCAGGCAAGCACGCAGTGCTTTGGCAAGCTGGCTTTCAAAAGGTTCGCCACATCGCATCCCTACAGAGATGATCCATCCAATGGCACAGGAAACTGCACCTGTGCAAGAATTCACATAGAATAGCTCTGGATTCCGGTCCTCCTTTCACTTGTTTTTCTACGGCTATGCTTTATGGTTTGACCATTGTCATAAACCGATCTATCGCTAATCTATGTTGAGTGGCCAGTAGGGGTGTGCCTACTGTGGCATTTACATCCAAAGTTCAGGACGAGAAACGGTGACTCCGACAGCGCCAGCGCGGAGCACCATCTGCACTTGCTGCGGCGTAGAGATAAAACCAGTGCCGATGAATGGTAAATGCAAGGGCGTTTTGGCGACGACATACGGGATAACAAGCGCAGGTGAAATGTCGAGCAGATCGACATGCTGACTATCGACGGATTCGAGAGCAACTTCCAGGCCGGTGGAGTCTAAGGCAAATATGCGTTGGATGGTCTCCAGGTCGAAACTCCTGGCCTGCGCTAGAATTCTTGCATTGCTGGAAACAATGCCCGTAATATGGAGTTGAGTGGCAAGATAGCGAAGTCCAGCTTTATCAGGAGAAATGCCGTCGATATGATCCACATTGACATAGACTGCCAGTTCACGCTCATGAGCACGTTCTAGCATGATCCTGAAATCAAACAGGTTGCAATGCCGTAACAACACAGTTGTCATATATGGAGCATCGAAAACACGCGCAAATTGGATACGATTCTCTATGATCGGTATCGTCTTCTGCTTTGTCGGAAGGCTGAGTAGTGACCTGGTAGATCGAGTGAGCATGCTGCACCTCTCTGTAGCAGTAAGAAACAATAAAGCCCTAAGCCTCTTCAAAAGGTTGGCTTAGGACTTCTCAATTCACTGTCCCTGGGCACATATGCAATTGTAATATCAGGTCATCTTCGACGGTTCACAACTTTGTGGAAATCACTGTAACAGGTCTATACTGTAGAGATCGAAAGATATCCGCCAACATTTGGAACGCTTACTAGCCCTACTATACATTGACGGCTGGTTTGCTTATAATGATACTTGTTATCTGGTCTTTTGTCAAGTGCTGTTGCCCCTCGCGGGCTACATCACAATTGCATGCGTTGGAAAAGTAATATGACCAAACAAGAGTTTCTGCGATTAGTCCACCGCTTCCCCGTGGCAGCAGCGGTGAAGTCGAATGATGATATGCAGGTGGCGCTGGAATCTGATGCTCTGTTACTATTTATATTGAAAGGTGATGCCTTTCAAATTGCACCGTTCGTAGCCCAGGCGCATCAGAAAGGAAAGGGCATGGTTGTGCATGTAGACCTGATAAGTGGCATTGGCAAAGATCGCGCCGGTATTCAGTATCTGCATGAGATCGGCGTCGACGCTATTATTACCAGTCGTTCTCAACTTGTTTCTGCCGGTCGAGCTGAGGGATTAGTCATGATTCAGCGTCTTCTTCTGGTTGATGACTCCGCCCTGGAAACGGGGGTTCGGACTATATCCCGCGCTGCTCCAGACTTCGTAGAAGTACTTCCTGGTATAATCTTCCCAGAGATTGCATCGACCCTACAACAGGTACTTCCCGGACCTTTCATCGCCGGTGGTTTTATCCGCGATGCAGCTGAAGTTGCTCGAGTTAAGGCATCCGGTGCCGTATTGAGCAGCAGTAGTACCTACGCGCTTTGGTACCACACGTCTCGCTAGATACTAATTATTAGGAGAATCAAATCGATGAATAACATGCCTAACCTGCTCAGCTTCAGTCGGATTGTGGCGACAATACTGGTTTTTGTGCTGGTTATTCTCAACCAGCCCTGGTCGTTCTTGATTGCAACTGTAGTATTCTTCCTCGCATCCATGACGGATCTACTGGATGGGTACCTGGCGCGGCGCTACCACCTCGTTTCTCCCCTGGGTGTCTTCCTGGACTTGACTGCCGATAAAGTATTTGTCTCCGCCATACTGGTCGCTTATGTACAGATTGGTCTTGTCCCTGCCTGGATTGTTGTCATCATTATTGCCCGCGAATTCCTTGTCACCGGACTGCGCTCTATAGCATCCGCGAAAGGGACGGTCATTCCCGCTGGCAGGTTGGGGAAACAAAAAACGTTCATTACTCTGGTTGCCACCGGCGGCATATTGTTGGGTATGGGATTGGGAGCGAATCCAAATCACCTTTCCTTGTATCCACCGGCATTCCATTTCAGCAGCAATATGGTGAATGTGGGTGACTACTTGCTGCTGATTGCGGATGCGTTGATGTTGCTAGCCGTCATCTGGACGGTGCTTTCAGGGGTAGAATATCTACGTGGCGCATTGCCCCTCTTACGAGGAAAGCAAGACACGGCAGTATCAAATGTTTGAAGCCGACCAGGGCTGGATAAGTCTAGCCCTGGCAGCTTATGCCTGTGCTTTTGAAGAAGTGCCGTTGGTAGTAGAGGTAGTCCCTTCTGGATTCACTTTCTGCCCTATTTTGCGTTCGGTGCCCGCCAGCAAGCGGCCAATATTGTCGTAGTGCAAAATGATCACCATTGCCGGGGCAACGATCATAAAAATCATTTGCGCCAGGCTGACCCTGGCAAAGAAGGTTGGATCGAGTTGCCCAATGATGAAAAAAAGGATGCCACAGATGATGGCAGTGAGGCTTCCGACAATTGAACCAAGCGACACGAAGCGAGAAATGGCTATGGAACTGAAGGTGGTGATGGCCCCAATTAAGAAAGTCAATGGGGAAATGATGAGTAGTGCCCCTGCGCCTGTCAGTACGCCGCGCCCACCTCTAAATCCAATAAAAATGGGATAACAGTGGCCTGTCAAGGCTGCCAGACCTGCTACTGTCGGTCCCCAACCTGAGCCGTAGAAGAAAGGAACGAGGGTGGCAAGAAGTGTTGGCCCTACTCCTTTCGAGAGATCAAATACGAATACAATCACGGCTGGCACTTTGCCAAGTGTGCGCAGCACATTGGTCGCGCCTATTTTGTGACTACCATAAGCCCGAATATCAAAGTCTTTGCCTCGAAGTAGTTTACCCATCCAATAGCCGGCAGGAATGGAACCCCATAGATAGCCAATAACCGCAATCAATAAAAGCTGAATGAGAATGATCGCCATTGTCTCCTCCTTCTAGCCCAGGGTCTGTTGTGCATGACCCTATTATAGATATGTTTCAACCGAAAAGGCAACAGTTCGGGTTATGTGGAAAAAATGGAAGTGGCCTGAAACCCTATTTTATGTCTGAACCCCTGTTATATGAATTGAAAGACTCAAGCAGGTAAACTCTATGAAATAGCAAGAAATAGGATGAAGCGTCCTGGTTCTGGTTAAGATACTCTATAGCAGTCTCCCCACAAGTCCTACTTCAAGCAGACTGCATTGACGCAATTTAAAGTATCTATGTACACTGCCATGTGTAAGGGAGGGAAGCTGTGCGGTACTGCTCGTCACATGAACAACAGGTGACATGTGAACGGCAGAGAGGAAAGAACTTACGAGGGAGATCAGGAAATGCAAATGTTAAGCGTAGATCAACTGGTTGGCAGGACACTGGGGGAGTACCAGATAGAACGGCTGCTTGGACATGGTCAGTTAAGCGCTGTGTATATGGCCCAACATAAGTCTCAGAGGCGCACAGTCATGGTGACGACGTTCAACTTTCCCGATAGCATTGTGGTGCGCGAGCGTTTTGCTGAGCGCTTTGCCCAGGAAGGGGCGGCGCTTGTCGGGTTGAAGCATCCCAATATTCTCACGACGTACGACTTTGGTGAGCAAGCTGGCTTCCCCTACCTGGTGACGGCTTTTGTGAAGGGAGCTTCACTGTCCCAGGTACTCAAGCAGCAAACTCGCCTGACGCCTCGACAAACGCTGGATATCCTCAAGCAGTTGGCGGCGGGCCTGGACTATGCGCATAGCAAAGGGGTCACGCACGGTATTTTAAGCCTTTCCAATGTACTCGTGAGCAATGAGCTGACAGTACAAATTGCCGGTTTTGGGTTGAAAACGCTGCTTGAGGTCCACGGAAATGCACAGAGCAAGCAACCCCAGGCGCACCTGTTTAGCGAGAGCGGCACATTCCTGGGCAGTCCTGAATACATGGCCCCGGAACGTGTGCTGGGCATGCCTACCGATGCCCGTTCCGATATCTACGCACTTGGCATTATGCTCTTTGAGTTGTTGAGTGGTACCCTGCCGTTTCGCGGTTCGACACCTCTGGAAAGCGCCCTCAAACGCGTTCAACAGCCCGTTCCTTCGCTGCATACAGTCTCTCCCGATGTTTCTCAAGCCCTCGATCTCGTCGTTGGCAAAGCGTTAGAGCGTGATCCGGCACGGCGTTATCAGCGCGCAGGCGAAATAGCAGGCGCGTTTGACCGTGTTCTCACCGTCCTGGAAGCAGCGGCGAAGACGCCTGCGACCAGAACACAGCAGTTGGCGCATGACCCACAGATTACAATGCCGCCCACGGTCAACTGGTTTGATGAGGATGTACTCCCATCAGGAAAGTGGCAGTTGATGCCGCCCATTGTTACCGGTCATCTGCCAGCGGTATTGCCTTCTTCTTCAGACAAAAATGCCCAGGGTAAGACGGCTAGCTGGTCTCCATTGGTTGTTGGTCAAACGGCGGCACATCCTGGTGATGCAACAGAAGCGCTGCCAAAGCAAGACGCCCAGCGATCGCAAGCGAGCAGCAAAGGTGATTCCCTGGCCGGTATTGATCCCTTTGCCTGGTGGTCTGCTACTTCGGCAAAGACGCCGTCGGTTACACCAGGAACGTTTACCCAGCGCCCGCCGGTCCGCCTGATGACTACTAAAGGAGGTACACGACGTCATCCCGCCCAGCAAGATCGCAGGCGGTTAGTAACGCTTATTGCTACAGGTGGCGCTGTAGCCGGTGTGCTTGCGGTAGGCGGCATTAGCTTTGCCCACTTTGCGCAAAGTATGAAGCTGGCCCAGACGCAGATTGCCAATGTGCCTACCTCCGGCCCAACCAGCACACAAGGGAAGACCCCGGCTCCTGGCGCGACCAGAGGTTCCCAGAATACGCCAACTCCGGCCAGGACGCCTACTCCCAAACCGTCGCCAACAAAAGCGGCACAGCCATCGCCGACTGCGCAGCCAACACAACCGCCAACGCCAACACAACCTCCACCGACACCAACGCCACCCTCTCATACGGGTACAGTGATTGGCAATACTAACCAGCAGGTCAATACCTCCCATGACTTCAGTAATCCTACGGATGGGCAAGGGAGTCTACTTATCCGCCTCCAAAATGGTAATTTCGTCGCCTGTGAGAAGGCCTGTACACATGAAGGGGTACCGGTTTACTATGATGGAGGACAACAAAAACTCGTCTGTCCCGCGCATGGCGCAATTTTTGATCCCATGAACGGGTTTAGTCATGTATCCGGCCCTGGAAATGGCCCATTACCAGGCGTCTCCATTCACGTCAACGGCGATGGCACGATTACGACCGGGTAGGTGTTGTCGTTTTTACCCTGAGAAATCATCCTTTTGTAGAGCATATAGCCAGCTTTTACCATGCAACTACTAAAGAGATTGTGCAATCTCTTTGAGAGTAGTACAATAGTCCCAAGAAGGGTATTAGTGCTCTTAAAAAGGATGGTTAGATATGGCAAAGAAGAAAACGACACATATATCTGTTTCACAGGAAGATACCGCGCGAGCGCAGCGAGTATTTGAGCAGTATCACCAGATTGCTGCTAAGTTACATGAGAGTACCGACGGGGCGCAGGCTGAAACCGCGCTGACTGACATTAACGACATGCCGGAAGCTGCCCAGGTGGCTTTGCTCAAGGCATTGTCGAAAGAGCAGCATACCGATGCAGCAGATGTCCTGGTTGCGCTCAACGAGTTGAGCTCCATCAAAGATATCCGCAAAGAAGCCCGTCGTTCACTTATACAACTCGAAGGAGCAAGGATATACCCTGGGTGGAAACCACCCATTGAACGAACCCCTGTTGTTCAGGCGGTGGTTCCGAGCAATCCTCCGCGCTTCTGGAAAGGTCAGGTGACCGATTCACTTGGATCAGGTCAGGTGCAACTCATCCTCGCCTGGGAACAAGGTGATGACTATAAAGATGTGCGCATCCTTGGATTTTTGCTCGATTTTTTGCATGAAGGCGTCAAAGATTTCTTCACCAGTATCCAGAGCAAGCGAAGTTTTGAAAAACTCGCTGCGCGTATGGAAACGGAAATGCCAGGAGTGAAAATAAAGGAGTGTTCGCTAGCCAGGGGGCGCCGTTTACTCCTGGATGCGCTTGCTGCCAACCAGAGGCATGGGACCCAGCCGAGTAAGGACTATCGCTATCAGCAAGCGTTAATAAAGCAATTGATCCTGGATGCTCCCATCCCCGATGACGAAGATATCGATTTAGAAGAGGAGGACGAAGAGGATGAGGATTACCTCGATTTAGAAGAGGACGAAGAAGATGAGTATTACCCTGATTTAGATGACTTAAATCCCCAGGCGGTAGTTACAACCTTTGTCGAATCGTGGGTTGATGGTGACTTCGATGTAGCGTATGACCTCCTCTCCAGTGACAGTCCACTCCGTGAAGGACTTTCGCAAGAGGAGTGGATTGACCGCCGTGATGTCTGGTTCGACGAAGCAAATCCAATCGACCTGGAGCCAGGCATTATCTTTGAGCGAGAACCTCAAAAACCGAAGCTCTGGCTTCCCAACAGGTGGAGCGCAGGTCGCACTCCTACCAACAAGGTGATCGAAGCTGGCTGGTCCATCGAACTAGATGAGACATCCATCGACAGCGAACCACTGCCAGAAATGCCCCAGGCAACTGCAGTTTACGAAGAAACGGGGAGACATTGGTTCTGGGCAAGCTATTCCCTGGTTCAGGAGGAAGGCGCATGGCGAATTCAGAGCATGACCGATGAGGGTATCAATGCACTGAATCTCTCGGTTGAAGAGTTGCAAAAGATCAAAGATGAACACATCGACCGCATTGGTGAGATTACCAGAAAGCATAAGCCGACCGATAAAAATGCTCCGCAATATGCATTGGAAATGCTCCAGCATTTGATGCAAGCGGCCTCTTATATGGATGTACTCGTCAAGAAGTTGCCGGGTAATCCTTCAGTATACGAGGAAGCTGTTGCTCACTTGTTCATGTTGGGGCAATTTGAGCGTGGCCTCGTCTACCTCGAACCGCTGACGGATCTTGTAGATGAAGATCGCGCAAGGAACTTGAGACGCATGTCAGCAGCGCATAGAGAGCTGAGCGCGAAGTACTTTGACCAGGGTGACGATGAGCGCGGTGAACATTTCCAGGGACTGGCCGAGGAGAATCTGCGCGAATCACTGGCTCTTGAGGATCGTTTTGAGACGCGCATCTCCCTGGCCGAGGTACTTATAGACAAGGATGAAAACCTTGATGAGGCAGAGGATCACCTGCTCCAGGCCAAAGCCATGACGGATGATCCACCTGAGGTAGCTCATATCGAGATGCACCTGGGCGAGATTGCGACTGAGCAAGAGCGCTTTGAGGAGGCATTGACCCACTATCAACGCGTGGTAGATATCCAACCGGACTCTGCCGAATCATGGGCCGACCTGGGTGAAGCGTTTCAGGCGCTCGATAATTATGAAAAGGCTGAAGACAGCTACAGACATGCCATTGAGCTAGAACCGCATAACGAAGATCTCTACTACTCGCTCAGCAAAATATACTCCGATCAGAACGAACCTGAGAAAGCCATTGAGGCTATTGAGGATGGTATAAGTGCTAATCCCGATTCAATCGTTTTGCATTTATACCTGGCAACGATGTACATGGATCGCGGTGACTATCGCCAGGCTGAAATATTCCTGCAAAAGGCCGAGCGCATCGACCCGGATTCAGAGAGTGTGATGTTGTTCCGTCAGGTGTTAAATCTGACGAAAGCTCAGCAAAGGACCGCGAGTAGCAAACTGAGCACACCAAAGAAGAAGAAAAGAAGATAACCTCATCGTTGATCAGCAAATGGGCGATAGTTCCAAAATATGTGGACATCTATGGACACCACACGTTTTGTTTAATTTAGACGGTTATGGCTAACCGTACGGGCTGAACTACGTAGGCCGCTATTCCCTTTGCATTTACGTGAGCAAATGCATCAGGCTTACTTTTGCGTAAGATGTTGTAGGAACCGTTCACGTCGGCACAGATGATCCGCCCTTCTTTGGTGCGATACAAACGGTTTCTTCGTCCAATGCGCTTCCCGCTAAAGGTGTACTCCGTGTCGTCATCCGGCTTGTACGTAGGAATTGGGTCAAGATCAAGAAAGCTCGCTTTTGACGTGTAGCTCTCTTCCTGTATCTCTACCTGAATGCCTACTAACTCCGCTTTGTACGTGAGCATGTCAATGAACCGCGCATGAGGAATGGCAACAAAATTTTGATTGTTGCGCTTACCCATACCCACCTCTTGCTTCCAGAACGGATTTTTGCCAACAATGATCGTACCCACTCCCTCTTTTACCAGGAAGTCAATAATGGCCTTGCTGGCAGCGTGCAGGTAGTGGTTGACCTGTCGATTACGCTTGGTGGTAATCTGCTCCATCTGCTTGGTGACACGCTCTCGATCTTCTTTGGGAAGGCACAGCTTTAACTCTTTCATGCGTTTGTTGTACCACTGGTTCATGGCTTTGAGCGTCCGACCGTTAACCAAGCGAGGGACAAAGCTCTCTCGGTTTGAAGCTATCGCCGCTAAATTCGTTACGCCTAGATCAATGGCAACGCAGAAAGAAGGGTCTACGTGCGCCTGGACGGGTTCTTTGCTGTAAATAACCTCGACGACATAGTAGCCGTGACGAGGAACAATGCGAACTTGATCGATCTGCTTGGAGTCTTGTTGTGTTTTCACCTCAATAGGCAGCATCGAGGGTTTAATGATGCCTCGTTGCAAGCTTCTCTTTCCTCTGCTCACAGCTTGCATGGTGTAAATAAGGATGTTGCGGCCCTCCGTTTTGTGCTTGTACTTGGGGAGTCGTGGGCGTCCAGTGAACCTGGAGGGGTCTTCTTCATAGGCCGCTTTTGCCTCACGGAACGCTTTCCACGCAGCAGCAAGTTGCTTGAGCACATGTTGTGACACCTTCGCTGGCAGTGCATTGTATGCTTCATGCGACTGCATGCGTTTATCCATCTCTTCATAGGACAGATAGATGCCTTGATGGATGAACGCCTGTCGGATCTCGTAATTGGCTGCATTGTACAGGTTCTTGGACTTGAACGCTGCTTCGTCAATCACGCGGTAGCGCGGGTCATTGCTGCCAATGATATGCTGCTCGACTAACTGCATCGTGTTCACCTCCCTCTGCTGCTGCTGGCGTTAGATGCTTGAGCAGTCCGGGACTTCCCAGATGTCTTCCAGTTCGCCAATGGCAAACACCTTGAGCAACACGGCCAGAGTGGCGTACTCGTTCTCCAACTCACCCAGGAGGTAGTCCCCCTTACAGAAGCGAATGAGGGCAGTGATGGTCTCACTCTCTGGCCGCACACGCCTGGCGGTAACCCGCACCTCCAGGTGGCGGGTAAAGGCGACGGGTTGCCCCTGGTCAATCAGCGTGTCGATTTCCTGATGGTTGTAGACTTCTTTCATATGGTTGCTCCTTCTGGATTGGCGTGCTTCTCTGGTGAAGCGCTTCGTCATCCTTTCTTACACTCCGATGAGGATGAGAAACTTGATATGGTAGTAGTCTGGTAAACTCTGCGTCGGCGTGATGGTGACACGAGATACTAAGCCAGTTTTGAACAGATACGCTCTTGCCTCTGCTGGTGTATCTCCTTGTATTTGTTGGGCTAGATATTGTTCATAGTCCTGGCTAAAGGCATACTCCCATTGACCGCTCAAACGAACGGTTAGAGGTGAAATGCTCATCACCGTTGTTCGCACAGTACCAGCGAGTTCATACTTTGTTCCTGACCGTGTGGCATTGAAAACGATGGCTGCTTTCTTGGTTAGCTCGTCCTGGTTGTAGGCAATGGCTCCGCACGTTTTCGAGGTGTTCACTGTCACTGCTTGCGCCTCTTCTCCGATGCCATGATCGGGGGTTATGTGCGTCGTGCAGTGTGTTGTTTGGAGTGCTTCACCAGATCGCAAGGTGAATGCCTGGGGCATTGCCTGGTCAAGCTGCTGTTGCAGTTGTGCGGTCAAAGTATCCAGATCATGCTTTGCTACTGCCTTGTAGTCGCGTGCATCTCTTCCACCTGTGAACGCTGCGAGGTTCTTCACCAATACACCATTTGCAACCGTTGTACTGATCTCTCCTGCTTGGATGTTTCCTGCTGCGCCTTTCTCAAAGACATGAGCCGTTACGGTTGCCTCTGCGAACTGTGGCGGATTGGCCGCTGGTATCGTGACTGGTTCATCTGTCACAATGTGTATGTCGTTACTGCCAGAAAAGACGGTTCCTGTGGGAATAGTTTGTTGCGTAAAGAGGCCGTTATAAAAGGTCAAGGTTCCTGTGGCTCTGGTCGCGTCCTGGCGGCCATGTCCGGTAGTCGGTGCGGTAAGTGTCCTGGTGATGGTAACAGGCGCAAGCGTTCGGGTCTCTACTTTGAGAGTGGCGGTCATCTGCACAGATGAATGTACAGGCAAGAGAGTAACGGTAACAACTGGCTGAAAGATAATTCGGACAATGACGGTTGCAATCAAGGAGAAAAGAAACAGAAAGAGTGTGAATGCACACTCCCGCGCTATTTTCTTATCTAGCTCCCATTGCGGCGTAAAGAGGCGGTTGAGTGGCTGCGTCGGGATTTCTGAAACAGCACGAAAAAATATCGCGTCGGGGCTGTCGTCCTCAATGGCTGGTGGCTGCTTTTCAGGAGGAAGCGGGGTCAATGGTTCGCTTATGGGTTGCGTTGGTGCTACCGATGTATTGCTTGCTTTTTCATCGACGTGCATGGTTGCCTCCCTTCGTAACGGACGGTGCAAAGTGTTCTTGCAGGAGTCCCGCGAGAACACTCCAATAGACCTCTTGTAACGCTGCCAGTGCTAACTCGCCGTCAAGTTGGTTGCTGGTGGTGTCAGGCAGCCAGTCAACCCACTGGTTGAGCAGGTTTTGCACAGAGGTTTGAAGCGCGTGGATGTTCGCTTGTAACGTTTGTTCCTCCGTCAAGAACGGCGTGTACTCCTTGAACAGCATGGTTTGCAGGTCTGTTCGTAGTTGTTCATCTTCCTCTATCGCTTCGATGAGCGTGTCAAAAACGGCTTGCGTGAATTGGTTCATGGTGTCTTTTCCCTGCCAGTGAAGCGGCATGGCTGCCGCTCCCTCAGTGTTGTGTACTCTGGCTATCAAACGTCTTCCCGTTGTTGGGAAAGCAGATCACTTTATCACTCCCCTGAATGTGAATATTCAAGTCTGGTCGATTAGCTGTGGTACAGGACTCAAAACTTAACGTAACAGGGTCAAGGTCTTGTCCTGTGCCAAACAAACGAGGCCCGATGTAGATTTGCGCTTTTGCGGCGTTCCCCCCTGGTATCTCAATGACAAGAATTTGCCCGTTGAGATTGATCGCGATGAAGTGGCTAGGGTGACTTGGGCTATCGTTGTGGCCGACAACCGCGTCTATTTGAAACGTGCGTGGCCTGCCATAATGCCAGTCGTCTTGCTGCACACTCCACCAGCTTGAAAGTGCTGAAAATGTCAACCAGCCAATTATCATGACTAACATCGCCAGTCCCACAAACACCAGGGGATGAAAGCGGGTTTTTGGGAGTCTTCGTGTTTCCTTTGCTGGTGCGCGAACATCTACCGTTGTTTTGCGCCTGGGCAATCTTTCTTGTGGGTGGTCGTCGGTTCGTCGGGGTCGTTCGTCTTGCCCTGCATGGGTAGGATAGCGTCTGCTGCTGCTCGGCAACCGTCCAGGCCAACTCTCCTGGTATCCATCTTCATTTTCCTCGTAGAGATCGTAGCTGTGGGCAGTGAGCGTCTGTTCCTCAAATGATCTTCCATGCATGAGATCAAGCGCACCTGTGGGTGCTTTTCTCCCCTGCTCGGCGGTTAGGGTGCTACGGGTAGCATCGTTTTGTGGCTGCAAGCGTTGCGCTGATCGGTGGGTTACTGGCTGGCGTTGGTTTCTTCCTACAATGTTGGCGGTTGGTTCTGGCAACTGATCTCTGCTTGTCATCTCTCCCCCTTAAATAGTCCGTCCCGCTCCAAAGTCCGTTGCCTCTTGAGGTGTCATCAAACCTTGTTGTACAAATGTTGCAACCTCAGAGAGTAACAAGGGGTCTTCGTGACAAGGGCAAGCAGGGTCAATGCTACAGAACGGCTTTTCAGGAGTGTGAAGTATCTCGTCTTCCATGAGGATGACAAACATAAAATTGTCACCGTAGGGCTGTATGGTGTCTTCCATAGCTCTGCCTTTCTTCAATTGACAGGCAAGCCCATTTATGGCATTATTACCATAGACCTTTAGCCTGTCCTGGCAGCAAAAACAGCATAGAAAGCTGTTCTGCTGCCACTGTCTAACAAACAGCACTACAAGGGACGATAATTGGTATG
>WNGP01001136.1_pt1 | contig 21592 bp, 22 predicted proteins | sample 5407671 | NCBI WGS metagenome assembly WNGP01 (sample SAMN13153381, study PRJNA577476) | soil metagenome | isolation source: 40 cm soil or saprolite under Garry oak tree replicate 2 | place: USA:California | collected 2016-06-15
CAATGCCGATGATCTCGACGTCGTTTCGCGCTTCGAGTTGTTCGAGGACTTGTTCGCTGTCCGCCATTTGCGGTACGGCCTTCGGCGAAACAAAACTCACTGCGTCGATGTGTTTGAAGCCGGCACTAACGAGCGCGCGGAGATATTGGACCTTCAGCTCGGTCGGGATTTGGCCCGGCAGACCCTGCCAAGCGTCGCGCGGGCATTCGATTAATTTTAGCGACTGGTTCGCCATGTTCGGAATCTTTGGTAACGGTTCAAGGGAATGACGAAATCGCAAATCGCCGAGGTTTTGGAGGAAATTGCGACGTTGCTCGAATTGAAGGACGAGAACCCTTTCAAGATTCGAGCTTACGCAAATGCCGCGCGTTCGTTGGAAACATTTGGCGGAAATCTGGCCGATCTTCAGGACGAGGAAGCCCTTGCGAAAATTCCCGGCATCGGCAAAGCGATTGCGGCCAAGATCAAAGAATTGGCCGGCACTGGAAAACTCAAATACCTCGAGGAGTTGCGGGCCGAATTTCCGGCGGCGATTCTCGAATTATTTTCAATCTCCGGTCTCGGGGCGAAGAAAATCAAAGCGCTCTACGAGCAGCTTCACATCAGCTCGATCGAACAATTGCGGGAAGCGTGCGAGTCAGGGCGGGTGGCGCAGTTGCCGGGCTTTGGCGAAACAACGCAGGCAAAAATTTGCACGGCCATCGAGCAGCGCGCGAAGCATTTCGGATATTTTCAATTTGGGCAGATTGCTGCCGAAGCGGAGTCGCTCCGGCGAGATTTAGCAGCGCATGCCGACGCGCTCCAAGTGGATGTCGCTGGAAGTTATCGCCGGCGCAGGGAAATTGTGCGCGATGTCGATCTTGTGGTCGCGACCAGGAAACCGGCCGCGATTACGGAATTTTTGGTCAAACATGCGCTGGTGGAATCGATCATCGCCCAAGGTCCGACGAAAACGAGTGTGCGATTGCGTTCAGGGATTCAATGCGATCTCCGGGTTGTCAGCTCGGTGGAATATCCCTTCGCGCTCAATTACTTTACTGGAAGCAAGGAACACAACATCGAGATGCGCAGCCGGGCGCTTGCGCGCGGCTGGACGTTGAACGAATACCGACTCGCGCGTTTGCCGCCCGATCCAAAAGCACAAAAGGTCCGAGCCGGACGGGCAGTTAGAAGGCCGACAATTAAGATTCCAACCGTCGGCGAAGAAGCGGATTTGTATCGCGCTCTCGGGCTTGATTTCGTGCCACCGGAATTGCGCGAGAACTGTGGCGAATTTGAAGCTGCCGAGAAACATTCGCTACCGCGTTTATTGGAGCAGGACAATTTACGCGGCACTTTTCATTGTCACACCGTCGCGAGCGATGGGCACAATACGCTCGAGGAAATGGCGGCGGCCGCGCAGGAGCTTGGCTTGGAATATCTCGGGATTGCCGAGCACAGCAAAAGCTCGATTCAGGCGCACGGCATCGACGCGGCAAAGCTGCGCTCGCAAATCGCCGCTATTCGCAAGTTGAACAAGAAGCTCGATGGCTTTCGGGTGTTCGCCGGCGTCGAGTGCGACATTCTCCGCGACGGCAAGCTCGATTTTGACGACGAGATCTTGGCGGAACTTGACTTCGCGGTCGCCTCAATCCATTCCGTTTTCAATTTGTCAGAAGCGGAAATGACCAAGCGAATCATCCGCGCAATGGAAAATCCGTTCGTCACGATCCTGGCGCATCCGACCGGGCGATTGTTGTTAAAACGCGATCCATATCTTGTCGATGTTCGGGCCGTGCTCGAGGCCGCGGCCGCGACTGGAACCTGGATGGAACTCAACGCAGCACCGAAGCGACTCGATCTCGATTGGCGATGGTGGCCGCTGGCGAAAGAGAAAGGCGTCAAGTGCGTGATCAATCCGGACGCGCATCGCACGGAGCGATTGCAGGACTTGTGGTTCGGCGTTGGGATCGCGCGCAAAGGCTGGCTGACTAAAGCCGACGTTATGAATTGTTTGCCGCTCGGCAGAATCGAATCGGCGTTGCAAGCCAAGCGGAACAAAAAAGCTTAGATTTCTTCGCGCTGCGGCAAAAACAGAGTCAGACATTTGCAGGCGCCGCCCGCTTTGAGGAATTCGGTCATTGGGAGCTGATGACAGCGGTGGCCGCGACCAGTCAGATCGGTGACGAGTTTGGGCGCGCCTTCGGGTAACACAATGTCGCGTTCAATTACGACGGCGTTGCAACAAAAGTGCATTGCCTCTTCCGGTGCGACGTCGATCAACTCGGAAACGTGTTCGCGAATGGCGTGCTGTCCGTATTCGTCGAACGCAGCCGGAAACCAAACGGCCGCGCCGTCTGGCAACGGACAAAAACAAGTGTCGAGATGGTAAAAGCGTGGATCGACAAGTTCCACTGAGACAACAAGACATCCGAGCATCTCGGCGACGGCGCGATGAGATTTAATGTCGGAGCGGAATTTGTAACCGCAAAAAAGTGCGTCGCCTCCGAAAAGCGCGTCTCCTTCGCCTTCGAAATAGTAATCATTGGGCAACGAGGAAACTTGGAAGCCGCGCTTTTCCATCCAGTTGGCAAAATGCGGCGCTTCGCCGGCGCGCTCTTTGTGCCGAAAATTGCTCGGAATAAATTGCTTGCCGACAGAGAGCCCGGCATTGGCTGTAAAGACCATGTCCGGCAGTTTCGGTTGCGGCGGGACCAGCTCGATCTTGCAATCCAGTTTGGAAAGGGTCGCGTGCAAACCGCGCCACTGCTCTTGCGCCAGCGCCGCTTCCGCCCCGCGCGCCCGGCTCATCCAGGGATTAATCTCGTACTCGATGCCGTAGTAATCCGGCGGGCAAAGCAGGAGCGCGCGCATAAGATCGACATTTACTTATTGCCTAACTGAGAGCGATTTACGTCCGCGCCCTGCTCGCGTAAACGCTGGATCAGCTCGTCCAACTCGGGCCGGCTCGGCGCCGTGATTTCGATTCGAGCCAGACTGGGATCAACGCGCTTTTGACCAATCTTAAATTCGACGATGTTGAAAGTGGCGCCGCGGGTCACGATCTGATCCAACACCTTTGGCAAGGTCAGCGAATCGATGATGTGGCCGCGTAACTCAATGGTTTCCGAAAACATCGACAAAATTTAGCCGATGAAGCTCGCCCGCGCCAATTGCGCTAATGCGATGGCGGATCGACAATCTGGGCAAGATCGAAATGAAAAAACCGAATGTGCGCGGACCCTCTGCCGGGCGAAAAGCGCATCTCGCATTGCGCGAAAGATTAAATCGCAAATCAAAGCCAGCTCCAGAGTGGCCTACTCCTACCGAGGGTGGGAAAAAATCGCGGCAAAGTGTCCACAGATCCGTTTATGGGAAAGATTGACGGTCTCGCGGGCTTAACCACCAAAATCGCAGCCAGACTCGCGACTAAGCCGGAGATTTTCATCATCCATCCGGCGGAACTCCGGATTTTGCGATCAATACCTGGTCAAGATCTTTGCGCGCTTGCCGCGGAGAACGGTTGGCGTGTGGTCCGCCGGCTCGGCGGACGGCAGATTGAATTTTATAACGATGCGAGCGCGCGTGAGAGCAGCTAGCTTCCGTTCGACTATGACGCGGCGGTGCTAGTTGATTGTGAAAGTAGCCGTTGCGACCGCACTATCGACGTAGCCACTTTTGACTGCGATCCCCCTGACCGTCTTAGTGCCTTTCCCTGAGAGGGTAAATTGGCCAGTGTAACGAGACGAACTCGTCGGCGAGTGCCTTTATTCAACCCCTCCGCCACTATTTATCGCACCGAATGGCGGAACCTTTTCCAAGCAAGTCGAGGTTCGCCTCTTCTGCACCACATCTGGAGCGACCATGTACTACACGATTAGAAAGCTTTATATGTATAATTGTTAGCGACCCACGAACCGTTGACCTTGGAACCTAGTGTCACATAGATGGTACGCCCATCCGTGGGAATGTTGTTCACGGTTTTCGACAGCACAGTTATTTGACCGGAATTGTAGATATCAGTGCCGTACAGCGAACTGCCTACGAACAGGAAATAAGCGGTGGCGCTGCCGGCGCTCCATTGGAATGTAACGGTCGAGGACGTAAATATCGATCCGGGCGGCGGGGTCAGCATTACCGCGGGTCCGGTCGGCGGCGGTGTAGGAGTTGGCGTCGGTGTTGGAGTTCCACCAGGAGTTGGCGTTGGCGTCGGAGTCGGAGTTGGACCGGCCGAGCACGTCGAAAACTTGAACGAACCGATACGTGTCACCCAGTTTAAGCCCTTAACTGGGAAGTACATGTTTGTGTACCAAAAAGTGCAATCGTCTACCGGGTCGACGGTCATTGCGCTGTAATCGCCCCATCTGGTGCAGGTGGATCCGCCGCAGTCACCGCTCTGCACGCTACGCGTGACAGACGGCAGCATTGTAACCTCGGTTTGTGACAAGGTGTTGGCCGGATCGGTGGATAGTCGGCCGGCGTATCGGATGTCCGGTGCGATGGTCGAGCTCGAAGCCGTATAGCCGACAGCCATGTTACCCACATGGTCGACGGCCAGCGAGCCCATAAATCGGTTAAGACCGTCCGGGCCGTTATTAAATATCTGTTGTTGGACTGGAGTAGTGTTAATCGTCCCGCCAGTAACGTTGATCTGGGCCCATTGGATTCCCGTCGGAGTTGATGCACTCGGCGTTCCGGTCGTATGGTTAACCCAGAGCGACTCGACGCCTCCGATATTTCGATACTGATTCTGCATCATCGCCCTATCGGCAAGGGTGTCGGTATTGTTACCACCAGAAGGCTCTGGCACTGTGTCCGCCGCGAGGACGTAAGCAGCTTGAGAAACGTTGGTCGGTCCAACGAATGTCGAGTTGCTCGGGACAGCATAGTCCGGATGAAACTTATAAACCTCCCAGGCAAACAAACTAGTGGAGTCCGCCACCATGTAATTTGGCGAGCCTGCGGGCGGAGCGGTACCGCGATAATTGCTAGGCAACAGGCTGAAATGATTGGAATCTGTGTCGACGACTACGCTTTGCAGCGTAGCGCCATTTACCAAGTCATCGATATTGAATGCGTACGCTCGTGCCTCTTCATAGTGGGAGCTTGAGCAGGAGGTATTCAGGCATTGGAACATATTGGCGGTCATGTAAAGCCCGTCCGGCCAGATACCCATCTTGGGATAGTCTGGAAACCACGGATGTGCGGCGTCGTCAGCCCTAATCGGATAGAGCCACCAACCACCGCTAACTGGATCGCTGGTCTTCGAAACGGCAACGCACTCGTAATAGGGACCGCTCTGAATGTTGCTCCACGAAAAATCTGCGACGATAAACCTGTCGTACTGCGGAACGTAGATAACGGTGACGTCGCCCCCGTGAAATGTATCGCAAGAGGTTCCTGTGCCGGCGTTAGCCCATAGGTCGTCGAAGGTGAAAGTTGCGAGCGCGGCGCTGGTCGCTTTATCAAAGATTCCTACCGACGTATTAACAGCTTGAACGAAATGATTCGGCCCAACGTCCCCGACTGTGTCCGGTGGATGACCGGCGCCATTGGCATTGAAGTTCATACCATCGAAGGAAGTGGCGGGACCCGGCATCGGCGCCAACGGAGCGGCTGTCCCCACGGAGGTTGGCGCTAAGGTTTGCGCTTCAAGAGAGCCTCCGGGCAGGACCTGCTTGATCGCAGGGACTGGGTAATCGAGTTCGAGCGGCCGGATGAAGCGTTTTCTTTGCGCTGGGGTTATGGTCTGGGGCAAATTTCTCAGATCGCCGCGAAATTCAGACGGAACTACCGGTTCGCCCTTCCTAAAATTAGCCGCGCTGGACGAAACCCCAGATGTCGGTGCCGCCAAGCTTAACATCGCCAACCATGCGCCAACTAAACAAAGGCCGATGGCTGCGAAGATGCGTGGACTAGAACGCCCGGATTGGGAATGAGGATGTTTCCGCATTGTGATCTGCTTCTAGATTAGCGAATACGCAAACTGCGCCGAATCCGGCTTACCTGAGAGAAGAACATGGGGGCTAATGGAAAGAAAGCAGCTAGTTTAATGCCGCGGGGGCTGTTGGGGACGTGATTATCTCCACGTTTGAACACAGCGCAAATGGAATTGTTGCACGCAAGTTTTTTTCAGCCGGACTACGCCTGACTCGAGAAAAATGCAGTCAGGGGACTCGTCGGCGAAGCCGTCCATTGCTTTTCGCCCAAACCGATTTCGTGCGCTTCACGACCGGCCTCGATCGCCTTTTTGAACGCTTGCGCCATGCGGATGGGATCAGACGCGATGGCGATGGCAGTATTCACCAAGACTGCGTCCGCGCCCATTTCCATCGCCTCCGCTGCCTGGCTCGGTGCGCCTAAGCCGGCATCGACCACGACCGGTACCGTCGCCTGCTCAATGATGATTTCGATTTGTGGCCGGGTTTCAATCCCGCGATTGCTGCCGATCGGCGCGCCCAGCGGCATCACTGTGGCGGTGCCGACGTCTTGCAAACGTTTCGCCAGGACTGGATCGGCGTTGATGTACGGAAGCACCGTGAATCCTTCTCTCACGAGGATTTCAGCCGCGGCAAGTGTCTCCACCGGATCCGGCAATAAATAACGCGGATCGGGATGGATCTCGAGCTTGATCCATCTGGGCAAACCGGCGCTCGCAGATAAACGCGCCAGGCGCACCGCTTCTTCCGCGGTGCGTGCTCCGCTCGTGTTTGGCAAAAGTAGAAATTGTTTCGGATCGATAAAATCCAGAATATTCGCGAACGGATCATGCTTCCCGGATAGATCCGCGCGCCTCAACGCCACCGTCACAATTTCGGTCCTACTCGCTACCAGCGCATCGCGCATCAATTCGTTCGAAGCAAACTTCCCCGTGCCGACAAGCAAGCGCGACGTGAATTCGCGCCCTGCAATCTTCAGCTTGGAGGGTTTGTCCGACATTGCCTAAACAATAACGAATTCGCTGTACGAATCGAATTTGTTCGGCCACTTTTCTTTGGTGACCAAGTTTAATCTGCGCCTCGAGGATTGCGTTGGAGGCATGGCCCGTTTGCCTGATGCCGATGTCGATCTTGTGGTTACGTCGCCGCCCTATAACCTCGGCATCGGATATCGAAAATATTCTGATCGACAGGATCGACGATCGTATTTGAAGTGGTGCGCGGTCTGGGCGACGCAAATTCGTCGCCTTCTCAAGCCGACCGGCTCATTTTTTCTCAATGTCGGTTCCGCGCCATCAAACCCGATGCTTCCGCACGAAATTGTTTTTCAGCTGCGCGACCTGTTCGTTCTTCAAAACACGATTCATTGGATCAAATCGATCGCCATTGACGATCGGACCTTCGGACACTTTAAACCGATCAGTTCGAAAAGATTCCTGAACGACTGCCACGAATACATCTTTCACTTCACCGTCGACGGCAAGATCGACATCGACCGACTCGCCCTCGGTGTGCCTTATCAAGACAAAAGCAACATCGCTCGCTGGTCGCATACGCGGGGGCGCGACGCACGGTGTCGGGGCAATACCTGGTTCATTCCTTATCAAACAATCCAGACCCGCGAGAAGGAGCGACCACATCCGGCCACGTTTCCGGTGCAACTGGCCGAATGGTGCATCAAACTTCACGCTATCTCGTCTGTGAAGACGATGCTCGATCCGTTTCTCGGTATTGGAAATTCGGCCATTGCCGCCAAGAATTGCGACGTCCCCAAATTCATCGGCTTTGAAATCGACAAAAGTTATCTCGCTGAAGCCAGGCGCCGGCTTCAGTTAAAATAATTGATCGTCCGATTTCTGCCGACCTGCCGGAGCTTGAAATTTTTCAAGCGGTGCCACCAAATTTGCCGGCAACGGACGGACGCGGTCGAAGATGCGCCCAGCCAGCGGTTTCGCCGTGGTGTAGCCGGCGGCGAACATTTCAAGCCGCGCATCCAGATTATCGATGTAATGGAGCGCCATCGCCTCCGGGGTTTTCGGACTCACCGGTGAACCAAACTGGGCTTCGCCATGATGTGCTCCAATTAGATGCAACAAATGCAGACGCACATCTTCTGATGGCGGGGTCAGGCTTTTCCACGCGTCGCCATCATCCGCCGAAACTTTTCGCCACAACGAATTCACTAGCTCGAGCCCGATCGAGATGTGTCCCAATAATTCACCCCGCTCGTCATAGCCCATGACGAATCCGTTTTCGGGCAGTGCGTTTTCCCAAAGCTTGCCACAATCGTGAAACAGAATCCCGGCCAGCAAAAGATCGGCATTCAATTGCGGATACAACGGCGCGATCTTATTCGCGATCCGCATCATCTGCGCGGTGTGCTCGACCAAGCCGCCGCGACGCGCGTGATGATAATTTCGCGCCGCCGCCGTGCGCCGAAAACGCTCGCCCAAATCTTTCACAAACGCATCGCACAACGCGCGCAAACGCGGATCGGTGATCGTTGCAATCGTCTCGACGATGAATTGCCAATCTGCGTTGTGTTTGGCTCGCAGCTCGGCCGGGCCCTGCAACAATTCGTCCTTCTCCTGCGCCGTTAATGGCCGCACCGTCCATTTCTGTGCTTCGAGGCCGTACTGCGAATGAGAATTAAATTCTCCGGTAAGCTCGATGAAGCTTTCGCTGTTCAGAGCGCTGCACGCTTTGTAAGCAGGATGATCGCTCCAGACCCGCAATGTCATCCGATCACAAGCGTCGGCCAGACTCAGTTCGCAGTACGGTTTTTGTTCGCGAGTGAGTTTCGGCCCTGCCGATTCGACCTGCACGTGCACGCGCGCCGAAACCGGCCCGCTTTGTGCGGCCCGGCGAATTTCGCTCAGCGTCATTAACTGCATCTCGATCTTAAGGGGGGTTCGCTAAAAATTCTAATCGGCTGCGTTGATTGTGCCGCAAGCGAATCGCGCGCCGGAATTTCCTGAGGGGTCAGTCTTTAAATCATCTTCTTTCTCATGCACGATTACAGATTTTCCAATGATCGAATTTGGACCGCTCAGATCGAGTTTGCCTTGCCACTTGAGGTGCCCCTTGCCGGAAGCATCAGCTTCAATATTGCCGAAATCGCCCGCGTGACGCTCCGTCCCCGTCGGCCCGTCGTGGTGTTGATGCGTCGGATTGAAATGCGCGCCCGCCGACATCGCATCCGGCGCCGAGCAATCGCCTTTCTCGTGAATGTGGATACCGTGCTTGCCCGGTTTGAGGTTTTGGACGTCGGCAACGACTTGCACGTCATCGCCAACTTTTGTGAATGTCACCGTGCCGGTGACCTGGCTCCCTGATTTCGGCTCCAATTGCACTGCGGCCTTTGTGACTTCTTGTGCCTGGGCAAAACAAGCCACCCCGCAAAACATTGTTATGAAGAGAATTGTTTTCATGCTGCAAACGTACCGCGCTTCTCCGCAAAATGAAACTGTCAATCGAGTAACCGTTGCTCGATTCCCGCGTACGCGTCGACGCGCCGGTCGCGCAGAAACGGCCAGTGCGTCCGATATTCATTCACGCGGTCCCAATCAATTTCGCCCATCACCATTTCCTCATGATCGACCGAACCTTTGGCGACGATCTCGCCGTCAGGCCCGCAAATGAAACTTTGCCCCCAGAATTCAATTCCGTCCCCGCCGGCCGGCGCTTCGTGGCCGACGCGATTCGCTGCGGCGACGTAGCAGCCGTTCGCAATCGCGTGGCTCCGTTGAATGGTTTCCCAGGCGGAATGTTGGGCCGCGCCAAATTCTTCTTTCTCGCTCGGATGCCACCCGATCGCCGTCGGATAAAAAATAATTTCCGCGCCGCGCAGCGCTGTCAGTCGTGCCGCCTCCGGATACCATTGGTCCCAGCAAACGCAGACGCCGATCTTGCCGGACTTTGTTTTCCACGCCTGAAAACCAAGATCGCCCGGTGTGAAATAAAACTTTTCGTGATAGAGCGGATCGTCCGGAATGTGCATCTTGCGATATTTTCCGAGAAACTTTCCATCGGCATCGATGACGGCGGCGGTGTTGTGATAAACGCCGGCGCTTCGTTTCTCAAAAAGCGATGCGACAATCGCCACGCCTAGCTCGCCTGCCAATTCGCTTAGCCTGGAGGTTGATCTTCCGGGGATTTCTTCCGCTAGCTCGAAATTTTTGTGGTCTTCGGTCTGGCAAAAATATTGCGAGCGGAAAAGTTCGGGCAGACAGACAATCCTTGCGCCTTTCTTGGCCGCGTCGCGAATGAAATCGAGAGCGCGCGAGAAATTCTTCTCGGGATCCGCGCCGCAACGCATCTGCACGAGCGCGACCCGCGTATTGTTTTGTGCCATTCTCGCTACTTCACCGAGCCCGCCGCCACGATGTCGATCTTTTCAATCGTCACGCGTTTCGTCGGTTTGCTCATTTCACCCATGCTATTGCGGCTCACCGGGGTGTCGCCAATTTTTCCGAGCACGTCGTCCCCTTTGATCAATTTGCCGAACGTTGTGTATTGGTGATCGAGTCGCGGCACCGGCGCGAGACAAATGAAGAATTGTGAACCAGCCGAATCCGGATCGGGCTCGCGCGCCATTGAGATCACGCCGCGCTCGTGCGAGTGATCGTTGAACTCCGCTTTGATTTTGTAACCGGGACCGCCCTCGCCGTAGCGATTTTCTTTGCTCGGATCTTTTGAATTCGGATCGCCGCCCTGGATCATGAATGCTTTTACGATCCGATGGAAGATTGTGCCGTTGTAAAAACCGGCGCGGGCCAGTTTCTTGAAATTTTCGATCGTGTTCGGCGCGGCGTCGGTCCAGAACTCCACGACCATGTCGCCCTCGCTCGTTTTGATTACTGCGACTTCATTTCCTGTACTCACGGGACTCGTATCCTCCTTCTTTTCTTCCGCTGCAAATAGCGCGGAGCTTAATAGGAACATCGCTAAAATCGACATCTTCATTTTTCTTCTGTAGCGGCGGTCTATACCTGTCGCAAATTTTCAGACTGTAGCGTGATATTCCTGCAGGCTCCGCACCTGCACTTTGCTTTTTTGCAAAGAACGAATCCCGTTCGCACTCGCCTGGGCCGCGCGCACCGTCGTCATGATCGGAATTTTTTGCGCGAGCGCGGCGTTTCGGATCATAACCTCGTGCTCACGCGGGATTTTCCCGCTCGGCGTGTTGATGATGAAACTGATGTCGCCGTTCTTGACCCGATCGAGCACGTTGGGCCGGCCTTCGTGTAATTTGAAGACCTTTTTCACTTTGATTTTGGCTTTCGCCAGCGCGTCCGCTGTGCCGCTGGTGGAGATAATTCCGAAGCCGAGTTTCACAAACTCGCGCGCGACCGGAATCACCGACTCCTTGTCGCTATCTTTCACGCTGATGAACACATTCCCTTTTTTCGGCAACGGCGGCGGCGCGGCCATCTGCGATTTTGCGTAAGCGAGTCCAAGATCGACGTCCATTCCCATCACTTCGCCCGTCGATTTCATTTCCGGTCCTAGCGAGATGTCCATCCCTTGATAACGCAGAAACGGGAAGACCGCTTCTTTGACGGAAAAGTGTTTGGGCACGATTTCCTTGGTGAATCCGAGCTCGCGCAGAGTTTTGCCGGCCATAATCTTCGCCGCCAATTTGGCCAGGGGCACGCCGATCGCCTTGCTCACGAATGGCACCGTGCGCGACGCGCGCGGATTTACTTCCAGGACATAAACATCTTCACCTTTAACTGCGAACTGCACGTTCATAAGGCCGCGGACGTTTAATTCGCGCGCCATCGCCTTTGTCGCTGACGAAATCTCGCTCAACACTTTCTGCGACAAGGAAAATGTCGGGATTACGCACGCGCTGTCGCCGCTGTGAATGCCCGCTTCTTCGATGTGTTCCATGATCGCCCCGATCGCGGTTGTTTCACCGTCGGAAATGCAATCGATGTCGACTTCGATGGCGTCTTCGAGAAAACGATCGACCAGCACTGGGCGATCCGGCGTTACTTCGATCGCGCTGGTCATGTAGCGCCGCAAATCTGGTTCGTTGTAAACCAGCTCCATCGCGCGCCCGCCCAGAACAAAACTCGGTCGGACCAGGACCGGGTAACCAATTTTGGCGGCGATCTTTACTGCTTCATCGGTACTGACCGCCGATCCGCTCGGCGTTTGACGCAGTCCGAGCTTATCGAGCATTGCGGCAAACAGTTTTCGATCCTCCGCTGTCTCAATGCTCTCCGGCTGCGTCCCGAAAATCGGAACGCCGGCCGCTTTCAATCCGTCAGCGAGATTGAGCGGGGTCTGTCCTCCAAACTGCACCACCACGCCTTCCGGCTTTTCCTGCTCATATATATTAAGGACATCCTCTAGCGTGAGCGGCTCAAAATAAAGTTTGTCGCTGGTGTCATAATCGGTCGAAACGGTTTCTGGGTTCGAATTAACCATGATCGTTTCGAACCCGAGCTCGCGCAGCGCGAACGCCGCGTGCACGCAGCAGTAATCGAATTCAATTCCCTGACCGATCCGGTTCGGCCCCCCGCCCAGGATCATTACTTTTCGTTTACCACTCTCGCGCCGCTCATTCTCGTCCCCGTAAGTCGAGTAGTAATATGGCGTATAAGCTTCGAACTCGGCCGCGCAGGTATCGACCAGTCGGTAGGTCGGCAAGATCGACAGTCGCGTTCGAGCCGCGCGGACCCCTGCCGGCTTGAGAGAATTCGCATATCCAAGTTGGTTGTCTGAGAAGCCGAGCTTCTTTGCGCGCAATAGTTCATTGCTATCTTCAAATATCGCGGGCGCGATTTGGTTCGCGGTTAAGGTAGTAGAACCGATTTCGGTCAGCACTCGCACCCGGTGACTCGCCAAAGCCGATTCTTCTAATCGACTCTGCTCCTGCACAATCTGCTGCACGTTTCGCAAAAACCATTTGTCGATCTTGGTCAGCTCGAATACTTCATCGATGGACGCCCCTTTTTTAAATGCTTGTGCGAGATAAAAAATTCGCTCTGCATTCGGGATCGCGAGCTTTAATCGCAACGTCTCAAAATCGACATCTTTCTCCCCCCCGTCGCCGCACAACCCGAAGCGTTTGATTTCCAAACTGCGCAGTGCCTTTTGCAGCGCTTCCTTGAACGTGCGGCCGATTGCCATCGCTTCGCCGACGCTTTTCATCTGCGTCGTTAGCGTAGCGTCGGCTTGCGGAAACTTCTCGAAGGTGAACCGGGGCACTTTAACGACGCAGTAATCGATCGTCGGCTCGAAACATGCCGGCGTTTCGCGAGTGATGTCGTTTTTGATTTCGTCGAGGGCGTAACCGACTGCCAGTTTGGCCGCGATCTTCGCAATTGGAAATCCGGTTGCCTTGCTCGCGAGTGCGCTCGAACGCGATACGCGCGGATTCATCTCGATCACGACCATGCGTCCGTTGTCCGGGTGGACCGCGAATTGGATGTTCGATCCGCCGGTCTCGACGCCGATCTCGCGGATGACCGCGAACGCGGCGTCGCGCATCATTTGATATTCCTTGTCGGTCAGCGTTTGCACCGGCGCGACCGTGATGGAGTCGCCGGTGTGCACGCCCATCGGGTCGAAATTTTCGATCGAACAAACGACGACGCAGTTGTCCATCCGGTCGCGCATCACTTCCATTTCAAATTCCTTCCAGCCGACGAGCGATTCCTCGATCAACACTTCATTCACCGGCGACATGGCGAGGCCGCGGCCGGCGATTTCGTCTAGTTCGTCCGGGTTGTAGGCGATGCCGCCGCCGCCCCCGCCGAGCGTGAACGCCGGTCGAATGATGAGCGGAAAAGTTCCGATCTCTTTAGCAATACGCCCCGTGTCTGCGAGCGAGCGCGCCACTCCCGAGCGCGGGACGTCGAGTCCGATCCGCAGCATCGCTTCCTTGAACAATTGTCGATCTTCACCCTTCGCGATCGCTTTCGCGTTGGCGCCGATCAATTTTACTTTGTGTCGCGCCAGGGCGCCGTTGCGATAAAGTTCCATCGCCGCATTCAGCGCCGTCTGCCCGCCCATCGTCGGCAAAAGCGCATCGGGTTTTTCTCGAGCAATGATTGCTTCAATCACTTCGGCTGTGATCGGCTCGATGTAAGTGCGATCCGCGAATTCCGGATCGGTCATGATCGTGGCCGGGTTCGAATTCACGAGCACGACCTGGTAACCCTCTTCGCGCAGCGCCTTGCACGCTTGCACGCCGGAATAATCAAATTCGCAGCCTTGCCCGATCACGATTGGACCGGAGCCAATTAAGAGAATTTTCTTTAGATCGTTGTTCCGCGGCATCTGCGCAGCGCGCAGGATAAACCAAATCGGTCGAACTTCACGCGTGAACTCTTATTTCGCCTGATACTTCGCGTCTTTCGCTTGTTTGCGCACGGCCGCGAAAAGTTTGCTGATTCCTGTTTCGCTGATGGTATTCGCCAAGAAAGGCAGGACGTTGATTCCGCTGTCAGTAAACACGAAATAAGTCGCCAGCGTTTTGCCCTCGCTGGTTGGCTCGAGCAACCACGAACCGTCGCACAACTTCACTCGAAAGACGCCGGGCTTCTCGGCCGGGCCATGTTCATTGGCCGGTTTCCACCGATTCAAATAAGCCGACCCATTTTGCGTGGACCACGATTTCTTCTCGATCCGAAGCGTATAATCGCGATCGCTGACGATCTTTGGCGAAAGTCGCTGATAAGCGAGAATCGAGTCGCTGTTTCTTTCAATCACGCGGCACTCCGTCGTGTAGGGCATGAAACTCGGATAAGCCTCGACGTCGTCGATCACCTTATGAACCGTTTCGGTCGGTGCATCGATTTCGCCGACCGCTTTGAATTCCTTTAGGCGCGATCCTGCGTGTGGGCGGCTGTAAATCGCTACGCCGCTGCTTTGCTTAACTAGTTTCCAATCCTCGTTCTGGCCAGGCTCGGCCGCGAAGATCGAAAACGCGGCTCCGGCAAGAAAGGTGATGATCGCGGCTTCTCGTTTCACAGCTGCTTAGACGCTCCGAATGCCGATCGCATTCGCCAGAATCGCGGCGGGATTCGTGGTTGTGTTCAACGCAAAATCGAATCGGCCGGATAAACCACGCCGTTCTTGATCACGGTGTCGATGTCTGACGCTCGCGCGATGTCGTCAACCGGATTGGATTTCAGAATCACGAGATCGGCGAAATAGCCATTGTCGATCTTGCCAATGTGCGCACCGGTCTCGCCGCCGAAAAGTTGAGCAGCGTTTGCCGTGGCACATTGTAGAATCTGCATCGGTGTCAGCCCGGCCTCTTTCATCAACTGAAATTCCCGGAACAGCGCCGGTCCGTGAATGGTTCCAATGTTCCCGGCATCTGTGCCGGCTGCGATCGTTATGCCGACGTCTTCCAATTTTTTCAAATTCGGCAACGCGACCTCGTAAGTTTTCCTGATCCGATCCAATGCCTCGTCCGGTTTCGCCAGCGCGCTCTTGATCCGGTCGGGCAATTTGTCCGGCGAAATCTTCGTCACATCGAGTGTCGCGATCACTTCCGGATTGCCCCACGCTTTTTCTTCCGGCGTCAGGTTCAACTGATGTGAAAACGTTCGGCCGTAACGCTCGAAGACCACAAGCGTGGGACAAAGAATCGTTTTGTGATCCTTTAAGAGTTTCACGAACGCGTCATCGACTGGTTTGTCGGTCACGCTGTGGACAAGAATGTCCGCGCCTTCTTCAACCGCTGCGCGCGCAGTTTCCAGTTCAGTCGCGTGCACGGCCACGCGAGTGTTGTGCGCGTGACTTTCTTCAACCGTCGCGCGCACGATCGGGCGGAACGAATCGACCGGATGATCTTTGTCGACGATGTACCAAATCTTGACCAGATCTGCTTTTTGATCGGTGAGCTTGCGCACGAACTCGCGGGCTTGTTCGGGACTGTCGATCTTCACGATCGGCGGATCGCCCAGATCGAGCTTCTCTCGCGAAACGCTGGAGATTAGCGGACCTGCCACGGCAACGCGCGGCGCTTTAGCCGTCGCATTCGCCTTCTGTCGGACTTCGAAATTCCAGATCGGCCCGCCGACATCGACCACGCTGGTGATCCCACAGCGGATGTAGCGCGCAAACACGTCGTCCAGATGTGATTTGATCCAGGCGACTTCATCGTTGTACGGGCGAACGCTGTTGAAATCGGCGCCGTCCGGTCGCGTGAACAAATCCGCCGATTGAAAAAAGTGAATGTGGGTGTCGATGTAGCCCGGCAAAATGAATTTACCGGCGCAATCAATCTGTTTTCCGAGCGACGCTGCGTCCTGTTTGCCGATCGAAACGCGCTCGATCTTGTCGCCGTTGATCACGATCGTCGCGTTCGGCATCACTTTGCCGTCGGCCGGATTGATCACGGTTGCGCCAACGAGTGAGATTCTTTCGGCGTTCAGCGTGATCACAATAAGGAAAAGGAAAAGAGCAGTAATTGTTTTCATATTGGAAGCGTTGTAGCGGTGCTTGTTCTCAAGCACCGAACCTCTTGTCATGTCGACCGAAGTGGAGACATCTCTAAATATTTCTGGTCTGACATGCTTTCTAAAACAGAAATAGTCAGAGATTCCTCGACTCCGCTCGGAATGACGAAAAGTCATGGTTTTGGTTCGTCCGCAATCTTCAATACCATTTTTCCGCGCGTATGATGCGTCTCCGCCAGTGCGTCGGCCTTGGCCGCGTCGGTTAATGGCAGCACCTGCGAAACGATCGGTTTGATCTTGCCCGCGTCGATCAATTTGGTGATCTCGCTCAGCTCGGTTGTGTCCGGGTGCGAGAAAATTGGCGCACCGCGGATGCCACGTTTCTCAAGCTCGGCTGGATCAGCCCGCGAAATAAGCGTTGCAATCGTGCCGCCTTTCTTCATCACGCCGTAAGTGCGGGTCATGGTTTCGCCGCCGACCGGCATCAACGCAAGATCAACATCGTGCGCGATCTCTTCGAATTTTTGTTTGGTGTAATCAATCGCCACGTCGGCCCTGAGTTGTTTCAGCAAATCCTGGTTCGCTGTCGATGCGGTTGCGATGACGCGCGCGCCGCGCGCTTTGGCAATTTGGATCGCGAAACTTCCAACGCCGCCCGAGCCGCCGTGAATGAGAACGATTTGGCCTTTGTCGATCTTGCCGACGTCGATCAACGCCTGCCACGCGGTCAGCGCTGCGAGCGGAACGGATGAAGCATCGACGAAACTGAGTGATTTCGGCTTGATCGCCGATTCGGTCTCATTCGAGATGCAATATTCGGCCCAGCCGCCGCCCCAGAGCAGATAAGCGTAAACCGGATCGCCGATTTTCAGCTTTGTAACTTTGGAGCCGGTCTTCACAACGACTCCGGCCATGTCGTAACCGAGAATCAGCGGCAGGTGCGTTCCGAATTCTTTGGCGAACTTGCCGTTCAGGATCAGTGGATCGGCCGGGTTCACGCCGCTTGCGATCACGCGCACGAGAATTTCATTTTCTTTTGGTTCTGGAACTGGAACTTCCTCGAGCTTCAGCACTTCCGGCCCGCCGTACCCGTGCGCAACAACCGCTTTCATCGTTTTCGGAACGGGCTGCGCGAAAGCGAGCGAGCTCGCAGAGATCAGCAAGCAGGTACAGATGCCGAAGCGGCGCATTTACTCCTTCGATTCGGGAATGGCTTTCTCTGCGGCCTTGAATCCAATCTTGGAGTGGGTGCCGTCGCAAAACGGTTTTTCGGTCGATGCGCCGCAACGACAGAGCGCCATCCGCGGTTCGACCGGGAACTTGTTTCCGTCGGCGTCGATTAGCTCCACTTCGCCCTTCACGATGTAAGGACCGTTCTTGATTGTCTCGATTGTCACCATGTCCGCACTCTAACTGATCTCGGAAGGCATGACAGAACGATAAGTGGCGCAAACGATCCTTTGTCATTTCGAGCGAAGTCGAGAAATCTCTTACTGTTTCAGGAATATTTAGAGATGTCTCCACTTCGGTCGACATGACAGAATAGAATATCGCTTCATGAAACTCTTTGTCGTTCTCACTTTGGTTTTTGCCAGCTTGGTTTTCGCTCAGACGCCGTCGCCAAGTCCCCCCGCGAGTACCAAGCATCCGTTCACGTTCGAGGACATCATGAAATTGAAACGGCTCGACGAGCCGGTGCCATCGCCGGACGGGAAATGGGTCGTGTTCTCGGCGACCGATGTCGATCTTGAGGCGAACACGAAGACTTCGCATTTGCGGATCGTGCCGGCGAATGGCGGCGAATCGAAACGTCTCAATGAAACGCCGAATCATGAGCAGCGGCCGCGCTTTTCGCCGGATGGCAAACGGCTTATTTGGACATCGAAGGCGACCGATCCGAGCCAAATCTGGATGTGCGACTTCGATTCGAATGCGGGGACGCTGGGTGGGAAGCCACATCAGGTGACAAATATCTCAACCGGCGCAGACGGCGCGATCTGGTCGCCGGATGGAACATCGTGTTCGTGTCGGCGGTATACCCCGACTGCAAAGACGATGCCTGCAACAAGCAGCGGGACGAAGAAATCAAGAACAGCAAAGTGAAAGCGAAAATTTTCACGAAACTGTTTTATCGGCACGACGGAGGAGCTTTGGTTCAACGAATGGAAGAACAGAGAAAAGTATCGCAGATACTCGCCGCACTTGTTCGCGGACAAATTTAAAACGCCGACCCTGGTGATTCATAGCCAGAACGATTACCGGCTCGATGTGAGCGAAGGATTCCAACTCTTCACAACGCTGCAGCGCTTAAAGATCCCGTCGAAGATGTTGTATTTCCCGGACGAAGGTCACTGGGTGCTAAAGCCGCAGAACTCGCGGCTGTGGTATAAAACGGTGAACGATTGGGTGGATCAGTGGTGTAGTCCGAGCCGGACTGGCAGATAACTGAAAGTTAATTGTCGATTTTACCTGCGTCTTCGTCCGTAGGAATAACCGCGATGCGAACGGCCGCCGCCGATGGCGCGTCTGCCGCCGGTCATCGATTCAGGTTCGAAAAGAATGGTGTAGAGATACGGAAAATTATCGAGTTTGAGTCGCGGGATTTTTTGTCCGATGAAACGTTCGATCGCCTGTAACGCAGAAACTTCCTCGCCGTTCATGAGGGTGAAGGCGTCGCCCACATTTTGGGCCCGGCCAGTTCGACCGATACGGTGCACGTAATCTTCGGCGTGCTCGGGCACATCGTAGTTGATCACGTGACTGACGCCGGCAATGTCGAGGCCGCGCGCGGCGATGTCGGTTGCGACCATGACTTCGTATTTGCCGCTCTTGAATCCTTCGAGTGCTTCAATGCGCTCGCGCTGGGTGCGATTGGAATGCAAAACCGCCACGGAATGGTTTCCTTGCTTTAATTTGTGCGCGATCCGATCGGCCCCGTGTTTCGTCCGGCAAAAAATTAATGCGCTATCGAAGTTGGTTCGTTCCAGCAGCGCCATCAGAAGGTCGAATTTCTGTTCTGCCGCGACCGGATAAACAGCGTGGGTCACGGTTTCGGCCGGCGAACGGCGCACGCCAATTTCTACCAGCTCAGGGTTGCGCAGCACCCACGCAGCAAGGCGCTCGATTTCTGGCGGAAGCGTCGCCGAAAACAGAAGCGTTTGTCGATCGGTCGAAATTTTTTCGACGATGCGGCGAACGTCCGGCAGAAAACCCATGTCGAGCATGCGATCGACTTCGTCCAGCACCAGAATGTTTACCTGGCGCAAATCCATCGTGCGTTGTTCGAGCAGATCGAGCAGCCGGCCGGGCGTCGCGACGAGAACATCGACCCCTCGCTTCAGGTCTTCGCGCTGTTTTCCGTAGCCGACGCCGCCGTGAACAACGGTCGCGCGCAAATCGGTGAAACGACCGTAATCGCGGAACGCGGTCTCGACTTGCGCGGCTAGCTCGCGGGTTGGCTCGAGCACAAGGCATCGGAACGCGCCATGTTTGGCGAGGAGGGTCAAGATCGGCAGCGCGAACGCCGCGGTCTTGCCGGTGCCGGTCTGCGCGGTGCCGATTAAGTCTTTGCCAGATAGAATAATTGGAAACGCGCGAAGCTGGATCGGCGTCGGCTCGGTAAAGCCCATCGCCTGGGTGCCGCGCACGACTTCCGGCGAAAGTTCGAAATTATTGAATGACACGAGGTGAAACTAGAGCGCAGATTCCTGGAAGCAATCGGCGTACTCAATATGACAAGGGTATTTGTTGTCGCGGATACTCATAACAAGTTGCCGCAGAAAATTGTCGATCTTGCGCGCGGCGCGGACGAGATCTGGCATCTTGGCGATGTCTGCGAGGAAATCATTTTGGACGAGCTGCGCGCGATCGGCCCGCCGGTCACGATTGTTCGCGGAAATTGCGACAGCAATTCGGAGTGGCCGTTGGTTGTCGATGGTGTCCGAGGAGGATTGCGATTTCGGCTGCAGCATATTCCGCCGGATGTTCCGCCCGACGATGTCGATGTTGTTTTGCATGGTCACACCCACGTGCCGCGAAATGAGAAGCGCGGCGGAGTGTTGTTTTTAAATCCGGGTTGCGTCGCGCGACCGAACCAGGGCTCGCCCGCGAGCGTGGCCTGGCTCGAAATCGCCAATGGAAAAATAAAGTGGCGATTGGTCGCGTTGTAACCGCGCGAGATTATTTCTCGTCGCTCGATTTTCGGCCGAACCAGCGGCGCTTTTTCTTTGGCTCCTCGGCCACCGGCGTTTCCTTTTCTTTCGCCTTGGGTTCTTCGCGTTTTGTTTCCTTCTTTGGTTTCGCTTCTGGCTCTTTCCGCTTCGCCTTCTTTTCTTCAGCCGGCTTTTCTTCGATCACGACGGCGGCGTCGACCCATTCAATGAATGCCATCGAAGCGGAATCGCTCTTGCGCTGACCGAGTCGGACGATGCGGGTGTAGCCGCCGTTGCGCTCGGTCGATCTGGGCGCAATCTCGTCGAACAATTTTTTGACGGAGTCTTTGTGCCGCAGTGTCGAAAAAGCCGTTCGGCGCGCGTGAATTGAGCCGTTCTTTCCGAGTGTGACCATTTGTTCGGCAAGGGGACGGACCGCTTTCGCTTTTGCCAGCGTGGTTTTGATCCGCTGATGCTCGATCAAATTGCAAACCTGATTGGCGAGCATCGCTTTGCGATGCTCAGCTTTGCGGCCGAGTCGCACCGTCTTTCTTTGATGTCTCATCGGTTCGCCTCGATCGGATTACTTGCGTTCGGTCGCCGCGGCAGCAGCGCCGTTTCCGGAAGTGGCGCCATCGGGTCCCGCAACAGGTTCGACCAAACCCGCCTCGAATTTCATCCCGAGACTCAGGCCGAGCTGTTGCAGTTTGTCTTTGATCTCGTTGAGCGACTTCTTGCCGAAGTTACGATACTTGAGCATTTCGCTTTCGGTCTTCTGCGCGAGCTGGCCAACGGTGGTGATGTTGGCGTTGTTCAGGCAGTTAGCCGCGCGCACGCTCAGCTCGATTTCGTTCACGCTCATGTTGAGCAGCTTCTTGAGCTTCAGGTTCTCTTCGCTCACGCCCGCGGGCGTCTCGTCGAACTCGATTACTTCCTCGTTGAAGTTGACGAAGACGTCGAGGTGGTGGCGTAGAATCGCGGAGGCCTGGAGCAGCGCGTCGTCTGGAGTCAATCGACCATCGGTCCAAACTTCGAGAATCAGCTTGTCGTAATCGGTGCGTTGACCAACCCGCGTGTTTTCGACCGCGTACTTCAC
>WNGP01001138.1_pt1 | contig 21583 bp, 16 predicted proteins | sample 5407671 | NCBI WGS metagenome assembly WNGP01 (sample SAMN13153381, study PRJNA577476) | soil metagenome | isolation source: 40 cm soil or saprolite under Garry oak tree replicate 2 | place: USA:California | collected 2016-06-15
CATTTTCTTCAAAATTTCGACGACCGCATCCGGTAGTTCACCGAATGCATCAACTACGGTCGCGCCTGCTTCACGCAACGCCTTCACTTTGCCGGCGTGCGTACCGCGTCCACCTTCAATGATCGCGCCCGCGTGACTGAAGCGAGTGCCTTCGCGCGCTGCCTTGCCGCCGATGTATGCGATCACTGGCTTGGTGACTTTTCGATCGCGAATCAGCTGCGCTAATTCCTCCTCCTGTGACGAACCGATTTCACCGAAGATCACGGTTGCTTCGGTGAACGGATCGGCTTCGAACATGAGTGCTGCATCGGGAATACGAATGCCGAGGACCGCGTCGCCGCCGATGTGCACAATCGTCGAAATGCGAACGCCTGCTTGCCCGAGATAATAGCCAGTGCTTGATGCCATCCCGCCCGACCGACTGATCACGCCAACGCCTTTCGGAATTCCAGGTTTGAACCATTGTCGTGCGCTTTCAGCGCGACCGCCGATCATGCCGACCACGCCCTTGCCCGGACTCAACACTCCGAGCGTGTTGGGCCCGAGAAAAATCGCGCCATTTGCTTTAGCCGCCGCCGCGATCTCCATAGCGTCCCACACCGGCACGCGATCGGGCACGAGCACGGTGAGTTTAATGCCGGCGTCAATGGCGGAAATAGCCGCGTCCTTCACGCCGGCCGCGGGCACAAAAAGCACGGAAATATCGATCTTTCGCATGGCTTTGACCGCTTCTTGTGGCGTGTTGAACACAGGCACGCCGAGCACCGTCTGCCCGCCTTTGCCCGGCGTCACGCCTGCGACAACATTGGTTCCGTACTCGCGCATCAGGCGCGTGCGGGCCTGACCTTCGCGGCCTGTGATGCCTTGCACCAGAACCCGCTTGGTCTCGTCGATCAAAATTGCCATTTAGCGTGCGCCTCCGATCAATTCATCCAAGCCAGGGACATCAAGTTCCAGATAGAAACCTTGGACTCCGGCAAGGCGGCACTCGATGTCGCACGCGAGCAGCTCGGAATCTTTGGTGGCAAACTCTTCACTCGGCAGCGATGGCGAGGGCACACCTTCGCGATCGACAATCAATCCGCCAGAATGCGTTTCCACCGCGGCGCGAATTTGCGGCCAATGCGCGTTATCGATCCACACCCGGCCACTTTTCACGGGCAGCATCTTGGCTTTTGAACGTTTGACGAATTCCGGCACACGCGGAGCACGCGGTTTCCATTTCATGCCGGCCGCGCCGGCGACAAGTTCCGCGAAGCGCGCGGCGATCGTGGCCGGTATGTCAGTTTTGCGATAGCCTTCAACCGGTGCGCGAAGCAGTTTCGACATTCGCTGCAAAATGTCCACCGCGCGATCTTCGGTATTGCCGCCCAAGCGAATAACTGCGGGAATATCCAGATCGAGTTCCCAAAATGCTTTGGCCAATCCGTAGGCGGACCAATATTGTTCCTGGCTCGCGACGCCGGAGCCGGAACCGAAATATCCCACCAGATCGGGCTGGGCGAGAATAATTCGCGCGGCGCGATAAACCTTGGCCGCGGATGGATTGCCGCTGGTGTCGGTGAAATTGGCGATGGTGAATCCCGCGTTCACGATGGCGTCCATCGACATCATGGATCCGCCACCGCCAGCGCCGTGAAAACCAACCAGACCTTTGGAACCTTTGGCGGCCGCTGCGGCCAACTGCGCGAAATAAAAAGTGCCGCGATGATCGTTCTGTTCGACCGCATAGGCCACGCGTTCAAGAGCGGTAGGTGGATGATCGAACTCTCTCGCAATTTCGATCCCGAGTTCGGGGTGCCGACCCACCGCGTAATCATCAATCATGATCCGGCAATCGGCAGCGACGAGCTCGCCGGTCTTGTTTAGGACAAGGGGATTGATTTCAAGCGACCGGGCTTCAACGCTGCGCGCGGCGTCAAATAATTTTCGAATTGATTCGGCCAGTTGCTTCGCGTGTGCCGGTGAAAGTCCGCATGAAGAAACCGCTTCATGAACTGCCGAATCGAGCGGTCCGCGATTCACATCGCAGGCGATGCGGCTGGTCGAAGCGGCGCGCTCTTCGATTCCACTGCCGCCGTCGCTGGCGAAAATAATCACCGGAGCGCGAGCGGCGTCGTCAAGAGCGAATGAAAGAAAAAACTCCCGCTCGATGTCGATCTTCTCTTCCACCAGCACGGCCTCGACTGGAAACTGTCCAACTTTCATCGACAGCATGCGCGCCGCGTGAGCGCGCACGTCATCCGGCTTTTTAGCGAACGCCACCCCGCCAATGCCGGCGCGCCCGGTCGTCCAAGCCTGAATCTTGATAACGACTTCGCCGCCCTTCTTTTCCGCCGCAAGTTCTTTGGCCACGGTCATGGCTTCATCCGCGGTTGAGGCGGCACGGCCACGGGGAATCTTGAATCCGTTGACGGCCAGAATGGCTTTGCCTTGATATTCGTGAAGTCGCGCCATGTCTGCGTGCAAGTTCCATGATCCTAACCAACTCGCCGTTCGCGGATCAGAATCTTCAAAAGATATAGCACTGTTGAAAAGAAAAGTTTAGGCATTGAGCGCGCGCTGCACCATATGACCTCACTGGATTACTACGCGATTGAAGAGCTCCTCACGGGCGAGGAGCGCGCGGTGCGCGATCGGGCGCGGCGTTTTGTGCAGGAGGAAGTCATGCACGAGATCGTGCCTTGCCATCGCGCGGGCGAATTTCCAGAGCACCTCACGCCGCGAATGGGTGCGTTAGGCTTTTATGCTCCGTATTTAAAAGAGCACGGTTGTGCCCGGCAAAGCTACACGGCATACGGCCTCATCATGCAAGAGCTTGAACGGGCCGACTCAGGCCTGCGCTCGCTGGCATCGGTGCAAGGCCCCCTGGCAATACACGCAATTCATTCCTTCGGCACGCCCGAGCAACATGCGCGCTGGCTGCCGGGATTGGTATCGGGCGAACGTGTCGCTTGTTTCGCGCTGACAGAGCTTGGGCACGGCTCAGACCCTGCTGGTATGGAAACCCGCGCAATACGCGACGGCGACCATTATGTCTTGAATGGCGGCAAATGCTGGATCGGCAACGCGTCCGTCGCGGACGTGAAGGTTATTTGGGCAAAGGACGACGACGGCAACGTGGGCGGATTCGTCGTGGAAAAGAACACTCCCGGATTTCGTGCGCAGGACATCGAGGGAAAATTCAGCCTGCGCATGTCGCGCACGTCGGAGTGCTGGTTCGAGAACTGCCGCATACCGTCGGAGAATCGCCTGCCTAAAGCGTCAGGGCTGCGCGCACCTTTATTGTGTCTCTCGCAGGCGCGTGCAGGCATTGCGTGGGGCGTGATTGGCGCGGCCATCGATTGTTACGAGACGGCGCTTGCCTATGCCAAATCGCGTGAGCAGTTTGGCCGCCCGATTGCTGGCTTCCAACTGGTGCAGGAAAAACTGGTCTGGATGGTGCAGGAGATTACCAAGGCGCAATTGCTCGCGTTGCGTCTTACCCGAATGATGGAGGCTGGCACGGCGTCCCCCGCGCAGACCTCGCTCGCGAAGCGAAACAACGCGTGGATGGCGCTCGAATGCGCGCGCAAGGCCCGCGACATCCTGGGCGCTGCCGGAATCACGGATCGCTATTCCGTGATCCGGCACCTCATGAATCTCGAGACCGTTTACACGTACGAAGGCACGCACGACATCCATGCGTTGATCGTCGGTCGCGACATCACGGGCGTAAGTGCCTTCGGCGGTTAGCGTAAATTATCCGGGGAGCGCACGCGCCTTCGCGTGCTGGCGATGGAGCCTCGCCATCGCGAATTTTCTCTCACAGCATTTTGGCGGGGCGCCGAAATATACACGCGAGGGCGCGTGCGCTCCCTATAGGCAGCGTTACGCGCGGGTGACATCGGTAGAAATGGGAGCTAAGTTCTCTGGAGCACTACTCATCTATTATGAACAACGTGTACATTCTCGGCGGAGGGCGGACTGATTTTAAGCGCAACCTGAAAAAGGAAGGGAAAACGATCCGGCACCTCATCATTGAAGCTGGAAAGAAGGCGATTGAGGACGCGAAGATCGATCCCGCAGAAATTCAGGCGGGCGCGGTTGGAAATTTTAATGCGGGGCAATTCACCAAACAGTTGCAACTCGGCGCGTTCATTCCGGAGATCGATCCGAAATTGCGTGGCATTCCGACAATGCATACCGAGGCAGCGTGCGCATCGGGCGCGCTTTCAGTATTACTCGGCGCGGAATGGATCATGGGCGGATTTTACGATGTCGTCCTCGTGGTCGGCGCGGAGCAGCAGAAGACGATGTCGTCGCTCGATGGCTCCGATGTGCTGGGCGCGGCCGCCGATTATCACAATGAGAAGCCGGAATATGGCGATTTCATGTTTCCGAAATTGTTCGGGCGCATCGCGCAGATTTACATCGACAAATACGGCGCGACCGAAGCAGACCTCGCCCAAGTGGCGTGGAAGAACTATGCGCACGCCAAGCTGAATCCGCTGGCGCAAATGCGCGATGCCGATCTCACGCTCGATTGCGCGTCGCAGGTGTCCGACAAAAATCCGAGCGTCGCGCCGCCGCTCAAAGTCTCCGATTGCTCGCAGATCACTGATGGCGCGGCGTCGGTCATCCTCGTTTCCGGAAAATATCTGGATAAGATCGGTGGTGACAAAGGGAAGACTGCGCGCCTGCTAGGGTACGGTCACACCACGGATTATTTGCCGCTCGACAAAAAGGATGCGCCTACCTTTTCGACCGCGCGCAAAGCAGGCGAAAAAGCATTCCGGATGGCGAACTTAACGCCACGCAACATTCAAGGCGCCGAGGTGCACGACTGCTTTTCGATTACTGAGATCGTTGCATATGAAATTCTCGGATTCGCCGAGTCGGGCAAAGGTGTCGAGCTCGTGAAAAGCGGCGCGACGACGTTGCCGCAGGTTCGTCCTGAGAAACTCAAAGCTTCCTTTGAAATTCCGGTAAACTCCGGGGGCGGTTTGATCGGTGATGGCCATCCGGTCGGCGCGACCGGGGTGCGCCAAGTATTCGAGGCGTATCAACAACTCTCCCAACGGGCCGGCGCGCGCCAGATTGAAAACGCGAAAAAATTTCTCACCTTTAACATGGGCGGCAGTCTCACGACTTCCGTCGCGATGATCTGGGGACGAGAGTAAGACCGCTTGCAACGTCTTACGTCCAGCGAGTGCGTCAGGCACGTTTCTTGGATGTGACGTCACTTGCAATTGAAGAGCTTCCCTCTGCAATAAAAGAAGACGTAGAGGAATATCTTAAGAACCATCCGCGCAGCCCAGCCGCACGGCTGCGCCCGAAAATAGGAATAGCCGACGACGTCTGGCTCGCCTTTATCGGGCCGGAACTGCGAGAGGGCGCTAGTGGATTAGGACAGACGCCGCGCGACGCGCTGGAAGATTTCAATAGACACTTCATGGAGCCGCTGATTTCTCGAAACGGCTCCGGACAAGGTTAACCGGCGGTCTATCAATGTTTCATCCCGCCGTTCACGTATTGTGCTGTTAACGATTTCACGCTTCAACTTCTTACATGAAAGTTCCATTCACACTCGGTGTTGTTGGTCACTTTGGATTAGCAGTGCGCGATCCGAAAGAGAGCGCGAAATGGTTCGAGCGTGCTTTGGGGCTGCGCAAAGAATTCGAATTCGAAAATGGTGTCGCCATCGGTAATGACAACGTCACGATTGCGCTGTTCAAGGGGAAGCCGTCGCCCGGAACGATTGATCACATGTCGTTTCATCTGCCAAACATGGCGACATTGCGGAAAGCGCTCGAGCATCTGAAGAGCGTCGAGGCCGAGATAGAAGATCCCGGTGACGAAATCGGCCCGGAAGGACCCGGCTCGAAAAACATGGGCCTTTGGTTCCAAGATCCCGACGGCTACCGTTGGGAGCTGAGTGTACTGGGCGGCAAATAACCGCGGGTGTCCCTGGCAACCACGTTCTGCAGAAATTTCGACCGATAACTCGCAACTAGGGGCGGGGTCGAGTGCGTAGCGCACGATCAAGTGCCTGCGTTGACACGGTATTTAGCGACCTTAACGTTTTTTGTTCTCAAATTTACAATGATTACTTTTGCGACAGGAAAAGGGGATGGGAAAGAGTGCGTCTCGCACGCGCCAGGCTACTGGTCCCGCGACGGCGGGATTGCACCTGAACTCTGGAACGATTGGAAATGGCAGCTCAAAAACAGGGTCACTTCTCTCGCTCAACTCGAAAAGCATCTCGATCTTAGCGAGGAAGAGCGCAGCGGAGTGCTGCTCTCGGGCGACAAACTCGCGCTCGCGATCACTCCGCATTTTTTTAATCTGATCCCGCGCGATAATCCGGACGATCCGATCCGGCGTCAGGTTATTCCGCGGATCGAAGAAACATGGACATCGCCGTACGACATGGCCGATCCGTGTGGCGAAGATTCGCATATGCCCGTGCCGGGATTAGTGCACCGATATCCAGACCGCGTCCTGTTTTTAGTGACGGATCGTTGCGCGAGTTACTGTCGATATTGCACGCGCAGTCGCGTGGTGAGCGGCGCGGGCGAACAGGAATTACACACCGATTTCGAGGAAGCATTCCGCTATCTCGAAAAACATACCGAAGTGCGCGATGTGCTGCTGAGCGGGGGTGACGCGCTCATTTTCAGCGACGACAAGATCGACAAATTACTTTCGCGACTGCGCGCGATAAAACACATCGAGTTTCTTCGCATCGGCACGCGCGTTCCAATTTTTTTGCCGCAACGCATCACGCCCGAGCTTTGCGCGATTCTGGCGAAGCATCACCCGCTTTGGATGAGCGTGCACGTCAATCATCCGCGCGAGCTAACGATTGAAGTCAAAGAAGCGCTCGAGCGACTTGCCAACGCAGGCATCCCGTTGGGCAACCAAAGCGTGCTGCTCGCCGGCGTGAATGACGATCTCGAGACCACAAAAACGCTTGTGCACAAACTGCTCATGTGTCGCGTTCGACCCTATTACATTTATCAATGCGATTTGATCAATGGCTCATCGCATTTGCGCACGTCGGTAGCAAAAGGGATCGAGATTATCGAAGGCCTGCGCGGTCACACCACCGGCTATGCGGTTCCGCAATTCGTGATCGACGCGCCCGGCGGCGGCGGCAAAGTGCCGATCAATCCTGGTTACATTCTGTATCACGACAACGAAAAGATTGTGATCCGAAATTACGAAGGAAAAATCTTCGAATATCCCGAGCTCGGCGGCGACCAGAGCGTGCAGTTCGCACCTCAGCGGGAATACCACGACGAGTATTTGTACTCGTAACCTAGTTTACTTTCGGAGCTTTGCTCTGGGCGAGCATTTCGCGGGCACGCGATGCCCCCGTGAGCGCGTTACGGCGTTGCGGTGTCATGGCCAGCGCACGCTCGAATTCTTTGACAGCATCGGCAGGGCGATTTGATTCCAAAAGCAGGTCGCCAAGCTGTTCGCGCGCTGGCACGATTGCGCCCGGAGTAACGGGTAATTTTTCTACTGCGTCCTCTTCGTCGGCCGCAGCACGCATCAGCTTCGCTGCTTCGTCGTCTTTTCCCTCCGCATGGTTTATCCAGGCCAAAGCTGAATTGAGCTGCACATGAATTTGGGTCGCCCAATATCCATCGCCCGCGGCGCGCATTTGCTCGTAAGCGCTCTTTAGTTGCGCAATTTCAGCACGCGCGGCCGCTACCTGTTTGGTGCGCGCAAATCCAACTGCACGTGACCAAGCGGTAATTGCAAACGCCTGCGGCAGCGTGTCGTCCATCGGCGTGAGTCGTGCCGCATCATTCCACTGTCGACGTTCAATCGCGTAGCGCGCCGGCATCGCGCTGGCCGCATACGCCACTTTGAAATACTTCGGCGACAAATTCGTCATTTTCTGCAAGTCATCAACGACCCGCGCGGCGTCCCGATCTCGACCGAGCTGAAGATTGGCATAGGTCAGGTAATCCATGGCGTGTAATTCCTCGCCAATATCACCTTGCTCATGCGCGGCTTTTCTTGCTGCCGTGTTTGAAGCGATCGACTCTTCCCACATTCCCAAGCGCGTATAAATGTGGGAAGGCATGTGCAACGCGTGCGGGGCGGATGGCGCGATCTGCGCATAAACTCTCGCTGCCTCCACGCCTTGAGCCGCCATCTCTACGTTGTCGTAGGCGTGAATCAGGTAATGCGGAATTCCCGGATGCTGCGGATACTTCTGAAAAAGCGGTTCAAGCAGAGCAGCCGCTTTTTTTTGATTCGCGTGGGTTGAGTCCGTTGGCGGAGCCGTGGCGATCAGCGCTAGCGCGTAAAGGACCTGGCACTCAACATCGTTGGGGTTGCGTTCGGCGAGCTTGCCCATTGCTGCGGCGTAATGGTTGGCGCGGTCGTCGTAAGGCAGCGAATCGGCGTTCGCGTAAATGAAACTCAATGCTTCAATAAATTCGCGTTCGCGGTCCGATCCACCGAGTTGTCGCGCGCGTTCAATCTCTTCGCGCCCGCGGGCCACGTTCTCTTCCGGAAGTGGCGGCGGCCAAAGTGGATGAAAATAGGTCATCGCGATTCCCCAATGCGCCATCGCGCATTTCGGGTCAGCGCTCGATACATCACGAAAAGCTTTTTCCGCTGCCGAGTATGCAAACGAATGCAAAAGCGCCACAGCCCGCTCGAAATCCTTTTGCACGCTTGCCGAGCAGGACGTCGGGAATTTCACGACCCCAAGTTTCTCCGGGGCGGGATGCTCGTGTTCTTGGCCGTCTGCGGACGAGTGCCAGTTAGCCAATGCGAACCACATGAGGCAGAGAGGCAGCGCCCAGGCCGCTCGTATCGGTAGATTTCCAACTGCCACGGCTCTCATCATCACGCGTCCCATCAAACCAATTTGATTGTCGTTTTCAGAATTTCCGCCTTGGAAAATTTTATGATGTCATTTTTGTAGCGCGTCGATCGTGAAAATGTCGCATTCTCCTTGTACGGCGTGATCGAACGAAATCTTCTTGCCGTCCGGTGACCATTTTGGAGACGTGTTTCGCCCGTGAAGCTTCGTTATACGCTTCACCGGCGAACCGTTGGCATTCATGACATAGATTTCGTAATCCGTTTCGTCGCGATTCGACCCAAACATGATCTTGGAATTGTCCGGAGACCAGCGCGGCCACGCGTCGAACGCGGGATTGTTCGTCAAATTCCGCGGCGAGGAACCGTCCGCATTCATAACAAAGACCTCGGAATTATTTTCGCCAAGGACTTTGCGAAATAAAATCTGTCGCCCGTCGCGCGAATAGCTCGGATACGTGTTGATGCCTTTGTCGTGCGTGATGCGTTTGGCATCGGTGCCGTCGACCTTAATCGTGTAGATCTCGTAAATCGCACCTTCAGCTGCGTGCATCTGGTCGGGATTATCGCGAGCTGAGCAATAGATAATACGCTGACCATCGGGCGACCAATGCGGATGAATATTGTCCGATTTGTCATTGGTGACCTGACGTGCTTCGCCGCCGCTGGCATTGATTAGATAGACCTCATTGTGGCCAGTGCGATCCGACACGAATGCGATCCGTTTTCCATCCGGAAACCACTTCGGAGTGATGTCGTTGGCATCTCCCGGTGTGAGTTGGTTCAGTTCGCGGGTGGCCAAGCGCCAGATGAAGATGCTAGTTTTCCCCGGGCGGCTGGAATCAAAGGCAATCGTCGTGCCGTCAGGTGACCAGCTGCTCTCCTCGTTTATTGTTCCCATCACTTTTCGCGGCTGGTTTGACTTTGAACGAACGATACAAGAAAGAGCGTCAAACAAGATGCCACCGCCAAAACAACTTTCCGGCGATCGTTTGAGGTCTGAATCGTCATATGGCAGAACATGTTTGCGAAATCACCTCAGTTCGTCGGATACAATTTCGCCGCCGACCACTGTCATGACAGCGTGCGTTTTCAGAATTTCCGGCTCCGGAATTTTCATGATGTCTTGCGAAAGGACCGTAAAGTCGGCAAGCTTGCCGACTTCGATTGACCCTTTGTCCTTTTCTTCGAAGGCCGCATAGGCAGGCCAGATCGTAAACATTTTCAGCGCCTGCTCGTGCGAAACCGCTTGTTCGGGATGCCAGCCTTCGCCGGACTCGCCCTTAATGCTTTTGCGCGTGACTGCGGCGTAAAATTCAATCATCGGTTCACCTCGTTCGACCGGCGCATCGGAGCCGCCGGGAATGATGCAGCCGGTCTTGATGAAACTTTGCCACGCGTACGCGCCCACCAGACGATCCATTCCCAGCCGGGCGGGCGCAAAAAATAGATCGCTGATTGCGTGCGATGGCTGCATCGACGGAATGACGCCCAGCTTTGCGAACCGTGAAAGGTCGGTGGGATCGACAATCTGCGCGTGCTCGACGCGCCACCGGGGTTCGCGAATTTTCCGCTGGTCAGGTGATACCGTCTTGAACGCTTGCTCGTAAAGATCGAGTATCACGCGGTTCGCTCGATCGCCGATTGCGTGCGTCTCGACCTGAATGCCGCGGCGTAATGCTTCTTCGAACATCGGCCGCAAGTCTTCAGGTTTTTCGGTGAGAAAACCCGAAGTATTCGGCGCATCATTATACGGTTTCAGCAACGCTGCGCCGCGCGAGCCGAGTGCGCCATCGAAAACCACTTTGATGGTTCGCTGGGTGAAATGGTGATCATAGGCGTTGATAACTGGAAGACAGGCGTCGCGCCTGTCCTGGCGGACGGGCCTCTGGCCTGGCAAACAGCCGGGATGGCCGTTTGCCCTGACAGCCGAGGACGGCTGTCTTCCGAGCAGCGTCCACGCATCGTCGCCTGGCCCGTAAACCGCATTGATAAAACGCAGTTTTACTTTCCTGTCGTCGAAGCATTGGCGGATTACGTTGACGTCGTCGGCATGACTTCCGGCGTTTTGAATTTCGCACCAGCCGAGGCCGACCTCGCGATTGATTCCGAGGAGAAACGCTTGCTCGCGCTCGTCTTCAGTTGGCTTGGGAATATTTTTGGCTACCAAATCCTGGGCGCGATCAAGCAGCATGCCGGTCGGTTCGCCGGTTGTTTTGTCTTTCAAAATTTCGCCGCCGAAAGGATTTGGCGTGCTCTTGTCGATTCTGGCGATGTTCAGCGCAGCGCTATTCGCGATCGCGGCATGACCATCAACGCGTGTGAGAAAAACCGGGTTTTCCGGCGCGATCTTGTCGAGGTCTTGTCGAGATGGGAATTGCGGCGGTTTCCAAAAAGTTTCGATCCAGCCGCGGCCAGTGATCCATTTGCCGCACTCGGTCTTCGCGACGCGCGCTTTCACTTTGGCGAGAAAATCGTCGAGCGTGTTGGTTCCCTCGAGGTTCAAATTCATTTCGCGCTCGCCAATTCCGAAGATGTGGCAATGCGAGTCGGTGAAGCCGGGGACGACCGTTTTGCCAGCAAGATCAATAATGCGCGTTCTGTCGCCGCGAAATTTTCTCGCGTCTTCGTTTGAACCGACAAAAACAATCCGCTGATCTCTGACCGCGATCGCTTCCGCGTGCGGCTGTTTCTCGTTTACTGTGTAAACATTCCCGCTAACCAAAATCAAATCCACATCCATTCGACTCCGCTTCGCTTCCTTCAGGACAGGTTCTTCGGCGGCATTCACGTTTCGAAGGAAAAATAGCAAGAAAGGAAGAACGCTGCGGACGAAGATGAGGAAAGGCTGCGCTTTCACTTGACGATCTAGCGAAGTTTTGACGTTATCGATTTTGCCAATTATGCACTTTTCCGTATCGGAAACGGTGACGGCATTATTTTTTAATCGACATGAGATTGAAGGACGAATTTTATTTTGCCCTCGCCGAGCCCATTCATAGAATCTTGATCTCCTCTCAGACGAGCAACGAACATCAAACCTTGCACCGCCTGAACAAAGCACATCCCAGTTTCAAATTTGATCCGTTTTTAGTTTCGCGCCTGCCGGTTTACGCAGTCGGCGTCGGGTAATATCCATGGCAAATTTCTTTCCGCGCTGGACGAACTGGCTACCGCTTAAACTCGTGATCTGCGGCATCCTGTCTGTCTGTGGATTGACCGCAGCGACCTGGTATTACGTGACGCCAAAGTACACAAAGGTTGGCTACGAACCGATCCAGCCGGTGCCTTTTCCGCACGACATCCACGTCTCGCAACTGGGAATGGATTGCCGCTATTGTCACAGTTTTGTGGAAGTCGCCGCGCAGTCCAATGTGCCGAACACCCAGACATGCATGAACTGCCATACTCAGGTGCAAAAGGACAATCCCAAGCTGGAGCCGGTGCGGGCGAGCTGGAAAACCGGCAACCCGATCGAGTGGGTTTGGATCCATCGCACGGTCGATTACGTTTATTACAATCACGCGGCGCATGTGAATCGGGGCATCAGTTGTTTTAGTTGCCACGGTCCGGTCAATCACATGCCGGTGGTTTATCAGGCCAAACCCCACAGCATGGCCTGGTGTCTCGAATGTCATCGGCATCCTGAAAATTTTTTGCGACCCGATGACCAGGTCTTTAATCTCGATTGGAAGCCGGACGACGTGAAGCCAGCGGAGTTTGTGGCGAAGTACGGACAGCCGCAGAATGCAGGCGAAGATTTCTCGAAGAAGAAAAAACTCACTCAAGCAGAGATTGGCCAGACGTTAAAAGAACGCTGGAACATTGAACCGCCGACTAACTGTCAGGGGTGCCACCGATGAAGATCAAATCACGCAGAATTCGGCGACAGGAATTCTGGGGAGCGCACGCGCCCTCGCGTGCTGATTTCGGCGCCCTCGCCGAAATCTTCTCCTACCCAATGAGCACCGCTGCAGGGAAAGTTCGCGATCGCGAGGCGCGATCGCCAGCATGCGAGGCGCGTGCGCTCCCCGGATGAACAGATGAAACGCATCTTCCAGCATCCACCTGAACCGCTAACGGGAAAGCGCTACTGGCGCAGCCTCGGAGAGTTGAGCGATACGCCCGAATTTCGGCAATGGTTGGAACGCGAATTTCCCGCAGGCGCAGCAGAACTACAGGGCGACGAATGGTCGCGACGAGGTTTTTTGAAATTAATGGGCGCATCGATGGCACTTGCGGGGATTGGCCTAACGAGTTGTCGCAAGCCGGAGATGCATCTGGTTCCGTTCACAAAAAACGTGGAGTGGACGATTCCCGGGAAATTCCTCTACTACGCGACCGCGATGCCTCGGCGCACGGGCGCCATTCCGCTTATCGCCACGACTGTGGATGGGCGCCCGATCAAGCTGGAAGGCAATCCGTTGCACCCAGCCAGCGCAGGCGCCACGGACACTTTTGTTCAGGCGTCGGTGCTCGATCTTTATGATCCATCCCGTTCGCAACGGTTCCTTCGCAACGGGAAACGCAGCAAGCGCGAAGAGTTTGAAACCTATATTGGAGAGCTCCGCAAAATGCTGCTTAGTCAGCATGGTGACGGCCTTGCGTTTCTTGTAGAGGAGACGAATTCGCCTACGCGCGAGCGTCTGCGCGCAGAATTGGAAAAGAATTTCCCGGCAATGCGCTGGTGCGTGTACGAGCCGCTGCTGAGTCAGGAAACGAGTTTGGCTGCGCAAACTGCTTTCGGCGCCAACGCGCGTGCACTGCCAAAATTCGATCGTGCCGATGTTGTCCTTGCATTGGATAGCGATTTTCTCGATTGCGGCCAGGGTGATCTCGCGTCGGTGCGCGCGTTCGCTTCACGGCGACGTGTGAGCGTGTCGAAAGATAACATGAATCGACTTTACGTTGTCGAGAACCGCTTCACGCTCACCGGCGCGATGGCGGACCATCGGCTGCGCTGTCCGGCGAGCCAAATCGCGGCGTTTGCGCATGCGCTTGCGGGAAAGATTCTTGCCGGAACAAACGATGCCGGTCTCGGGTCTGTGATTGGGAGTCTGCGAGCGCCTGCCCTAAACGCTTTCGGGGCCGGGACCTTCGATGAGCGATGGCTCAGCGAGGCGGCGAATGATCTCATGGCAAAGCCCGGCGCGAGTTTGGTCGTGGCAGGTCCAAATCAACCGGTCGCAGTGCAATTACTTGTCTATGCGATCAATGCTGCGCTCAAGAATCTGGGCCAGACACTGGTTGTCCGCCAGGTGCCGCGCAATTCGCGAACGATCGACGTTTCGCAACTGGCAGCGGACATAAACGATGGCCGGATCAAGCAGCTGTTCATTTTCGGAGGTGATCCGGTCTATAACGCACCACGCGGCCTGGTGGAGGATCGAAAAACAAAAGTGCCGCTGGATTGGGCTGAGCTGCAAAAGAAGGTGCCGGAAATTGTGCGGCTCGGTTATCACGAGGATGCCACATCGGCGTTAAGCCAATGGCATCTTCCCGCCACACACTATCTCGAATCATGGGGTGACGCGCTTACCGCCGATGGCGAGTACTTGTCGATCCAACCGATGATTTTGCCCATTTTCGGTGGCCTCTCAGAAATCGAATTGCTTAACGCGCTGCTCGGCGGACCGAAAATCGAAGGACCGGAACTGGTACAGGAAACTTTTCGCGCGACAAATTCGAGCGGCGATTTTCAAACCGCGTGGTCGCGTTTTCTCCACGATGGATTTGCTGCACGCGTTCAGCCCCGTGATCAGCCGCCTTCGTTTAATACGGGGACAGTAGGTCCTCTCATCCAAAATTCCTGGGCACCGCCGCCAGTGCCTAGGGCAGATTCGCCCGAGATTGTGTTCGTTGGCAGTTATGCAATGGACGACGGCCGCTATACAAATAACGGCTGGCTACAGGAATTGCCCGACCCAATCACCAAGCTGACGTGGGACAACGCTGCGTTGATAAGTCCTGCTTTTGCGAAAAGGATTGGGATCCAAACGGGCGAGTTGGTGCAGATTGCAATCAATGAAAAGAGCGCTGGTCTTGAGCCAGTCAAACGCGAGTTGGTCATCGCCGCGCTCGTATCGCCCGGTCACGCGGACAATTCGGTCACGATCCCACTCGGTTACGCGAGGAAAATGCCGGAGTTCACCGCGCTGCCGTATGCGGGCGGAGCGCTGAAAGAAGAACCGAAGATCGCGGAACAGAGCGGTTTCAACGGCTACCTCTTGCGGAGCGCAGCGAATTCACATTTCGCCGTCGCGGGCGCGCAGGGGATCGAGAACTTGAAGGTGACGAAGGTCGGTCGTGCTTATCCGCTCTCGATTACGCAGGAACACTTCAGCATTGAAGGACGTGGTCTCGTCCGTGAAGCAACGCTTGAACGTTACCGGGCCGACAATGATTTCGCGAAGAAAATGCCTGGCGAGGAAGAACTGCCACACCAATTGCCCAGCATCTATACTCATCCACCTCTCGACGCGCCACAGCAGTGGGGAATGACAGTCGATCTGAATGTCTGCACGGGATGCAGCGCCTGCGTGATTGCCTGCCAAAGCGAGAACAACATCCCGATCGTCGGCAAATTACAGGTTGCTCATGGCCGGGTGATGCACTGGATTCGCATCGACCGCTATTATGCGAGCAGGAAACGATTCAACCAGGATCGGGGCGACTGGCCGGAAGACCCGGAGATCGTGCATGAACCGATGATGTGCCAGCATTGCGAGAATGCGCCGTGCGAAACGGTCTGTCCCGTCAACGCTACTGTCCACAGCGAGGATGGGCTCAACGTCATGGCCTATAACCGCTGCATCGGCACCCGCTACTGCTCGAACAACTGCCCCTTCAAGGTGCGCCGCTTCAATTACTTCGATTACAACCAGCGGCCGGTCGGGAAAAAGAAGGTCGCCGGCGCGTTGAGCATCTACGAGGAATATTTCGCGCCGCTGACGACCAAGGGCGCGCCGGACATTGTCAAGATGCAGAAAAATCCCAACGTGACTGTGCGTATGCGTGGGGTGATGGAGAAATGCACGTTTTGTGTGCAACGGATTGAGGAAGCAAAAATTGCGGCGCATGCGCGTGCTGGCGCTTCAGCCGAGACGCTTATCCCTCGCGATTCGTTTACAACGGCGTGTGCGCAAGCCTGCCCCACGGAAGCAATTGTTTTTGGCGATATCAAGGATCCGGAAAGCCGCGTCTCCAAAATGAAAAAGCAGGACCGCAATTACCGGCTGCTTGAATATCTGAATGTGAATACGCGAACCAGTTATCTCGCGCGCATTCGCAATCCGAATCCGAAAATGCCGGACGCGGAAAACATCGGCGTGGCAAGCTTGATGGAGAAACCAGCATGAGATTTCTTGGTTTTGCGTTCTTGAAAGTTGTCAATCCTCCAATGGACGTGGCGGATTGCTTTTCGCAATCGATAACCGTCTGGGGAGCGCAGGCTGCCAGCCTGCAGTCGTCGGCAGCCTGCCGACGACACTGGGCGTTTGAAGAACTTTTCGGCAAGCTGCCAAAAAGGACAGGCTGGCAGCCTGTGCTCCCCAGAATCGGGCAATTGGCAATTTAACCATGGACGCAGCCCCAACAGCACCGGAGATGATCGAAGAGGCCGAGCAGCCCCTTGCGCACGTTCCGCTGGTCTTAAACAAGCGCAACTTCAGTTGGCTAACCGAGCGCATTTCCGGGGTCATCGAACAGCCAGCGCCACGCTGGTGGTGGGTGGCTTTTACAATTACTGCCAGCGCCGCGACCTTTGGGCTTTTTTGCCTTGGGTACCAGATTTCCACTGGCGTTGGCACCTGGGGAAATAACATCCCGGACGGATGGGCCTGGGACATCACCAACTTCGTTTTCTGGATTGGTATCGGACACGCGGGCACGCTCATATCCGCGATCTTATTTTTGCTCCGGCAAAAATGGCGCACTTCGATTAACCGCTCCGCGGAGGCGATGACGCTTTTTGCTGTCATTTGCGCCGCCATTTTCCCAGGTGTGCACGTGGGCCGCGTTTGGATGGCGTGGTATCTCGCGCCGGTCCCTAACAACTGGGCAATCTGGCCAAACTTTCGGAGCGCGCTTGTATGGGATGTGTTTGCGGTTTCGACCTACTTTACCGTTTCAGTTTTGTTTTGGTATACCGGTTTGATTCCCGATTTGGCGACGCTGCGCGATCGGGCCACTTCGAAGATCAGAAAGTTCCTTTTCGGAATTTTCGCGTGCGGTTGGCGCGGCTCGAATCGCAATTGGCGTCATTACGAAATGGCCTATCTGCTTTTGGCCGGCCTTTCCACACCGCTAGTTCTTTCGGTGCACAGCGTGGTATCATTTGACTTCGCCACGTCGATCCTGCCGACGTGGCATACGACAATCTTCCCGCCCTACTTCGTTGCCGGCGCGATCTTCGGCGGTTTCGCGATGGTGTTGACCTTGTTGCTGCCCGCCCGTGCCATGTTCAAGCTGCAAGATGTGATCACACTGCAGCACATCGACAAGATGGCGAAAATCATTTTGTTGACCGGCTCATTCGTTGCCTACGCCTACATGATGGAATTTTTTGTGGCCTGGTACAGCGGAAATTCCTACGAGCGGTTCGCGTCTTGGAACCGTGTCTTCGGTCCCTACTGGTGGGACTGGTGGGTGGGGATGCTTTTCTGCAATTGCCTCTCGCCGCAGCTCTTTTGGTTCAGGTGGTGCCGGCGAAATATTTTTGTCGTTTATTTCGTTTGCATGTGCGTGAACGCCGGCATGTGGTTCGAGCGCTTCATCATCATCGTCGGTGGCTTGCATCGCGACTTTCTTCCCTCCTCTTGGGGCCTGTTTATCCCGACCTGGGTGGACATCTGGACATACATCGGCACGCTCGGGATTTTCACTTCGCTCTTTCTGCTTTTTGTTCGTTTTCTGCCCATGATCGCGATGTCGGAAGTAAAGACCGCTGTGCCGGAGGCGGACCCGCATTACGCTTCGTCACCTGAGAGCCCATCGGTATCTGCTGCCCGAAAGGAGCGCACACGATGAGGACCCCATCCGGTCACGAAGTTTACGCCATGGCCGCGGAATATCCGAGTCCAGCCGCACTTTACGAAGCGGCCAAGCACATCCGGGACGCTGGCTTCAGACGCTGGGACGTCTATTCTCCGTTCCCGATTCACGGAATGGATGAAGCGATGGGATTGGGAAAATCCTGGCTGAGCGGCTGGGTTTTGTTTGGCGGCGTCTCGGGCCTGCTTACCGCTGCCCTGGTCGAATTTGGTCCGTCATGGTTTCTCTATCGGCTCAATGTGCACGGTAAACCGTGGAACTTTTGGACTGTCCCCGCGTTTTTCCCGATCATGTTTGAGTTGACCGTGCTCTTCGGCGCGTTCGCTGCATTTTTCGCGATGCTTGGCATGAACGGATTGCCGCGCTGGTACCATCCCATGTTCAACTGGGAACGGTTCAGCCGCGTGACCAACGACGGATTCTTCCTTGCGATTGAAGCCCGCGATCCGCGTTTTACCGAGAATGGCGTGCGCGAATTACTGGAGCAAAGCGGCGGCCAGCACATCACGATCGTTCACGAGGACTGAATATGTTGCGCGGATTTCTAGTGATTTTTCTTCTATGCACCATCGCGATCATTGCGGTGTTTGGATTTCGCGGGCAAACGAGCACCGGCCCGCCCCTTGAGCTTTTTCCAGACATGGTGCGCCAAATGAAAGTGCGCGCACAAGCGCCACTCAATTTCTTTGCCGATGGCCGCGGTCCGCGTTTACCGGTCGCCGGCACAATGCCGATCGGCTACGAGATGCCGAAACCGGAAGCCGTCGCCACAACGGACTTCGCCGCAGTCGGCCCCTATTCGCATCCACATGCCGCGTTTAGTGCCGGCACTGATTATTACAACACAGGCAAAATGGGCGATCACTGGGGAACAGGCATTCCACTGGAAGTCACGCGCGAGTTGATGGAGCGCGGCCAGCAGCGTTTCAATATCACTTGTGCGATGTGTCATGGCGCGGCGGCTGAGGGCAACGGAATCACCAAGCAATACGGCCTCACGACCGTGGTAACTCTCCAGGACGACCGAATCCGCAAGATGTCCGACGGCGAGATTTTCAACACGATCACCAATGGAAAAAACACAATGATGGCTTACGGCCCTAACATTATCGTCCCTGATCGCTGGGCGATCATTGCTTACCTGCGTGCTTTACAGCGCAGTCAAAACGCCGCGATTGCGGATGTTCCGGAGGACCATCGCGGCGACTTGGAGAAGAAATGAGCGAGCGTTCACAGACCGTGCCGGTGCCGGAAGGCGAATATTTCGAAAGCAGCCGCTTTACGGGCCTTTCGTTCCTCCTCGGATTGATTGCCGCGGTAGCGCTGGCGCTTTGCGTCCTTGGCGCGTTCGTGAATCCGCATCAGCTCAGTTATTCATGGCTCTTTGCCTTTGCATTTTTCTTTACACTCTGCGCTGGCTGCTTTTTCTGGACAATCGTCCATCATGCCACCGACGCCGAATGGTCGGTCGTCGTGCGCCGCCAGTTGGAAAATATTGCGGCATTGCTGGTGGTCCTGGCGCTTCTTTTCGTGCCAATTCTTCTCCTCCGCCATCATCTTTACTCGTGGATGGACATTCCACCCGGCGCGGAAGCTTCGCTCGATTCAAAACGGGCTTATCTCAACTGGAGTTTCTTTCTGTTACGCGCCGTATTGTTCCTCGGCTTTTTTGCTTTTGCATCGCTCGCGTTGCGCCGGTTGTCCGTGCGACAGGATCAGGACGGTAACCCGCGCTTCACGATCGGGATGCGCAAGGTGGCGTTTATCAGTCTGCCGATGTTTGCGCTTTGTCTAACCTTCGGCGCATTCGATTGGTTGATGAGCCTGAACTACCACTGGTTCTCAACCATGTTCGGCGTGTACATCTTTGCCGGCGCGGCTGGCAGCTCGATGTCGCTGCTTGTGCTGGTGATCACGGCTCTGCGCCAGGCCGGTTACCTGAAGGATGTCGTCACGCTCGAGCATTATCACATCATGGGTAAATGGATGCTCGCCTTCTGCGTTTTCTGGGCCTACATCGGTTTCGGCCAATACATGCTCATCTGGTATGCGAATATGCCAGAGGAGACGGAATTTTTCATCACCCGAAACACCGAGTCCTGGTGGGCCCTGAGCATGCTCCTGGTGATCGGCCGCTTCTTCATAACTTTTGGGATTTTGCTGTTGCGTTCGATCAAAAAGGAGCCGCACCGTCTTTGCATCGTGGCTGGATGGATTGTCTGCATGCAGATGCTGGACATGTACATCATCATCCTGCCCGCGTTACATGGCACCGGCGTGCATGTGAGCATCTGGGATCTGGTTTCGCTTATCGCCATCGGCGCGACACTCGGGTTCGCTTATCTGCGAGTCGTGGCCAGAACTTCTCTCTTTCCAGTTCGCGATCCGCGCTTGATTGAATCTTTGAAATTGACGAACTGAAATGGCCGACACTGAATCCCTTCGCCAGGTTGCCCGCTCGCGCGCCCCGCTGTCCACGTGGTTCGGGATCGTGCTTCTTTTCGCGCTCTTCGGTGTAATCGTGCTCGCAGTAATTGGTCCCGCGCCGCGTGAAAGCGATTACGAAGAAACGCGTGCAAAAAAACGCGTGGATAACCTGAAAACTTTACGCGAGGAGGCGGCAAAGGCTCTGACCACCTACGGTTGGATCGACAAGAACAAAGGCATTGCTCGTATCCCAATCGAGCGCGCGATGGAATTGACCACTGCCAAACTGGCGCAGCAAAAGCCAGCGCCGGCTGGTCCCATCGCCACGCCGGAGCCTCAGCCCTCAGCAGCGCCCGCTTCGCCTGCGCCGGCCGGCTCTCGACAACCGGCTGCCGCGCAACCTTCCCCCAAGCCAGGAGCATCGGCCGCGTCGCCATCGCCTTCCGGCCAAGCGCCCGCCTCGCCTTCACCGCAAGCTGCGCAATCACCACCGGGAACTCCGTCACCGGCGCCAGCCAAAACTCCATGAACGCCACCGGGATCCCTCTAAAACAACCGTCCGTCTCCGCTGCGGCGGGCGATGCCGAGCAGTTGGAGCGCGCATTGATCGACGCTTCGACGCGCGTGCCGGTATTGATGTTTTACACGTCGGCGATGGCATGGTTGATCCTCGGCACGCTGCTGGCCGGTTTTGTTTCATTCAAGCTGCACGCTCCAGACATGTTTTCGGATATCAGTTTCCTGACGTGGGGGCGTGTGCGGCCCGCCCACATGAACGTGATGGTTTATGGCTGGGCGTCCATGGCCGGAATGGGCACCGCAATTTGGCTGATGGCCCGATTGTGCCGGACGGTTCTGCGATATCCGTTGCTGCTGGTTGCGGGCGCCGGCTTTTGGAATTTGGGTGTCCTGCTGGGCGTGGGGGGAATTCTCCTCGGTGACAGCACCGGTTATCAATGGCTCGAGTTTCCCGGCTACGCAGCGATCATTCTTTTTGTCGCTTACACGCTCATTGTCTCATGGGCGGTGTTGATGTTTCGCTTTCGGCGCGGTGAACAAATTTACATTACCCAATGGTATTTGCTCGGCGCGTTTCTCTGGTTCCCGTGGCTCTACGCGGCTGGCCAGTTGATGCTCTTCGTCGTGCCAGTGCAGGGCGTACTGCAATCGGCGGTGGGCTGGTGGTATGCAAATAATCTGCTCTTTCTCTGGTTCGGCGCGATCGGTCTTGGCACCGCATACTACATGATTCCCAAAGTGATCGGTCGCCCGGTGT
>WNGP01009511.1_pt1 | contig 21575 bp, 16 predicted proteins | sample 5407671 | NCBI WGS metagenome assembly WNGP01 (sample SAMN13153381, study PRJNA577476) | soil metagenome | isolation source: 40 cm soil or saprolite under Garry oak tree replicate 2 | place: USA:California | collected 2016-06-15
GTTTTCTCGATCGGGATATCGGGAAGGAACTGCTTCGTTTCACTACCGCCGGAAGCGTAGATGACGGCAAGTCCACACTGATCGGCAGACTGCTGCACGACTCTAAAGCCGTCTACGAGGACCAACTCGCCTCTGTGAAGAAAAGCAAAATCAACCGCTCGGGAGGACCGATTGATTTCTCCCTGCTGACGGATGGGCTGCGAGCTGAGCGCGAACAAGGAATCACCATTGATGTCGCCTACCGGTATTTCAGCACCTCTCGAAGGAAGTTCATCATCGCAGACACGCCTGGCCACGAGGAGTACACCAGAAACATGGCGACGGGTGCTTCGACGGCGGACCTTGCGGTGATCCTCGTCGACGCCACCAAGGGCTTGCTCCTGCAAACCCGGCGCCACACGCACATCGCTTCGTTGCTGGGTATTCCGAACTTGCTTGTGGCGATCAACAAGTTGGACCTGGTGGATTGCAGGGAGGACGTGTTTCTCCGCCTGCAAGAGGATTTTCTCGCTCTTGCCGAGCGGCTGGAGTTTCCATCCGCGCAATGCATTCCCATTAGCGCTCTCGGCGGAGACAACGTGGCGGTCCGGAGCGACAGGATGCCCTGGTATTCGGGGCCAACGTTGCTGGAGCATCTGGAAACTGTGGATATTCGGCCGTCCGTCAATGGCGATGAGGTGCGCTTTCCCATTCAGTACGTGATTCGGCCAGACGCAAGTTTTCGCGGATTTGCGGGGCAAGTCGCGGGCGGCATTCTGCGTCCAGGCGACCCAGTGCTGGCGTTGCCGTCCAGGCAGAAGACCCGGGTCCAGTCGATTGTTACCTATGACGGGGAGCTAGGAGAAGCGGGCCCCTCAATGTCGGTGACGGTAAAGCTGGAGGATGAAATCGATCTGAGCCGCGGCGACATGCTGGTCTCCCCCAATGCGCCCCCGCGAGTGTCGCGCCGATTGGAGGCGATGGTGGTCTGGTTCGATTCCAGCCCACTCGAATTGAATCGCGTGTATCTCGTGAAGCATGCCGGGCGTCAGGTCAAAGCAAAGGCAACACAGATTCGTTATCGCGTGGATGTAAATACTTTGGTGCATGCGCCCGCACACCAACTGGAGATGAACGGCATCGCAGCCGTAGAGTTCGAGACCAACGAATCTCTTTTCTTTGATTCGTACCGTCGCAACCGGACAACCGGCAGTTTCATTTTGATTGACCCCACTGCTAATGCCACGGTCGGCGCCGCAATGATCTGCGAAGACCAGCATCAACCGCAGCGAACGGTTGAATCTGAAGATGCGGAAACTGCAAGCGTTGCCTCTGGCCAGGGAGCAGTCACTCTCCTGGAACGACAGCATCGCCACGGACATGGCCCTGGAATTCTCTTGATGGAGGGCCGTGAGGCTCTCGCGAAACAACTGGAACGATCCTTGTTCGATCGAGGGTTCGAAGTGCTCGTTCTGGAGGGCGACACACTGTCATCCGAAGTCCTCCCCCTGCTCTTAAAACCGCTCTGGTCCGCGGGGCTGCTGGTCATCTATTCCTGCCAGGCGATTGCGCAAGCGGACCGGGATGCGATTAAGGCGTTAGCCGCAGATTACGCATTTGATTTAGCAGCCCTGCACCTGTCGGCTGACGACCGCGAAGCCGTCAGGCAAGTTTTAGCGCTTACGAAGTCACTCTACACGGAAATCCGATCTGAAGATCAGAGAACGGTGAATTGAAATGCAGCCGAATGTGAATCTGGAGAACGTTGAAGCGCTTGGCGCAGAGGAAGTCTTGAGTGTAGTCCTGAGCGCCGGCCCGGGACCTCGTGCGTGCGTGACCTGTAGCTTCCAGGCGGAGGACATGATCGTGCTCCGCATGCTGAAAGCGCGTCTGCCGGAAATTCCCGTTTTGTTCCTGGATACCGGCTATCACTTCGCCGCGACATACCAATATCGCGATCGCATGACGAAGGAGTGGGCGCTCAACCTGACCAACGTGCTTCCAAAAAATACCGTGAAACAACAGGAATCCTTGCTTGGAATTCTCCATCGCACGGATCCCACACAGTGCTGCCAGTTGCGCAAAGTGGAACCCCTGATGGAGGCTCTCGGCCACTTCGAGCTCTGGTTTACCGGCCTGCGCAGAGAGCAGTCGCCAACGCGAAGAAATCTCAAAAAAGTGGAGCAGCATCGCTTGCCGGGCGGCAAGACTCTCTTGAAGGTGAGTCCTCTCGCAGATTGGACGTGGGCGCAAGTGTGGGAATACACGGGGGCGAACAGCCTCAGCTATCTTCCTCAGTATGACGAAGGATACGCGAGCATCGGCTGCCAGCCGTGCACGGCCATTCCAGAGGACCCAAGCAATCCGAGATCCGGCCGCTGGAACGGCAAAAAACTGGAATGCGGAATCCACACATTCTCGGAGCGCGCGGAATGATCCACCTCTTGCTAGGGTTCTTCATCGCTTTGGCTGTGGGACTGACGGGGGTCGGCGGCGGGAGCTTTACAGTACCCGCGCTCCTGCTCATCGTGGGCCTTCCGGCGGGCGAAGCGGTCGGAACTGCGTTTGTCTTTGCCGGCGTGCTGCGGCTCATCGCGGCCCCGTTCTATTTGCTCGGACGGCATGTCCACTCGCGCTATTTTCGTCTTCTACTCCAGGGGGCGGTTCCAGGCCTGGTGCTGGGAATGTATGCGCTGCATTCTTTGGCCGGCCACGAAGGCAGCCCGTGGGTAATCATCTTGCTCGGACTGTTGCTGGCCGCATCGTCGAGTGTAACTTTTGTTCCGCGGATGCAGAACCCAAAATTCGCGAGGAAAAACGCGCGTTGGCTGCCGTGGCTCGCCTTTCCGATCGGAGTTGAGTCCGGATTCTCCTCGGCCGGAGCGGGAGCTCTCGGGACCGTTCTTCTGCTCAATTATTCCGAAATGACGGCTCCGCAGGTAGTGGGCACAGACCTGGTATTCGGACTCGTCTTGGCAATCATCGGAAGCGCCGTGCATTGGAGTTTTGGCTCCGTCAGCACGCAGGCTTTGTTGCAACTTCTTGCGGGAGGCGTCCCTGGAGTCATTATCGGGTGCTTGCTGACGCGCCGCGTGCCGGCACAAAAATTGAAGGCTGTGGTCGCGGTCATCGCCATTTGCGCCGGCTTGCAGTTGGTGTGGTCAGGGGCGCGGTCCCTCATGACCGAGCGCCCGGCAAACACAGCCACATTGACCGGCAAAACACCGAACGGTCAACCGGTGGTGCTTTTCTCGCCCGCAGTAAAACCGGGCCTTGTTGCCGAAAGTATCTTGGAAACGAAATGAAAACCGTCTTTCAACTTGCGATTGCCATGTTGTTAAAGCACAGCTTCGCGCCCGTCATCTTCCTGCCGAGTAGCCTCGCCCGATTCCGTTGTTGACCCCTGCTTGCTTTTCCCTTGCGCAGCTGTGGGCTTGAGCCCTGCTCCAATTGCAGGAAAGCCGATCGAATGCCGGGCATGGATGCATTTACTCTAAATTACGGAGTCAGAAAATGAGTTCTCGCAACGTGGTTAGTTCAAACCTTCAAAAGTTTTTCGTCTATGGCCTTTTTGTGATCTTTCTTGGTGCACTCCTGGCATCATCGGGACACGCGCAAGCACAGGCCTCGCTCTGCGGTTTAGTAAGCGACGCCTCCGGCGCAGGCATTGCCGGAGCCGATGTCAAAATCACTAATCTCGAAACCGGCGCAGAGCGTTCCCTCGTGACCGATGACGCGGGGCGCTTCAACGCCCCTTCGCTCGCCGTCGGCCGCTATGAAATTGCGGCGTCCAAGCCAGGGTTTCGCATGGACGCAAGGACCGCGGTAACCCTGGTCGTGGGTCAGCGTGAGGAATTGAACCTCACCCTTCATATAGGGGACGTGCATCAGAGCGTGGAGGTCCCTGCGTATTCCGGAATCGTTGCGGTAACGACGGAGGACATTTCTGGCTTGGTCGGAGAACGCCAGGTGAAAGACCTGCCGCTCAACGGCCGAAGTTACGATCAGTTGCTCACTCTGAATCCTGGGATCGTCAACTACACCTCGCAACGTTCCGGCAGCATGGGAACCTCCAACTCTGTTCTCGGCAGCATGTTTGCCGTCTCGGGCCGCCGCCCGCAAGAAAATCTCTTTCTCCTTAATGATGTCGAATTCACGGGAGCTTCGGAGATCAACAACACGCCGGGAGGGGCCAGCGGGCAATTGCTGGGCGTGGACGCGGTCCGGGAATTTGCAGTCGTGAAGGACACTTATGGCGCCGAGTATGGAAAGCGCCCAGGAGCGCAAGTCAGCATCGTCACGTCCGGCGGAACCAACCAGCTCCACGGCAGCGCTTACGAGTTTCTACGCAACAGTGCGCTGGACGCGAGAAATTATTTCGATCAGGGAACCATTCCGCAGTTTCAGCGCAACGTATTCGGCGGTTCCCTTGGCGGACCTATCGTCAAGGGAAAAACATTCCTCTTCGGAAACTATGAAGGCTTCCGGCAGCACCTGGCACTAAGCGGCGTGACCTTGGTGCCGGACAACAACGCGCGCGCGGGGCTCCTGCCATGCAGCGCCGTCACTCCCGCGCCTAACCCTTGCCCGGCCTCCGGCCTGGTAAACCTCGGCGTAGCCGCAAGCGCCGCTCCGCTCCTCAAGCTATGGCCGGTGGCGAACGGTCCCGACCTCGGAAAGGGCGTTGCCGAAGCCTTCAGCCATCCTCTGCAAATTGTCAACGAGGACTTCGGCACCACGCGCCTCGACCATATTTTCCGAGACAAGGATTCGTTGGCCGCCGTTTACACCGTGGATGATAGCGCGGCGAACACTCCAGCGGCCAATCCCCTCAGTTCAGCCCTGGTGTCTCTGCGGGAACAGGTAGTCAGCTTGAGCGAAACGCACCTGATATCTTCTGCCGTCGTCAATCAAGCTACCTTCGGCTTTTCGCGCGGGGCGTTCTATTTCACTGGACAGACATCCGTCAATTTGCCTGGATTTGTGCAGGGCCGCCCTATCGGCGCAGTCGTCGTTGGCGGCGGAACCACCCTCAATGGGGCGTCCCAGATCTCCGCAGCCGGAACAAATGCAGGCAGCAACTTGTCGGCAGTGCGCAATCTGTTCACAGGGCAGGACCGCCTCACGACAACCCACGGCATCCATACCGTCGAATTTGGCGGGTGGGTCCAGCGGCTCCAAGCCAATGACGCACTTGCACAAAATCAGTACGGGCAAGCGTCATTTTCGACTCTGCAGGGTTTCCTCGAAGGCACGGTCTCGACGTTTACAGTCGCCCCGGTCGCAACCCCGCTTGGCTGGCGTTCCTTTGAGGGAGCCGTGTTTGCTCAAGACGCTCTCAAGCTGACACCGAACTTCGAACTGCGGATCGGTTTCCGCGGTGAATTCACCAGCGGCTGGAATGAGAGTCGTGGCCGCGCTTCGAATTACGTATTCGATTCGAATGGCGTGATCGTAACCAACCCTGTCGTCGGCAATTCTGCCTTGACCGTTAACAATGCGAAATTTCTCCCGGCGCCGCGCTTCGGAATTGCCTGGTCCCCTTTCTCGTCGAAGACCACCGTGATACGCGCAGGCTTCGGGCTGTACTACGCACTAAACGATAATCTTAGTTATCGCCTCGACCAAAACGGCCCGTTCAACACCGTCTTTGCTCTCAAGAACGTCCCACTATCGAGCATCGACATTGTTCCCGGCGCTCCGGTCCCCGCCGGCGCGAAGATTTCTCCGAGCGGCGTACAGCCGGATCTCAAGACCCCCACCGTGGAATCGTATTCTTTGAAGATCGAACAGCAGGTCACCCCGAGCGCCTCGTTCGCGATCGGTTACGTCGGGTCGCACGGTTACCACGGGTTGCTGTCGATTGATGCCAACGTTCCGGTCCCGGCGATCTGCCCGGCGTCACCCTGCCCGGCCAATCTCCCTGCGGGCACTACCTACAACCCCCCAAACGCTCCTTTGGCCAACTCGAAGGTCGGAAATACGACGAGTTGGTTCTCCGAAGGCATCAGTTCTTACAACGGTCTCGAGGTGGATGTGAGCCACCGCTTGAGTCACGGCCTGCAATTCCGCGGTGTCTACACCTTCTCGAAAAGTCTCGACGACGGCGACAACATGAATACCAGCATTGCCACGAATTCTCCCGCGTTCACCATGAATCCGCTCCAGCCCAAATGGGACTACGGTCGCGCATCTTTCGACATCCGGCACCTCGCAGTCATTAACGCCATCTACGACTTACCCTTTGGGCGAAACAAAGCGTCCGGCATCCATCCGTTCTTGAACAGACTGACGGGAGGCTGGCAAGTCAGCGGAATCGAGACGCTGCAGACGGGGTTGCCTTTCACGCCTCAGATGAGCTTCAATCCCGCCAACGACGGAGACAGCCGCAACCCCATCCGGCCGTCATGGAATCCAGCTTTTACAGGGCGACTAGTTCTCGGTGGATCGAACCGATACTTCGATCCGAACGCGTTCGTTGCGCCTCCCAATGGGACCTACGGCAACGTGGGACGCAACACATTGCAAGGATCTGGATTGGCCGAGTTGGATCTGGCGATCGCGAAAAAACTCTCGCTGTCGGAGCGCTTTAGCGCGCAATTCCGAGCGGATTTCTTTAACGTGCTCAACCACACGAACTTCAATACCCCAAACACGATTGTATTTACATCGGCGACGAGCGGACCATCTTCCACAGCCGGGGTCATCACTGCTACTTCCACGAGTTCCCGGCAAATTCAGTTGGGATTGAAGCTGCTCTGGTAACAAGAATAAGGAAGGTTCGACGGCAACACGCGAAAGGTATCCCTATCTTCGAGAGCCTTCAGGAGCTCGCCCGCAGTATTGGCAATCGTTGGCAGTGGACATGTCTCCAGCCATTTCAAAACGCGGCGCGATTTCAGGGTGCCACTCATTTTTGCGGGTCTAGAATCTGCACATGGTGATGGTCGAGCAAATCTCCCGTCGCATGGTCTACCTGGGCGACGGCAACCTGGAAATTTACCTGTGCCTGGATGAGGTTCAGCTCCGCCTGGGCCAGCACGATCTGCGAATCAAGAACAAAAAAAACCGTCTCTGCCCCCAATTCGTACTTGCGTTCATCGGCACGAAGTGACTTCTGCGCGAGGTCCAGTGCCACTTTTGAGGCTTCCATCGAGAGCTTGGCCTGTTCGAGCGCATGGACTGCGTTGGTGACCTCGAGAGTGATGTTCTGACTGGTCCGGCGTTCCTGGTATTGATCGCGGCGGCGGCTCGCATCGGCATCCGCGAGGTTGGCTTCCGCGCTGTGATTCTTTACGGGGAGGCTCAGAGAAAGAGCGGCGCCGTAAGCCGGGTAGGTAAAATGAAAAGTCTGGCCGAGGCTGTCACCAAGGCCGGTCTTACCAATTAACTGGGGAGGTGTAGCAGTATTGAATTCGTTGCCAGCGGCGCCGTTGCCGATGTAAAAGCCGGAGAGTTCGAGGTCAGGTTTTAAACTGTTGTGAGCGAGGCGAATGATCAGCTCATCGCTGGCCAACTGCTGACGTGCAGCTTCAAATTCGGGACGGTTGGCGAGGGCGCGAGCGAGTGCCGTAGCAATGTCCGTGTTGGGCAGGTCACCGAGGGGCTCGGGGTGGTCAATCAGTTCGAGGTCGAGAACACGGATAGCAGGATCCAGGTCGGCGCCAACGATCTGGCGGAATTGATCTTCGGCTTGTTTGAGAGCGTATTCCGCCTGGATGACGCCAACGCGGCGTGAAGCGACCTGGGATTCCGAGCGGTAAATATCGAGTGGCGGGAGCGCGCCGAGGCCGAGCGCCTTCTTATCGTGGTCGTAGCTCTTCTGGGCTTCTTCGAGAGACTTGCTCTGCACGACCAGGGATTCGCGGGCAAGGACGACATTCCAATAATTCCCGACGGTTCGAAGGATGATGTCATTTACTTGGCCCTGAAAGGAAGCACGAGCCTGCTTCAGATTTCGCTGCGCGATAAGTGCGAAGGAGAGGCTGGGTGACGCTGAATTGAAGATCGGTCGCAATCGAGGGATTGAGAGTACTGAAGGAGTTGTTTGTCGACAATTTGCTGGCGCTGAAGGAGCTTTGGAAGTTCGTGCCGGTCTGAAACGTTTTTGCGAAGCCAAATGCCGTTGTTTGAGACAGCGTCTCGAGAATCGGCGCTCCTTGAGTTTGTGTGATGGTCGGCGACTTAGTCCGGTTGTCGGCAAAACTGGATGTTACCAACGGATCGAATGGCCCGTGGGCGCGATGCAGATTGTTCTGCGCGAACTCAATCTGGGAGCGGTCGAGCCGGATGTCGGTATTGTTTGAAAGAGCGAGGCGGATGGTGTCGTCGAGGGAGAGAACGAGCTTCCCGTTGGCGACGTGATCCTGGAGGCCGTGCGGCGGTGCAAGCGGAGGGGCCGGCATTTGACGCGTGCCGATGCCTAGCAGCCTCTCAAGACGCGGGGCTTCTTGCGCCTGCGCGGGAACACCGGGAATCGCTCGAAAGAAAACCGTCACCACAAGAAGACGCACCACTCTCATCACTCACCCCCGAAGGATTGTCTGGCGGCCATCTGAAGTTATTCGTAACGAATGGCCTCGACCGGATCGAGTCGCGCCGCTTTGACCGCTGGATAGATGCCAAAAATCAAACCGACTGAAATGGAAACCACGAATGCCAGAAGAATGGAGCTGATGGTCACGATGGTGGACCATCCGGCTAGCCAGGCGATGAGTTGCGACATGGCGAACCCGAGCACGACCCCCACAAGCCCACCGGCGAAAGAGATCAGCACGGCTTCGATGATGAATTGGCGGATGATGTCCCAGCGCCGCGCGCCGACGGCGCGGCGCACGCCGATTTCGCGAGTGCGCTCGAGAATGGCAGCCAGCATGATGTTCATGATGCCGATGCCGCCGACGAGAAGAGAGATCGAGGCGATGGCCACCATGACGGTATTGAAAAGCTGCTCGGTGCGCTTTTGCTGGGCGAGGAGCTCCGCCGGGACGATGACGTTGAAGTCGCCGGCGTTGCGATGCGAGGAATTCAGGATGCCGCGGACGACTTCGGCGTCGGTGACGCTAGTATCGGGCGAGGCGAGATGCAGATAGAGACCATCGATCTCATCCTTCAAACGACTTTGCGAGTCTTCGAGACGGTAGAGGACCGCATTCAATGGCGCGAAGACGAGGTTGTTCATGTCTTCGGTGCGGACGCCGGAAACCTCGGTCTGCGGGGCAAGCTGTGGCGCAACGATTCCGATTACATGGCACCACTGCTCGTTGAGTTTGATGTATTCGCCGATCGCGGGGGCAGCGCCAAACAGACTGTCTTTTGCCGCAGCGCCGAGGACGCACACGGGCGCTGCGGCAGCGTTCTCCGAGGCCTCGAAGAAGCGGCCTTCCGTGACGCGAAGATGGCCGATTAGCAGGTAGCTTGGCTCGACGCCGTAAACGATAGGTAAGTCTTGTTGCGGTTTGGGAAGGAGCTTTCCCGGAACAAAGCGTTTGCGCGGGGTGCCATCCTGAATGTCGGGCATATTTTTTCGAATGACCTGGTAATCGTTGAGGGTGAGGCCCGGTGAATTTTTTCGGACTTTCTGCAGCTCCTGCCAATTGTGGGCTTCCTTGGCCTCGACGATGAGATTGCGCACGCCGAGCTGTTCGATGAAGGCCATGACCTTCTGTTGCGCTCCGGCTCCGATGGAGAGCATGGCGACGACAGCAGCAACGCCAAAAATCATCCCGAGCATGGTCAGGAGAGAGCGAAGCTTGTGGCTGGCGAGGTTTTCAAAGCCGAAGACCAGATCGGGCAGCCATTGTTGCAGTGATCGGGGTTCGGCCATGGAGCTGGGTTTCATGGGTGCGTGCCTGGCTTCAATTGGAGCCCGGGCCGAAACTGGGATTGGAAGTGCCGCTTCCCTTTTCTTTTCCGGCGGGATTTTTCTCGGGATTGACGAGCGCGACGACAGTTCCCGGAGAAATGCCATCAAGGATCGCTCGGCCTTCACTCAGCGCGCGAACCTTGACTTCCTGCATTTCAAAACCCCGGTTGCGTTTGCAATACACTACTTTCTTGCCATCGTGTTCGAAGACGGCCGAAGCCAGGGCGGAGCCGCGCATCGGTCTTGTCGAGCTGGATAGCCACATCGAACTTGTGCTGGGTGTTATCGTCCCAAAATTCGTGGGTCGTCGAGCCGCCAACGGTTTGCACTTTGCCGGAAAAGGATTCACCGGGAAGCGCATCGATTTTTACCTCAACGGATTGGCCGGCCTTAAGGTTGGTGCGGTCGGTTTCGCCTACTTGCGCAGCGACTTCCAGGTGAGAGATGTCGATGACTTCCGCGATGGAACTTCCCGGATTGGCCTGGTCGCCAACGTGATAGTCCGGGAGCGTCATCCCATACATGAAAAATCCGCCCGTAGAATCCCTGTTGCCGTGGATGACCACGAGACCGTCAATTGGTGCGGTGATGTGCATATTCTTGATGTTTTGTTCCGCCTGCTCCATGGAGAGTCGAGCCTTGTGACGTTTCTCTTCGCTAATGGCAAGTGCAGCCTGATTTGAGGCGCTGTGGGATTGAATGTCCTGCTGTAGCTGGGTCAGGGCGCGCTTGGCTTCGTCGAGAGCGAGTAGATTCTTTTGCGCGTCGATGGGGCTCACCAATTCGTTCTTGCTGACCTCGAGCTCCGCGCGACGCACCGCATATCTTGCTTTCAGGAGCGCGGTCTGGTCCTCCGCCGTCTGGACGTCGGCGTCCGCTTTGGCTTTGACGATTTCCTGCTCCGCTTGCAGCAGGTCGCTGCGATTTTGCCCCAGATTGTATTCCTGCTGGCTGGGGTCAAATTCGAGTACAACATCCCCTGTGTGCACGTGGGCTCCGGCGCGTGCCAGCGTGATGATCTGCAATGTGCCTCCGGCGATAGGGGGAGCGGTGATGGCTCTCGATTGGGAAGTTCGCAACGCGCCGGTGGTGAAAACCTTAAGTTGAAGATCCACTTCTTTCACCGTGGTTGTCGGAATCTCCGAATCAGTCGCCAAGACGGTAGTCTGGTGGCAGGCAACGCAACTGCCCCCCAGCGCGAGCACAAGGAGAAATACGGCTTCTTTTAGGCGACAGTTGATCACAAATCAATCCTATTGCGCGAGTGTTGGATCCTTTAGGGCAAGCTGCTCTCCCGGCTGCAATCCCTTTGCGACCAATGCCTGGTCCCCGCTCCGGCGCAATACTTCGACCGGGGTTTCTTCGAACTTCGAACCATGCCGAACGTAAGCGACAGTCCGGCCCCCCTTGCGGAAAAGTGCGGACGTAGGAATCACAATCCCATCGGCAATGCGATCTATCGCCACGCGAACGACCGCACCCATTCCCGGGGCAAGGCGTTCGTCACTGTTTGCCAAAGCTACTTCAACCGAGAAATTCCTGGGAACGGGCCATCCGGCGTTGAAATCCAGGCTCGCGGTGGGACTGATCGTGTCGATGTGTCCGCCGAAGCTGCCATCGGGAACAGCATCCACGCGTATCGTGGCGGACTGGCCTAATTTCAACTGACCTCTCTCCGCCTCTTCGATGCGGGCCGAGATTTTGAGTTTGGATGGATCCGGAAGTTCCGCGATGCCTGCGCCCGGCCAGGCGCGGTCTCCGGCCTTAAAGGGAGTGGGGCCGCCTTGCGGCTGCCAGTGGTTTTGCAGCGCAACCACACCGTCAAGCGGAGCGAGCAAAGAAAGAGAAGCCAAGCTGTGCTCATCCAGCTGTACTTGGAAAGCCGCCTGGTCGTGCTTCTGTTGCTTGCTGACATTATCTGACGCCGCCGAAGAACGATCCGCTTTGAGCTTGGCTTCTGCCTCTTTGAGTTTTTCCTCGGCATCCGCGACTTTTAGCTTGGCTTGCTCGCCTTCGATTACCGAAAGAATCTCCTGTTTGCTGGCATCCATGCGTGTCTTTCGAACGTCATAGTCTGCCGTCATGACGTCGGTGAGATCCTTCTCTTCCTTCAATCGCGCTGCAGCACGCGACTGCTGAATCTCCGCATCTGCCGATTTGAGCGCAGATTGGTCCTGCGCGAGCTTTTGCTTCACAGTGGTGTTGTCAAATTCAACCAGAACGTCTCCCTTTTTAACCTTCGCTCCGTTTGCCGCAAGCTTCATGATCTGCAGATCGCCCGCACTGTAGGGAGCGGTGATGACCATCGAGCGGAGCGCCTTGACCTCGCCTTTGACTTCCAGGTAATCGATAAATTCCTTGCGCTTCACATCCGCGGTAGGGAATTTCACTGCGGGGCGAGCCAGACGGAACGCCCCAAAAGCAAGGCCACCGACGACCAGAGCTGCTACGCCGGTCAGGGCCCTCTTGCCGGGCCTCCATTTTTGACTTTGGCCATTCATTGCAGACCTGCTCCTGGCTCCTCCTCGATGGCGGCCCGCCGGATGATATCTCCTTCTTTCAGCCCAGAAACTACGACGGCTTCGAGATCATTTCGAGGACCCATTTGCACGACGCGCTTCTCAAAGCTGCCCGTAGATTTGAGCCACACGAAGGGGTGATCGGCTTCCGCGCCAATACTCTGCCAAGGAACCACGAGAACATTGTTCTGGGTGTTGAGATCGAGATCGAGGGCGGCAGAAAGATCGGGCAAGAGTCTCGGGTCGGTTCCCTGAACGGAAAAGCGCGCGGCGAATGACCTGACGGCCTCTGTGAATTGTCCCGTGTGCCCGAGGGGCGAGAATTCTTCGAGAACCGCGGGCAGAGTCATTCCCGGATAAGCGTCCAGGTGCATCTGTGCGCGCTGGCCCGGCTGTATTTTCAGAATATCCACCTGATTCAACTCGACACGAACCTCCATTTGGGAGGGATCTACCACCTGGAGAAAAGGCACGCCCGGCCGAACCTGATCGCCCTGCTGCACGGTTCCCATTCGGCCGCCGAGCCAGATGGTGTTGTAGACGACCACGCCTTCCATCGGAGAGTGCACGACCATTTTTGCGGCGTTTCCCTGCGCGTAACGCATGGCTTCCAGCGCGCGGTCGCGCTGAATTTCCTGAATCCGAATGGTTGACGCGGACGCGGCGCGCTTAAGTTCGTAGGTCTGTTTCAGCTGCTTGAGAGTGACTTGGGCTTCGTCGAGAGCTTCCTGATTTTTTTCGGCGTCAATGCGGGAAACAATTTCATTCCTCTGAAGCTCGAGTTGCGCGCGTTTGAGTTCGTCTTCCGCCTGTTTCATCGCCGTATCGTCTTTGGCGCGCGCGATGTCTTCCTCCGCCTGTTTCTGGGCGACCTGCCCGACAAGGTTTTCGTAGGTACTCTTCTTGTCCAGATAGTCCTTGGTCTGCGCCTGCGGATCGAATTCGACGAGGAAGGCATCTTTTTTCACATGGGTGCCGGCGGGGACCAGCTTGGTGATGACCATGGAACCGACCTGCGCTCCTTCGAGCTTGGGGGCCAGGACCACGAAGGAACGCGAGGCCTGCGTTGTTCCATTCAAGCGGATTACCTGCCCGAAATTCTTCCTTTCCACTTTTACAGTGGACTCACCTCGGTTCGCAGCCCGCTGGCCCTGCCGGAAGTGCGCGAAGAGATAGGGGATCGCAACGAGAAGCAGAAACGCGGCTCCTGCCACCATGATTCTGCCGGGCTTTCCGCGCAATAAAGTGGCCTGATCCATATCGCCTCGACCATACTCCGAAGGAATCCAAAGACCAACAATTTATCTGGAGTGTTGGACTTCCGATCCGGCGATTAGGTTGCATCCCCCTCGATTTCATTTACCGCTTATAATCGGACGGCCGAATTCTGCTAGGGGAAACGCCCGGATTGGTCTGCGGCAGACCGCGCCGGGCTCTTGTACCAACTCTAGCGCGAGTCTTCGGCGACGATGGGGTCGACCTATCTGCGACGCCTATATGAAACTATCTTGCAAGATGGTTAGAAAATAAAGTAAAAAATTGCGGCCATTCCTTGTGAAGGAAGCGGATTGCGAGTAATTGATCTTGTGCCGGATCAAGCACATGAAGATCGAATGCGTTTTTGCATCGGGAGATATTGTCGGAGAGGGTCCTGTATGGCGCCGCGAGCAAGAGTGTATCTATTGACCGGATATCAATGGATTCAAATCAGCCGCGAGAAAGCAGGGAGGGCGATGGAGAGACTCCTCGCTCGTACCTTGAAAGATTTTCAGTTTTCCATTCGCCGTCAACCGGCGGGGGGAACACAAGCGCGTCATAGAAAAAAACGAAAAGAAATGGTGCAAGAATGAGCGGCGATCGCAAAGTCTATCGTTCAGCGGCGTGGTTCGGCAGGCGTGATAAGGACGGTTTTATCCATCGCAGCTGGATGAAGAATCAAGGCCTGCCCGATGACCTGTTTGATGGACGGCCAGTGATCGGGATTTGCAATACCTGGTCGGAACTCACCCCCTGCAACGCTCACCTCCGGGACTTGGCCGAGCGCGTGAAACGCGGTGTATGGGAAGCAGGTGGCCTGCCGCTGGAGTTCCCTGTCATGTCCACCGGCGAAACCAACATGCGCCCCACGGCGATGCTGTACCGAAATTTGGTCAGCATGGACGTCGAAGAGTCGCTTCGTGCCAACCCCATCGACGGTGTCGTTCTGCTTTGTGGCTGTGACAAGACCACTCCCGCTCTGGTAATGGGCGCAGCCAGCTGCGACTTACCAACGCTGGTCGTCTCTGGCGGCCCGATGCTTAACGGCAAGTACCGCGGACAAGACATCGGTTCTGGAACCGATGTCTGGCGCTTCAGCGCAGAACTTAAAACGGGCAGAATGACGGAGCAAGAATTCTTCCAGGCGGAGTCTTGCATGTCGCGCTCCGCGGGACATTGCATGACCATGGGCACGGCTTCGACCATGGCCGCCATGGTAGAAGCACTGGGCCTCGGCTTACCCCACAACGCAGCTATTCCAGCGGTGGATTCCCGGCGCGGAGTTCTCGCGCAGGTTGCTGGCCGGCGGATCGTAGAAATGGTGCGGGGGGATCTGACCATTTCGCGAATCCTTACCCGTGAGGCCTTTGAGAATGCAATTCGCGTCAACGGAGCGCTTGGTGGTTCGACCAATGCGGTGATCCACCTTCTGGCCATCGCTGGCCGAATTGGCATATCGCTCAAGCTCGAAGACTGGGATGGTCTGGGACGGAACGTCCCGACGTTAGTGAATCTTATGCCCTCCGGGAAATTCTTGATGGAAGATTTCTACTACGCGGGAGGCTTGCCGGCAGTTCTCCGTATGCTGGGGACCCAAGGGCTGCTGCATCGTGACGCATTGACGGTCAACGGCCGGACGATTTGGGAGAATTGTCAGGACGCGCCGAATTGGAATGAAGAGGTCATCCGGCCTTTTGATAGGCCCTTGGTCGAACACGGTGGTATCGCGGTGCTGCGCGGAAATCTGGCGCCTGATGGCGCCGTGCTCAAACCCTCAGCAGCATCTCCCGAGCTCATGAATCATCGTGGCCGCGCGGTCGTGTTCGAAACGATCGAGCACTATAAGGAGCGCATCAATGATCCGCATCTCGACATTGATGAAAACTGCGTGCTGGTGCTCAAGAATTCCGGTCCGAAAGGCTATCCCGGCATGGCCGAAGTCGGAAACATGGAGCTCCCCGCGAAACTTCTCGAGCGCGGCGTGAAAGATATGGTTCGCATCTCCGACGCCAGGATGAGCGGAACCGCCTACGGCACGGTCGTTTTGCACGTTTGCCCGGAAGCCGCGGTGGGAGGACCGTTGGCACTGGTCAAGGATGGCGACATGATTCGCCTAAACGTGGAAGCACGGACCTTGCATCTCGAGGTGGGGGACGAGGAACTCAAGCGTCGCCGGGCGGAATGGAAATCCCCCATGCTCGAAATGAAGGGCGGTTACCAGCAGCTTTACGTCGACCATGTACTGCAGGCCAACTTTGGGGCTGATCTGGATTTCCTGGTGGGATGCCGGGGCACCAAGGTCACTAGAGAATCCCACTAAGCTGTGCCGGAGGTATATGAACCGAATTGATCTGGCCGGACGCCGCGCGGTCATCACTGGTGGTGCGCAAGGAATTGGACGCGCCATCGCCGAGCGGTTCCTGGAGTCTGGCGCCTCGGTTTCCGTGTGGGACCGAAATCAGGCAGCAACGGAGGCCACCGTTCAAGAGCTCTCTGGGCACGGCTTAATTCATGGGCTGGTTGTTGACGTAAGCAACGCTCAACGTGTTGGTGAGGCCGCGGCAGAGACCGCCAAGGAATGGGGGGGCATCGACATTCTCGTTGCCAATGCCGGTATCACCGGGCCGAACACGGAGTGTTGGAACTATCCTCCGGACGCGTGGCGTCAAGTCATCGACACCAATCTAACCGGCATATTCCTTTGCTGCCGAGCCATCGTACCGCACATGATCCAGCAGAAATACGGCCGGATTGTGAATGTGGCGTCGATCGCGGGCAAGGAGGGAAATCCGAATGCCTCGGCGTATAGCGCCGCCAAGGCCGGCGTGATCGCGCTGACGAAGTCCCTCGGCAAGGAACTTGCGAAATTTGACATCGGCGTGAACTGCGTCACACCTGCCGCTGCTCGCACTGGACTCTTCGACCAGATGACGGAATCACATATTCGCTACATGCTGTCGAAGATTCCCCGGGAAAGGTTTGTGGAGGTGCGTGAAATCGCTTCCATGGTCGCATGGCTCGTCTCGGCCGAAAACTCGTTCACCACCGGCGCGGTCTTTGACATCAGCGGGGGGCGCGCAACGTATTGAGCCTCGGACTCTCCCTTAGTTTTTGTTCTCGGTGATTGCGAGTGGATCGTCTGCGTCACGGGAATCTTTGGAGGACCAGTGACACTACTTGGTTATCAGAACAGCGCTACCAGAACCATGTTTTTCAGCGTGACCCAAGGGCCGAGATTGTCCATCTCTCGATCGGACGGCGGCTCGGCATGAAAGAAAAAGAACGGTTCGCTAAATATCCAAGTTTACGCGAGCGCGTAGTTCTCGTAACCGGGGGGGCGACGGGGATTGGCGCCGCCGTTGTCGAAGAGTTCGCTCTCCAGGGTTCCCGCGTAGCGTTTCTCGACATAGACGTGAACGCCTCATCGCGATTGATTGCGGACCTTTCTACCCGATGCTCGCACATACCGGTTTTCCTCGCTTGTGACCTGACCGATATCGCGGCGCTACGAGCTGCCGTGGCGCAGGTCGAGGCCACCCACGGCGTGGTCCACGCGCTCGTGAACAACGCGGCGAGCGACGATCGCCATTCTTATTCCGATGTGACGCCGGAATATTGGGATGGGCGGATGGCAATAAACCTGCGTCATCAGTTTTTTGCCATACAAGCAGTCGCTCCGCGCATGATCGCCGCAGGCGGCGGCTCGATCATCAATATGAGTTCGATTGGCTGGATGATTCCCTCAACTGGAATGCCCGCTTACGTGACTTGCAAAGCGGCAATCGTAGGTCTGACGAGAACGATGGCCCACGAGCTCGGGAAATCTAACATTCGTGTAAACAGCGTCTTGCCCGGCGCGATTCTGACGGAGCGCCAGCGCCGACGGTGGTGGACGCCGGAATACGAGGCCGAGATCATGGCAAGCCAGGCTCTCAAGCGGAGTTTGGCTCCTGAAGAGGTTGCGCGTACGTCGTTGACGGGGGATGGGTGTAACCGCGTGGCGCTCGCCGCGGCACAACAGCTATTCACACGCGATAGTGAACTCGCGACGTCGCTCTGCGGGGCGGGTCGCGGTAGTTTTGTTCTCAGATTTTCTCCAGATGGACGATACCGCGAACAACGGGAAAACCAATCGATGGTGAAATCAAGACTTAGAAGTCGGTTGGTGGGCCCGCTAGGATTTGAACCTAGGACCAACGGATTATGAGTCCGCACGTCACTACCGATAATTCGATGCTTTTGTCCCCATAATGTACCCGTAACTCAGGAGGCTTTAACATGGCTAGGCCACGGGGACAACGGGGGCAGATTAAGCAGCACGGCTCGAACTGGTTGTTTGTTTATTACCTGAACGGGAAGCGCACCCACGTCGTGCTCGCCCCCGTGAACGTCTATCCGTTTCGAAACCCTGAACAAGTTCGCGAGAAGTTCTCGCCCCAGATCAGCGACCTGCTCCGCACGGCCAATGCGGAGGTGCCTAACACGGCGATGCTCGACGGCCTTCTCACACTCGTCAGTACATCGAACGCGTCTACTGGAAGCACTGCGAGATGCGCCAGCAATTGGAGGGTGCGAATCACATGGAACCATCTACCATCCACGGCTACCGCAAAGTCTACCAGAAGCACGTCGAAGGGAAGCCCATCACGGCGATGCAAATCAATCGCATCACCGCGAAGGATGGTCAGGACTGGCTCAACAGTTTGCCGCAAAGCCTGTCACACAAGACGCACCTGCGTGCTCGCGCGTTCCTGTCCGGCGTGTTCACCGTCGCGCTCCAATCGAACGTCATCACGGGTGTTAATCCAATGTCGTCAACCAAGGCGGGTGGGATGTCGAAGGGCCGGAAGGCCGGGGACTTGACGGCGAGAGAGTTGAAGATTCGGGTATCGAACCGCCACGCCTACGATCACGCAGAGATCGCGCTGATGCTCGAACTACCAGAACCCGCACGAACCATCTGCGCGGTTGCAGCATTCACAGGATTGAGTCGCAGCGAGATTCCTGCGCTCAAGTGGGAAGATTATAAAGACGGCGAGATCAGCGTGGTGAGAAAGAAATGGCGGGGACATATCGGAGCACCGAAGACAACGGCGAGAGAGGCCACAGTCCCGGTAGCGCCGCTGCTGCAAGAGATATTGGCGAAGTATCGGAAGGACCGAAACTACCCTCCGGTGGAAGGTGGTTGGATGTTCTACGGGTCGAAAGAGAAGAAGCTAGAAGAAGCCCATTGACATGGATAACCTGTCGCGGCGAGAGATTCCACAATTTATAAACGGCGCATGGCGGGATGGCACGCCTTCCTTCGAGGACTCGGGACTCGGTTGAACGATATGGGGATGTCTCTCACGAACATCCAGAGCATACTGCGGCACGCGAGCATCTCAACAACGACGGCACACTATGTGTTTCCGAATCCTGATAAGACCAAGGCGGGACTGAGGAAACTGGCAGAAGCAGTGCGCAAGACTTACAAGATCAAGGTATGATGGTCCCACGGGCCTCTAGCTCAATCCGGTTAGAGCATCGGACTCATAATCCGCAGGTTGAAGGTTCAAATCCTTCGAGGCCCACAGCTACGCAGCCTTCCTAGCCTTCGCTTTCCCGACCGCATCAATCTCTTCCTTAGTGCGACGACGGTGGCGGGAGTGAATAATCTTCGGTGATGATGTCACCCAGTTGAAGACCTCCGACCAAACGAACAGGCGATGATTGCCGACGTTGTGAAATGGAATAGGGTTGGAACTTCGACGGCGGCACTTGGACTCAACCCACTCGGTAGTCTGGTGCAGTTCCTCGGCAACGTGTTCGATGGTCAGGAAGGATTGGTCGGCTTGATTGATCGGCGTCAGGTTGCTCATGCCGCCGCCTTTTTGCCGACCCTGTTGTGGACTGGTTTTAGACTGGCGATGAAGCGGGACTCTACTTCGACAAGTTGGGTGCTCTTCGAAACACCGAGATATGCGACGGCCTCCGAGTGGCCTAGCCAAGAATTGCCTTAGTGAAGTCCCGCCCGCAGCATCGCGACGCGAAGAAACCAACACTGAGCTGTGATCTCGGGCCTGCCGCGGCGTAGTAGGCAAAGGAGCGATAGACAGACTCGATGGCCAGCTGGGCCCGCTGCTTGCTATGCCAAGCAGGCATTCAGGCGATGGCACTTCGCGTGCCAGAAATTCCTTAGATCGGTTCTGGGTTTTCCCCGATATCATCCCCGGATCGGGCTAACAGATACTAAGTGTAGAGTTTAACGCGTGGTCGCCAGGAGTGTCGCACGCAGCTCAAATCGTGCAACGGAAGAAATTGTCCCAATCTTGCACCTTCAAGGAACTTCTTTGCAGCAAAAGGGATGAGCCTACGGAGGTAATCTCTGATGGACGAGCATGCCAGAAGAAAACGGGAAGGCGAGCCTATCAAATTGACCTTCGACGGCCCTTATGACAAGAAGGAATGAGGAGTCCAAATTGAACTCAAGCGCCGGCCGAGACCGCCGAAAGTTCGAAGTGCGTTGTCATGCAGGAGATGCAGGGCATTTGGAAGTTGCCAGCGATTCCGTGTCCGTGCGGGTTGGGCAACGGATTCGCAGAGAAGGCAAAGAAGAGTTATGGGGTTCCTTGCTCGTCGAATGCAAGGAGCAGGACGACGGATCTTTGGCGGTTGAAGTTGTGGTCTGCCATCCCGACTGGGACGAGCCTGTGAGGATTGCCTCCATCCAGTCCAATCCCTCTGACGAGAAGGCAGCGGAGCCAACCCTTCGCTGTGACTTCGAACAAAAGCAGTTGTGAATGTGCCGGAATTTTATCCGCCTGCTGTCCTCACGGATCAACAATGAAGCGGTATTACGGATCGTCTCAGAAAAGGTCAAAAGCAAAAAACAAGGCACGACCCGACTCGAGAGCATCTTTAGGCCAGAATGCTGCAGCTCGGACTTCTCATTGCGCGAGCGCCAACAGTAGAAAGCGGAATTCCTGATCAAGAGCAGGCTGAAGATAGCTTTGTGGTGGTCGATCCGCTCTGCTCGGTCTAGCAAGCAAGCGCCGTAGACAGGTCTTGCACGGGTCCCCGTCAATTCTGTTTGCTATAGCAAGCACACGGCCATCGAACTGAACTTTTCGCAGACGACGGAGCGCGAAATCAAACGAGATTTGAGCCTCTCGCAGCTTCGACCCCGGTGAAGCTCAGTTCGATACAGCAACCACGCCTCGTTTAACGTTCTTCCAGCGCCGCGGCGAGCAAGCCTGACGCATCCGAGGTCATTCTGATCACAGCACTCCATTGCAGGTTGTTCCCTTCACCAGGGAGACTGCTTGCTACACCAAGCAAAACGCGCCGCCACAGTGTGCCTACATGCCAAATATTGTTAGATCGATGTGTAGATGCATGATGTGTGAATGCGGAGACTGGCGGTGCTTTTGGCGACTGCCCTTAAGTACTATCGACAGTAGCTAAAAGGGCTCTTACACTCCGCCCTGGCAAAGGCTCAGACCGCTTTGGGAGCGGGGGACGGTGACGTGCGGGAGGCCGATCGCGGTCGACACTCTTTCTCTCTTTGCAGTCGAGTACCCGGCGCAAGGCCCTTTCAACGCGCTATCTCGTGTCTCCGGGACAAGAGCGTCCATTGAACAGTTTCGTTCCAGTGAAACGAAATTGCCCGCAGATTCAGTATTGTTGTGTGCTCTGGCCTCCTTGAATCTTGCAATGCCGATGATCTAAGCAAAGACCCATGCACCCTGGAGCACGCCTCAAGGAGGTTCGTAGCAAACTAGGGATCACCACGCGCGAATTTGCAACCTTCAGCAAGGCCATTGCCGATGCTGAGGGAAATGAAGAATTTCTGATCTCCAGTGGATGGTTGACCCAAATCGAAAACGAAGAAGACGCATTGCCCAGCATCTACAAACTGTTCACGCTCGCGAGTGTCTACGGTTTGAGTTACGGAAACGTTCTCGCGCTGTACG
>WNGP01001512.1_pt1 | contig 21568 bp, 23 predicted proteins | sample 5407671 | NCBI WGS metagenome assembly WNGP01 (sample SAMN13153381, study PRJNA577476) | soil metagenome | isolation source: 40 cm soil or saprolite under Garry oak tree replicate 2 | place: USA:California | collected 2016-06-15
CCGCCGTCCACAGTGCGGAGCAACGTGTCCACCCGCGCCCCGGGCCGGGCCGTGCAGCGCTGCTCCGGCGCGCCCGCGCCGGTCTCCGCCGCCAGGGACTCGGGCGGCATGCGCCGCAAGCCGCGCCGCGCGTCGGGGACGCGCCAGCCGGCGGGGCCGCGCACCGCGGCGGAGTCGGCGCCGGCGCCGCGCCGCAGGCGCTGCGAGCGATACCCGAAGCAGGTCTCGATTCCCGTCACACCGGCCACGAAGATGCGGCCGCCGCGGCCAACGTAGTCGGCGATCGCTGCGAGCTCCGGCGCCGTGGGCCGCTCGACGTCCAGGAAGGCGAAGAGCACGGCGTGCCGAGCTCGCGCGGTGCCGCTCGCCAGGTCGAAGTACGGCCGCCGCCGCCGCTCTACCGCGACTCCGAGCCGGCGCAATACATCGGCGAACCCCTTGGCGCCGTTCGGCCCGGCGACGTACGTCGAGAGCCGCCGGTCGTCGAGCCCCCTCGCGGGCGCGGACAGGACTCCCGCGAGCGCGGCGAGGCCGAGGGCGACCACCACCCCCGCCACGACTACGCGCTCACCGCGTCGCAGCATAGAGACCCACTCCGGCGGCGCGCGCGTCGAACCGCTGCCACGCGTCGGCATCGCACGGTGCCCCGCCGAACAGATGGCGGTACAGACTCGCCACGAGGTCTGCCAGGTCGGAGCGACCCCGCTCGTCGAGCCGCGCTTCCGTGGCGTATTCCCCTGGTGTCTTGGACGGATGAAACCGCACGACGCGTCGCGCGTCGAGGTCGAGCACCACCGCGAGGAAGCGATGCCCCAGGGCTTCGCCAAACCGCCCGGCGCCACTGAGGCGGCGCGCTTCCGCGAGGTGCCACGCGGCGTCGCGCACGAGGCCTGTGGCGGCGGTAGGCGCCGGGGTCGCCCCGGCGGGTCGGAGCGATCGCCACACCACCCACGCGAGATGCACGAGGATGGCGACGAGGAACAGGCTCAGGAGGCCGAGCAGGATGTAGTAGCGGAGGCGCGACTCGAGGCGCAGCGCCGCCAGCCACTCGAGCGCCCGCTCCCACCAATCCATGAGCCAGGTCCACGCACCGCTGGGCTCGGTCCAGCGGTACTCGCGGCCCGCGAATACCGCCCGCAGTGCGGCGCGCAGCGAGTCCGGATCGACCGGCCGCAGGGCGACGCTCAGGCCCCCGCGGGGGCGATCCCGAGATGCTGGCTCAACAGCTCGAGATCAAACGCCTCTTTGCGCACCCGCAGGTCGTAGTAGAACAGGGTGAAGACGCAGCTCGAGAACGGATACAAGAAGAGCGCGAGCAGCCCCAGCGCGCTTACGGCCGGAACCATGAGGGGCGGGAAGATGGCGCCCACGAGCCCGGCGATGAGGCCCAAGCCGAGCATGCACAGCATGAAGAGGACGAACACGACGCAGTAGAGCCCGAACGCTTTCCACTTGTACCCCTTGGTGAGGCCCCACGAGCGACCCACGCCGTCGCTCCCGGCAGCCAACGGCTCGAGCACGGCGGCCTGCACGGCGACCGCGAGCCCGCACGCGACGATGATCCCCGGGACGATGAGGAGGATCATCGCGAGGCCGGTGAGGATGCCCGCGGCCAGGCCGGCGCCGAACGTTCGGCCCAGCTTCTCCATGGCAAACGCCAGCGCATCCCCCATGCCGGGATCGTGCCCCAGGTAGGCATGCGACACCACGCGGATCGACGCGCCGGTGACCAGGAGGTAGCCGAGCATGCTGAGCAGCTGGCCGAGGACGTAGAGACCGAAATGCCGCCCGGCGCCGCCGCTGAACTGGACGAACAGGCTCAGCCCGGTCGGGAGAGACTCGCAGATGATCGCAATCCCGAAAAACACGCCGGCGTGGCGCCGGAGCAGAGCGAACGACGCGTCGAGGATCTCGCCCAGCGACATCGGTCGGAGCTGTGTGGTAGCCATGCGTCCTCCCCGGTGATTAAGATGCCTCTCGGATGCCCGGCTCGCGAGCCCCGACCGTTCCCGCGTTCGCGCGGCGTCTCGCGATCGAGACGCCGGAGCATGTCGCGCTCGAGATCGAGCTGGCCGGGCCCGGCTCGCGGGTCGCGGCAGCTGCGTGCGATGCCGCGATTCTGTTCGCGGTTCTGGTCCTCTTGTCCGTGGGGCTGAGCGTGCTCTCCCCGAGCACGGGGATGCAGAGCCCCTGGGGCACGCTCGTCGCCGTGCTCGTCGTGCTGGTGCTGTTCTTCGTCACGTGGGGCTACTTCCTGCTGTTCGAAGCCCTGAACAACGGCAGGACTCCCGGGAAGCGTCTCCTGGGCATCCGCGTAGTGATGGACACGGGCCACCGCGTCACCTTCTCGGCCGCCGCCGTGCGCAACCTGGTGCGCGTCGTGGACGCCCAGCCCCTCATCAGCTACCTGGTAGGCCTCGGGTTCGTGCTGTTTCACCCGCAGAACAAGCGGCTCGGGGACATCGTCGCCGGGACGGTGGTGGTCCGCGACCGTCCCGAGGACGTGCGGCTCGGAGGGCGAAGCGACGCAGCGGAGGCCGCCACCGATCGCGAGCCGTTCGACGCGGGACCGCCGGAGCTGAGCGACGAGGAATTCCGCCTGCTGGACCAGTTCCTCGAGCGGCTGGACGCGGCCACGGGGCTCGTCCGCTTGCACGCCGCGGAGCTCGCCAAGCGGCGCGGTCGCCTCGCCACGCGGCGCCCGGAGGGCGTGGGCCGCACGTCGGTCGCAGCCGAGCGGTTCGTGATGCGGAAGCGGGACGGGTGGGAGGCGTTTCGCACACTCGCCGGGCGGGCCGAGCGGGCGGGGCTGAAGCAGCTCGGGGCGGCAGCAATCCCGGCCTTCGCCGCGCGGTATCGCGAGGTCGCGGCGGACCTGGCGCGGGGCCGCACCTACGGGGTCGATCCCCGCGTGCTCGAGTACCTGGAGCGCGTGGTGAGCGCGGGCCACAACGCGCTGTACGGCCGGCACACCGTCGAGCGCGTGCGCATCGGCCGGCTGCTCGCGGGGGAGCTCCCGGCCGCGGTCGTGGCGGCGCGGGCCTACGTGCTCGCGGCCCTGCTCACCTTCGCGACTCCAGCGGTGACGGGGTACCTCGTGATCCGTGAGCGGCCGGCCGTCGCCGAGGAGGTGCTCCCCGGCGAAATGATCGCGCGGGCCCGCGAAGGAGCGGCCCATCGCGCCGAGGGCGTCGGCTACGCCGAGACGCCCTCGATGTACCTGCCGGTCGTGGCCACGCAGATCATCACGAACAACGTGCAGGTGGCGTTCTTCGCGTTCGCGTTCGGCATCACCGCCGGCATCGGAACGGTCGTCCTCCTTACCTTCAACGGCTTGTTCTTCGGCGCCGTGCTCGGCTTGTTCGCGAACTACGGCCTCGCCGGCTGGCTCCTCACGTTCGTCGCGGGGCACGGCGTCCTGGAGCTGACGGCGATCTTCGTCGCGGGCGGTGCGGGCTTGCGACTCGCCGGGGCCATCATCGCCCCGGGCGACCGCACCCGCAGGGACGCGCTCGTCCTCGAGGGACGCGGCGCGGCCCGGATGATCGGCGCGGCGGTGGTCCTGCTGGCCATCGCGGGTACGATCGAAGGCCTGCTCTCGGCGAGCGACGCGCCGGCCGCCTTCAAGTACGCGACCAGCGCGCTGAGCGTCGTGTTTCTCTTCCTCTATTATCGGAGCGGCTCCACCTACCTGCACGGGACGGCTTCAGGAGGGGGCGCCACCAGCGGGACGGGGGGCAGAACCGCGGCCGATGCCGCCGACTCACCGTCCCCCTAGTCTTGGATGATTTGGCGCATCTTCCGCGCCAGCGCTTCGATCTGCTTGAGGCCGGTCACGACTTCTTCACTGAGCGCGTCGGTGTTGAGGAGCAGGAGCTGGGTCTCGGCGAGCACCGCGGCCAGCGGATTGGAGAGGTCGTGCCGCAGCTTGCGCAACGGCTCCGTTTCCCCGGTCACAGGAGCGACCGGTACAGGTCGCGCAGGTGGTGATCGCGCAGGTCGCGGACCGATTGCCACAGGTCCTGCTCCGAAGCCGCACAGAAGATCTCCGCCGTGGAGCGCTCCGCTTCGGTGTCGGGCGCGCCGTACATGATCCGGCCGCGCCACACGCCGTCCTCAGTCCGGCGCAGCAGCAGGCGAATGGCGATGAGTTGTCCGTCGAATCGGATGGGGGGGAGATCGTGTACGACTGCGTTGCTGGAGTCGGGACTGGGAGTTCGTGCCGGTTGTCCGGGCATGCGCCGCCGTCAGGCTGGTTTGGGCAAAGATAAACGAAGGCTCGACTTACGCAATACTGAACGGCACCGGCGCGAACGTGAGCGCGAACAGCGCGAGCGCCGACCACGCGATCGGTCGCCGCGAGCGCGGCATCGGCCGGTACGCATCGAGCACCGGGGGGTGCCCGAGACGGCCGCGGGAGAGGGCGAGCACGAGCAGCAGCCACACCCACCAGCCCCACCAGAACTTGCCGAGCACGAGCAGCGGCAACCATAACGCGAACGCCACGCGCCCGTGCCACCGCGGCAGCGCCGCGTACAGGATGTGGCCCCCGTCGAGCTGCGCAATGGGGAGCAGGTTGAGCATGGTGACGAACATCCCTACCCACCCTGCGAAAGCGAGCGGGCTGAGCAGCAGCGCGGGTGCACCCCCGTGGGCGAGCCGTCGCAGCACCAGCGTCACGAGCGAATCGCCGAGCCCGGCGGTGTCACCGCCGATCGCGAGCAGCATTCCGGAGAGCTCGCCGTGGCCGGGGAGCGGCTGGCTGTGCGCGAGGCCGATCCACAGCAGCGGGAGCGCGACCGCGAACCCCGCGAGCGGACCGGCCACACCGACGTCGAACAGCTGGCGCCGGTCCGCGGGGACGGTGCGCAGGCGAATGAACGCGCCCATGGTGCCGATGAACGACGGCCAGAGCGGCACCGGAATGAAGTACGGCGGCGAGACGTCGAGCCGGTATCGCCGAGCGGTCAGGTAGTGGCCCAGCTCGTGACACAGCAGGATCGCGAGCAGCGGAAGCGAGAAACCCACTCCCTTCGACCAGGCGCGCGCCAAGTCGGAGAGCACGATGTGACCACCCGTGAAGAAGTCGAAGGGGTTGGCGTAGGGAATCGCCCCCGCGAGTACGGCGCCGGCGAACGTGGTGGTGAGCAGGGTGGCGAGAAACAGCGCCCCATGGAGCGCCCACCGCTCGCGGCGTGGCCGCCCGAGCGGGCGGGTGAGGATGAGGTGGCGGCCGTCGGGCTCGTCGGACCAGTAGTAGTGGCCGGGCCAGCGCTCGAGCGCCGCTGCGAGCCCCGGCGAGGGCGCGGCGTGGGCCGGATGTACAAGCGCATCAACCACTTCCCGATCGGGCAGGAGGGTGGTGCGCCACGCCACCAGGAACTCGCTCAGCTGCACGAGCGCTCTTGACTGGGGGTCGGCCTGGTCCTACTATATGCTCGCACCTCTGCACATTCCCTAGTCACCTTCGACGCGTTCACTCCCCCAGTCCCGGGGTCCGCCCGCCGTAGCGTAACGGAGCCAAACCACCAGTGGATATCGCTGAACTCAAGAGGAAATCCGTCGCGGAGCTGCACGCGATGGCCGAGACCCTGAACATCACCAACTACTCGGGCCTCCGCAAGCAGGACCTCATCTTCCGCATCGAGCAATCGCTGCTCGACTCGGACACGGTGCTGCGCGGCGAGGGCGTGCTCGAGATCCTGCCCGAGGGGTACGGGTTCCTGCGCAGCCCGGACTGGAATTACCTGTACGGCCCCGACGACATCTATGTGTCCCCGAGCCAGATCAAGCGGTTCGACCTGCGCACCGGCGACACGATCATGGGCCAGGTCCGGCCCCCGAAGGAAGGGGAGCGCTACCTCGCGCTGCTCAAGGTCGAAGTCGTAAACGGCGACGAGCCCGAAAAGGCCAAGCATCGCGTCGCGTTCGACAACCTGCGGCCGCGCTACCCCGAGGAGCACATCCGGCTCGAGCGCAAGGACGCCGACCTGTCGATGCGGGTGATGGATATCCTGTGTCCGATCGGCAAGGGGCAGCGCGGGCTGATCGTCTCGCCGCCCAAGGCCGGCAAGACCATCCTGATGCAGAAGCTCGCCAACTCGATCATCGAGAATCACCCCGAGATCTACCTCATCGTGCTGCTGATCGACGAGCGGCCCGAGGAGGTGACGGACATGGAGGAGAACGTGAAGGGGGCGGAAGTGATCTCCTCCACCTTCGACGAGCCGGCGGACCGGCACGTGCAGGTCGCCGACATGGTGATCGAGAAGGCGAAGCGGATGGTCGAGCACGGCAAGGACGTCGTGATCCTGCTTGACTCCATCACCCGGCTGGGCCGCGCGCACAACGTGGTGGTTCCACACTCCGGCAAGATCCTGTCGGGCGGCGTGGACGCCAACGCGCTCCAGAAACCGAAGCGCTTCTTCGGCGCAGCGCGCAACATCGAGGGCGGAGGCTCGCTGACGATCATCGCGACGGCCCTCATCGACACCGGCTCGCGCATGGACGAGGTGATCTTCGAGGAGTTCAAGGGCACGGGGAACATGGAGGTCATCCTAGACCGCCGTATCGCCGACCGCCGCGTCTACCCCGCCATCGACGTGCAGCGCAGCTCGACCCGGAAAGAGGAGCTGCTGCTCACCAAGGAAGAGCTCAACAAGGTGTACCTGCTCCGCAACTTCCTGTCCGACATGCCGCCGGTCGAGGCGATCGAGTTCCTGCTCGAGCGGATGAAGCGCACGAAGACGAACGTCGAGTTCTTCGCCACGATGGCGCAGGGGTGACGGGCAGGATCCTCGCCGTCGATTGGGGTGAACGCCGCATCGGTCTCGCCCTCTCCGACGAGCAGCAAGTTCTCGCCCAACCACTGACCACGCTCACGCGTCGCACTGGGAAGCGCTTCCCGATGCAGCGACTGCTCATGCTCATCCAGCAGCACGGCGCCACCGGGGTAGTGGTGGGATTGCCGCTCGCCGCCGACGGGTCCGAAGGCGAGCCGGCCCATCAGGCGCGCGAGCTGGCCGGCCACATCGCGCGCCGGGCCGGGCTGCCCGTCGATCTGTGGGACGAACGCTTCTCGACGGCGCGCGCCTTGCACGCCGTCCGCGAGATGGGCGGACGGACAGCGGGCCGGAAGGAGGACCTCGATGCTGTGTCGGCCGCGCTGATCCTGCAGCACTACCTCGATGCCCGCCGGGGGTCGGCGCAATGAGAACGGAGAACGTGGAACGCGGAACGCGGAACAGGGGTCGGAGCTTTCATGCCCTGTTCCGCGTTCGCACTTCCGCGTTCGCCGTTCTCCTCGCGGCCTGCGGCGGCTCCCAGGACGCGCCCCGCGTGCCCGTCACCGTCCCGCCCGGCGCCACGCTCGGGGCGGCGGTGGAGTCGCTCGCGGCGCACGGCGTGATCCGCAATCCCGGCCTGTTCATGTGGTACGCGCGGCTGCGGGGGCTCGGCGGCGCGCTGAAGAGCGGCGATTACTTGCTGCCACAGAACGCGGCGTGGAGCGAGGTCGCGGCGGTGCTCGGGCGCGGGCGCGGCATCGAGACGCGATGGAGCGTGCCCGAGGGTCTCATGCTGGGCGAAGTCGCCCGCTTCGCGGCGACGGATCTTGGCGTCTCCCGCGACTCGTTTCTCGCCGCCGCCCGCGAGCCCGCGCTCCGCAGCGAGCTCGGCCTGCCCCCCGAGGCGGTGAGTGTCGAGGGGTACCTCTATCCCACGACCTACGTCCTGCCGCGGCGCATTGGAGCGCGCGAGCTGGTGCGCGTCATGGTCCGCCAATTCCTCGACCAGTGGCAGCCCGAGTGGGAAGCACGACTCGACTCGCTTCACTTCACGCGCCACCAGCTGGTCACGCTGGCCTCCATCATCGAAGCGGAGGTACGGGTCGACGCCGATCGGCCCTACGTCTCGGCGGTATACCACAACCGCTTGCGCCGCGGGATGAGACTCGAAGCGGACCCGACGGTGATCTACGCCTACGGCCGGCGCTTGAAGCGCGTGTGGGAGAAGAATCTCGCGGTGGCCTCGCCGTACAACACCTACCTCCACCGGGGGTTGCCCCCGGGGCCGATCGGCGAGCCGGGACAGGCGAGCCTGCGGGCGGCCCTCTACCCCGCCCCGCTGCCGTTCCTGTTCTTCGTGGCGCAGCCGGACGGCCGCCACATTTTTTCCGCCACCCTCGCCGAGCACGAGGCCGCGATCCGCACCGTCAAGCGGCTGCAGAGCGAAGCGCGCGCGCGGCGGCCTCCGGGTCGCTAGCCTCCCACATCGCGCCGACCACGGCGACGCCTGCGGCCCCGGCGAGCACGATCGCGCGTGCGGTGGCGGCCGTGATGCCGCCGATCCCGATTACCGGCGTCCCGGGCGGCGCGAGCCGCGCCAGCTCGGCGAACCCTGCCGGGCCGAGGGGCGGCCCGGCATCGGACTTGTGGGCCGTGGCGAAGCACGGGCCAATGCTCCAGTAATCGGCGCGCCACGTCCGGACCCGGGCGGCCTCCGCCGCAGAGCCGACAGAGATGCCGAGCAGGAAGTCGGGCGGGACGTGCGGACGCAGGGCAATGAGTGGTAGGTCGTCCTGACCGAGGTGTGCGCCGGCGGCCCCGGCCGCGAGAGCCACGTCCACCCGGTCGTTGACGAGCACGGGCACCGCGAGCGCGCCCACCAGCGCCCGCGCCAGGACCACGCAGTCCCGGGCCGCGGCCCCCTTCAGCCGGACTTCGACCGCCGTGGCACCACCGCTCACCGCTCGGCGGCAGGCGTCCACAGGGTCGCGCCCCTTGAGTAACTCGGCATCCGTGAGCACCATCAAGCGCAACCGATCAGCGAGTGCCATGACCAAGACCCTGCGTGGACTGCGCGGCGCCACCACCGCCACCGCGAACACCCGCGAGGCGATCCTCGAGGCGACGGAAGAGCTGATCCGCGCCCTCCAGGACGCCAACGAATTCGCGCCTGACGATGTCGAGAGCGCCATCTTCACGTCCTCGCCCGACTTGACCGCCGAATACCCGGCGCGCGCTGCGCGGCGCCTGGGATGGGACGGCGTCCCGTTGCTGGGCGCGAGCGAGGTCGCCGTGCCCGACGGAGTGCCGCGCTGCATCCGCCTGCTGCTCCACTTCTACACGACCAGACGGCCTCGCGAGCTGAAACATATCTACCTGCGCGGAGCCGCTCAGCTCCGCCCGGATCGGACGAAATGACGGGCGGTCAGGCGGTGCGGCGGTCCGCCGGTCGGGAGACGCGCGAGCGTACCGTCGTCGTGTCCGCGAAGGGTGGGGGGCGCTGGACGGCAGGCCATCCGTGGATCTACCGCAGCGACGTGTATGCGGAACCGCGGGACGAGCCGGGCGTCGTCGCCGTGACCGACCGCCGCGGCCGCCACCTCGGCCAGGCCCTGTACTCTCCCCAGTCCGAGATCCGGCTACGCTTGCTCACCCGCGGGAGGGAGCCCGTGGACGCGGCGTGGTGGAGCGGCCGGATCGGGGCGGCGGCCGCCCGGCGCGCCACGGTTCCAGCCACCGCCTGGCGCGCGGTGCACGCCGAGGGGGACGGGCTGCCCTCGCTTGTCGTGGATCGCTACGGACCGTACGTAGTCGCCCAGCTGCTCTCGGCCGGTCTCGAGCGGGTGCGAGACGATGTGGTGGCCGGGATCCGGAGCGCGCTCGCGCCGGAGGGCCTCCTGCTCCGCAACGACGCGGGCGTTCGGCGGCACGAGCGGTTGCCCCTCGAGGTCGTCCCGGCGTTCGGCACGGTTCCCGAGACGGTGGAGGTCACGGAACACGACGTTCGTTACCTCGCCGCGCCCTGGTCGGGGCAGAAGACCGGCGCCTTCCTCGACCAGCGCGAGAACCGCGCGCTCGTGGCGGCGCACGCCGCGCCCGGCGGGCGGGCGCTCGACCTGTTCACCTACCACGGGTCGTTCGCACTGCATCTCGCCCGACGGGCTGCGGACGTGGTCGCGGTGGACTCGAGCGCCGAGGCGCTGGCGCGCGGACGGGAGAACGCCGCGCTCAACGAGCTGACGAACATCACCTGGCGCGAAGCCAACGCGTTCGACCTGCTGCGCGAGCTGGAGCGCCAGGACGCGCGGTTCGACACCATCGTGCTCGATCCCCCGGCCTTCGCGAAGACCAAGGAGAGCGTCCCCCGCGCGGCCGCCGGATACAAGGAGATCAACCTGCGGGCGATGCGCCTCCTCAGCGCAGGGGGGATGCTCTTCACGTGCTCCTGCTCCTATCACGTGCCGCGCGGCGCGTTCGCGGACGTGCTCGCCGCCGCGGCTCGGGACTCGGGCCGCACGCTCCAGCTCGTCGCCTGGACGGGGGCGGGGGCGGATCATCCTGAGCTGCTCAACGTGCCTGAGACGGGATACCTGAAGGGGGCCCTGCTCCGCGCACTCGACTGACGTGGGGCTGCAATTGACATCGGGAGCCGGGTTTACAACCTTGCACCCATGCCCTCATCCCGGCCCGAAACCCTCGACCGGCCGAGCTCGGTGCGCCGAGTCCTCATGAGGCTGCTCATCGCCAACCTGGCGGTCGTCGTGGCCAAGCTGGCGGTGGGCATCGCGGCGAACTCTCTCGCCGTGCTGGGTGGAGCGCTCGACTCCGCGGTTGACGCCCTCAACAACGCGCTCGGTATGGTCGTGGTCCGCGTGGCCGCCAAGGAACCCGATGACGATCACCCCTACGGGCATGACAAGTTCGAGTCGCTGGGGACGCTCGCGATCGTGGGCTTCCTGTCGGTGAGCTGCTTCGAGCTGGTGCGCGGAGCGGTGAACCATCTCCTCTCCGGCGGCCATCCGGTGGCGGTGAGCGATTTTCAGCTCGCGGTGCTGGTGGTCACCCTGGGCGTGGGCGTCGTCGTGGCGTGGTACGAGCACCGCCGCGGCAGCGAGCTGGGCAGCCGGCTGCTGGTGGCGGACGCCCGGCACACGCGCACCGACGCTCTCGTGACCGTGGGGATCCTGATTGGCGTGTTGCTCGCACGGCAGGGATGGTGGTGGGCGGATCCGGTGGTGGCCATCGCCGTGGCGGCGCTGATCGTCCGGGTCGCCTACTCGATCGTGTCGCAAGCGGTCCCGGTGCTGGTGGACGAGCGGGCGCTGCCGCCGGGGGCGATCCGGGAAAGCGCCGAAGCGGTCTCGGGCGTGAAGGGCGCGTACGGCATCCGCTCGCGCGGTGCGCCGCCGGTGCGCTACGCCGAGGTGACGATCGCTGTGGACCGCGGAGCGAACGTCGCTGACGCCCACGCGATCGCCGACGAGGTCGAGGAGCGGCTCAAGCAGGACCTGCAATTGCACGAAGTCATTGTGCACGTGGAGCCGTGCTGAGCGCCGTCCCGGCAGGTGAGTCCCAGGGAACGGTCCGCCGGCCCCCGCGCTCCCTGAAGCAGGAGTACGAGGAATTCATGCTGCAGCGCATCGAGGAGTACAAGAACACGCTGGCGCGCGAGGCGCTCCTCGAAATCGGAGACCAGGCGGTCCGGGAGCTTGAGGCGAACGCGCGAGGACAGTACCTCCTCACCGAAGTGCTGCTGCTCGAGCACGTGGACCGCCTCATCGCGCGGCGCCTGCGGCTCCCCTCGTTCCCGCGGTGGCGCCAGCGCCATCGCACGCTGCGACTCTCGCAGCGGGAACCGACCCATTGGGGGCTCGAGCACGGCGCGCCGCTCGTGAGCCTCGTGCGGCGGCTCGAGCCCGGCGACGTGGTGGTCGTGGTGGGGGCCACGGCGCTGCCCGGCGCCCTCTTCCTCGCGGCCCACGACACCGAGGTATTCCTCCTGGACCAGGATCTGGGCGCGGTGGAGGCCGCTGAAAGTCGCGCTGTGTCAGAGCAGCTGGCCGGCCGGTTCCACGCGCTCGTGATCCAGTTCGGCAGCTGGCTCCCGGACGTGAGTCCCAGCCTCGTGGTGATTGAACCGACGACGCTCGCGAGCGTACGCGCCAAGGACCGCGAGGCCGTGCTCGCCGAGCTGCAGGCGCGCACCCAGGCGGGTGGCGTGCACCTGGTGTTGCCGACCCCGGGGTCGCGCGAGGTCATCCCCCTCGCCCCGGAGGCGCTGCAGGGGCAGTATGCCGGGTGGGAAATCACCTCCCGCAAGCGCTCCCGCCCGGGCGCCGGGTTCCTCGCCACCAAGCCTGAGGGTCAGCACGACACGGCGCTGAACGTGTCGGAGTGACCATTCCCCCCGACCCCACAACCCGTAACACGTTGCACGACAGCATGTTGCACGAGCGCCCACACGGCAGGAATGTTGCTCTTGCAACTTGGCGTCCTGAAACGTGCAACGGTGTCCATGACGAGTCTCCCCTTAGTTCTCGACGACGAGCCGCTCGGCATCATCCTGCGCGCAGGCCGGCAGCTGCTCCGGCCGGCGAAGATCTGGGCGTACTGCTGGTGCGCCGACGAGCCGGAGGCGGAGGACCACCCGCACCGGCACTTGCCGATAGAGCACCCGCGGTGACCTGAGTTGACCTGAGCTGCACCATCGCAGGGCCGGCACAAGCCGGCCCTGTTCGTTTTGCTTTAGATTCCCCCCACTATGGACCTCGGCCTGGCGGGGCGGGTGGCGCTGGTGTGCGGCAGCACCAGGGGCATCGGGCGGGCGGTGGCGAAGGCGCTGGCCCAAGAGGGGGCGCGGGTCGCGATCAACGGCCGGCACCAGGATGCGGTCGAGCGCGCGGCGCGGGAGCTCGAGTCCGAGATGCAGCGTGACGTGACCGGGTTCGCAGCAGACGTGGCCGTGCCGCAGGACGCCGAGCAGCTGGTGCAGCGGGTCGCGCACGAGCTGGGGCGCCTCGACATCCTGTTCTGCAACGCGAGCGGGCCGCCTGCGGCGCCGTTCACCAATCAGCCGGGCGACGCCTGGCGCCAGGCCATAGACCTCAATCTGCTCTCCGCCGTACATCTGGCACGCGCCGCCGTGCCGATCATGCGCAAGGCCGAATGGGGCCGCATCATTTGCCTGGCCTCGGTGGCGGCCAAGCAGCCCATCGCCGGACTCATCCTCTCGACCACGGCCCGGGCCGGCCTGCTGGGCTTCGCCAAAGCGCTCGCAGACGAGATGGCACCCGAGGGAATCACGGTGAACGTCGTGTGTCCCGGGTTCATCGCGACGGAGCGCATCACGGAGGTGACGGAGGCCCGCGCCAAGCGGGAGCGGCGGCCCGCCCAGGACGTGACGCGCGAGATTGTTGCGGAGATCCCCATGGCGCGCATGGGCCGCCCCGAGGAGCTCGCCGCCGCCGTCGCGTTCCTCGCATCAGAACGAGCCAGCTATATTACCGGCGCCGTGATTCAGGTGGACGGGGGCTTCACGCGGTCCATCTTCTGACGCCTCCGCCCTCCCGTTTCCCATCCCGGATCTCATGCAAGCGATCGTCAAGGAAAAGCGCGCTCCCGGTCTCGCGGTCAAGAGCGTTGCCAAGCCCGCGGCCGGCCCGGGCGAAGTGCTCATCGCCGTGCGCCACGCCGGGGTGTGCGGCACCGACCTCCACATCGCGGACTGGGACGCGTGGGCGCAGGGGCGCCTCAAGCCCCCCCTCGTGGTGGGCCACGAGTTCGCGGGTGAAGTCGCCGCGGTGGGAGACGGCGTCGCCGAGCTGAAGCCGGGCCAGCTCGTGACGGCCGAGGGACACATCGTGTGCGGCCACTGCCTCCAGTGCCGCACGGGCAACAGCCACATCTGCCGCCGCACCCAGATCATCGGAGTGGACCGCGACGGCGCGTTCGCCGACTACATCGTCATGCCCGCCACGAACGTCCTCCCGCTCGACGGCATCCCGACCGAGGTCGGGGCCGTGATGGACCCGATGGGCAACGCGTTCCACGCGGTGCTGACCGCAGAGATCCCCGGCAGCACGGTTTTCGTCGTGGGGTGCGGGCCGATCGGCTGCTTCGCGGTGGGCGTCGCCCGAGCAGCCGGCGCGGTCAAGGTGCTCGCCTCGGACGTGAACCCCAAGCGGCTCGCCCTGGCTGCCCGAATGGGCGCCCATGTGACGATCGACGCGGGGAAAGACGACGTCGTCCGGACCGTGTTGGCGGAGACGGGGGGCGAAGGGGCGGACGTGGTGTGCGAGATGTCGGGCGTCCCCGTCGCGCTGCATCAGGCGCTCGCCGCCGTCCGCATGGGCGGTCGCGTCCAGATGCTGGGTATTCCCAAAGGAGCGGTCCCGGTCGATTTCGCGAGCGAAATCATCTTCAAGGGGATCACGCTGTACGGCGTGATCGGTCGCAAGATGTACGAGACGTGGCACCAGATGCGCCGCTATCTCACGGCGGGCCTGTTCGACCCCCGTCCCGTCATCACGCACGAGTTCCCCCTCACCCGCATCGACGAGGCCCTCGCCGCGATCCGCTCCGGCGACGCCGGGAAAATCATCCTGGAGATCACATGAGCTTCGCGGCCAGGCTGCACGCTGAGCTGGACCAGTTCCAGGAGGAGGGGGTCTACAAGCGCCTCAATTACCTCGCCTCACCGCAGGGTCCGCGCGTACGGATGGAGGGGCACGGCGACGTGGTGATCCTCTCCTCCAACAACTACCTCGGCCTCTGCAACGAGCCCGCCGTGGTGAGCGCGGGCAAGCGGGCGCTCGATGAGTTCGGCGCGGGCACGGGGTCCGTGCGGTTCATCTGCGGCACCTTCACGATCCACCGGGACCTCGAGGCGGCGCTGGCCCGGCTCGTCGGGTGCCAGGCCGCGCTCACCTACGTGAGCTGCTGGAACGCCAATGAAGGCCTGTGCCCGACGCTGCTCAGCGAGCAGGACATCGTCATCTCGGACCAGCTGAACCACGCGTCGATCATCGATTCGATCCGCCTCGCCAAGGCGATCGGCAAGTGCCAGTCGGCTGTGTACCGGCACGCGGATATGAAGGACCTGGAGGAGAAGCTGCGGGCGGCGCGCGACTGCCGGTTGCGGCTGGTGATGACCGACGGGGTCTTCTCGATGGAGGGTGACGTCGCGCGGCTCCCAGACATCGTGGCACTATCACGACAGTATGACGCCATCGTGGCAGTGGACGATTCCCATGGGACCGGCGTGCTCGGCGCCACGGGGCGGGGCACCCCCGAGCACTACGGGATGCTGGGAGACGTGGACGTCATCACCTCAACGCTGGGCAAGGCGCTGGGGGGCGCGGCCGGAGGATTCGTTGCCGGGCCCGCCGAGCTGCCCGATTATCTCACGCAGCGCTCGCGTCCCCAGCTGTTCAGCAACGCGCTTCCCCCCACCGTGGCGGCGAGCGCCCTCGCCGCCGTTCACCACCTCGAGGGCCACCCCGAGCTGGTGCGCCGGCTGCGGGAAAACGCCAACTACTTTCGGGACCAGTTGCGCGGGCTAGGCTTCAAACCCCTTCCCGGGGACACGCCTATCATCCCGGTAATCCTGGGCGAGACGGCGCAGGCGATCCAAATGAGCGAGCTGCTCCTCGCCGAGGGAGTGTTCGTCACCGGGTTCGGTTACCCGGTGGTGCCGCAGGGGCATGCCCGCGTGCGCTGCCAGGTGTCAGCGGCGCACACCCGGGAGGATCTCGACTTCGCGCTCCGAGCCTTCAAGAAGGTCGGAACCCGGCTCGGCCTCGTCTAACAGTTTTCGGCGTTCGTTCGGGTATCACTTCAAGTAGTTTCAAGGCTTGGTGGGTTAACTCGCTGGCGTTTTTGGACCTGAATACCTATTTTCGGTGGGTTTCTGGCGGGTCTTCACCGAGGAGTTGTGCCATGCGGGTTCAGACCATCGTCGGTGTCGCGCTCGTGGGTGGGGTCACGGCTCTGAGCGCTCAGCACGGCCACCAGCTCGAATTCACCGGGTTCGGCACGTTCACCCGCTTCGACCCGATGTGGAACCTGGCAGACCGGGTCGGCTACGGCGGCCGGCTCGGCTACTTCCTCAACGACTATTTCGGTCTCGAGGTGGGCGCGGGTCAGACGAATGCGATCCCGAAGACGGGAGGGGCGAGTACGCCGGTGCGGCCGGGCGACGTCAGCCTGCTGCTCAATTCGGGCGGCCAGCACAACGTGCTGTACGTCCTGGCCGGCTGGTCGAGGCTCAGCATCGGTTCTGTGCCGCCCTACGCCTTCGGATTCGATGCGGCACACGGCGCGATCGGCGACCGCATTTTCCTGGGATACCACCTGGCGCTGCGGCTCGAGGGGGGCGTCTACTACGACCTCAGTACGCAGCCCGGCATTCCCAAGCCGCCGCTCAACTACGTCGGCTCGGCCGGCCTGTCCATCCTGCTGGGCGGGCGAGCCCCCGGCCGTGCCGAGACGCCGGAGATCCCGAAGGCCAAGCGCGACTCCATCGTCGCCGCCGGCGGCACGATTCCCACGGAGAAGCCGAGCGGGAAGACATTCCTCGCCGCGGGCACGAGCTGGCTGCACCAGTGGTTCTGGGGCGGCCAGGCGGGGGTGATGGTCTTCAATACGGCGTACGACGGGTTCTCCGCGGAGCCGACCTTCGGCGGGCACTGGCTGATCACGGCGAAAAAGACGGCGCTGTACGTCGGCTACGAGCAGTCGTTCTTCCTGTCCGACCGTCACGCTACCATCCTCGAGCCGAATGGCGTGGTGGAGCCCGGAAACGTGGCGTTCAAGAGTCTGCGCCGCATCATGATGGGCGTCCTCGCCTTCCCGGTGCAGAAGGCGCTCCAGCCCTACGGCGGCGGCGGGTTCGCCATCGTGGAGATCCTGAACCCCGTCACTACCTGCTCAGGTTGCACGCTCTCGGACGCAATCAGCGTCCAGAACGCGGCGGAGAGCTACGGCACCAAGGCGTTCTTCTGGTGGATGGGTGGGATCGACGTCCGGCAGGGACGGCTGTCGCTGTACGGCCATTACATCCTGACGTCGTCGGCCAAGACGTTCCTGATCGACGGCGTGACGCACACCTTCCAGGGCGGCCTCCGCTACAGCTTCGGGACCTCCCGCGAGGACATCACCGAGACGCACTGATCGCGTTTTATCGGGACACCCATCCCGAGTCGGCGAGCAGGTAGCGCAGCGGCCAGTCTACGGCGCGCGTGATGCCGATGCGTGGAGTCGCGAGGACGGGACGACGCGCCGCCGGCATCCGGATGATGCGCAAGTGCCCGTGTTGCAGCGGGACGCCGTTCAGTCGTCCCGTGATCGCGAGCGCCGCGCACAGGCGCGCGGGTCCCGCGCACAGCACCCGGTCCGCCACGCCACCGCGCCGCCGCCGCATGGTGGCGAGCCCCGTGACCGGCTCCAGGGCGCGGATCAGCACAGCCGCGGGGTAGCCCTCCCGCCCCGTCACGGCGTTGAGACACCAGTGCATGCCATAGGTGAAGTAGATGTACGCCGTCCCGGGGGGGCCGTACAACCAGCGGGTGCGCTGCGTGTGCCGGCCGCCGTAGGCATGGCAGGCAGGGTCGTGCGGTCCCACGTACGCTTCGGTTTCCACGATGCGTCCCGCCGTGCGCCGTCCGCCCACCGTGCTCACCACGAGGTGCCCTAAAAGCCGACGCGCGACCACGTCTGCTGGTCGCGCGTAGAACGCAGGCTCGAGCGGCCTCACGTCCCTCCGGTCAACCCGCGCTTCACTTTCGACCAGAAAGACTCGCCCTCAGGCCCCCCCCCCTCGCCGGGGGTTGGGTCGTCGGGTGGGGAGGCCGGCGGCCGTGCAGGGGGGGATGAGACGGCCGGACGGGAGGGCGTCGCACGCGGCTCGTCGCGACCCTCGAGCCGGTCGAACCCGCTGCTCGTCGTGCTGGGCTGCTCGGCGCCGCGCCCCCGGCCCCTGCCCCCACGCCCCCGCCCGCCGCGGCGACGCCCGCCGCGCTCGCCGGGCTCACGCTCGCCCGGCTCACGATCGCGACCACCACTCACCGATCCCCTGCCTCCGCCTCGTCGTCCGCGGTCCCCTCGCTCGCCGCGCTCTCTCGGAGCCCCTTCACTTCCCCTTGCCGGTGCGGACGTGACAGGAGGAGCCGGCTTGGCCGGCACCAGCTCGATGCGCGGCTTGAAGTTGGGATCGACCTCGACCACGCCGATCTTCGGGATGTCGGGAGGCGTGACTCGAGGGCCCCGCGACCCACGGCGGAAGCGCGCGCTGCGCGCGGGTACGCCGCCGACGGGCGCGGCCGCTGCCGGCGTCACGTCGTTCGGAGCGCGGCCGGCCGGCATCGACTCGTCGGCGAGCTCGGCCACGACCTGCTCCGCGGCAGGCGCGGCGGAAGGCTCGGGGGCGGGGCGCAGCTTCACCTCGTAGGCGCCGTCATCTTCCTTGGAGAGATCGATGATCTCCGCGTCGTGCGCCTGACGCAGCAGCTTGGGGAATCGCTCCGCTTCGAGCGGCTCCGCCTCGCCACCCTTGAGCTCGATCATCGTTTCGCGCAACTGCTCGGCCGCGACCGGCTGCTCGCCCCCACCCAGGCGGGAGAGTGCCTGCCGCAACAGGCCGAACGCCTCACCGAGCGCGAAGCCGCTGCCTCGCCGGCCGCGGCCCTCGTCGCGGCGGCCGCCCCGTGCACTCCCGCTCGCCCCGCTCGTCCCGGATTCACGGGCGCGCTCCTCGTGTGGCTCGCGGGCGCGCATCGCCAGCGACGGTTGGGCGGCAGCCCCAGGCACTCCGGGGCCGAGCCCGATCTCGTACTGGCCGTTGTCGAGCTTGGTGAGGTTGATCAAGCCTTTGTGGGCGGCCTCGAGCACGAACTTCGAGAAGCGCGAGTACCCGACGTCTTTCTCGTCGAACCCCGGATCGATCTCCTGCATCACCTGCTTCAAGCGGTCGGAGCGCATCACGTCGTTGTGCGCCGTCATCTGCTTCACGGCCTCGATCACGAGCTCCCACGGATCGTGCCGCTCGTGAGTGACGTCGCTCTCCTTCGTGAACCCCGCCAGCTCGTTGTAGGAGTAGTACTCGTCGCAGTTCTGGATCAGCAGATCGCTCGACGACTCGCGGATCCCTACGCCGATCACGTACTTGCCGTACTCTTTGAGCTTGAGGACCAGCGCCGAGAAATCGGAATCCCCCGACAGCAGGATGAACGTGCCGATCTCGGGTCGCGTGAACACCAGCTCGAGTGCATCGATCGCGAGACGGATGTCGGTCGCGTTTTTCTTGTTGGAGCCGTAGGCGGGCGCGAAAATCAGGTCGATGGAGGATTCCGCGAGGGGGACGACGTACTGCTGGTAGCGCCGCCAGTCGGCGTAGGCGCGTTGCACGGCCACCTTGCCGCGGATGATCTCGGATTGGAGCAGGCGCTTCAGCTCCGTCTGGAGGTCGGAGCGGATCGCCATCGTCACATTGTCGAAGTCGATCAGGAGGGCGGCGTTGGGAGCGTGGGCAGGGGGCTCTTTGTGAGCCGGCCGCCCGAGATAAGCATGCGGCGGTTGCGTCATGTAAGGTTGCTCGATTCAGGACGCCCGACGTGCGCGCAACCCGGCGGGCCCTGCCACGGTTCAGCCGTGGAAAGGCGTCGCGAGTAGCCCGTCAGATCGGGCAGTTGGTATGTGGCGACTGCTGCGCGTGATAACGCGTTCAATAACCCGTCGCCCGTCGTTTTGTCTGCGGCAGGATCACAGTGAGGTGGGTCGCCGTTGCACCACGGCGCGCCCTGAAACGGGTCCTCGACCCTAATGCCGAGGCCGTCAAGCGCCGCCGGATAACCAAGGTGCCATCCTCTACTGCCTGCCACGTCTATCAGCACGTTGAAAATAAACAACTTGCGTCGTAAAGCCAAGAGGGGGTGTAACGCTTTGGCCGGTGGCGGCATTGCTATCGAGGCGAGACGCTCATGGAGCCTCTGATCGCGGCTGCGCGTGCCGGAAGCGCCGAAGCTCTCGGGACCCTGTATACGCGGTTCGGGGCCTCGCTGTACCGGCTCGCATACCGCCTCACCGGCTCGCCCGATGATGCCGAGGATGTGGTGCACGACGTATTCGTGGGACTCCCCGAGGCGCTGCGCCACTATGAGGAGCGCGGCAATCTCGCGGCGTGGTTGAAGCGGGTCACGGCACGGGTGGCCTTGATGCGCCTCCGGCAAAGGGGGCGCCGGAGAGAGGTGGCGCTCGACGCAACGCTCTCAGCCGGTGATCCGTCAGCCGACGAGCAGCACACGGCGCTCCGGGCTGCGGTGGACGCGCTGCCGCATCCGCTACGCTGCGTCCTCGTGCTCAAGGAGATCGAAGGCTATTCGCACGCCGAAGTCGGCGACCTGTTGGGGATCAGTGCGGTTGCGTCACGGGTTCGTCTAAACCGGGCTATGAAACGCCTGCGCAAGGTGCTGGAGGATGGCAGATGACCTGGAAAGATGAGCTTCCTAGGATGCCCGCTCCGGAGCCGCCGGAGGGACTGCTCGCGCGCATCCTGGCGAGCCGGGCGGCGGGGGTGCGGGTGGTGCTGCCGGCCGCGCGCCCGCCCCATAGACGCGTCACGCCGCGCCAAGTGGCTACACTGGGTGCTGGCGCCGCAGTCGTCGCTGGCCTAATCATCGCCGCTGCCGTTCGCGAACGGCACGCCGACGACAGCACCGTGGACGCCGGATTGAATGCCTGGCTCGCCCTGTCGCCTGCCGAGGTCCTGGCCCAAGAGCCCGGCGGTCGTCCTGCCCGGACCACGTATCCCTTGGTGGAAAATCTCGACCGGGCCCGCCTCGTTCCGGAGCGGTTGAGCTACCTATACAGGATGATCATTGACGGCGACGGCTTCGTTGCGAACACCCCGCTCAGCGACACGCTCGCCATCTCCGCCACAACGTTCGCCCAGACCCCGGCGCTCGCGATCGTGAGCGTCTGGGTCTCGTCCCGCATAACACGCGATACTCTGATCGTCCGCTCGAGCGACCTGCGTCCGCTGCGTCGTGCCTGCTGTGGGCATGTGAGATCACCCGACGGCCACGTGAGGCTGCGCGACTTCGCGTTCGAGGGTCACGAGATCGGCCCACTGTTCATCGGCCACGTACCCGATGGCTATCCAGGTACGCGCGTAAACCCCCACATGGCTCTCACCATCGGGTGGGCCAACTTTCTCGTGCTGAAGCCCCTATTGCAGACGCTTCCCCTGAGGGATGGCTGGCGCGGCAGTGTGTATCTGCGCTTCGGGCCATACGACGCCCTCCCGATCGACATCCGCGTCACCGGCCGTGAGCGCGTGGCCGTCCCAGGCGGCACGTTCGACTGCTGGAGGATCGAGGTCGCTCTCTCAGGGAACACCGGGCGGCTGACATTCTGGGTCAGTCGCGATCCGCAGATCGTGGTCCGGGTGGAGCAGCGAATCAAGGACGGCGTGATCGAGGACGTGCTCACGGCGCGGGATGCAACTCCCCCAATACGTTGATGATCACCACGCGCTGTCGGGCGCTGGCTCTACGCCGCCGCGTCGAGCACCGCGACGTGTCCCTTGGCGCCGTAGGCCAGAATCTCACGGTCCCTGGTCACGAGCGTCGCGCCAAGGGCGCGCGCCGTGGCAATCAACAGCCGATCGACGGGATCGTGGGGCGCCTCGCCCGGAAGCAGTGCGGCGTCCACGCCCACTGCCGGTGTGAGCGGCGCCGCGCGCAGGCCCGGCATCTCGAAGGCGCGCGCCACCCACGAGGGCACGTCCA
>WNGP01001816.1_pt1 | contig 21522 bp, 24 predicted proteins | sample 5407671 | NCBI WGS metagenome assembly WNGP01 (sample SAMN13153381, study PRJNA577476) | soil metagenome | isolation source: 40 cm soil or saprolite under Garry oak tree replicate 2 | place: USA:California | collected 2016-06-15
ACGGCAAGGGCATGTTCAAGGCCGGCGACCCTGTCCAGGGGTCGAAGACCTCGAAGACCGTCCGCGTCCGCAATGGCCAGACGCAGACCGAATCGGGCCCTTTCGTGAAGACCGGCGATCAGCTGGTCGGGTTCTACGTGATCGAGGCCAAGGACCTCGACGAGGCGGTCGAATACGCCGCCAAGTGCCCGGCGGCTCAGGTCGGAGCCATGGAGGTCCGCCCGATCGTCCAGATGTAACAACCGCGGACGCAGCGAAGAGGCGGGCCGGGTCGGGCCGCAGTGGCCTAATCCGGTCCTCGCGCCAGTCGCTGGAATTCGGTGACCGGCGGAATGGTCAGCATGCGGCCGTCGTCGCTGCGCACGATCTGCCAACCACCCTCATGGACCATCCAGTGATGCCGATGACACAGGGCCTGTTGCCGAACTCCTCTAAACGGCCGACAATCGGGGTGCCCTCGTTTCCAGCACGCGTCGCAGCAGGAGGTGCCGCCCTTGATGGGGTCCAAAGCGGTCGAGCCGAAGCTCTACCTGAGCTTCTCACTCGACGCAGCCGTTCCAGACAAGCACATCGTCCGACGCTTGGCCGCTGCAGTCGATTTTGGGTTCGTACGCAGCCTCGTCAACCAGCACTACAGCCACACCGGGCAACCTTCGGTCGACCCCGTGGTGCTGTTCAAGCTTTGGCTGCTCGGCTACCTCTTCAATATTCGTAGCGAGCGTCGACTGTGCGAGGAGGCCTCGCTGAACCTGGCCTGGCGCTGGTTTCTGGGCTACGAGCTCGACGAGGCATTGCCCGACCACAGCGTGCTCACCAAAGCTCGTCGCCGTTTCGGGACTCGGGTCTACGAGCTTTTTTTCCGACGCATTGTTCAACTCTGTGAAGAACGCGGGCTGGTCCAGGGTGATGTGCTCTTCATCGACTCGACGCTGAGCGACGCCAACGCCGGCCGTGACACTTTGCGGTCACGAGCCCTGGCTGGACAGCGACTCCCGGAGCCGGTGCAATTCGTCAAGGACCTGTTCGCGCTGAACGAGCCGGCACCAGTACCTGAGCCGCCGCGAGAAAAGGGTGGCACCGGACCGAAGCCAGGACCTTTGGCCGAACAACCCAGGTTGCGCTCCACGCTGGTGAGCACGACTGACCCTGACGCAGAACTCGCCACCCGGCACCACGGGCGCTCGCGGCTGGTTTACAAGACTCAGGTTGTCGTTGACGGGGGCAAGGCGAACGTCATCACGGCGGTGGATGTTGGTCCTGCTGGCGACTCTGACGCGAGCTCTGTGGGAAGGATGCTGGACAAGCATCAGGTCAACCTGGGGAGAGCGCCGCGAGAACTCGTTGGCGATAGTGGTTACGGCACCGAGACGGCACTGCGGGAGTGCGAAGCCAGAGGCATTGTGCCCACCCTGAACCAGAAGCGAAAGGGCAACAACACCGGACTCTTCAGTGTCGACGATTTCACTTACCTCGTCGACCGCGACGTCTACGTTTGCCCGGCCGGCACCGAACTTGTTCGCGCCGCCGAGCATTTCACGCTCGGCAAATCGGTCTACCGGCCAAAGGGAAAGTACACCTGCGCGCACTGTCCTTTGAAGGCACAGTGCACGACTGGACGAGTCAATCGGCAGCTCCAACGGAGCTGGGGAGCTGAGATTTCAGACCGTGCTCGGGTGCACGTCGCCAGTCGAATTGGACAGCGCCGACTTCGCCGCCGCCAGGTCGTCAGCGAGCGCATCATGGCCGACCTCAAGTCCAAGCATGGCTTCGAGCGGGCTCAGTTCCGACGCCGACCCAGCGTCCAGATTCAAGCTCTGCTCACTGCCGCCGTCATCAACCTGAAGCAGTTGGTCAAGCGCTATCCCGAGGCGCAGTCAGATACCGCGCTGGGGCCGGTCACAGGCTTCAGAGCGACCCTTTGCGACGCCTACTCGGCCTTCAGGACACGGTTTCGACAGCAGCCGCGACCAAACCTAGTTCTGTCGTAGCCCAAGCCGCTGAACGCTCCGCCTGGGCCTGCCAAATGGCCTTCGGCAACAGGCCCCACAAAAGAATCAGGTTGTCGAGGTCGGTCGATCCACCATGGATCCAGTGCACATGAGTGTCATGCTCCGGATGCCTGGCGGGTTGGCTCCCCAATGCACTAGCCGCGGTGGCTTCCATTTGAATTGCCGCCCGTCGGGCATTAAAAAGGCCGGCCGGCGTGACTTCATAGGAGCGTGGTAACCGCCCCAACTCAGTTGTGTCCACCGACCGGGCCTCAATCCCCCTTGTAAGGAGACAGGACCATGGTGACACTCGGGAGCGACTCCCACAAACGCACGCACACGTTCGTCGCCGTCGACGAGAACGGCAAGCAGCTCGACTACCAAACGTTTCCGGCGACCACGCCCGGTCACCTGGAGGCTCTGCGATGGGCGAGTCGGTGGCCGGACCGCCGGTGGGCGCTGGAGAACTGTCGACACCTGTCGCGGCGGTTGGAATCGGATCTGCTCCATGCCGGCGAGGCGGTGGTCCTGGTCCAGGCGCGACTCATGGCGACAGTTCGTGTCACAGGTCGTCAGCTCGGCAAGTCGGACCCCATCGACGCCCTCGCCGTGGCTCGGGCTGCATTGAGAGAGCCGAACCTGCCGGTCGCTCGCTTGGAAGGCAAGAGCCGAGAGGTCAAGCTCCTGCTCGACCATCGCGAGGATCTGGTCGGAGAGCGAACTCGAATCTGCTGCCGTTTGCATTGGAACCTTCATGAAATCGAGCCTGGACTGGAACTGTCGGACAGCGCTCTGATCCGGTGGTGCGTGATGGACCAGGTCGAGAGAATCGTCCGCCAGCACAGCGGCCTGTTGGCTGAAATCGCCCTCGAGCAGTTAGAGACCATCCGGCGCCTCACTAGGCGCATCAAAGCCCTGGGGCTCCAACTTCGAGCGTTGATGCGTCAGCTGACGCCAAGCCTGCTGCAGCTCCAGGGCTGCGCCACCCTGTCCGCGGCAAAGATCTTTGCCGAAAGTGCCGACATTCGTCGGTTCGAAACCCGGGCTGCGTTTGCGCTGAACAACGGCACCGCGCCCATACCGGTCTGGTCTGGCAACAACGTGCGGCATAGGCTGAACCGCGGCGGCAATCGGCAGCTCAATGCGGCCCTCTACCGCATCGCAATAATCCAAGCCCGCGACGAAGGCCTGGGAAGAACCTACATCGCGAAACGACTGGCTCTAGGAAACACTCGGCGCGAGGCACTTCGGTCACTCAAGCGTCGTATCTCTGACGAGGTCTTCCGGCGGCTCTGGAATGACCTGCCACTGGTCTTGAATGAGCGTTTTTCGGAGGCGGCTTGACATAGGAGATTCACGTGGTGCGCCGCGCTCCATTTCGCCGGCCGATCGCATCCAGGCCACCGGCAGTGGCCGTCGCGGGCATCTAGCGCTCGGCGCGCCGGACCCGACACAGTTCGCTTGGAGCGCCCAACGTCGATAACCGTCGATTCGGAGCCGAGCAGGACGCGGGTCACGCCGCAGTCGCATGCGAATCGCTCCACCGTCTTGGATGAGATCGGGAGCGCGAACTCCATCTCCGCCGCCGGCGCGCCGACAAGGCCGAGCAGAGTTTCCACCGAGCTCGTGACCTGGATCTGCGGCTGCTTCATGCTCCCTTCCGCCAGCTCGACGAGCGCATCCCCCAGGCGGCGCGGGAAGAGGCGGTGGTCGTCCTTGCCCGCACGCGTGGCGAGCGGCTCGAGAGCAGTGCGCAACACCGCACCTCCGACCTTGTCGAGCATCCCGCTCACGGCGACCATGCCGTCGTCGGTGTTGGTGATGGTGAGGCATCTCGCCTCGACGCCTTTGGCCTCGTCTTCGGCAACCCCTTTGGGGTCAGCCGCATGGCGGGCATGGATGCAGGTGTCGCGGAACTTGGCCACGCTTTCCTTGCGCGCATGGCGCAGGAGCGTGGACTCGTCCAGGCGTTCGCCGACTGCCGCCGAGGCGTTCGCCGACTGCCGCCGAGGTGTTGGCGATGTGCGCGAAGTGGGCAAAGCCGATCTCACCGGCCTCGACCGCCGCCACGCTCTGGTCCAGTCGCCCCAGCTGCTCGCCGGCACTCAGACGGGCGGAAACGGCGCCGCCGGACATGTGACACGCGGCCTTGATACAGGCGAATGGACTGACGAAGCCTTGCTCGTCGTATTCATCGGTCTGGGCGAACTTCGCCGCCAGGAGCGAGAACTCGATTTCGTCCTGGTCGATGCGAAGCCGGCGGCGGATGAGCTCCTCGAGCATCTCAGCGCCGGTCTCGGGCCCAATTGCCCCCTCCCCACTTTCCATGCTTCACAATATACGAACATTTGTTTGTCGATGTCCAGTTAACGACGAAATTTATTTGATAAGGAAATCAGGTCCCCACCCGGCGCTCCGCGCCGACCTCCCCGCAGAGCGGGGAGGCACGTGCAACTACGGCCAGCGATCCTGGAGCCTCCAGGCCCCACCCCAACTCCCTCTTCCCCGTCCGACCTTACCGCGCGTCCCTTACCTCCAGCCACCATGTGAGTTCCTCCCCCGGCCCAAGCAACGGCGGAGGAGCTGCAAGGTGAGGGCGGTCCGCCCCGCCCGTCGCGGGCTCGATCGCGATCTGCCGGTACCCACCGAGGTCGCCGTTGCAAACCCAAACCCCGACGTATGGTGTCAGGCTCGCGTCCCACGCAAACTCGATGGCCGCCCCCGACCGCCAGGTCAGTCGTGCATGGTCGACGGACCCGCGCCGCAAAAACACCTTGCGACTCTTCCCCGTCTCGGGCCGCGGCACGTCACCTCCCACGTCGACATGCATATCCGGCTCGTAAAGAAACAATGGATGCGCGCACCAGTACGCGTAAAACGGCGCGTCGCCGGCATTCGTATAGACGTAGTCGAGGCGAACCCCCGAAGCGCCCAGCGCGATCCTCCGCCTCAGCTTCCAGGGCAGCACCCGCCCCGCACACTCCATCGTCGCCTCGTCGATCACCGACCACGCAAGCCGCCACGCCTCCCCGTGATCGGGCAGCTCGATGCCGCCGAAGGGTCCCGACCCGGGATACCGAGCGGCATCGATGTTGGGCAGCATCTCGTCCCACCCCGAGGCACCCGCTGCAACGAACCCGGCCGCTGAGGGATCATCGACACCGATGCCCTGGTCGAGGAGCTCCTCGCCATCGAGGCGTAGCGAGGTGATTCGCCCGCCGCGCTCGGGCCGGATCTCGATCTCCCACGGTCCGCCCCGCAACTTCATGGCGCCTCGGATCGTAGTGTCAGGGCGCTTGAGATCTCTTGCAACCGGCGCAATCGCGCTCTGCATCCTTGCGGCGTGCGGGCAGTCCCCCACCGCCCACCTTCCCAGCCCTTCGCCGACGGGTCAATCCAGCACCGCGGCACCATCACCGACTCCACCGCCCGCCCCGGCCGCGAACACTCAGCACGTCTTCGTGATCGTGATGGAGAACCGAAGCTACGACCAGGCCATCAAGGGCGGGTACACCGCCGAGCTGGCAAAGAAGTACGCGGTCGCGACCAACTATCACGGCGTTTCGCACCCGAGCCTCCCCAACTATCTCGCCCTCACATCCGGGAGCACGTGGGGCATCGCCGACGACGGCTGGCATTCTCTGCCGGCGGGAGGGCTGGGCTCCCAGCTGACCGCGGCGGGCATTCCCTGGCGGGCGTACATGGAGGGAATGTTGGGCAGCTGCACGCGCAGCGGCTATCCGTATGCGCTCAAGCACAACCCATTCCCATACTTCGGCGGCTCGTGCCCGTCGCAGGTCGTCCCGTTCTCACAGTTCGACCAGGACATGGCCGGAACGGTTCCCAATTTCGTCTGGATCACACCGGACCTCTGTCACGACGGCCACGACTGCTCGACGGCGACGGCGGACAAATGGCTCTCACAGACCGTGCCCAAGATCCTGGCGACGTCGGCCTGGAAGGAGGGCGGCGTCCTGTTGATCACCTGGGACGAGGGCGAGGACAGCGCGAACCACGTGCTGACGCTGGTCATCCACCAAGGGACCATCATCCGGAGCAGCGACCTTTCCTACGACCACTACTCCCTGCTGGCCTCGATCGAGGACCGATTCGGACTGCCACGCCTCGGCCAGGCGGCGCACGCGAGCGCGATGGACGACCTGCTGATGGCGATGCCGCGGCTCACGCCGCTCGTCGGCTGATGCTCTAGTCGCCGAGCCGGACCGGTCTTCCCTCGCGGCGCTGGACCAGCTGCGCGCCGGTGGTGATCTCTTTCAGGTAGTCGAGGTCGACGTCGACACCCAGGCCCGGACCGTCCGGGACCTTCAGGCGGCCGTCGACCAGCACGAAGGGTGCGGTGATGTCGCGGTGGTAGTAACGATCCGACGCCGACGTGTCGCCGGGAAGCTTGAAGTTGGGCATGGCCGCCATCGCCACGTTGCCGGCACGTCCGAGCCCCGTCTCCAGCATCCCTCCCATCCATACGGGCACATCGCGCGCGGCGCAGAGGTCGTGGATGCGACGCGCCTCGAGATATCCGCCTACGCGGCCCGGCTTGATGTTGATGATCTTGCAGGCCCCGAGCTCGATGGCGTCCGCGGCCGCCTGCACTGACGTGATCGACTCGTCAAGGCAGATTGGCGTGCGCACGACTTTGGCGAGTTCCGCATGCGCGAGGACCTGGTCCTCCGGGAGAGGCTGCTCGATGAGAAGCAGGCCGAAGGCGTCGAGCTCGGCAAGGTGGCCGGCGTCGGCAAGCGAGTAGGCGGTGTTCGCGTCCACCTGCAGGGGCACGTCGCCAAACCGGGCGCGCACCGCGCGCACCGGCTCGACGTCCCAGCCGGGCTTGATCTTCAGCTTGACTCGCCGATAGCCCTGGTCGAGATAGCCACCCACTGTGCCGAGCAGCTCGGGGATCGATCGATGGATGCCGACCGATACTCCGCAATCCACGGTCGCACGTACCGCGCCGAAGCTGTGCGCGAAGGATTTCCGTTTCGAGCGCAGCTCCGCATCCAGCACGGCCATCTCGATCGCCGCCTTCGCCATGCGGTGGCCATGGATCCTGCGGAGTGCATCCGCCACGTCCGCCGCCGCCAGGCTCGGGCGCTCGAGAAGAGGCGGCAGCAGGTGGTTGACGAGCACATGCTGCGCGGCCTCCACGTACTCGGACGAGTAGTCGGGCTCCTCGCCGGCGACGCACTCCCCCCAGCCCTCGCCCACATCGGTGATCGCCTTCACGAGGAGGATGTCTCGCTCGAGCTGGGTGCCGAACGAGGTCTCGAACGGAGCCACCAGCGAGATGCGGATCCGGCGCAGCTCCACTGCTTCCAGCTTCATATCGCTAGCCTAAGTTCCCGGGCGCGAGCGCGCCCAGCCGCGCGTCCTCCTCGTCGCTGAGCTCGACGTCCGCCGCCGCGACGTTCTGCTCGAGCTGGTGGACGGACGATGCTCCTGGAATGACGACGACATTTGGCTTTCTGAGCAGCCAGGCAAGCGCCACCTGCGCGGTGGTCGCCTGGTGGCGCGCGGCGATCTCCGACATCGCCGCCAGGAGCGGTTTGAGCTTCGCCCTGGAGGACGCGCGGAACTCCGTCCGCAGGCGGCGGAAGTTGCTTGGGGGCGAGTCCTGGTAGCGGCCAGAGAGCAGACCCTGCCCAAGCGGGCTGTAGGCGATGACGATGCGGCCCCTCTGCTGCGCCCAAGGCACGAGGTCGCGCTCCGGTCCCCGGGCGAGCAGGCTGAACTTCACCTGGTTCGACAGCAGTGGGCCGCCGAATGCCTTCTCCGCCTCTTGCCACTGCGCGAGCGAGAAGTTGCTGACGCCGACGTGGCTCAGCAGGCCGGCGTCCACCAGCTTCCTCATGCGAGGCATCGTGGCACGCGGCTTAAACATGGGACTCGGCCAGTGCTGCTGGTACAGGTCGATGCGATCCACGCCCAGCCGGCGCGCGCTGCCGCGGGCTTTCGAGGCCACCTGCATCGGGAGGCCGACGGGAAACAGCTTCGTCGCGAGGAACGCTTTGTCTCGCTGCCCTTTGATCGCCTCCCCGACGATCCGCTCTGATTTCCCCAATCCGTATATCTCGGCGGTGTCGATCAAGGTCACCCCCAGCTCGATGGCCCGGTGCACGATCTTGATGGCTTCGTCGCGGGCGTAGGTCGATCCGTATCCCCATTCCGTGGATCCGAACTGCCACGTTCCCAGCCCCACCGCGGACATCCGCGCGCCCGCCGCCTCGACGTACTTCAAGAGTCGCCTCTCAACAAACGGTCGTACACCATCTGCGACCACGACTCCATGCCGAGGTAGTAGATCCGCATCTCCTCGAGCGTCAAGAGCTCGCCGGCCAGCTTGGTGGTTTCGCGGATCGCGATGGTCGGCGAGTCGCCGTCGACCAGGAACACGACACCCAGGTGCACCTTCGAGACCGGCGACGACTCGTCGTTGAGCAGGCCGAGCAGCTTCGCCTCGAAGCTCCCTTCGTAGACGACCTCCTCCTCCCATTCGCGCTTGAGGCCGTCCGCGATCGGATCGCCTCCCCCGAGGTCGCCCGGGTTGATGTGGCCGCCGACGCCGAGCGAGTACTGCTTGCGCAGCCTGCGCTCAGAGGAGGCGCGCAGGCGATGCGTGAGCAGATAGCGGTCGGCGTGACGGAAGACGACGTAGGGGATGATCTGCTGGTAGGTGGGGTCGTCCTCGACCTCTGCGCGCGGCTTGAACAGATGGTGGGCGCGGATCACCGACTGGTACCAATCCAGCCGATCGCTGATGAGATCGTTCCAGGCACCATCAGGAAATATGTCTTCGCGTTTCACGCATAGGACCTGTTCCGTCGCGGCAGCCCTCATCACGCTGGTGCCGCGGCCATGCGCACGAGGCCGCGTCCGAAAACAGCGACCAGCTCGGCGGTGCGATCGACCTCCTCTTCCGTGACCGGCAGGAAGTAGATCCAGGCAGCCCGCTCGGTGTCGGTCGTGATCATCGTCCTAGCCGAGTCTGCGCTCGGATTTCCGCACGGGCCTTCGGAGTCGGCCACGCAGATGCGGCCCGCAACGTTGACACGTTCTTTTCGAATCCCCGTGTAGCTCTCGCCCTCCGCGCCCAGCCTCACCACCAGCTCGTCGCCCTTGGTCTTGTCGAGGTCGTAGAGCCCCACCGGCACCTGCAGCTGTACCGACATCGCGTTGGCCACGTCGACCAGCGAGTTGACCCTCGCCAGCGGCTCGCCCTTTTTCAATCGTCGCAGCAGCGCCTCCGACGACGGACGCACCCGCGTCGGGTCGATGCCGAAGCGCCGGTAGAGCGCGCGGGCGCGACCCACATCGCCGACGTCCCCGGATCGAGCCGCCGACACCGCTCGCTTGACCTCGAGCTCGAAATCATCGCGCGGCTCAGTCACTTCGAGCTCATGGAGCTCGAGCGCTAGCACGTCGACGTCCACCTCGCAGCGAACCGTCAGCAAAGCGATTCCAGCTGGTCGAAGAAACCGGGGTAGGAAATGTCGACGCACTCGGCATCGTCGATCTCCGTGGTCCCGTCCGCGAGCAGGCCGGCGACTGCGAGCGCCATCGCGACGCGGTGGTCTCGATGCGATCGGACGCGCGCGCCCTCGAGGTGTCGCGGTCCGGTTATCACCCATCCATCGTCGAGCGCGGTGATGTTGGCCCCCATCGCCGCCAGGCCTTCGGTCATCGCCGCAATGCGGTCTGATTCCTTGACCCGAAGCTCGGCCGCGCCCGTGATGCGGCTGGTGCCCGGCAGCTGGGTCGCGGCCACGGCGAGAACAGGCAGCTCGTCGATCATCTCGGCGGCCGTGGCGCCGTTGATGGTGACGGGGCGCAGGGCGTGAGCAGTCCCGACGCTGAGGTCGCCGACCGATTCGCCGCCTGTTGTGCGCGCGCCCTCAACAGCGACGGCGATGCCGACCGAGCGCAGGAGCTCGATGAATTTCATACGGGTCGGGTTGGTGCCCGCGTTCCGGATGCGGATGCGAGCGTGAGGCGCCAGGCCCGAGGCGACGAGCCAGAAGCTGGCCGCGCTGAGGTCGCCCGGAATCTCGATGTCGAGCGCCGAGAGGCGATCCGCCGGCGACACCTGGACGTGGCGGCCGTCGACGGCCACCGATGCCCCCATCGCGTGAAGCATCAGCTCTGTGTGGTTGCGGGTGGCGATAGGCTCGACCACTGTAGTGCGCCCACCCGCGAACAGGCCCGCCAGCAGAACGGCCGACTTCACCTGGGCGCTGGCCATTGGCATCACATAATCGATGCCGCGCAGCGGAAGCCGGCCTCCGACGACCAGCGGCGGCCACGATGCCGCGGCGCCCATCTCGCGCAGGGGCGTTACCACGCGGTCCATCGGGCGCGCGGTCAGGGAATCATCGCCCCGGAGCTCGCATGTGAACGGCTGGGCCGAAAGCAATCCGGCGAGCAGCCTCATCGTGGTCCCTGAGTTTCCGCATTCGAGCGCCCCGGCTGGACGCCTCAGACCGTGCATGCCCACCCCGCGGACAGCAGATTCGGAAACCTCGACGCCCAGCGCGCGGATGCAGTCTGCCGTGGACCTCACATCGGCGCCGGTGGAAAGGCCGCGGAATCGGCTCTCGCCGCTCGCGATGGCACCAAGCATCAGCGCCCGGTGCGAGATCGACTTGTCACCCGGGAGCGTGACCTCGCCTTCGAGACGGCGCGCTCTCCGGACCGTGGCGATCAAGGTTGGCCGCGCGACCACCGCTCTCGTACTGCCCGCGCCTCCTCGAACAGCTCCACCAGCCGCCCATCATCAGCTTCGAGGTGGCGGCGCAGGCGCGAGAGCGAATGGCTGATACCGTCAAGCTGCTCGAGCAGGTTGTCGCGGTTGGTGCGCGTGATGCCGGCCGACAGCTCGGGGTCGCCCGCGGCGAGCCGGCTCATGTCGCGAAAGCCGCCGGCGGCGACGTGAGCGGCGTCGGGCCAATCGGCGCGGCCCGACAGCGCGAGCACATAGCCCACCGAGAGCAACAGCGCCGCGTGGCTCACCCCGGCCACAAGCCGATCGTGCTCGGCGGCATCCATCACCAGCGTGTGCGCGCCGGCCGCCTCGACGAGGTCGCTCACGATCCCCTCCTCGCGCGTGAGAATCCACGGCGCGCCCTTGAAGATGTCTGGGTCCGCGGCGTCGATGCCGGCCGCCTCGCGCCCGCACATCGGGTGCCCACCGACCAGGTCTATGCCGGCAGCCGCGGCCCATTCCATGACAGTCGCCTTCGTGCTTGCCATGTCGGTCACCACCTTGCCCTCGACACGCGGCCGGAGGCTAGTGAACACGTCGCGCATCGCAAGGATCGGGACCGCAACGACGATGACGTCGGCAATGTCGATCACGGCGAGGTTGGTATCCGCGGCGCTGGCGATGCCTCGATCCATGGCCTTGCGCGCGGTCAGGGGATCATGGTCGTAGCCGACCATCGTCATGTCTGGGCTCGCTTTCTTCAGGGCCATCGCGAACGACGCGCCCATCAAGCCCAGGCCGACCACGCCGATAGTCGGCACGGGTTACGCGAGCTGCTTGGCCAGCGCGCCCAGCAGCCTGCGCAGGTCCTGCATCAGGCGGTCGAAGCTCTCGAAGTCGAGCGATTGCGCCCCGTCCGACAGCGCCTGGTTCGGCGTCGGGTGGACCTCGACGATCAGACCATGTGCGCCCGCCGCCACCGCGGCCAGCGCCATCGGCCGCACAAGCTGCCACCGGCCTGTCGCCTGGGAGGGATCGACGATCACGGGCAGGTGCGACAGCTCGCGCGCCAGCGGCACGGCGTTGAGGTCGAGCGTGAAACGGGTCGCCGTCTCGAAGGTGCGGATCCCTCGCTCGCACAGGATCACGTTGCGGTTGCCCTGCGACAGCACGTACTCCGCCGCCAGCAGCCACTCCTCGATGGTGGACGACATCCCGCGCTTGAGCAGTACCGGCTTCCCCGACTTTCCGGCCTCCTGCAGCAGCGCGTAGTTCTGCATGTTGCGCGTGCCGAGCTGGAGGATGTCCGCGTACCGAGCCACCAGGTCGACGTCGCCCGGCGACACCACCTCCGTCACGACCTTCAGACCTGTCTCGTCTCGCGCGGTGGCCATCATCTTCAGCGCCGACTCGCCGAGGCCCTGGAACGAGTAGGGAGAGGTGCGAGGCTTGAACGCGCCGCCACGCAGGACCTTTGCCCCCTGAGCGGCAACATGGCGAGCGGTCTCGAGGAGCATCTCCTCGCCCTCCACCGAGCATGGGCCGGCCATCATCACGACCTCGTCCGACCCGATTCGCACCCCGCCGACGTCGACCACCGTATCGACTGGGCGGAACTCGCGGCTCGCGAGCTTGAACGGCTTGGTGATCGGGATGATCTCGTGGATCCCACCGAGGTGTGAGAAGGCTTCCTTGTACGCGTAGGCATTCCCGCCGATGACCCCAACGAGCGTGCGCTCCTCGCCGCGCGAGATCTCAGTCTTCAGACCGATCTCGTGGACGCGGTCGACCACCGCGTCGATCTCGCCCTTGGTCGCCTGGTGCGACATGACGATGATCACGGGATCAGGAGGACCTCCGAGATAGAGCGGCGAGAGATTCGGTGTCTCGGCGGCCTAGACGAAGGCGGCATGAGCACCGGACCGGAGCGCATCTCGTAGATGCGTGAGGACCGGAGCGCAAATGGCAACGCACGGATGGGACGCCTAGACGCCGAAGATTCCGTCGATCTCATCGCGGAGGTCCTCCCATTCCCCGGAGCGATTCGAGGTCGGCTTTGATGGCGTCTGCCCCGCGCATGTAGGCGAAGTGCATCGAGGATTGTGGGCGTGGCGTGTTGTACAGGAGCAGCACGCGGATGCACATCCGGACCCCGCGCGGATTGGGAAGCTTCACGTCCATGTCGTGGCCGCAGAGCAGGGGCACGTCGAGCCAGCCAAGTCGCCGTGCTGCGACAGCGGGGTACTCCGCGGTCAGGTCGTGCGTGGTCGTGAAGTAGGCGAAGCAGATCTCGGCGGGGTCCAGGTCGTTGACATGCACCAGCTCGCGCAGCAGCTCCTCCGTCGCCTGCGTGATGGCCTCCTCCGTGTTTGCGCTCGCGGTCGTGGCGCCGCGGATCCCTCTCACCGGCATGCTTTCAGGAGCTCCTTCACCAGCGGCACCGGATCGCCACCGCGGTTGATCTCGGCGACGATGGCGCTGCCGACCACCGCGGCGTCGGCGTTTCCGCGCAGCGCCTTCATGTGCTCGGGCCGCGAGATCCCGAACCCGGCTGCCACCGGAAGCGTGGTGTGCTTCTTCACCTCGCCAAGCAGGTCCTTCATTCCCGCGGGCAGCTCGACGCGGGCGCCGGTGATGCCTGTCACGGTGACGCAATAGACGAACCCGCTCGAGTGCTCACAGATGGTGTCCATCCGGTTGGGCGACGTGGTGGGCGCCACCATGAACACGGTATCGAGGGACGCCGACCTAAGCCAGCCCGCCACCGGTTCGGACTCCTCCACCGGCAGGTCCGGGACGATGACGCCGGCGACACCCGCCTGCGCTGCCTCGGCGGCGAAGCGCCGAGGGTCGTGCTGAAGGATCGGATTGATGTAGGTCATGAGAACGATCGGGATACCCTCGCGGGCAACCGCTGCCGCCAGCTCGAGGCAGGCGCCGACGGTCATGCCGTGCTCGAGCGCCGCCTGACCGGCGTGCTGTATCACCGGTCCGTCTGCGAGGGGATCCGAGAACGGGATGCCGATCTCCAACGCGGCTATGCCCGAAGTCGCCAGCTTCTTCCCCATCTCGAGCGACCGCTTCTTAGTAGGGTGGCCGGCCATCATATAGGCGACCAGCTTCAGGTCCCCTTGCGCTCGGAGCGCCTCGTCGAGTCTTGTCGTCTCAGTCTTCAAGTGCGCCCTCCGCGCGCCCGGCGGGCGCATCGACGGAGTCCATGTCCTTGTCGCCGCGCCCGGAGAGACAGACGAGAATGCGTCCACCGGGACCGAGCTCGCGCGCGATCACCCCGGCCTGATGCAGGGCGTGCGACGGCTCGAGCGCGGGCATGATGCCTTCGAGCTTCGTGCACAGCTTGAACGCGGCAACGGCATCCTTGTCGCCGACCGCCATGTAGTCGACCCGTTCCGCGTCGCGCAAGAAAGAGTGCTCGGGACCAACGCCTGGATAATCGAGCCCGGCCGAGATGGAGTGCGTGGGCAGCACCTGGCCTTCGCCATCCTGAAGAAGGTATGAGTAGGCGCCATGCAGCACGCCAGGGCGACCGCCGACCAGGGAGGCTGCGTGCTTGCCGCTCCGGATGCCGGAACCGGCCGCCTCGACTCCGACCAGCGATACGTCCTTGTCGTCGAGGAAGGCCGTGAAGATGCCGATCGCGTTTGAGCCTCCGCCGACGCATGCCACCACGACGTCGGGCAGCTTCCCGTCGACAGAGAGGTACTGCTCGCGCGCTTCGTCGCCGATGACGCGCTGCAGGTCACGGACCATCTCGGGATAGGGGTGCGGCCCAACCACCGAGCCGATGATGTAGTGGGTCGTGCGCACATTGGTGACCCAGTCGCGGATGGCTTCCGAGGTCGCGTCCTTCAGCGTTTTGGTCCCGCTGGCCACCTCTTTGACCTCTGCGCCGAGAAGCTTCATGCGTCGCACGTTCATCGACTGGCGGCGCATGTCCTCCGTGCCCATGTAGACCGCGCATTCGAGCCCGAACCGCGCGGCCACCGTCGCGACGGCGACGCCATGCTGGCCCGCCCCGGTCTCGGCGATGACCCGCTTCTTGCCCATGCGAATCGCGAGCAGCGCCTGGCCGACTGCGTTGTTGAGCTTGTGCGCGCCGGTGTGGCAGAGGTCCTCACGCTTGAGATGGATGTGCGCACCACCGAAGTGCGCCGACAGCCGCGAGGCCGCGTACAACGGCGTCGGCCGGCCGATGAACGCGTGGCGGTGACCCGCGAGCTCGAGCTGAAACTGGGCGTCGGCCTTGGCTTCGTGCCAGATACCTTCGAGGTCGTCGAGGGCCCCCATGAGCGTCTCCGGTACGTACTGGCCCCCGTAAGGACCGAACCGTCCGCGCACCGGGTGCTTGATCAAGAGAGAGTCTCAGCAAGTCTTACCGCGTGGACGAACGCTCGGACCTTGTCCGGGTCCTTGACCCTCACCGACGCCTCGACACCGCTCGACACGTCGACGCCATACGGTTTGAAGGCGCTCACGACTTTGCCCACGTTACCCGGTTCGAGGCCGCCGGCGATGAACACCTTCCGCGCTTCGAGGAGCTCGCGCGCGAGGTTCCAATTCCACGTGCGTCCGGTGCCGCCGCGCTGGTCGATGGACCAAGAATCGAGCATGATCGGGTCCGGCCATGCGGAGGCATCAGGGACCGCATCATCTTTGATCTTCAGCACCTTCATCACCGGGACGCCGGCGTCGAAGTCGGGTGTCTCCGAGCCGTGCAGCTGCAGCATGTCCAGCCCCACGAACTCGGCGATCTGCGTGACCTCCGCGGGGTCCTGGTCAATGAACACGCCGACGATGGGCGGCCGCACCGAGAGGCCGTCGACGATCGCCCTGGCCTCCTCTGGGCTCACTCGCCGTTCGGAAGAGCAGAAGTGGAATCCCAACAGGTCCGCGCCGGCCTCCACCGCCGCCTGAGCGGCGATCCCGTCGCAGATTCCGCAGATCTTCACCTTGACCATGGCCGTCTAGGAGACTACAGGGAGGCCAGCTCGCGGAGGCAGGCGGCCGCATCGGGGGCACGCATGAGCATCTCGCCGACCAGGATCGCGTCGGCGCCGGCTTCGCGCAGCCGCCGGGCGTCCTCGACCGAATGGATCCCGCTCTCTGCGACGAGGACGACCTCGTCCGGGATCAAAGGACGCAGGCGCTCGGTGAGGCTTTGGTCGACCTCGAATGTACGCAGGTCGCGATGGTTGACTCCGACCGCCTGCGCTCCCGCCTCGAGGGCGATCTTGACCTCGCGTTCGTCGTGCACCTCCACGAGCGCGGCCAGGCCTCGGCTCCGCGCCACCGCCAGCAGGCGCCTCAGCTCCCGTGCCTCGAGTGCAGCCACTATGAGCAGCACAGCGTCCGCGCCCGAGCCGCGCGCCTCGCCGATCTCATACGGGTCGGTGATGAAGTCCTTGCGCAGGATCGGGAGGTTGGTCGCGAGCCGTGCCGCAACGACGTGCTCGGCACGGCCGCCAAAGCCCGCCATGTGCGTCAGCACCGAGATGGCGGCCGCGCCGCCCTTCGTGTAGGCGCGGGCAAGATCGATCGGGCGGTAGTCCTTCGACAGGACACCCATGCTGGGCGTGCGCTGCTTCATCTCCGCGATCACCGCGAGGCGCTGACCGCGAAGCACAGCGATGAAGTCCTTTGGCGTGTAGTTGTGGATGGCGCCCTCGAGCTCGTCTTGAGTCGTCAGGGCCCGGCGCCGCTCCATGTCCAGCCTGCCCTCGGCGATCAGGCGGGTCAGAAGATCGGTCAATTCTGGGAGATCGCCGCCCAGCGTTCGAGCACGTCGGCGGCCCGACCCGAATCGATCGCCTCCGCCGCGACTGCGACGCCCTCACGCCAGTCCTTGGCGCGTCCGGCCGCCCGCAGGGCGGCGGCGGCGTTGAGCAGCACAACGTCGCGACGCGGACCTGTGGCTCCGGCGAGCACCTCGCGGGCGATGCGTGCGTTCTCCTCCGGCCCTCCTCCCCGCACTGCGCTAGGCTCTGATCGCTTCAAGCCGATCTCCGTCGGATCGAGCTGGTATTCCTTGCGGCCGCCGTCGATCTCGATCACGAGCGACGGTCCGCTGACCGAGAGCTCGTCCATCCCGTCGCCTGCGTGGAAGACGAGCGCCCGCTCGACGCCGAGGCGGGCGAGCACGTCCGCCATCTTGCCGACCAGGTTCCCGTCGGCGACACCAAGGGCCTGGTACTTCGCGCCCGCGGGATTGCAGAGGGGCCCGATGACATTGAAGAACGTGCGCACGCCGAGCTCGCGCCGCGGCACTCCCGCGAAGCGAAACGACGGGTGGAAGACCGGTGCGAACAGAAAGCCGATGCCGGCTTGATCGATGCAGCGCGCGACGCCCTCAGGGCCCAGATCGATTTTCACGCCGAGCTGCTCGAGCACGTCGGCGGAACCACACAGCGATGAGGCGGCGCGGTTCCCATGCTTCGCGACCTTCGCGCCACACGCGGCCGCCACGATGCCCGCGAGCGTCGAGATGTTGAACGTGGACAGCCCGTCGCCGCCCGTCCCGCACGTGTCGAGAAGCGCGCCGTCGACCTCGATCGGTGTGGCGAACGCGCGGGCTGTGCGCGCAAAGCCGGTGATCTCGTCGACGGTCTCTCCTTTAATGCGGAGGGCGACCATGAAGCCGGCGATCTGGACGGGCGTGGCGTCTCCGCGCATGATCGTCTCGAACGCGGACGACGCCTCGGCTTCGCTCAGAGACTCGGATCTCACAAGCTTTGCGATGGCTTCGATCACGACGCACCTCGGGCTGCGCGCCTGATGAAGTTGCTCAGGATCTTCTTGCCTTCTCTTGTCAAAACCGACTCCGGATGGAACTGCACGCCGTAAGTCGGATGGCGCGTGTGCCGCAGGCCCATCACGGTGCCGTCGTTGGTCCACGCTGTCACCACGAGGTCGTCGGGCAGCGACGAGCGCTCCACGATCAAGGAGTGATACCGCGTCGCCTCGAACGGGTCGGCCACGCCGGCCAGAACCCCAGAGTTGTCATGTCGAATCCACGAGGTCTTGCCGTGGGCGGGCTCGTGGCGCACGACCTTCGCGCCGAGCGCCTGGCCGAGGCACTGGTGCCCGAGGCACACGCCCAGGATCGCGATCTTGCCATTGAGCTGCGTGATCGCTTCGTTGGAGATCCCGGCGTCGTCCGGTGTGCCTGGGCCGGGCGAGATGACAATGCCGTCGTAATCCGCCAGCTCGCCGACACTCACCTCGTCGTTGCGGAACACGGTGGGCTCGACCCCGAGCTCGCCGAAGTACTGCACCAGGTTGTAGGTGAACGAGTCGTAGTTGTCGATCACCGCAAGCCTCGCGTTAGGGGCGTTCACAGCTCTTCCGCCATCTCGATCGCCTTGAACATCGCGCCGGCCTTCTCGAGCGTCTCCTCGAACTCTCGCTCGGGACGCGAGTCAGCGACGACGCCGGCGCCTGCCTGCACGTAGGCCACGCCGTCGGCGACCACGATCGTGCGCAGCGTGATCGCCATGTCGAGATTGCCGCCGAAGCTGACGTACCCCGCTGAGCCCGCATACACGCCGCGCTGATCCGGCTCGAGGTCGGCGATGATCTCCATCGCGCGGATCTTCGGCGCACCCGAGACCGTCCCGGCGGGAAACGCGGCGCGAAGAGCGTCGAGCGATGTGCAGCCGTCTTTCAGCTCACCGCTCACCGTCGACGAGATGTGCATGACGTGCGAGTAGCGCTCTACCTCCATCAGCCGCTCGACCTTCACGGTGCCGGGCCTCGCCACACGCCCGACGTCGTTGCGGCCGAGGTCCACCAGCATCACGTGCTCGGCTCGCTCCTTGAGGTCGTTCAGCAGCTCTCGTTCGAGTCTTGCATCCTCAGCCGGGTCGGCCCCGCGGCGGCGTGTGCCGGCCAACGGCCGCGTCTCCACTCGCCTGCCTTCGACCTGCACCAGCTTCTCCGGTGACGTGCCCACCACGTGACGATCGCCGCCCAATGCCAGAAAAAACATGTACGGCGACGGGTTGACCGCCCGTAGGCAGCGGTACACGTCGAAGGGGCTGGCCGCGAGGTGCTTGCGAAACCGCTGTGAAACCACGACCTGGAAGGCGTCCCCCGCCAGGATGTGCTCCCGCGCCGCATCGACCATGGCGTGGAACTGCCCTGGAGTCATGTTCGGCTCCCATCGCCCCCCGTCCACTCCGGGCCCGGTGCCCGGCGCCGCGTCAGACGCCAGTTTCTTTTCCATCTCGTCGATCCGCGCCACAGCCTCGTCGTAGTCCTCGCGATCCGGGCGGTGGATCGTGAGCAGGCGCAGGCGGCGCGTGACGTGGTCGAAGATCGCGAGGTCCTCGGCTCGCAGGAATGCCGACTCCGGCATCGGAGGTGCAGCACCCGAAGCGAGCGGGAGCCGTTCGAAGTGCCGTGCCGTCTCGTAGCCGAGATATCCGACCGCCCCGCCGTGAAATCGAGGGATCCCCGGCATCGTCGATTCGGCAGCGACGGACCTCAGAGCGGGGAGCGGATCGCCGTCGCCGAGGTCGAGCTGCTTCGGCTGGTGGCCGATGAACGAGTAGCGCGCGAGCCGCTCGCCGCCCTCGACGCTCTCCAGCAGGAAGCCAGGGGTGTTGGGCGGGCAGAGCAGCGAATAAGCGCGGACGGGGGTTAGCATGTCGGCCAGCACTTCCCGGTACACCGGGATCAGTGCGTGGCTGGCGGCCAGCGCCCGGGATTCCTCCCGGGAGGGTGTGCAGTCTGATCTCATCTCGTCTCCAGCTACGCTCGGCTTTCTACTCCGCCCGGGTCCCACGCCCGGGCCGGAACGTGAAGGGTATCAGAGAAGTGGGGGGCCTTCGCCATCCCCGCTCGCGGGGAGGGAGGGGCGGGGGTCGATCGATGTCTAGGGGTGTTTCCCCGCCTTCATATCTCGCTTCACCTCACGCGCCTGAGCCATCGACTCCTCCGAATCGACGTCCGCGACGGTGTGCCAGTTCGCGGCGTACTTCTCCCAGCCTGCCGGCTTCACGTCGAACTTCTTCGCGAGAACCGCGACGAGGATCTTCACCTTCATGTCGCCGAAGCCGGGGAGCTTCTTGATTCGGGCGGCGAGGTCTGCACCGTCTTTGGCCTCCCTCCACACCGCGCCGGCATCCCCGCCGTAGTCGTTGACGATCTCCTGGCAGAGTGCCTGCACGCGCGCGGCCATGCTGCCAGGGAAGCGGTGAAGGGCGGGCCGCTCGCGGAATATCTTCACCAGCGTGCTTGGATCCATGGTGGCGATCTCGCGGACGTCGAGGCCTCCCAGCCGCTGCTTTAGCTCGTACGGGCCGCGGAAGGCCTTTTCCATCTTGACCTGCTGGTCGAGAACGAGACCGATCAAGAGCGCAAGGGGGTCCGATTCCAGGAGCTCGTTGGCTTCCGGGACGTCGGTCCATAAGATCGGCATGGATCGCATTATCCATCGGGGATGAATAACCATGGGGGCTGGCCTATCGTTAGTTCCGGCATGGGGTCGTCACGCGCTCTTCTGCCTGCCTACCTCCTCAGCGCAGTAGCCGTCCTGGCCGCGGTCCTCGGCAGCCTCGTCGTGATGGAGACGGCCACGGTCAAGCTGACCGTGCCCGCATCCAAGATCGTGGCGAACCGGACCATCACGGGCGGTCAGTCGGGGCGTGACCTCACGACCACACGGATCGAGGCTTCGGTCACCGACAACCAGCTGGGCGTCGCCACCGCGGACGTGGTGCCACCGGCGTACGCGGGCGGGCAGGTCACGTTCACGTGCAGCACGTGCCCGAGCACGCCTCAGGCAATTTCCCAGGGGACGGTCGTGTCGACCACTACCAAGATCCACTACGCGACGCTGACTCGCACACAGGTGAGCTCCAGCGCCAAGTCCGCGACGGTGGACATACGCGCGCTGGTGCCGGGCGTAGGCGGCAACGTCGCGGTGAACACGGTCACCGTGATCGACACGCCAATCTCGGGTGTTTCAGTCACCAACTCGAAAGCGGTCACAGGCGGCGTCGACGCGACGTCCGTGCAGGTCATCCATCAGTCCGACGTCGACCTGGCGCGCTTCGCGCTGACCACGAAGATCACCCAGGATCTGAACGCGGCGCTCGGAGCACAGGCCGGCGGCTTGAGCTTTGCCGCGGACGGGCAGCCCGCTCTCGTGGTAACGACAGATCACCAGGTCGGTGACAAGGTGCCGACGTTCACGATGACGATGACGGCCACCGTCGGAGCCGTTGCGTTCTCAGAGAGCCAGGCCGACGCGCTCATGCGCACTGCTGTCGACCAGAAGGTTCCGAAAGGGTTTCAGCTGACGACCAGCCCGGTGCAGACGAATTACGTCGTGCAGCACTCGGGCGCGAACGGTGACGTCACGCTCAAGGGCTCCGCAACTGCATTGATGGTGCCGAACGTGACCGCCGCCGAGCTGAAGACGCGCATCAAAGGCATGCGCGTCGATGCGGCGCGTAAGCAGCTGGAGCAGCTTGCTCCCGGCGCCACGATCGACATCAACGTCAAGCCCTCGGTGCCGTGGCTGCCGATTGTTCAGGACCACATCTCGCTGACGATCGTGATCCAACCCGCCACAACCGTCTGACATTCGCGTCGCTCAGGCGGCCCACCGCAACCCGGGTCCGCGCGCCTTTCTGATTACCACGCGCTCCGGCGGCACGAATCTGAACTCTCGTCCCACTCTCATCACCTGCCAGCCGCCTTCATGGACGAGCCGATGATGGAAAAAGCAGAGAAGAACAAGGTTGTCGAGGCGAGTCGGTCCACCTCTCGCCCAGGCGACGATGTGGTGTGGCGTCGACC
>WNGP01001146.1_pt1 | contig 21506 bp, 17 predicted proteins | sample 5407671 | NCBI WGS metagenome assembly WNGP01 (sample SAMN13153381, study PRJNA577476) | soil metagenome | isolation source: 40 cm soil or saprolite under Garry oak tree replicate 2 | place: USA:California | collected 2016-06-15
GTTCAACCTGACGCAATCGCTGCGCACCCTTTTGGCCGGGCGGGGCGTGAGCGTTCATGCCGTCCTGACCGGCTTCGTGGACACCGACATGACCCGGGGCATCGACATGCCGAAGGCCTCCCCGGAGTCCGTCGCGCGAGCCATCTTCGACGGGGTGGAGGAAGGGGAGGAGGACATCTTCCCCGATCCCATGTCGCAGTCCATGGCCGACAGCTGGCGCAGCGGCGCGGCCAAGGCGCTCGAGCGCCAGTACGCGGCGATCGCAGAACAATACGCGGCCATCGCAAAAGCAGAGCCCATAGCGTCATAAGCAAAGGCAGACCGGTGCAACTTCGGCACGCCGCGCTGACGGCGACGCTCGGGACGAGCGCGGCTGGACGTGCTCCGGGGCATGTACCACTGGCTCGACCGCGCGCCGCTCGCTCGCAACGAGCCGGCTTCTGGTGCCACCGCCACGACGAGTACGACAGCCAGTGAAGCGTGCGGAAGGCTACGTCACCGACCTCGCCGCTGCGTGCGTCGGCCCGCTCGGGCCGGTCGTCGCGCGGTGATCCCGCACGCCAGCATCACCAGACCGCGGAAACCATGGACACGCAATGGAAGAGGACGATTATGAGTGACTTGTCGGGCAGGACCACTGTCGTCGTTGGCGCTAGCCGGGGCTTGGGGCGTGGGATTACTCGCGCGTTCGCCGAGGCTGGTGCTCCGGTGGTCGCGGTCGCCCGGACCGGCCCGGCACTTGCCGAGCTGGCCACCACCAGCGCAAATATCCGGACCGAAGTCGCGGATGCGGCCGACCCGGCGGTGGCGTGGAGCCTGCTGGACCGGTACGAGCCGGGGGTTCTCATCCTGGCCGCCGGCGCCAACCCGGTGATGCATCCGCTCCAGTACCAGACGTGGGAGACGTTCTCCGCCAACTGGCATACCGACGTCAAGATCGCGTTCACCTGGCTGCGTGAGGCACTGCTCAAGCCGCTGCCACGTGGCAGCAGGGTGGTAGTGGTGAGCAGCGGAGCTGCCATCAACGGATCACCGGCCAGCGGAGGGTACGCCGGGTCCAAGGCCACTCAGCGGTTCATCGCGGGATACGCCCAGGATGAGTCGCGCCGTGCCGGGCTGGACATTACCGTCACGGCGGTGATGCCCAGGATGACTCCGTTCGGAGACGTGGGCAGGCGGGGGATCCGGGCGTACGCGGCCCGCAGCGGCCAGACCGAGGAGGAATACCTGAAGCAGCTGGGGGAACTGTTGACCCCCGAGATGGCCGGGTCCGCCCTGGTGGACCTGGTACGGGCAGACCCGGCGACCACTGCCCCCGGGTACCTGCTTACCGCCGCCGGGCTGCAGAAGCCGTCGTGAGAGGTCCGGGCGGCCAGTGGGGCAGGCCGTGGTGACCAGATCCAATCGCTGCAAGTGCTCGTTGAGGTGCATCATCAGTCTCCAAGATGTGCTAATGCCATTCAGTTCGGGACCCACCGAACCCGTTCCTGGCCCGGCAGCGAATGCGTCGCCTTGACGCATGGCGTGTCGGCGATGCCTCAGACGTTCAGCGGACGGGCCAACCGTCTGAAGGCTGTTGAGGGCTCGGCGGGTCAGAGTCAGGCGCCGTGGTTGCTGCAGGCCTGCTTCGGCCGGGCGGTCGGTCCGGAATCTAGATCGTGTGTCATTGCTGCGCCCCGTCTCGGGCGTCGTCGGCGTCCAGTCGGCGCACCGAGATCAGGGACAGCCCGAGGTCACGGACCTTCGCCAGCAGCCCGTGCAGTGCGGGCTGATCGGGGAGCAGGCCGGCTATGACCGTCTGCCTGCCATCGGTGGTCATCCGGAGGCCGCCGAACCAATCCGCCCACCCGTCATCGAGCACGCCGTCGATGCGGATCTCGTAATGGGCAGGCCGTCCTAGGCTGGTCATGGCCGCCCGCCCCCTCGCTGGATAGCCGACGGCACGACGACGGCGGCGTGCCTGCGGGCATCTCCCCCGTGCCGACAGGGTCAACCGTGAAGCGGTCATGCCTGAGCACAGCCATTGCTATCTCTCTGGTCGGTGCAGGTTTCGTTTCTCCCGGAACACTACGATCGGCCCCCAGCCTGGGCGTCACCCGAGGTGCCGATGCCGGTGGAATCTTCCGAACGATGCACCTGAACACGACGGTGCCCTTCGGCGCCGATGCGGATCTGCCTGGCAGTGCGGGAGAGTCCACTGTGTGGCGGGCTTCTTCGGTGACCGCGTCCACCCCGCGGTTACCAATCGCTGGCCAGCCGGCGGCCACATCTGGCCGGAATGCGATCTCCAGAACGCCTGCGGGGGAACGCGCCTGCGATGGGCATCTCAGGGGCCTCGCCACACGCCAGCAGCCACGAGGCCCTCAAGTCCCCTTATAATGTTGCACCCAGCGATGACGCTGGCCATAGCTGGACGGGCTGATATGTGGGTCGCCGATGGGTGAGCAGCCTGCGGCGGCCCCGGTGGGGGTTGCCGCTTCCGAGCGCGATGTCCTGCTGGCCACCAAACTGCATGTGCCCCAGCCGCAGCCGGGGTTCGTAGGTCGTGCGCGCCTGGTGGCGGCGCTTGAGGAGGGGCTGACGGAGCGGCTGGTCATGGTCTGCGCTCCGGCGGGGACAGGGAAGACGGCGCTGCTTGCCGACTGGGCCCGGAGCGGTCGCCGTCCGGTGGCGTGGCTGTCGCTGGACGAAGCCGACAACGACCCGGCGCGGTTTTGGCGACACACGATTGCTGCGCTGGACCGAGCCCGCCCGGGAGTCGCCGAGCGGATAGCGCCGCTGCTTGGCCCGCCGGCACCGCCGTCGTTCGACGGGCTGGTGACGGCGCTGATCAATGAGTTGGCCACCCTGGCAAAAGACGACGAAGAGGTACTGCTGGTCCTCGACGATTATCACCTGATCGACGCCCAACCGGTGCACGCGTCGTTTGCGTTCTTGCTTGACCACCTGCCGCCAGGGCTGCATCTGGTGCTGGCCAGCCGCAGCGACCCGCCGTTGCCGCTGGCGCGGCTTCGGGCCGCCCGGCAGCTGGCCGAGCTGCGCGCACCCGAGCTGCGTTTCACCGCGGATGAGGCGGCGGCTCTGCTGCGCGAAGCGGTCGGCGCTGACCTGCCCGGCGCTGAGGTGGCGACATTGACGGCCCGCACCGAGGGCTGGGCCGCCGGGTTGCAGCTGGCTGCCCTTTCCTTGCGGGGACAAGCCGACACTGCCGGGTTCGTCGCGGCATTCAGCGGCGGCCACCGCTTTGTTCTGGATTATCTGACGCAGGAAGTGCTCGAGCAGCAGAGCGAGCCGGTGCGCAAGTTCCTGCTGGAAACCTCGGTGCTGGACCGGCTGAGCGGGGGGCTGTGCGATGCGGTCACCGGCCGCGCCGGCAGCCAGGCGATGCTGGAGGCGATCGAGCGGGCAAACCTGTTCCTGGTGCCGCTGGATGAGGTGCGCGGCTGGTGGCGCTACCACCAGCTGTTCGCCGACCTGCTGCGCGCCCGCCTGCGGCAGCAACAGCCTGAACGGGCACTACAGCTGCACCACAACGCGGCGGCCTGGCATGACGAGCATGGCCTCGCCGATGAGGCCGTGCGGCACGCCCTGGCCGCAAACGACTCCGCTTGGGCGGCCCGGCTGGTCGAGCGGCACGTCGACGCGCTCCACCTACGCAGCGAGCGGGCGACCTTGCAGCGGTGGCGCGCGGCATTGCCGGCTGAGCTGGTCGCCTCCCGGTCACGGCTGTTGCTGGCGGAGGGGCGGATGGCCCTGCTCAGCGGCCGGATTGAGGAAGTCGAGGCGCCGCTGACGGCAGCCGAGCGGGCGTGGGCAGGTGCTTCGGACGCGGCCGAGGAGCCATTCGAGCCGTCGGTGGGCCGGTCCGCGAGCGTGTTCACCAACGTCCCCGCGACGATCGCGCTTGAGCGCGCCTTCCTGGCCGAGTTCCGCGGCGATGCGGAGGGTACGGCCATGTTCGCGTCGCGGGCGCTGGGTGCGCTCGCCGAGGACGAATGGATGCTGGCATCCGTCGCCCGGGAGCGGCTGGCCGTGGCCGACTGGCTGGGCGGCCGGCTGCCTGCGGCCGAGCAGGCGATGGCCAGGAGGGTTGCCGGGTTCCGGGCAGCCGGGGAGGCCACTCTGGCCGCCTGGGGTGGTTACTACCTCGGGCTGGTCCAGCGAGCGCAGGGACGCCTGGACGCGGCGCTGCGGACCTACCAGGAGGGGCTGGAGATCACTGCGCCGCCCGGCCATCCGGTGCTGCCCGCGGCAGGCGTTGCCTTCGTGGGCCTGGCGGAGGTGGCCTACCAGCGCGATCAGCTTGATGCTGCCCGGCAGCACGTGAGCGATGGCCTTACGCCTTGCCGGCAGCTCACCTATGCCCAGCCGCTGGCCACCGGACTGGCGACGCTGGCGTGGATCCGGCACGCCCAAGGTGATCTTGCCGGGGCGCTCAAGGCGATGGATGAGGCCGAGCGAGCCGCGCCGAGCCAGGCTGTCACCAGCCTGCTGAACCCGGTCCCGGCGGAGCGGGCACGGCTGCTGCTGGCCCAGGGCGACGTCGCGGCCGCGGCCCGCTGGACGGAGGAACGCAGCCTGGGCCCGGATGACGAGCTCGACTACGCGCACGAGCGGGAGCATCTGGTGCTGGCGCGGGTGCTGCTCGCCCAAGACCGCACTAGCGCGGCGCTTGGGCTGCTGGAGCGGCTGCGCGCGGCCGCGGCCGCCCAGGGCCGGACCGGCAGCGTCATCGAGATCCAGGCGCTGCGGGCGCTCGCGCTCGCAGCTGCGGGCGACGAGGACACCGCGGTGGACGCCCTGGCCCAAGCGCTTATGCTTGGCTGCCCGCGGGGCTATGTCCGGGCGTTCGCCGACGAGGGGCCGCCGATGGCCGCGCTGGTTGCCCGGCTGCTCGCGGCCCAGAAGGCAGGCCAGGCCCCCGCCCGGGATGTCCCGCTCGGCTGCCTGGCCCGGCTTCTGCGCGCTTTTGGCCAGCCTCCCGCCGCGCCGGGCGCCGGGCGCAGCGCCGCCGCGGCGGTGCCGGGCCTGGTCGAGCAGCTGACCGCCCGCGAGCTGGAAATCCTGGCGCTGCTGGCCGAGGGCACCCCGAACCCGCGGATCGCCGCGGACCTGGTGGTCAGCCTCGACACGGTCAAAAAGCACGTCAGCCACCTGCTGGGCAAGCTGGGGGCGGCCAACCGCACCGAGGCCGTCACCCGGGCCCGCCAGCTCGGCCTGATCCCCTAGCCCGGCACCGCAGCCAATCTCCTGGGCGGCACCGTCGGGCCCCCCAGCGGACTCGGCGGCACTGTCGTGCCGGGCGCGGCCCGCAGAAGATTCCACCGCCATGCCCACCTTCGGGTGACGCCTCCCGCGGCGCTGGTTCATATCGTCCCTCGAAGTATCAGTCCCGGCACGGCCGGGCTCCTTGCCGGCTGCTCGTACGCATCGGAGGCGGCATGACCACGACCTTTGCCAGATCCATGGCTGTCGGGCGGCGCCAGGAAGCAGATCCGGCCATGGAGACGCCCGGGCAGCGCGCCGCGCGGTTTGAACGCGACGCGCTGCCATACCTAGCGCAGCTGTATCCCACCGCGCTGCGCATGACCCACAACCCCGCCGACGCCGACGATCTGGTCCAGGAAACCTTCACCCGGGCATACGCCTCATTCGGGCGGTTCGAGCCCGGCACCAACCTGAAGGCCTGGCTGTACCGCATCCTCACCAACACCTTCATCACCAGCTACCGGAAACGGCAACGCGACCCCGTGCCCACTGCCGAGATCCAGGACTGGCAGCTTGCCCACGCTACGTGTCATCCCTCCTCGGGGCTGGGGCCCGCCGACACCGAGGTCCTGGAACACCTGCCCGACGCTCGCGTCACACGCGCGCTCCGCCAGCTTCCCGAAGGCTTCCGCACCGCGGTGTACCTGGCCGACGTCGAAGGCTACGCCTACCGCGAGATCGCCACCATCACGGGAACACCGATCGGGACCGTGACCTCACGGCTGCACCGCGGCCGCCGCCAGCTGCGCGACCTGCTTCACGACCACGCGGCCACGCACCATCGGGCCACGATGGCGCCACGCCGCGAAGCCCTCCCGGTGACGGTGCACCCGTGGAGGTCGCGGTGATCCGCGCCCTCAAGGCCCAACCCGGTGCCCTGGGGCCGCCGGGCCGCAGGCAGGACTAGTCATGGCAGCACGCCTGGAGACATCGCGGGCAGGCGTCCGGCCTGTGACCGTTAAGGCTGCGGGACGCCGGGCTGGGCTGGCCTGGCCGCGGCTGTCCGCGGCAGCCGAGCTGGCCACCATCGGCGCCGGTTACGGCGCGTATTCCCTGGTGCGCCTGGCCATCCGCGCCGGCCGCGGGGTGGCGTTCGCGCACGCGGCCCAGCTGTGGCAGGCCGAGCGGTGGCTGCACCTGGCCGTCGAGCCTTACCTTAACCACCTCGCCGCGGCTCATCTTCTGCTCGCCGAGGCAGCCGGGTACTACTACGGGCTGGCCCATTTCCTGATCACGCCGCTGGTGCTGGCCTGGCTGTACCTGCGCAGGCCCGCGGCGTTTCCGCGGCTGCGGTCGGCGCTGGTGCTGGCCACCGCCGTCGCGAACCTGGTGTTCTGGGCCTGGCCGGCCGCTCCGCCGCGGTTCTCAGTGCCGGGGATGACTGACATCCTGGTCAGCCGCGACATCCTCGGCGCGGCCCACCCGCGCGGCGCCACCAGCCTGGTGAACCTGTACGCCGCCATGCCCAGCCTGCACGTCGCCTGGGCCGCCTGGTGCGCCCTTGCCGTTGTCACCGCTTCTCACGGCCGGTGGCGTCACCTGGCCTGGCTCTACCCGGCCGCCACCACGCTGGTGGTGCTGGCCTCGGCCAACCACTTCGTGCTGGATGCGGCCGGCGGGCTTGCCGTCGCGGGCCTGGGCATGCTCGCCACCAGCCAGCCCAGCAAGCTGCTGACGCGCCGCCGTGCCCGGCCGGCGGTCACCTTCAGGCGCGGGCTGCGCTGCCAGGTCCAGCCGGCCACGGCGGGAGGGCTGTGGACGGCTGTTGATGGGCTGTGGGCCGCCGCCGCCATCGGGCTCTACACGGTGGCCTGGTGCTCGGCGGGTTCCCCCGCGCGGGCGCAGCGCCTGATACCGGTGACGACACCGGGGGAACCGTGACCTGCGGCGCGCGGCCGGAAACCGGCGTGCCCGCCGCGAACCGGCTTGAGGCGGCGCGGCGCTGGGGTACGGCGCACCGCTGGGTTCCGGTGCTCACCAGCGGCCGGGCGCGACCGGCCTCCCGCCGTGGCCGGCCCTGGGCTTGGGTGCTGGCAGCGGGGGTGGTGGCGGTGGCTGCGGTCCATCTCCCAAGCGCGGCCGGTGATCTGCGGGCCATGGCCGCCCACCTGGGCGGGCTGCGGCTGGCCTGGCTGGGTGCGGCCGTTGCCGCGCAGATGGTGTCGCTGGCCGGCGGCACGGCAGCGCAACGCTGGCTGCTGGCTGCTGGCGGCGCGCGGTTGCGGTGGCCGACCCTGTTCGGCCTGGTGTTTGCCTCCACCGGGCTGGCCAGGGTGATGCCGGCCGGGCCGGTCACCGGCGGCGCGTGGCAGGTGCGGGAGTACCGCCGCCGCGGCGCTGGCGCCGCGGCCGGGGTATGGGCGGTGCTGGCCGGCGGGTTCACCTCCACGATGGTCAGCCTGGCCCTACTGCTGACCGGGGCCGCGGTAGCCGGCACCAGTGGCCTCCTCCTGCTCGCCGGCGCGGCCGCGGTGCTGGCAGCCGGGATGGCCGCGCTCACCGCCGCGCCACGCCGCGCCCGCGGGCTCAGCCGCTACCTCAGCCGGCATCACCGCACGCCCGCGATCACCCGGGTCGCGGTGGCCGTGGCCGGGATGTCCCGCCAGCGCGCCGGGTCCGGCTGGGCCGCAGGGGTGCTGGCGTGCACTGGCGTCGGCTTGCTCGCCGACGCCGGCGTGCTCACCGCGTGTTTCGGGGTGGCCGGGCTGCCGGTTCCCTGGCGCGGGCTGCTGTTCGCCTACGCCGCCGGGCAGCTGGCCGGCCGGCTCGTCCCGCTGCCCGGCGGCCTCGGCGGCGTGGAAGGCGGCATGCTCGGCGCGCTCACCCTCACCGGCACCCCGCCGGCTGCGGCGGCAGCCGCGGTCATCGTCTACCGGGTAGCCGGGTACTGGGCCGTCGGCGCCATCGGTACCGCGCTGGCAGCCGCCTTCGCCCGCCGGGAACCCGGAGGGGTGAAGCTCGGCGCCGCAACGCCGCGCCTGGGCCGGGACCGCAAGCCCGGCGTGCAAAGACCCCGGCCCGCCGGAGTGATCGGCCCCGAGCGCTGAGGGGAAGAATCTTGGAAACCACGCGGTCGCCGCGACTGCCTTCAACGCAACCCGGACGGCTCGGCGCTGACGAGCACGGGAACGGTCACCGTCATACCGGCTCGAAGCGGGGCCACAGGCCAGGACTGGCCGGCTTCGGTGGTCTCAGCGCCCGCGAGAAGTGGGGCTATGGCGTCTGGCTCTTCGTCGGCCTGGTGTTCGGGGTGCCCGAGAGCTGGGCCGGGATCACCAACCCTCCATGGCCGGCGCTGTCAGACACCATCGCCCATCTGGAGTCACTATGGGCTCCCACGGCCGTCATCGTTGTCGCCCTGATCGTGTTCATCGTTTTCGCAGTGACCGGGCATCCGCTGGCACAGGCCACCGACCTCGCCACGCCACAAGGTGAGCCGGGACAACGACGAACCGCGAACGGGCGGCTCACCAGATGCCAGGCCGAGGCCATCAGCCACGTGCCAGTACTGGTCTATTTCCCGTGCGCTGTGTGCGCGGTGGCCGGCGGCAGCCTGCTAGCCGCTACTGCCAGCAGCGACATGTACGTGCTCGGCTACGTCATCTACGGCCTGTTCGCGATCTTCTTGGTGATCATCCCGAATGTGATGGCGTTCTGGTTCGCCAGGGAGGTGCCGTTTCCCACGCTGGCCTGCACGGTCGCCGACCTTGAGCGCCGGTGGCGCCCGGCCGCGATGATCATTGTGGCCGGTCTCGTCATCTTGATGATCCACTTGGCGTTCGCTCCGTGGCCAGACATCTTCCGCCACATTGAAGTAGCGCCAGCCCATCGCTGAGTGCGAGGTACGCCAGCTTGCGTTTCTCAAGATCGCGTACAGCATCCCCGGCACATTGCCGCCGCCATGCTCGGCGCGTCCAGCCCTCGGTGGCCGCACGCCGTGAGGACCGGATCACCGAGCCGCTCCGAAGGCAGCGACCACTGGGGTATCGGCCCGGCGGCACTGTAGTGCCCTGTGCTGTCGCGGAAAGGTTCCACCCCCAACTGCACCTTCGGGTGACGCCTTCACGAGGACTCCGTTCATAACGTGCCGAGTGACCGCACCTCACACCGACAGGTTGGAAGAGATCAGATGCCACCCACGGTCCGCCATCGCGGTCTCTGCCTGGTCTTCGTGCACCGGGTGAGACCAAAGCAACCCGTAGCGAGGCACGTTAGGCGGCGCAACCTGCTCACCGGTCCCCGGACCCATTCGAACGGCCTGCCCGCGACGTCCTCACCTGACAGGTGCCATACAAGCAGCGCCTGCGGTGAGGGCCTAACGCCGGACGAACACCAGTAGGGAGAAACCCTCATGTCCCAAACACGACCCACCACGAGGCGGAGGCCCGCGCCCGCCGCGGTGGCTGGCCCCGCCAGCCCCCGGCTTGGCCTGGCCCTGCTCGTCATCGCCACCGCGCAGCTGATGGTGCTGCTGGACGCGACGATCGTCAACGTCGCGCTGCCGCACATCCAGCGGGCGCTCAGCTTTTCCGGCTCCGGCCTGGAGTGGGTGGTCAACGCCTACGCGCTTACCTTCGGCGGGCTGCTGCTGCTGGCCGGACGGGCCGGGGACCTGCTCGGCCGCCGCCAGGTGTTCATCGGCGGGCTGCTGCTGTTTTCCGCCGCGTCACTGGCCGGCGGGTTCGCCACCTCCCAGGCGTGGCTGCTCACGGCCCGCGCCGTGCAGGGCGCCGGCGCGGCGACAATCGCCGCGGCCGCGCTCGCGCTGATCGCGACCACCTTCCCCGAAGGCCCGCCCCGGAACCGGGCGATGGGCGTGTACGCCGCGATGAGCGTCGCCGGCGGCGCGGTCGGCCTGATCGCCGGGGGCCTGCTGACCACCTACGCCTCCTGGCGGTGGGTGCTGTTCGTCAACGTGCCGATCGGCCTGGCGGCGGCGCTGCTTGCCCCCCGGGTGCTTCCCGAGTCTCCGCGACAGCGCGGCCGGTTCGACCTGCCGGGCGCGATCACCGGCACCGGCGGGCTGGTCGCGCTGGTCTATGGGCTGGGGAACGCGGCCACCACCCCGGACGGAGTGTCGCACTCGGGAGACGCCAAGGTCGTGACCTCACTGGCGGCATCGGTGGTGCTGCTCGCCGCGTTCACGGTCGTTGAGGCCCGCAGCCAGCACCCCCTGCTGCCACTGCGGCTGCTCCGCGACCGTGACCGGACCGGCGCGAACCTGATCATGGTGTGCGCAGGCGCCGCCATCTTCGGCATGTTCTTCTTCCTGACCGTCTTTATGCAGTCCGTCTGGGGCTACTCCGCGCTGAAGACCGGCGTCGCCTACCTGCCGCTGACCGCCGCCATCCTGGTGTCCTCCGGCGCCGCCGCCCAGCTCGTTCCCCGGATCGGCGCCCGGCCGCTGCTGCTGGCCGGTACCCCGGCCGTGGCCGGCGGCCTCTACTGGCTGTCACGGGTCAGCGTGCACAGCAGCTACGCCGGCGCGGTGCTCGGCCCGATGCTGGTCATCGCCGCCGGCCTCGGGCTGCTGTTCGTGCCCGTCACCCTGGTCGCCATGTCCCGGGTCGCCGACGAGGAGTCTGGGGTCGCGGCCAGCCTGCGTAACACCGGCCAGCAGATCGGCGGCTCGATCGGGCTGGCCGTGCTCGGCACCGTCGCCTGGACCGCCGTCGCCAACAGCATCCGCACCCAGACCGCGCACGCCGCGGCCGTGGCCGCTCACGCAGGCCACCCGGCCCGCCCTGGCCAGGCACCGCTCACCGCGATCTACCACCACGCGCTGGCCACTGGCTTCTCCCGCGCCTATCTGGTCGCGGCCGGGGCCATGCTGCTCGCCCTGATCATCACGATCGTGGCGATCCGGATCAAGCGCGCGGACCTGGCCGGAGCGTCTCCGTTCTGAATCGCAGGGCAGCCCGGCCCGATCTCAGGGCACTCAGTGACCACACGGAGGCAACAATGAAACTCACGATCATCGCGGCGGCCGGGGGCGCCGGCCGGGAACTGCCGGCCAGGCCCCTCGCCGCCGGCCACGACATCACCGCGGTGGCGCGCAACCCGGGCAAGCTGTCCCGTCAGGTGCGCGCCATCACCACCGACCTGGCGGCGGACCTGCGGGGCCCTGGAGCCGGCGGTCCGCGGAGCCGATGCTCTCCGGCCTCGGCCCGCACTCGAATCGCCCAGCCAGCCAGTCGTTCTCGCCCGCCGGTCACATTCCTTCATCGCGCTGTGTCATTGGATGACCGGTGAGACGCGGCCGATGTGACACGAGCACGGCCGTACTGCCCGAGGATGCACCGTGATCGTTCAGTCAGCTTTCCCGGTGGAGCCGTGGTGTGTCCGTGAGACGGAGCTGAGGCTCGACTTGCTCGCTCAGTCCGAGTCGGTGTTCGCCCTCTCCAACGGGCACATCGGGCTGCGCGGCAACCTGGACGAGGGGGAGCCGCATGGCATTCCCGGCACCTACCTGAACTCGTTCTATGAGCTGCGGCCGCTGCCCTACCCCGAGATTGGCTACGGCTTCCCGGAGTCGGGCCAGACGATCGTCAACGTGACGAACGGCAAGCTGTTCCGGCTGCTCGTCGACGACGAGCCGTTCGACGTCCGCTACGGACAGCTGCGCTCGCACGAGCGCTGGCTGGACCTGCGGGCGGGGGTGTTGGAGCGGACCGTGGACTGGGTGTCACCGGCGGGGCGCGCGGTGCGGGTCCGTTCCACTCGCCTGGTCTCGTTCACCCACCGGGCGATCGCGGCTATCCGCTACGAGGTGGAGCCGCTTGAGCGGCGTACGCGGATCACCGTCCAGTCCGAGCTGGTCGCCAACGAGACGCTGCCCGAGGTCCTCGGGGACCCGCGGGCGTCTGTCGTGCTGAGGTCGCCGCTGCAGTCCGAGGAGCACGTCGCGCGGGACGCGTGGGGTCTTCTGGTGCACCGCACGCGGGCGAGCAAGCTGCGGATGGCCGCCGCGATGGACCACGAGGTGACCGGGCCCGAGGCGCAGGTCCGCTCCGAGTCGATGCCCGACTGGGCCCGGACGACGGTCGCGACCGTGCTCGACCCGGGCACACCGTTGGTGATCGTCAAGATCCTCGGCTATGGCTGGTCCAGCCTGCGGTCCCTGCCCGCCCTGCGCGACCAGGCGGCAGCCGCCCTGGCCGGCGCCCGCTTCGCCGGCTGGGACGAGCTGGTGCGGGAGCAGCGGGAGTTCCTGGACGACTTCTGGGATGGCGCCGATGTCGTCGTGGACGGCGATCCCGAGGTTCAGCAGGCGGTCCGGTTCAGCCTCTTCCACGTGATGCAGGCCGGCGCCCGAGCGGAGGAGCGGCCCATCGCCGCCAAGGGCCTGACCGGCCCCGGCTACGACGGCCACGCGTTCTGGGACACCGAGAGCTTCGTGCTACCCGTGCTCACCTACACCAAGCCGCAGGCGGCGGCCGGGGTGCTGCGCTGGCGGCACAGCGTCATCGACCTGGCCCGCGACCGGGCGCGGCAGCTCGGCCGCCAAGGCGCCGCCTACCCGTGGCGCACCATCAGCGGCCAGGAGTGCTCCGGTTACTGGCCGGCGGGCACAGCGGCCTGCCATATCAACGCCGACATCGCTGACGCCACGGTGCGCTACATCAACGCCACCGGGGACGAGGGATTCGAGCGTGACGCCGGCCTGGAGATCCTCGTCGAGACCGCGCGCATGTGGCGCTGGCTGGGGCACTACGGCCGGGACGGTCAGTTCCACCTCGACGGCGTCACCGGGCCAGACGAGTACAGCGCGCTGGCCAGCGACAACGTGTACACGAACTTGATGGCACAACGGAATCTGCTGGCCGCGGCCGGCGTCGTGGAGCGCCATCCCGCCGCGGCGCGCGAACTCGGCGCCGGCGAGCAGGAGGCGAAGGCCTGGCGGGAGGCAGCGGCGGCGATGCATCTGCCATACGACGACGAACTGGGCGTTCACCCGCAGGCCAAAGGCTTCACCCGCTACGGCGAATTTGACTTCGCCGCGGTCGGCCCCGGCCGCTATCCGCTGCTGCTGCACGTCCCGTACTTCGACCTGTACCGCAAGCAGGTCGTCAAGCAGGCCGACCTGATACTGGCGATGCACTGGCGGGGGGACGCTTTCACCCCGGAACAGAAGGCCCGCAACTTCGCCTACTACGAGCAGCGGACGGTCCGCGACTCGTCACTGTCGGCCTGCACGCAGGCGGTGCTCGCCGCCGAGGTCGGCCACGTGGAGCTAGCCTACGACTACGCCGGCGAGGCAGCGCTGATGGACCTGCGGGACGTGCAGCAGAACACCCGCGACGGCGTGCACATCGCCTCCCTCGCAGGGGCGTGGATCGCGCTCGTCGGCGGGCTCGGCGGGATGCGCGACCACGACGGCCAGCTGTCGTTCGCGCCGCGCCTGCCCAGCCGGCTCGACCGCCTGGAGTTCTCACTGCTGTGGCGGGGGCACCGGCTGCGGGTCACGATCGGCCGGTCGGAGGCCACCTACTCGATCCGCGACGGCCACGGCACCGTTGCCGGCCTGCTCCACTACGGCGAGCCGGTCACCGTAAGCGCCGGCAACGCGGTGCGCCGGCCCATCCCACCCGGCCGGCCGCTGACCCCGCCGCCTCAGCAGCCGCCCGGCCGGGCACCCGTGCGCCGCGCGGCCGGCACTACGCCCCGGCCACCGGCTTCTGCCGAGCGTTCCTGGTCGCGGCCGGGGTCATGCTGCTTGCCCGGATCACCACGATCCTGGCAATCCGGGTCAAGCGCGCCGACCTCGGCGAGGCCCGGTTCTGAACCGCTGGGCCGAAGACCAAGTACTTACTGACCAGACGGAGGCAACCATGAAACTCACGATCATCGCAGCAACCGGTGGTGTCGGCGCCGAACTTCTTGAGCAGGCCGTCGCCGCAGGTCACGACGTCACCGCAGTAGTCCGCAACCCGGGCAAGCTGTCCCGCCAGGCATATTCCGTCACCGTCGACCTGGCCGCGCCAGATCCGGCAGCGCTGGAGTCCGCAGTCGCCGGAGCCGATGCCGTGCTCTCCGGCCTTGGCCCGCATTCGAACGCCGATGCCGGAATCGCGGCCCAGGGCACGCTGGCGATCGTCGCGGCGATGAAGATCACTGGCGTGCGGCGCATCGTCGCGGTCAGCGCCGCACCGGTCAGCACCGTGCCCACGCCGGGCCGCCCCCACCCGCCGAAACACGACCCAGGCGACGGGTTCTACATGCGCCACCTGTTCAGTCACGTGGCCAGTGCCATGTTCGGCAAGGTCTACGCCGACCTCGCGCGGATGGAGGACATCCTGGCCGGCAGCGGCCTGGACTGGACCGTGGTCCGGCCACCACAGCTCACCGGCAAGCCCCTCACCGGTACCTACCGCACGGCCTACGGGCAGAACATCCGGGGCGGCTGGTCCGTCCCGCGCGCCGACGTCGCCCACCTCATGCTCGCCGTGCTCGGCCGCCCCGGCACGATCCACCAGGCCATCGGAATCGCAAGCTGACAGGAGAAAACTCGTGACGACCAAGGACCCCGCCGTGCGCGCCGCGGCAGCGATCGACTTCACCATGATGTACGCGACCCACGATGCCTTCCGGCGCGACCTGGGCCGCCTCAAGGCAGCGGCGACGGCCGGGACGGCTCAGGCACCCGGGGTCCGCGCGGGCTGGGAAAACTTCAAGGCCCAGCTCCTGCTGCACCACAGCGTCGAAGACACCGACCTGTGGCCACGTGTCAGCCACGCGGCAGCGGACCGGCCCTCCGGTCTTGCCCTGCTGGCCGAGATGGCGGCAGAACACGCCCAGATCGACCCGCTGCTCGCCGCCGTTGACGACGCCTTGGCCCACTCGCCCAGCAACCTCGCCGCCGCCGTCGCCGGGCTCGCATCCGCGCTCGAGTGGCACCTCAAACATGAGGAGGATGCGGCCCTCCCGCTCATCCAGTCGGTATGCACGCCCGCGGACTGGCGGGCCTTCGCCGGCGCGATGCGCCGCGCCCAGGGCATCAAGGGCGCGGCCCGTTACGTTCCGTGGATCCTCGACGGCATCGCACGTGAGAAGCAGCGGCGGTTCCTGGCCGCCCTGCCCGCCCCGGTCCGGGTGATCAGCCGGATCCTGTGGGAGCCGCGTTACCGCCAGCGGGGCCTGTGGAGATCCTGACCAGCCGGAGGAGGCCAGCATGGCGTCATCCCGCACCATCGCCCGCGACGGCCGGGCCGGCTGGACACTGATGACCGCGATCCACGACGCGCTACGCCGCGACCTGGACCAGCTACTGCGCGCCACGGCAGGCCACACGCCGGCCCGGGCCCGCTGGATCATGTTTGCCGGCCAGTTGCGCTTCCATCTCGCCGCGGAGGCCGCGGCCATGTGGTCGCCGGCCAGGGTCAAGCTGGCCGGCGACCCACCCGGCCAGGCCTTGCTCGATGCGATGGAAGATGAGCAACAGCTGATCGGCCCCCTGCTGGCCGTCATCGACGACGCGATCACCATGAACACCGACCCGGTGCGGCTTCGCCAGCTTCTGACCAGGCTGCGGGCCCGGCTGACCAGTCATCTGGCCCACGAGGAGGCCGACGCCCTCCCGCTCATCGAGCAGATCATGTCCCCCGGCGAACTCGGCGCGATCGCCAGGGCCATCGGCGGCAGGCACCGCGGCGGGCACGCCACGCGCACCATCCCGTGGGCCCTCGCCGGCACCAGCTCCAACATCCGCACCCAGGCATTGGGCCACTTGCCGGCACCCACCCGTCTTCTCTACCGCCACATCTGGCTCCCCCGCCACACCCGGAACACGGCGCCATTGTGAACGACACCAGATCCGGCCCGCCGGAGCCTCCTGCTGCCTGGGAGAAACAGCGCCGATCCGCGCAGAGGAGGCCAATCATCTCCATGCCCGCGGCTGCCCGGGTGCTTTCGGCCGACTGGGCGGCGCGGGGCACCCGCCGGTACGGCGACCCCGATCTGTTCTTTCCCATCACCTCCTCGGGTCCGGCGCTCCTGCAAATAGCACAGGCAAAAGCCGTCTGTGCCCGGTGCCCGGTGCGCATCGACTGCCTCGGTTACGCACTGGAAACCGGTCAGGACGCCGGGGTGTGGGGCGGTACCACCGCCGAAGAGCGCCGGGAGATCCGGCCACCGGCACACCCCATGTCGTCCGCCGCTTCCCGCGGTCAGGACGAATTCCCCGCATGACGAAAGGAGAAAGCGACCATGGCGCAAGCAATCAGGAGCAATGACCAAGAGGGGGCGGGCGTGATAGAGATCGAGCTGTCCGCCGGGACCATCGAATACCAGGACACCGGAGGCGACGGGCCGGTGCTCGTGCTACTGCACGGGCTGATGATGGACGCCTCGCTGTGGGACGGGCCGATCGGCGACCTGTCCGCCGATCACCGGTGCGTGGCGCCGACGCTGCCGCTCGGCGCGCATCGTCACGCGATGCGGACCGGCGCCGACCTGTCACTGCCCGGGATAGCCCGCCTGGTCGCCGAGTTCCTGGACCGCCTCGACCTGCATGACGTCACCCTCGTCGGCAACGACACCGGCGGGGCCCTGGTCCAGCTGCTCATCTGCGAGGGCGCCGGGCGCGTGGCACGGGTGGTGCTCGCCTCATGCGACGCGTTCGACAACTTCCCGCCCGGGCTGACCGGCCGGGCACTCGTGCTCACCGGCAAACTCCCACCGGCGATGTTCGGGCTGTTCATGCAGCAAATGCGGATCCGGGCGGTACGGCGGCTGCCGATTGCGTTCGGATGGCTGACCAAACGGGGAGACGCGGCCACCGCACGGTGGATGAAGCCGATCATAGAGCGGCCCGAGATCCGCCGCGACACCGTCCGGACGCTGCGCGCGGCGGCCGCAGACACCCACCTCCTGATCGACGCGGCCGAATGCCTGCCCCGCTTCCAGCATCCTGCCCTCATCGTCTGGGCCAGCGGCGACCGCGTTATGCCACCCGAACACGGCCGGCGGCTCGCCGAACTCCTCCCGCACGGGCAGTTGGCCCAGATCGACGACAGCTACACGCTCATCCCCCTGGACCAGCCCACGATGCTCGCCCAGGCCATCCGCGAGTTCACCAAGGCATCCGGCACAACCTAGCCCGTCACCCCGCGAGGCGGTCAGATGCGAGACGGCCGCCCGGGCTTGGTGCTAGTGGGGCAGGGCGCGGGGGAGCCCGAAGTGGGGGAAGGCGCTGCTGTCGGAGAACCAGGTGATGGCGCTGATCTGGTCGCCGCGGAGGGTGAGGACGATCAGCCCGTAGGGCCGGGCGATCGGCGTCTGGGCGCAGGGGAGGTAGCAGCCGAAGGCGGGCTGGGTGTTGGCCCGGGTGGGCACCAGGCGCAGCGGGGCGCCGCGCAGGGCGGCCCGGTGGTGCAAGAAGGCGGCGATGGCCGCGCGGCCCTGGTACTCGTACGGCTCGGGTGGCATGGTGAGCCAGGCGTCGCTGGTGAGCAGGGTGAGCACGGCGTCGACGTCGCCTGCTTCGACGGCGGCGGCGAAGCGGCCCGCCAGCTGGCGCTCGCGGGGGGAGTCTGGCAGCGGGGCGCGGTCGCGGCCGGCGGGGAGCTGGGCCTGCAGCGCCGCGCGGGCGCGTTGCAGGGCGCCTTTGACGGAGGTTTCGGTGCTGTCGAGCATGCCGGCTACTTCGGCGGCGCGGTAGCCGAGGACGTCGCGCAGCACCAGGACGGCGCGCTGGCGGGGCGGCAGGTGCTGCAGGGCGGTGATGAACGCCAGCTCGATCGACTCTTTGGTGTCGTAGCGCGCCTCGGGCCCGGGCGCGAGGTCGGGTAGGCCGTCCAGCAGCACGTCGGGGTAGGGCTCGACCCAGACCGGGTCGGTGAGCCGGGTGGGCTGGGGGGGCTCGGCCATCAGTGGCACCTCCCGCGGGCGGCGGCTGCGGGCGCGCAGCGCGTTCAGGCAGCCGTTGGCCGCGATCTTGTGCAACCAGGTGCGCAGCGAGGACCGGCCCTCGTAGTTCTTCAGGCCGCGCCAGGCAGCCAGGAGGGTCTCTTGCAGCATGTCCTCCGCGTCGGCCACCGAGCCGAGGATCTGGTAGCAGTGCACCTGCAGCTCGGCCCGGTAGGGGTCGGTGAGCTCGCGGAAGGCCTGCTCGTCGCCCGCTTGGGCGCGGGCGAGCGTGCTTGCGGTCACCATCGCATCCTCGCATCGGCTTGGTCCTTCACGCCCTCACAGGTATTGACCCCACCCGGGGCGGAAAAGAACCGCCGTTCCGTCCTGGCCCCAGGCGGTGTCTCAACGAGTGAGGACCTGACCACTAAGCATCGGAGACAGGCATGACCTCACTCGACCGCAGAAACCACATCAGCCCCGGGGAGGCGGCGATACCCGGCGAGGTGCGCCGCTGGCGGGCCTTCTGGCTGCTCGCCGTCGCGTTCTTCATGATGATTGTCGACCTGACCATCGTCAACGTCGCGCTGCCGACCATCGGCCGCAAGCTGCACTTCCCCGAGTCGGACCTGCAGTGGGTGGTGACCGCCTACGCGCTGACCTTCGGCGGGTTCCTGCTGCTCGGGGGGCGGGCCGCCGACCTGCTCGGCCGCAGGCGCCTGTTCATGGCCGGGCTGGCGATCTTCACCGCGGCCTCGCTCGCCTGCGCGCTGGCCACCACCGACACGTTCCTGATCATCATGCGCGGCATCCAGGGCCTCGGCGCCGCCGTGGTGCTGCCCGCCGCGCTGTCGATCGTGATGAACATGTTCAGCGAGGGCGCCGAGCGCAACAAGGCCCTCGGCATCTGGGGTGGCATCGGCGCCGCGGCGGCCACCGCCGGCCTGCTGGCCGGCGGGGTGCTCACCCGGTACGCCGGCTGGCAGTACATCTTCTACCTGAACGTCCCGATCGGCGCGGCCGCCCTGCTGCTGGCCCGCCGGGTGGTGCCGGAAAGCCGGCTGCGCGGCGCCCGCCGAAGCTACGACCCGCTCGGCGCGGTCACCGTGACCGGTGGCCTCGTGATGCTGGTCTACGCGATCTCGCAGGCGCCCGCCGTCGGGTGGACCGCCCCCCGGACCCTGGTCCCGCTCGCGGCGGCCGCGGCCCTGCTCGCCGGGTTCCTGATTGTGGAGACCCGGGCTGAGGCGCCGCTGCTCCCCCTTCGCCTGTTCCGGCTGACGACCTTGGCCGGGTCGAACGCGGTCGGCTTCCTGCTGGGGGCCAGCTTCTTCAGCTTCTTCTTCACCGGCACCCTGTACATGCAGCAGGTGCTCGGATACTCGGCCCTGAAGACCGGCCTTGCCTGGCTGGCGACGTCGGTCACCGTGCTCGCGCTGGCCGGGCCGGCCCAGATGCTCGTCACCCGCGCATCGGCCAAACTCGTCATGGCGGCCGGGATGGCCCTGGTCGGCGCCGGGATCCTGTGGGCCACCCAGGTCCCCGCGCACGGGACATTCTGGGCGAACCTGGCCGGCCCGTTGTTCCTCGCCGGCGGCGCCGCCTTCGCGTTCATCCCGGTGTCGATCGGGGCCCTGGCCGGTGTCACCGAACATGACGCCGGGATCGCCTCCGGACTGCTCAACACCTCCCAGCAGATCGGCGGGGCGATCGGCGTCGCCGTCGCCTCCACCGTAGCCGCCACCCACTCCCGCCTCCTGCTGAGCCAGGGCCACGCCGCGGCGGCCGCGCTCACCGGCGGGTTCCAGTGGGCGTTCTGGGTCACCGGGCTCACCGCACTGGCCGCCGTCCCGGTCACGTTCCTGCTCATCCGGCGCACAGAACTCGCCCGCGCCGTCGCGGCGTCCCTGCAGCGGCAGGCTCCGGTACCCGCCCCCGCCGACTGACCCGCGTGCGCCGGCCCGGCCCGGCCACACGCCGGGCCGGCGCAGGCGGGGCTTCCGCTGCTCATCGGGGCTTCGACGTGGACCACCTGGCCAAGGCGAGCCACACCGGCGTGCCCGGCCTGCACCACCACGCGAGAAGAACCACCGCATGGGAAGAAAAGGAGATCGTCATCATGGTGACAATCGCAGGCAAGACGGTCCTGGTGACCGGGGCCAACCGTGGCATCGGGCAGGCCCTGGTCGCCGAAGCCCTGGCCAGGGGCGCCACGCGGGTGCATGCGGGCATGCGCCAGCCGCTGGCCCACCCCGACCCGCGGGTCACGCCGCTGGCCCTGGATGTGACTGACGCGGCGCAGATTCAGGCCGCTGCCGGTCAAGCCCAGTCTCTCGATGTCCTGATCAACAACGCCGGCATCGCGATCTACGACGACCTGACCGACCGGGCCGCGCTCGAACAGCACCTGGCCGTCAACCTCTTGGGCACCTACGCCGTCACCCAGGCCTTCCTGCCGGCCCTGACCCGGTCGAAGGGGGCCATCGTCAACAACGTATCGCTGAGTGCCCTCGCCGCCGTGCCGATCATCCCGGCCTACTCGATCTCCAAGGCGGCCGCGTTCTCCTTGACCCAGTCGCTGCGCGCCCTGCTGGCCGGGCGGGGCGTGCGGGTCCACGCCGTCCTGACCGGCCCCACCGACACCGACATGAGCCGGGGCTTCGACATACCCAAAGCCTCCCCGGAGTCGGTCGCCCGGGCCATCTTCGACGCCGTCGGCAACGGGGAGGAGGACATCTTCCCCGACCCCATGTCAGCGTCTGTCGCTGAGGGCTGGCACAGCGGGGTGGGCAAGGCGCTCGAACACCAGAACGCGGCCTTCGTCCAGCCCCAGGCCGCCCCGGCATAGCAGCAGAGGGGACTGACGGTGAACGCCGGGCCGCATCTTCGGGGCTGGGATACAGGCGCCGTGCTACCAGCGGCCCGGCCCGGCCCGGCCCGGGGCGGGCGCGGCGCCCGCTTCCCGCTCCGCCGCCATGGCGGGCGCCAGGCCAGCCGGGACTGACCTGCGACCAGAGCCGCCGGGTTCGCACGCTGGGCAGTCCGCGCAGCACGCGCGCAAATCATCCGGCTCTGCACCCGTCGCGAACGGTACCGTCTGGTACCAGTAACCATGCAGAACGGCGGCTCGGCGCGCGTTCTCCCCGAGCTTCTCTATCACTCAGCGTGACGCCATTGCCGGCTCCGGCCGCCGACTCAGTACGGCGTGACTGGTCTGGGGACGCCGTCGCGCCAGGGTCCTCGCCGCTTCTGAAGACAAGCGCCCAGCCTCGATGGCCGGATCCCACCCTGCTTGGGCTCCCGCTCCATGCGGCCATGGCAGCGCGTTGGTGGGAAGGACCGGGCTGGCGGCACGGCAGTGGCTGGGATAGGGCTCGCTGACGGGCCTGTCC
>WNGP01001548.1_pt1 | contig 21505 bp, 18 predicted proteins | sample 5407671 | NCBI WGS metagenome assembly WNGP01 (sample SAMN13153381, study PRJNA577476) | soil metagenome | isolation source: 40 cm soil or saprolite under Garry oak tree replicate 2 | place: USA:California | collected 2016-06-15
ATACGCCTGCCACGATCCCCAGATGATCCAGCCGTTCATTGAGGTAGCTTTCCTCTAACCGCATCTCGAGCCTTCCTCTACAGTAGGCTCTACGCTACCAAATTCTCCAGAACCTGTCAATCAAACTGCGGAATGTGGGCATGAATGCAAAAATCTTGGAGAATGTTTACTACCTCTATGATCAAGCAAAGGTAGCCTACGATATGGCTAAGAAGTACGAGTCATAGTAGCAGAAAGAGCATCTCATGTGCGGTTTTTCAAGTATGTCACATCAGCTAGGAAGAGCCTGTCTCCACTCCTCCAACTTTTTCACGATCAAAACACTTTTGGCTTAGTTTTCTCGTAGCAGGTTTAACCTCGGGCACTTCTACCTATCACGACACAATATCGTGCCAAAGTGACGCATATACTACCTCTTGGTCACTTTTGGTGTTTCAAAATATTGATGAGCTATATTAAAGAGTAAGAAACACTGATAAACTCTTCAATTCACCAGAGTTGTATCAGAGACCCCATTGGTCCCGCAAAAATCATATGTAGATCAAGATCGACAATGTGACAGTACCATAAGGAGAGAAAGATTCTAGCATAAATACTGAGTAATCCTATTGAGTCCTATTCTTTTATTAGCAAAAGAATAGGACTGATCATATCTGCAGTGAACCCCCTATTACTAATTCAGTTCACACATACTATTTGCATTTCCTTAAGGAGCGTTTGCAATAGGACAGACCACGGAGCAAAGTCTACGAAAAAGCCCGATAGAGGCATAAAAGAAGCGCCCAAGGCATACTAACATCGCTTTAGACCAAAGCTATATCTCTGAGATGTAGTTGAGCGAACAGCTATTGTGCTTCCAAGAATCTCACCGCAGGCTGCACTATTAACTTACCTATAGAAGGCGGAACCGCATTGCCCACTTGAGCATATTTGGCAGACAGCGGCCCGTCAGGTTCAAATTCTTCATCAAATGTTTGCAGTAAAGCGCACTCACGCCATGAAAATCTGCGGTTGGTAGAACCTCGTAGAATCCATTGATCCTTTCCCACCTTGAGCATCGACTCCCCCATAGGATGCAAGCAGACATGGTGGCTGTGCGCTACTATAGTATAGCTATAACTGTCCCAAGGTTTTTTTCGATTGCGCGTCAGATAATGGCCATGAAAAGGTATATCCTCAAATTCCCCGGCTGGCCATGGCGGCAGATGTCCAATCACCTTCTTCTGAGATTGATAAGGATAAAGATAATCAGGGCCGTGAGTTGGGTCTGGAAAAGAGTAACGATATGGCAAGCTCTTCTCAACTCCTACAATGAAGATGCGATTGCGACTCTGTGCAAGGCCATAATGCTTCGTATTGAGCCTCGTATTGAACACGGTGTAGCCGGCCTTTTCCAGTACTTCCTTCTGAGCTTGAAAAAACCATCCCTGTGCGGAAGATCTAAGCCCTTGGACATTCTCAATAAAAACAAACTTGGGCTTGACATATGGTATGGCTTTCACAAATTCTAAGAAGAGGAAGTTATCGACATTGGCAAAAAGATCACGTTGATCGCGTGTCCTCCATCGCCTCCATGCAGCAGCGCTAAATCCCTGGCAGGGGTAGCACCCTATTAGCAAATCAGCCTGAGGTATTACGCATTTCTCAATGGTTCTAATATCCCCCAATCGAAACTCTACTTCTGGCAAATATTTCTGGTAAGTGGCAGCGGCGTGGCGATTGATGTCGTTGGCCCACAATACACAAACACCTGCTCTCTTAGCCCCCAGGTCAAACCCGCCGCAGCCAGAAAACAGCGATACAGCAGTTACTGCCATATCTCTTTCCCTCCAAATATTGAGAATCAAGCATCGTAGCGTGTCATTATCACACTGCTAGTGTACCATATATTGAAAAAGATGGCCAATTATTTCCGTACTTTTTTCCCACCTTTCCATTCTTGTGTTAACTGCGCTTCTCCCTCACCACAGGCAGCCCAGAATGCGCAAAAGTCGCGGATGCAGCAGATATGGCAACGTGGAACTTTTCGACACACGGCTCTACCATGGCTTACGCAGGTGACGTGGTAGGAATATCGCTTGTCGGGCTGAATGATCTCCTCAAGAAGGAGATGCTTTTTCTTATCTGAGAGTGACGGCGGCAAAAGCCCCAACCTCTCTGAGATACGTTGCACATGTACGTCTACAGGAAGAACCTCCCAGCCCAGCGCATACATACCCACGCAGTATGCTGTTTTGAGCCCAATACCTGGCAAGCTCAATAAGTAGGTGAGCGCATCCGGAGGCGATACGTCGCGAAGCCAGGACAGGTCGGGTTGCCCGCAATCCTTCACAATCTGGGCCGCTATGTCTTTTAGGTACCGAGCTCGCTGCTGCGCGAGGCCTCCCGGGCGCAGAAGAGCCTCCAGATCTTTTAACGACGCCTTTTCCAATCCATGCCAGCCTGGATAGCGGCACTGCAAAGCCTCATACATGCTGCGAAACTTGGGGCTATTGGTTTGCTGAGACAGTTTGATGTAGATCAGTTCGTCGAGAGGATCTTCTTTGTTGCCATGTTGAGGGATGCCATAGGTCTGCTCCAGCCGGGCGATAATCTCGCTAATGTATTCCTTCGCTTGCACGACGCCCCCTCTTTGGTCACTCTCTCCTTCGCTGCTCCACTCTCACGCGGCGGGCGATGCCGCTGCGGCGCAGTTGCTCGGCAAAGTAGAAACGGGTTATCATGTCGGGTGAGGAGATGCGTAGCCAACTTTCTGTCACCTCTTTCCCTCCATACATCTGTATTACGTCTTTGCGTTGCACATCTATCTCGTAGAAGGGCAAGGCACTCCGTATGTGCCTGACGATGGCAAGAGCATGCTCCATATTCCAGGGATGTACTCGAACAACGGAGACGCCGAACCGCTTCACGTTTGCTAAAGCGGTCTTCATGGCATCTTGATAGTTGTTGCGTGTCACGATTGCACTATGTCCATCGCCTCGCTCAAGTATTTTGTTGCGGTATTGGCGGCTGCTGCCGGAAGAGTCCCGCTGGGTAAGGGATAAGCCGTGCCCAAGGGGATGAATCATTGGCAAGAATGGCCTGAGCCCAACATAAAACAGGCGAGTGTCAAGGTCTACCTCGTCAAAAGTTTTGGGGTTGGCGAGCAGTACCCTTTCCTTTGGAGAGCAGAACGTGTAGCCATAGTACAGCCTACTGGCAGAGCGAGCGATTCTTCCGCTGCTGACCAGTTTTACAAGAACGCGTCCAATCAGGTCCGCCTCCATTTGGCTTGACTGGAGTTTTAGCCGCAATTCACTCTCGTCCAATTGTCCGTAGTATCTGAGCAGCCCAAGAATAGTTGCTTCAGCTATCTCCAGCTGGCCCGCCTCTCTGAATGAGAAGGCAGAGACCAGGTCGAAGGAGGGAAGGCTGCTTTCCTCCCTTAATAGTGAACGGAGGCCAACATGAGCAACAAACTGCAGCCACTGCCCGACTTCAGCAGCATGTAAAAAGTGCTGGTACCGCGCATCATTTCCCTCGCCAAAGGTAAGATAAAAGGCCATGCCAAAGACATCCTGGAAAAGAGCGGCGGGCTCGTCCAAGTCAGTGACCACCTTTTCGACTAATCTGCCATGGCTAGCAAAGTACCGGCTGAATTCATTGTGGCCTTGCCAATACTCAGCATCACGGTCAAGAAAGAAGGCCGCGAGATACAGCTCTTTAGCGAGCTGAACCTCAATTGTGGGAATGCCGTAGAGGTGCGAATATCCTTCCTCTGTTAACTGTTGTTCTGTTGCTTGCTCAACCATTACAGAAGAACTGGCCCCTGTTAGTTTGAGGCGGCCTGCGTAAGGAGTCGCTCGCCAATTACTCGCCAAAAAGTAAGCTGGCCGCACCTGACCATCTTCTGCAGATAATAGGCTACGCTTGCTCATGACGCCGAGGACCGAGCCAAATTCCTGTACAATTACCTTATAGTATTTCGAGGTATCGGGGCCAAATTGCAGCGAGCTATCAGCATCAAGAACGATGCCCTGGAGAAGCCAATCGCCAGCATGACCATCGCGGAGGTCTTTCCAGTCGAATGAGCGGGGAAGCCTATCAATGAGATAGGATAAAAGTTCTTCGGCCAGCGGCTCAAAGTCATAAGCTCGGTTCGCTAAATCTACCAGCAATTGCCGGAACTCAAGCGGCTCCACCTGCTCCCAGCGGCGCTCTTGCACAATAGCCTCAAGCTCCTTAAGTTTTCTTTCGCTTTTGAGATAAGCAGTGTACGCCTGCTGAACAGCATGGGCAGCGATCTCTACGATTTCTAGTAACTGAGCATCAGTTTTCTCCGGGGGAATCCCTTCGGCGAGTAGAATGCCCAGGCTGGCAAGTATTTGCTTGACCAAAGGCAGGTCGATGGAGTGAATGAGGGCAAACTCTCCATTGCTCTTATCGGCCAGACCTGCCAACTTCTTGTAAAGTAGATCGCGGTGTTTAGGCGGTAGCCATATCGGCGTGTGATAGAGTGCTACATATGGAGCAAGCTCCCGCTTAGCCTCGAAGTAAACCGCTGCAGGCAAAGAATGCCAATGGCACTCTTCCAAAGCTTCCTGGGGTGTTTTGCAGCGGACTAAGGATGTGCCTTCTGGAAGGTAATAGCCAAGAAAGTGGTTATTGCTCAGTGCTTCAACTATCTGGCCCTCTTTAAGAAAGAGTGACCAGCGCCCTTCTTGCTCAGAGCAAGGCCGAACAGGCAGAAGGCGGCGGCGGCTGAATGAGTAGCGCTTCCAAGAGATGCCATCCGAGGCAAACTTTTCGCCAGCAGGAATGAGGTAAGTGCCGAACGCATTGTGTGCTAAGCAGCAAGGCGGAGGAGGCCGAAGAGCATTAATCTCCATCTCTGTTGACATGATGTTGATACCCATTTGCTGCAAAAGCTGTATCGCTCGGTCAGCATTTCCTCGAGAGAGGTAGATGAGTTGGTTACAGGACGTATGCGGAATCCCAAGCAGAAGTACTTCAACTCGATGTTGAAGTGCCGCCGAGCTAACTTCCAAAACGCCTCGCCTGATTTCAACGACTTCTAGAGGCCTTGTTCCTGGTCTTGCATCCATGCTACTTCACAAAAGACTGGCAGTACTCGATAGTTACCTTGCTCGATGCATCCCACATAGTATCAAACAGACGGGCAATCATGGCAACGACAGCTAGGCCGCTAACTACAAAGCCCACCTCGAAGTTGTGATTCAGAGAGTGATCCCGAATTTCGCCGGAGCCAACATAGGCTTGCGCGTCGTCAGCAATCAGCAGCTTTGCGTGTATGCCGCCCAAACTTCGCCAGGTCTGTCCCTGCCCTAGGAACCTGGAAAATGAGCGTATTTCTACCCTTTTGCCAAAGAGTTCGTGTAGGGTCAAAATAGCCATAACCATACGCATATTAGGATTAGTCCAGTCATCAATACGCGCCAGCACCCGTAACTTGGCTCCATTCTTTGCTGCAGTTTCAAACGCATGGAGAAGGAGATTTAACCCCGGCTGCTCAATGTAGGGAGAGGCAACTTTCAGCATATCGCGAGCAGAGCCGACGATTCTGGAGAAAGCGCTGCGCATAGTTTCGACTTCACCTGGAAAGGATACTCCCAGCCCTTGTGGAATCGTAGCAGTAAGCTGCAAATTAATACCTGCAGCGGCAGGGGACGCTGGGGCAGAAGAAGGCGCTGCAGTATTTTCGCTATTGACCAACTGGCGAACAATGGCGTCAAGATCTTCCAAAGAGATGGTTGCCTTCACTAGCGTATCCATAAACCGCAGCGCATAAACCTCTTCGCTAAGGATTTCAGACTCCAGTAGCGCATAGACAGCAGAAGTTGCCTGGGCTTGCGATATGCTATATCGGCTACTCAGGAAATTGATGACCTCTCGAATGGTCATAGGAAATGTGGCATCATTTGTCCCAGAAGCCATCGTTCCTCCGCACATCAGATACTAGCCTGCGGTCAAGCTGCTCATTCCAATAGCCATTGCATCGCCGCTCAGCGATGAAGAGGCAGCTGTGGCATGCTGCTGAACCTGTAATGGTGCCTTCTGCACAAACCGGATCTAGTGCGCATCCCCTGCTTGCGGATCGAGCTTGGTTGAGCCAATCGATTAACCGATATGAAGCAAAAGCGCTGCGTAAGGCTCCCAGCTCGCTACCATCCTCACAGATCAGGGCAAAAGCAATGGCTGGAGTGAAGATCATTTCCGATAACGACTCACGGGAAAGCCCTGTAAAGATCTCAGACTGGCGAATCATGAGGTGGGCCAGCGTGTGGAGGAGTATCTCAACGAGCTGGTAGATCTTTGACTTTTGGCTTGCACTTTTCCCCTTGCCAGGAGCATCCGGCTGGATGAGCATTTTGTGTAGCGCCAGCTCATCTATCTCTGCCCCTACTCTGGCGCTCACCCATGATGCTACACCTGCCGGATTGAGATCAAAAAGAGCGGCTTCTGTGCTCATACCGTGAGTAAGTGCTACGCTATCCCACCCTCTGTCAAACGTTCGGACCCTTGCTTCTTCGAGGCGAGTTTTGCCTACCTGGTATCCGTAAACGATCTGGAGAATAGGCAGGTCGGCAATGTAGCGCGGAAAGAGGTGGAACCTCTCGGAAATAAGGGTGCGCAGAGAGTGGTTAAGAGGATTTTTAGGAGTCCTCTCAGCTGCCTCCTGTGTGCCGTGATACTCGGTCAACAATCGCTGGATAATGAAAGGCGGATCGCCGCCCAGCACCTGCTTAAGAGCATTCTGCTCGCTCCGAAGCTCCGGGTGTGTTTCAAGAAACTGCTCATACATCTGACGGCGAGTTTCCTCATCGGAGTCGAGGCGGTACTTGATAGCCTTCAACGCTATAGGGTCGTGCTTATACTGATCCAGGATCAGCTGGCGCATACTTTCCTGCTTCACTGCTAGCCGCTTCCTGACCACTTCCTCCCAATCAATAGCTGTGCTAATGTCAACCATCGTAACGGAGACAGACTTCACTGCAGCGCCAGCCGCGTACGGCGTCATGCGCGCTTTTTCCTCTCCCAAGGAAGTGCAAGCCGGGCAATTCATGCTCAGTTGCCGCTTGTGCCCATTGGGGCATACCCAGGCAGAACGCCCAAAAGCGATACTGTCTATGATCAAAGAAGCAGGTTCTCTGCATTCCAGGCACCTTTGGGGAGTTATTTCTGCGAGTTCTCCGCACCAAGGATGGCCAAAGACGTGAACCATCTGCTTGAGGGGTATCCGGCACTGTGGGCAGGAAAGGTCATTCTTTGTGAGCTTATTCTCTGCGATTTTCTTCCTCAATGATACGGCATAGCCACACTTTCTACACACAAAGGTAGTTGGAGCAATCTCGGCACGTACTTGTTTGTATCTAAAGAAGCGGAACCTGTGGCCAAGTGGATAGCGGTCAATAGGCTCCTGATTCTGGCCTGTTTCTTGCTGAGTGCTGTACCACCTGTCATCTGCTCGCTCGACGTGCCAGCCGATAGTTCGGTTCAAACGCCCTTCATCAACCACATCCGCCTTCTCTGTAATCGCTTCCCAGTCTTTGCTGGATGCCTGGTGCATCACTGTCTCAATGAGAAAGTAGGCCTGGGGGTGGCTATTGTACAGTGCCTGCAATGCTGACTGAGTAATTTCCTTCATGCTTCTTCTCGCTCTCTCACATTTGCATCAGCAACATCTGCGACAGCTTCGCTATCTGTATCGCCTGTAACAAGTTGTCCTGCCCCACTCCTCTCGATCATTTCTGACACCTCTGGGTAGAGGACGGTAACAGGGCGCTTTACTGAGCGCAAGCCAAACATCCAGTTCGCTTCAAATATGTTGGAGAGAAATGTGTCATACGAAGTGCCAGCCAGTTTGGCGGTATAGCTGCTCCATAACCTCTCAACGGAATTTCCGTACTCCTGTGCCGGATCTGCTTCGGCGCGATAAATATGTTTAAGCTTGTCAATTAAGTCCTTGGAAGAGACCACCTTTTTCTGCAAGGCGACTCGAACGTTGCCCGCGGAAAAGAGTTTGTACTTGCTTCGCTGAGCATAATCCATCAGGAGTAGAGCTGTAGCCACGTTGTAAAAGGTCCGGTCGATGGCAGAAGAAGCAAAACGATTGAGTGGAACAGGCTCCAGTATTTGATTTGCCCCTTTGACAAATTGCGGCCAGTAGCGGTAATATGACATGTCCCGCTCCTTGTTCGGCCCAAGGATAGCGACGCAAATTGCAGGCTTGCCCTCGCGGCGGCCCGTCCTGTTCATGGCTTGGATAAACTCTGATACGTTGGTAGGCAGGCCAAAGAAAAAGATGACGTCGAGGTTCTCAATGTCGATGCCGATGGAAGCGATGTTGGTTGCATAAATGATTTGCTGCTGTATTTTTTTAACGTCGCTGATTGCTTTTTGCGCTTTAACACGGCTGAAGTACCGGGAACTTAATTGCAGTGTTTTCAGCATCTCGCGCCCGCGGTGCTGTCGATTAGTAGCAATAGCATTGCGGTTCATTTCTGCCAGCGCGCTGATATTCTTATAGGATGAGCAGTAGGCCATCACTTGGCGTAAATGATTTATGCTCGGCGGAGGCGAGGCCGCGGGATTGAGAGCATCATAGCCATAGTCAGATGCAAGGGTTTCGAAGAAAACGTCAATGAGGTCCGGCACCGCCCATGTCAACATCACATCAAACGGGCAAAGTGCGAGCGCTTCGTGCTGCATTTCCCCAGGCAAGGTTTGGAAGTAGACATCCTGCTCTTCAGCCGGCGGTATGGTATAGAAATCGCTCGGATTTGGTTGGCCTATCAAGCCCAGTTGCTCCAAAAAATCTGCGATGCCTGCTATAGTAGCGGTACTCACAATGCAGATAGGTTGCTTGCCGGAGAGGTCCTGCGCAATTTGGAGATAAGCTGTTTCAAAATGAGCATCGAGCGTCCCTGTAGATTCGCGGATGAGGTGCCCTTCATCGTAAACGATGACCCCCGGAATTACTGGTGGGACACGGTGTGCTACCTCTCCGCACCTTCCGCCTCCTTCATATACCTGGCATTCTATCCTGGGGGGCAACGGCTTGTCTTGGTAATAACTCTGATTTGTATCGGCGTAGTCTAGGTTCCCATGTTTTGGGCAGCGATAGCGATCGGCCCCTAAAAACAAACCCAATCGACGTTGCCCTGCCTGGCTCACGAATTTGTCCCAGATCGCGACGATGAAGGCTGGGCATTGGCGGGTAAGCATTTCTCTTTTGTCTATGCCTAAGTGCAGCATGTGCCCCTTTGCGCAGGTGAGCGTGGGCATGCCTCGTTCAACGGTGGAGGATACCCATCTTTCGCCGCACATCTTGCTCTCGTTGTTAACATCTGGGTAAGGGCATTGCTCAATGATTTGGTCGGGCTCGTCAAATTGGCCTTTTTTCCCAACCATATAGCCAATGCCGAGCGGCGCTCCCGCGACCTCGCAAGCAATTTCATCGATAATCATAGAGTATTTAGAGAGGCGAGCCACTTGGTCGCTGGAAAGCAATGTCATTGGATATTTGATGATATTCACAGAGCGGCGGCGGCGCAGCAATTCGTAGAAAGCGCAGAACATAGCCGTAGCAAAAAATGCTTCTGTTTTCCCGCCAGCAGTGGGGACATTGAGGACAAGAGGCGAGGGTTGTGTCTGCCCGTTTTTTTCTCGGCGCAGATACATTGCGGCGGAGCGAATCAATGTAGCGAGCTGATGGAGACGCCACTGGCCACTTTCAGCAATTGCTTTAGAGTAGACTCTTGCGACCATACCGATAGCCTTAATGGCGTAGTCATCGCTCAAGAGGAGATCTATTTCTTGGCGGTATCCTTCAAGTTCCGCAGGGGGGGCGCCTTGAGCTTCCAGGTGGCTGTAGAATGCCTGGAGGAGTTGGCGCGGTTGACCAGCAGAGTCTCGAAAGGAGAAAGTGACTTCGCGGGCAATACGCCGAGTTGTGCGCGTTCGAGCGATAGGGGCAAAGGTAAGGATATTTCCAGCCGAGTTGAGCTCGTCGAAGGCGCAGTTCTTTGCTTCGGCAGCCACTTTAGGCACCTGTTGCCCTGTTTGGTCAAGAACAGGGCAGGGCACAGAGAAAATCTCTACCTCGCCGAGCAGTTCGACTTTCAAATGAGTATCGTACCAATTAGGGTCCCCGCTAGGCGAGCTCTTCTTGGAAAAAGTATTTGTCAGGTACACAGTAATACGTGTGTTTTCGCCCTCTGAGACTGCGATGGCTTTCACCTCCCCTTCCCACTCAGGAGAGCGCCCAAGCTTTACATAAGCGGCGCGAAACTCTCCAAGGTCGAGCTTTTTTACGGCCTCGGATGAGCTGGTGCTAGACAGTTCGACATCAAGATGTGTGCAGTAACGCTTGCGAATATACGCGCTTGTGGCAATGTTGGGATTATAGAGACCTTGTAACTTTCCCTTCGAGTCTTTAGGCGCAACAAGCCTTAGCAAGGCCGTTGTAAATGCTTTCGATACTTCCCGCATCCTCTCGCGCCAGTTTACCCACATATCGTCTCGCCCAGATATAGCAGGGAGAAGAGGATCTGCTTCAGCGGAGTACAACTCCAGGCGATCAGGCTCGGCATCTCTCTCGCTTCCCGCTGCTTTGTGAATTGCGGTTAAAAAATAGAGGTTGAAAGAAGGCGTAATCCTAAGCTTGATTGAAGTCAGCCTTCCTTTGACGAGGAAAGCGGCGATATAGGAACATGGCGCGACTTTAGCTTTATACTCATTCCCTTCTTCGGATACTTTCTTAGGTAGCAACTTTCCAAGGTACAATTTATTTGGCAGAGGGTCATAGACCTGCACACGTTGGCGAGGGTCATTGGTAGCACCCAGCGCGCGGTCAAGGAACTTGTCTACGAACTCTGACACACGGCGACTTGCTTCTGTCCAGTGCTGCATGTTGGCAACCTCCTTGTTCTGTTAGAACAGCTTGAGTCGTTACCAAGAACAGTTTGCGCGATATAGTTCGCTGCAAGCTGCTAGAAAATTTTTCTCATCATTAGCTGTATGGTAGGCGCTGCGAGTGATCGTGCACTGCGGGCTCCTCAAGTAGAGGAGTAACCCCCCTATGAGGCCCTAACTATCAAAAATAGCCACAGCTCATCCTATGAAGCCTGCAGGGGGTCAGTTGCAGCATAGATAGGTAAGTAACTCGCATCACTCTTTTCCCTCCCCATACAATGTGCTCATAGCTGCTACTGCTTCCCTCATCGCAAGTACCAGCTTCTCCGGCTCCAGCGCCTTGACCTGCTCTCCATATCCCAACAATAAACGTTTTGCCCACCAGATCGATTTCGCGTACCCTTCGACTATCGCACCTTGGTCATTCTCCAGAAGTGTCACCTGCTGTTCTCGAAGGCGGACACTAAGGCTGCCATGGCGGGCCAACATGGGTGATACCCAATAACGAATCTTTATTCCTGAGCGCTTGCGCCCTCCAGGCAAAAACAGCTCCTTGTGCTTGAATAGCGATCCTACTTGAATGCGATCAACACGATAATCAAGAAAGGTATTTAAATCAAAAACATACGCGGTAAAATACCAGTGCCCATCGCGATACTCCAATTCGAAAGGCTCGACATGCTCATGCCGTATCGGATGGGCATCACAATGCTGAGAAAGTGAGGTATAATTAAAAGAAACATATACTCCTTCCTCTATTGCTTGATCTAACTCCAAGATCATTTTCTCATGCTGGCTATAGTCAACTACAGGTGACAACGGCAGGTGCAAAGGCCGCGCTCGCCTTTTCCGCTTTTGGTTTATCAGCTGGCGGCTCTTCTCTGTGAACAGCCACTCCGATCGCCTCAGCAAATACTGCACTGCTTCTGCATACGGCGTTCCGGGTGAAAATCCCTCCTGCAATGCAACAAAAGCACGCGCCTCATCCTCGTCAATATCTACAGAGAAGAGAGAGTATTCCAAACCAAAAGTGCGCGCACTTCGGTCATAGGTGATAGAAAGCAAGCCTCGCCGATGCTGTTCAGAATGCCATTCAGTGAGCCTTTCATCATTTGGCGCGGGTAGTTTTTCAACGGGATAGCCAGTAAGTGTTGCCAAATCGCGATAGAGCGCAGGAATCGGATTTCCGCCATAGTAAGGCGATAAAGAACCAATGATTTGTTCTCTTGAGAGGCGTTTAGGCCAAGACATCTGTAACAGTGCTGCCAGCCGCACAGTCCGCAACGATTTATCACTGCTGGAATGCTTGGCCGCTTGAGGCAGTTCTATAGAAGCATCTCTGTCCATGTTATTCTTTCATCCAATAATACAACAGGCATTGGCGCGAGAGGAGATCCTTTTTATGGACTGCGCTTCGCAATAACTACTCTTTCTTCTATTGCCCCTAATTAAGCATAACACATCGGTAGCAACAGAATCTGTTTTTAATGACCAATTTCGCAAGTAATATTTGTCTCGTTCTATAGACTCTACGTTTGCACTTTTGTGAGAGGGAATTGGAGGAAGGGACATGATGTGGTATCAAGAAGAAAAAGCCTTTCGACCATGGAGGTGTCCCATGCCTGTCTCCACTATATATCTGGAAACCCACCTGCGCCACTTTGCAGAACGGTTCCGTAAGCGGCTCTTGAAGCCTCAGTATCCAACCACATTGAAAAGGGTCGAAATTCAGGCAGCCAAAGGATGAACAAGAGAGGTATCACACATGACCATCGCTTTAGACCGACTCGATATTGAATCCCAAAACCGATATTAAAATAATCGATTTGTGAGGAAAAGGCTTGAAAATGCTACAAATATATGCTAAAGTCTACATAGCAAATCTACTTTGAGGCTTTCAGGAGCTTCTTTTCTGTCACTCAAAAAACCTCGGATATAGCGTCTATACAATAACAGTTATCACTTATAGTAGTAGGGACGCTCGAAGAATGGCTTCGTAGAGAGTATTATCTCATCTTCGTTACGACACCCTTTGATACGCTATGAACAACCTTGATTTGGTCAAGCTTCCAGCCCTGATGAAACTCACTCGTGGGCGACCAGAAATAGTAGTTGGGCTCATTGATGGGCCTGTTGCGATGAACCATCCTGACCTCGTAAGTGAAAACATTCGTGAAATTCCTGGGAGTGTACAAGGAATATGTACACAACCTCATGATGCCGCTTGCGCTCATGGAACCTTTGTTGCTGGTATCTTATGTGCAAAGAGGGGTTCTCTCACTCCGGCTATTTGTCCAGGTTGCACACTGCTGGTGCGTCCTATTTTCCAGGAGACCATGTCAGGAGACAAGCAGATGCCGAGCGCAACTCCCGAAGAGCTTGGGGGAGCGATCATTGATAGCATTGAGGCTGGCGCGTATATACTGAACTTGAGCGTTGCCCTCACAAGACCATCGTCCAGAGGAAATCGCGAATTAGAAGAGGCCCTGGACTATGCCGTAAGGCGTGGCGTTCTCGTTGTTGCTGCAGCGGGGAATCAAGGAACGGTTGGAAGTACCGCGATTACCCGTCACCCAGGGGTCATTTCGGTGGTAGCTTGCGACCTCCAAGGGAGACCAATTAGTTACTCAAACCTGGGAAGCTCTATCGGAAGGCAAGGTTTAAGGGCACCTGGCGACAACATTACCAGCCTTGGAACCGCCGAGAAACCGCTCACCTTTGGGGGCACGAGCGCCGCGGCCCCTTTTGTGACCGGTACCATCGCACTGTTGTGGTCCGAATTTCCATTCGCAACGGCGACTGAGGTGAAGTCTGCCGTAACCAACGCCTCTGCGCAACGGCGAACAAGTGTTGTTCCCCCTTTGTTGGATGCCTGGGGGTCATATCAAGTCGTGGCAAAGGCTCGTGCAAGAAGAGAGTGAGGGATGTTTATAGTCAACTTGTTCGTTAAACATTCAAAAAGAGGGAGACAGACATGAACATGCCTGGTTTTACTGCGGAAGTATCCATTTATAGATTAACAGGACGTTATTCGAGAGTAGTACATATGGTCGATTCCAGCCACTCTCTCATAGGCCCTGCTCTTACCCTTAGCGCTCCTGCCAGGCGATTACCCATCCCCTTCCCTGACCCTCTCGCTCCTTGCGCCGCTTGCCTCAGCGATTGTATACATCGAGGTGGCGACTCTTTTTCCTGCTCTAACCTGTGCTCGTGGATTTGCTTGTTGTAACTGGACTGGCAACGTGAAGTTATAAAGCTGAAAGACCCTCTATGTCAAGAGGCAAAACTGGGAAAGGAAAAAGAAAGGTGAGCGTGGGTGAAGCTGCCTCCCGTGTGGTGATGCAAGTCTACCACACCGGTCAAGGCCAAGACGAGCGTGCCCCCACAGCTCAACCGCGCCTCCTGCACGGCCTTGACTCGGTGTGGTCTGTAGACAGCAACCCACACCGGGAGTCGGGAACGCGGTGGCGGGCTGCGGCAGACGTTGGACAGGTAGGTGCCTCAGTGGGAACGGCTCATGGTCGGCAGAGCAGACGCGACGGGAACCGCTTGGGCGACTCCGTTGGAGCATACTCCCCCGCGACTTCCGAGGGACCTCGCAGCGCTGAGAACACCCAGGGGGGCACACCCAGGAGGCGTGACCTGGACTCAGGCGGCGTGCTGCCGGGGCGCATGTGCCAGCTTGGCCGCTTCCAACGTCGCGGTCTGATAGCAGGTCTTGTTCTCCCACATCCGATAGATGATTCTCACCCAGACGTTGGCCAAGGCTCGGACCGCCATACTGTGGGTCTTGCCCTCTACGCGTTTCCGTTGATAATAGGCCAGCGCCCAAGCCTCTTTCAAGGTGGATTGCCAGGCGAACTGGTGCAGGGCATTGCGCAGCGGTTTCAAGCAGGCAAAGCGTTTGTGCGCTTTGGCGTAATTACCGCTTTGGAACGGCACCGGCGCGGTCCCGGCCAGGGCCTGGACACTTGCGGCATCGGCGTAGCGACGGCGATCATCGCCCCACTCGGCGAGCATGCGCGGAGCCAGGCGCTTGCCCGCACGCGGCAGCGAACGCCAGATCGCCTGATCGCTATGGTTCAAAAAAAGGGTGGTGATAGCCTGGTCATAGCTGGCAATCTCCTCGATCACCACCAGCAGTTGTTTGACCAGCGACAGCATCAGGCGCGACTTGGCACGCACAATGACCTCGTTGGCCACCAACTGGGGACGGTGCAGTTCCTCCACGATCTTGGGGGCACCTCGCGTCGGGTTCGTATGCTTGCCTGTTCGCAACGTCGCGGTGATCTCTTCAAGCGAAGCGGCCTGAGCTGCTTGGGGCGTCGAGTAGGTTTGCAAAAAGACAAGGGTGGAGCGCTGCTGCAACTTGGCAAACAGGTGCAAGGCGGCAGGATAGTACTCCTTGAGGCAGGCTGTCAACTGGTTCACCAGGCGGGTTTGGGTCTGGACCAGTGCATCCTGATCGCGCGTCAGGGTTTTCAGCTCGGCCACGATGGGGCTGTCCGGCTCCAATCGACGCAGCTCGGCCAGCTCAAGGCGGCCTATCTTGGCCAGCAAATGCGCGTCAATTTGATCCGTCTTGGCTCCTGCGGATTTGCGCAACTGATTGACACTTTTCGGGTTCACGGGATAGACCGGGATGCCAGCTTCCAGCAGGAACGTGATCAGCAATCCGTGGTTCGTTTCGACAATGCACGCCAGACGTTCGGGCGACGCCGCAATGCTCAACAAAAACTGCTTCAACTCGTTCAAGCCGTCGTGGCTGTGGGCAAAGCGCCGCGCTCCCACGCGCTTGCCAGCTTCATCCAGCACCTCGACGTCATGATGGGTATCTGCCCAATCCAATCCAACATACCACATCCTTCTAGTTCCCTTTCTAGCGCAACTCCTGGGGGGATCGGGTCCTTATATAACGGGTGCTCGAAGCACGTCCCTCCAATCATCGATTGGCCCAGGAAAACTGCCAAAGGAAGAACGATCTTTCAGTACCGGTCGAGCCGTGTGGAGAAACAAGTCTTTCCTCGGCAGTGCCTTTCGAGCAGGAATGTATCCTGCTGACCCTTGCTCAAAAGGGTCTGGAAAAATAGTAACATATAAGGAGGTAAGTATCATGCAAGAAGAAGGGGCAAAGAACGATCAGGCGAAGAAAAGCGAACGCCAACCTTACCGAGTGCGCCTGCCTGGATTCATCACCGATGAGGACATCGGCCTGGGCGATGTGATTAAGAGAGCCACGTCTGCTGTTGGGATCAGACCCTGTGGCGGTTGTGCACAGCGTGCGGCTGCCCTCAATCGCTGGTTCACCTTCTCCGGTCGGCGCCCTAAGTAAGCATTTTATGCAATTCTTGCTCAAGACTCATTCTGAAAAGGAGGACACATTCCATGGAGCGATCTGAAGCGGGGGAGCAATCAGCAAACCAAGCTGTGGACGTGACTCCCGCACAAACCATTGCGCCATCTCCCGTTCGTCCTACGGGAACGGCTACTCCTTCTTTCGTCTATGCGTTGGGCAGAGTCACGCCGCGTTTTCCAAGTCTGGCTGTAGAAAAGGAATTTGTTCAAGCTACCGGACGGGCCGTGACCACAGGACTCACAGATCGACAGGCGCTCCAATCTGTCCTGGCACAGCGGTCAAACCGCTATCTGGCACGTCAACTATGCTGGGTACTGGAGATTGAGGGCTTGGAAACCTACATCCTTCTGCCGCGTGACCCAGCCGACTTGGACCTCTTGGTTGATGCCCTTCGTCCTACTCCCAGTCCTATGGATGTTGATGTCGTTGTTGGTGTGCGTGGACCTATCGCCCCGTCAGAGATGTGCAATGGGCTCATGATCCCCATTGTTGTATTCGACCAGATCTATTCCTTCGACCGCGACGCGCTCATCAAAGCCATTCCACGACCGGAGAATATAACCGCGGAGGAGTTTGAACCGGCGGCTGGGGAGTTGTTCGATCGAATTATGCAAATGGCGGACAATGCGGGCGCGACAGATGAGGACCGTGCTCTGAATTATTGCGCCGTCCGCTATCCCGCCATCTACGAGAGGGCTGCTAGCGCATTTGCGCAAGAGGCTTCATTAACTGCGGTAGAAGTTCGTCCTTCACCTCTGAGCAGTACTCGCAAAATTGTCGATGTCATCTTCTCATACACCAATCGCAGGACAGATGTCATCGAGAAGTACTCTGCTCGAGTGGACATGACCGAGGAATTCCCGTTCCTGGTCACCAAATTGTCACCCTTCTTTGATCGTTAAATTTGAATTTCTTATAGAAGGAGGTGAATACAATGACACTACCAGGCTTTACTGCAGTAGCCTCGCTCTACATGACGAGCAACAATCCCTACAGACTTGCCTCAAATCAGGCTGTTAATGGCTTTGGAGAGGCAGTCATTCCACAGGCCGGGCAGCCGCCTGATTGCATTCCTGGCTGTATCTGTTTCTCCCCAGTCGATTGCCCGTGCTGTTCCGTGTATCCATTCCAAACAAGCCTTCCGAACGCTCTTAGACTCGGTAGGATTCCGTTCTGAGGGATCACGGATCAAGCATTCTCGGGTTACCTCGCATCTGGTAAGTCATGCAGCCTGTGGTACGCTTCACTAACGGCAGTTACAGTGCGTACATCGCGTCTCAGTAACACCGGCAGAATCGTCGATGTCATCCTCTCCTATACAAATCGTACAACCGACATTTTCGAGAAGTTCATTGTTTGTGTGGATGTGACCGAGAAGTTCCCATTTCTAGTCACCAAGTTGTCCCCTTACTATGAGCGTTGAGTATGAAAATTCTTGAGGAAAGGAGGTGAACTTAATGAGGATGCCAGGATTCACTGCTGAGGCTTCGCTTCAGCAGACGAACAACCACTATCGTATGGTTGGGACTGTTGATGCTCTGACCAGCAGTCGGCAGGTCTTGCCGCAAGCAGGCAACTGGCCGTGGGAATATGGTGCCTACGCAGCATGTTTCTATGGTTGCTGGGGAGGTGGCGGTGATCCAGTCACGTGTGGGGATGACTGTAAACAGGAGTGGTTGGGATAAGTTAACTGTGTTAGCGGTGCCGTGATGCTATGTGAAAAGGCTTCTGGCCTCGGTTTGTGTCAAGCAACAAGCCATCAAGGGATCATGGTGATGTAGATCTTGTCCTCACTGCTAGTTTGTAGCGGGTATTCTCAGCCACTGACCAGACGGCGCGGGATCAAGGGACGGGTGGAAGTCTGTCCAATGATCTAGCAGTGTTTGAATGGACTAAAGCTACAGGGAAGTTCGGGTGGCTTCTGCCCAGGAGCCACCCAGCATATCGATTACAAGAATAGGGCTCTTCCACAACTCGTACTAAGGGTCGAAATTCATGCCGCTAAAGGCTGAACAATTTGGGGGTCACACTTGACCATCACTTTGGCCGCCGACTTGGAGGACCAGTTGAAGGGATGCGCGTGAGCGGTCCATTCAGCCACAAAGGCTGTGAGGCATTCTTCCTGCTGATCCAGGTCAGAGAAATCGCTGATGCGCAGCCGCTTGCGTTGTAAAATTCTGAACCAATGCTCGACTTGGTTCATCCAAGAACAGTGAAACGGTAAGAAGTGGCAGTGAAAGCGAGGATGATCTTGGAGCCAAGCTCGCACCTGCTGTCCTTTATGCACTTTCGCGTTATCCAGCACAACATATTTGACGTGTTTGCTTTCAGAATGACTGAAACGTTGTCGGTGCGTCTGAGAATATCGCACGCAGTCAGACGAGGCAAGGCCGGGCATCTCACAATGGTAACAAAAATGAACCCGAGAAAAGTAACAAATTGCGTCCCCAGTTGCAGGACCTGTAACCTGGTCAAAGAGGGACTTGACCCTGAGAAGGTGACAAAGATCCCACAGGAAAACATACAACGCGTTGGGGCATTGTGCGACTTCCGTGGCAGGTACGGGAGGTGGGCATGAACGCGTATCTCCTCTATCATTGGGATGTGAAGGTGATTCCGTTGCCGTCCGGTATCATCGTCTATACTGATAGTCCAAAAAATAACCAGGATCCCTCAATGCCGGTGAGGGGGTGATACGCAAAAACGTGAAGGAGTTACTCTGCGATCTTGTTTTTGTTGTGAAAAATCAGATGCCTTGGCCTAAACCACCACAAGAGCTAGCAGAGACGGACCGATATATTGACTCACCGCAGGCCTGGCAGGATCATTATAGGTGGGCGAGCATCGATCATCCTTACAAGCCGGAGCAGGTACAGACGGGGATCGGGCGGGTAACGGTAAAAGCGGACCCGAACCGCAGTTTTCAACCCGTTGATCAGGATCAACAACGCATCGATGTTAAGCCGTTGCTACTCTCTGCAGGAATGGACTGGGAGACAATCAAGCACGCTATTGTGGGGAACGCGTTTGCGTCTTTTCCCCTTCCGCTCAAGCCCGCGGTCGCGCGGTCGCTCTACGGAGTGCTCTCATCACAGCAGTATGTGCAACGCACTGGCAAGTGGTTGCACCACCTGCGGCAAGAAAACGAGGATCTGTTGCGATCTCGACCGTACTAAGCCCAATACAAACATTGATGCCGTAGGCGAATTCGATTTTCCAGTTTGGAGTATTGTGAACTGTGGTCCAATATCACGCTCATAATTTGAATTCTCCAACAATATCTTAACGTGGTTATACCACTTTATCACTTACACCTCTACTTATCTCTATCTTTGCACTTTTACAAATCGTTCCTCTCAAGCTGAGAGGAGTTCAAACAGGGAATCAGCGGTGATCCCTTCCTGAAAACCCTGCTGAAGCCAGAATTTAGGGGACAGTCTCCCTTGTCTAGATGCGCAGGAATTAGAAGTGGCGTGAAACCCTGATTTCCCCTCTGGAGCGGCGACAGCTTCTCTTGTTGTTGCACCAACTCCTGCACCATGGCTCCAGTTCTCCTGTTACAGGATTGGAATGAGCGGGAGCAAAGGCACTTCGGGCAAAAATGGTCAGAGATTGCGGGAATCGTAGTCTTACCCCTACATCCCTTTCATGCCTTTCAGCTTCTCACGGATCTGGTCCATGCTCGGTTGCGTATAACGTGCCGTGGTCTGAACCGCAGGTGTTCCACGCTTGGTGATGTGACCCAAGTACACCGCCAGCTCCCCATCATCCAGTCCTGCCTCTTTCTTAGCACGATGTGCAAAGTCATGACGGAGGTCATGGAAGGTCACTTCACGAATGAATGATGCTTCCGCTTCGGTCGCCGTTGCTTTGAGTTGTTTGAACCACTCATGGATAGCAGCCTCTCCAAGTCGCCATCCATCCAGTTCTCCTTCTGGGACAGGGATCGTTTCCCGCTGCGACGTGAACACATAGTGGCTTTCCCCTGCTCGTTTCCCCTTCTGAAGATACTCGTAGAGTGGCTCCCGTGCCGCGTTTAAGAGAATAATATCTCGGAACTTCTCTCCTTTATGCCCGACATGGAGTTTGCCGATTTTCCGCCCCACCTGGGCATGCTTCATCAGCAGGTAGGAAACATCGCTGACTCGACATCCTGCCCAGTAACCCAAAGCAAACATTGCATTGCCACGCAGGTCGCGTGATCGCTCGACGAGATTGCGGAGTACGAGGCGTTGATCTTTGGATAATTCACGCGGAGCCAGCAAGGCTTGGGGAGCAATGGTGATGCCGCGAGTAGGATTGGTTCTAATCTCACCCTCTGCTATGAGCCAGTTTGCGAAGCCGTTCACCACCGTTTTTACGCGCTCCTGGTGGCTGGTACTATACTCCTGCTCCTTGAGTTCTTCCATGTAGTCGCCGAAGGCGGTCTTCGTCAGAAACTTTGGATGAAACTGCCCCTCACTTCCTGGAAGCTGTGCCACCCATGCTGTGAGTTGGCGGAGAATGCGGAGATAGACATCAATAGTAGCTTCGTTTTTCCCAGTGAGTTCGGCGTGGTAGTAGTCCTCAATCCACGGATTGGTAGCAGTATGTGGGAAGAGGAGAATCTTGTTGTGTGGCTGTGGTGCTGACATACATTGTGCTCCCTTATAGACGAACTGACAAGCGATGAGCTACCCTCAGAATCGTCGCTGTGCTTGCCGATAAAACAGCAGGGTATTAATGGCAAAATGCAGGGTCACATAACCCCTGAAAAAATTTCTGTCAAGAGTTTCAGGGTCTCATTTTTGACCGGGAGACCGGCATCTGGATCTCCGTTCTGCTCAAAGAATACTGCCAGCTTGCTGTGAACTCTTGACAGAAGGGACATTCCGTCAAGACTTTTCTGTCACGAGTCAGTATACCAGCAAATGTATAGCATGTCCAAATAGGGAGACGAAGGCGGGCGCGGTTCTTGTTTGCAATATCGGCTTGTACGAGATACGAGAAGTTTTGTGTTCTCCTGTATGCTATGATGGTCACGATGTTCACATGGACATCTCTCATTCAAGGAACAGGAGCAAGAGGAAACACGAATTAGCACAACATGAAGGATGCTCCAGCATCGACCAAATCAACTTGGCATCGAGATTGATTTCACACAACCATTGACAAACAACCGCCGTACAGTTGAAACTCTTGCCATCTCTCACTTTTTGAGCCAAAGTGGCAAGGTTTGGCTCTGCACACTCCTGG
>WNGP01001148.1_pt1 | contig 21501 bp, 16 predicted proteins | sample 5407671 | NCBI WGS metagenome assembly WNGP01 (sample SAMN13153381, study PRJNA577476) | soil metagenome | isolation source: 40 cm soil or saprolite under Garry oak tree replicate 2 | place: USA:California | collected 2016-06-15
TTTTTAGTCCCGGCCGACTAAAGATCCTTCGCGATCATGAAGATCTCCCCGCACCCGGCGCAAAACCCCGCCGCCGCATCGCCTCAGATGCCCTATACGTCACTACGATCGCGTTCCGTCGCAGCTGCCATCCGGCCGCATCCCCGCCCAGCCGCCCGTCTCCATGAAATCCTCGCCGCGCACCGCCCCGGGCAGAGCGCTCCGCGGCGGCGCAGAATCCCGCCACCAAACGCTTCAGACGCCCCACGCAGAACCGCAGCCGCACCGCCGAGCAGTCCCCGAAATTTACTTCGCCGCGACACGCCGAACGTCCCCGGATACCCCGCGAAATGTCAGTGCCGTCTGCTGGAATTCAGGTAATGGACCAGTCCCGCGCCCCCGCGTACCGCCTCGTCCGCCGGCCCCTCGCCGGCGGCCCTCCCGGGCCCGAAGGCACCCCCGGGCCGCCCCGGCTGGACCAGGCGCAGCAGCAGGTGGTCGACCACGCGGGCGGGCCGCTGCTGGTGCTGGCCGGGCCGGGTACCGGCAAGACCACCACGATCGTGGCCGCGGTGGCCGACCGGATCGAGAACCGCGGCATAGCGCCCGAGCGGATCCTGGTCCTCACCTTCAGCCGCAAGGCCGCCGCCGAATTGCGCGAGCGCATCACGGCACGACTCCGGAGGACCACCCGCGAGCCGCTGGCGGTGACCTTCCACAGCTACGCCTACGCGCTGGCCCGGCGCGAGTTCGTGCTGGCCGGCGACGAGCCGCCGCGGCTGCTCTCCGCGCCGGAGCAGCTGCTGGAAATCCGCCGGATGCTGAGGGGCGAGGCCCAGGACGGCGGCGGCCGCTGGCCGGAGCGGCTGCGGGCCGCGCTGGCCACCCGCGGCTTCGCCGAGGAGGTGCGCGACCTGCTGCTGCGCGCGGCCGAGCGCGGCCTGGACGGACGCAGCCTGCACCAGCTCGGCAAGCACAAAGACCGCGACGACTGGATGGCCGCGGCCGGCTTCCTCGACCGGTACGCGGCCCGCTTCGACCTCGCTCCGGTCCCGGCCTACGACTACGCCGAGATCGTCCGCATCGCCGCGGCCCTGCTTAGCCGGGAGGAGACCAGGCAGCGCGAGCGCGGCGCCTACGACGTGGTGCTGGTCGACGAGTACCAGGACAGCGACCCGGCGCAGGAGTCGCTGCTGGTGGCGCTGGCCGGGGACGGCCGGGAGCTGATCGCGGTCGGTGACCCGGACCAGTCCATCTACGCGTTCCGCGGCGCCGACGTGCGCGCGCTCACCGAGTTCCCGGACCGGTTCCGCACCGCGGACGGCCAGCCGGCGCCGGTGGTGGCGCTGCGCGCCTGCCGCCGCAGCGGCCCGGTCCTGCTGGCCGCGTCCCGCCGGGTGGCCCGCCGGCTGCCCGCCGCCCCGGCGGGCAGCCACCGTGACCTGGTTCCGGTGCCCGGTGCCCCGGCCGGCGAGGTCCGCATCCTGGTCGCGGACAGCTCGACCCAGGAGGCCGCGCTGGTCGCCGACACGCTGCGCCGCGCTCACCTGGCCGACGGGGTGCCCTGGTCGTCGATGGCCGTCCTGGTGCGCTCGGCGACCAGGCAGGTGCCGCTGCTGCGCCGGGCGCTGACCGCGGCCAACGTCCCGGTCGCGGTGGCCGGGGACGAGCTGCCGCTGGCCGACGAGCCCGGCACCCGGCCACTGCTGATGCTGCTGCGCTGCGCGCTGCGCCCGGCCGAGCTTGACGAGCAGACCGCAGCCGAACTCCTCTGCGGCCCGCTCGGCGGCACCGACGCTCTCGGCCTGCGCCGCCTGCGCCGGTCCCTTCAGCTCCTCGCCGACGCCGACCCGGGAAGCCCGGGCGGGCCGCCGAATGGGGACATGCTCGTCCATGCGCTGCTCGACCCGCGGGACCTGGCCGTGGTGCCGGACCGGGTGGCCGGGCCCGCCAAACGCGTCGCCGGGCTGCTCGCCACCGCCAGGGACGCCATCAAGAAGGGCGGCAGCGCCGAGGACGTGCTCTGGGCCATCTGGGACGCCGCCGGCCTGGCCGGACAGTGGCAGCAGGTCAGTGCGTCCGGCGGCCCGGCGGGCGCGGCCGCCGACCGGGACCTGGACGCGGTGCTGGCCCTGTTGGACAAGGCCGCGCACTTCGCCGACAGCATGCCGCCGGGCGCGCCCGGCCTGTTCGCCGACAGCCTGTCCGGGCAGGAGATCGCCGGCGACACGCTGGCCGAGCGGGCCGTCCGGGAGGACTGCGTCCGCATCTTGACCGCGCACCGGTCCAAGGGCCTGGAGTGGGACGTCGTGGTGGTCGCGGGCGTCCAGGAGGAGACCTGGCCCGACCTGCGGATGCGCGGGTCCCTGCTCGGCGCCGACGAGCTCTCCGAGGCGGTGCACCTCACCGGGCACCTGGGCGCGGGGCACGTCGGCCTCGCCGAGCCGGGGCGGGCCGGGCAGCGGCCGGGGGGCGGCCTCGGCGCGGACGTGGACGCCGCCATGCTGGCCGCCAAGCTGCTGGCCGAGGAACGCCGGCTGTTCTACGTGGCGGTCACCCGGGCGCGGCGGCGGCTCGTCGTCACCGCGGCGGGCGGCGAAGACACCGACCAGCGCCCTTCCCGGTTCCTGACCGAGCTGGCGGGCGACGACTTCCGCATCGAGCGGGTCGCCGAGGCGCACGGCGGGCACCGCTGGCTGTCCATGCCCGCGCTGGTCGCCGACCTGCGCCGGGCCGCGGCGGACACGGCGCGCCCGCCGGCCGTCCGCCGGGCCGCGGCGGCGCAGCTGGCCCGGCTGGCCACCGCCGGGGTCCGCGCGGCGCACCCCCGGGAGTGGTACGCGCTGACCGAGCTGTCGGACGCCGGCCCGATCGTGACCGGCGGCGAGGCGGTCCGGCTGTCTCCCTCCCAGGTCGAGTCGTTCACCCGGTGCGGGCTGCGCTGGCTGCTCGAGGCGGCGGTTGGCGCGGGACGGACGGATGTCCTGCGCCACCTGGGCACGGTGATCCACGCGGCCGCCGTGCTGGCTGCCGAGGGGGCTACCGAACGGGCCGTGGCTGATCGCATCGACGAAATCTGGCACCATCTCGACTTCGGGAGCGCCTGGTACAGCGCCAAGCAACGGTCGCTGGCCGAGCGCATGGTGCGCCGGTTCCTCGACTGGCACGCCGCGAACCCGCGCGAGCTGGTCGCGGTGGAGCAGGCGCTCAAGGTCCGGATCGGCCAGGTGGAGATCACCGGGCGGGTGGACCGGCTGGAATCGGACCAGGCGGGCCGCGCGGTCGTCGTCGACCTGAAGACCGGCGGCAGCGCGCCGCGCGAGGACGAGCTGGGCCGGCACCCGCAGCTCGGCGTCTACCAGCTGGCGGTGCTGCTCGGCGCGTTCGAGCGGTTCGGCCTGGCCGAGCCGGGCGGCGCGGAGCTCGTCCAGGTCGGCAAGGCGGCCGGGGTGACGCTGCGGGCCAAGGTGCAGCGGCAGGGCGCGCTGGCCGAGGACGCCGAACCGGGCTGGGCCAAGGACCTGGTGGAGACCGTGGCGGCCGGCATGGCCGGGCCTGTCTTCGAGGCCCGGGTGAACCCGGGCTGCCGGACCTGCCCGGTCGCCTCCTGCTGCCCGGTCCACCCGGAGGGCGAGCAGGTGACCCCATGACTGGGGTGAGCACAGCCAGGCCCGGCGCCGGCCCGACCGGGCCGGCCCTCATCGGACCAGCACAGCTGGCCCGGCTGCTCCGGCTGCCCGAGCCGACGTCGGAGCAGGCGGCGGTGATCTCCGCGCCGCTCGGCCCGCTGGCGGTCATCGCGGGTGCGGGCTCGGGCAAGAGCGAGACGATGGCGGCCCGCCTGGTCTGGCTGGTCGCCAACGGGATGGTCCGCCCGGACCGGGTGCTCGGCCTCACCTTCACCAGGAAGGCCGCGGCCGAGTTCGCCGACCGGGTGCGCTCCCGCCTGGAGCGGCTGCGCCGTGCGGGTCTCGGCAAGACCCAGCCCGCGAGCGCGAGCGAGGGCGAGGACCCGTTCGGCGGGGACCCGGTGATCGGCACCTATCACGCCTACGCGGGGCGGCTGGTCAGCGACAACGCCCTGCGCGAAGGGCTCGAGCCGTCCATGCGGCTGATCACCCCCGCGCTGTCCTGGCAGCTCGCGGCGCAGATCGTGGCCGCCTACGACGGGCCGATGGACGAGATCATCTGGACGCCGCAGACGGTCACTGCGGCCGTGCTCGAGCTGGCCGGCGACCTGTCCGAGCACCTGCGCGACACCGGGGACGTCACCGCCGTGGGCCTGTGGCTCACCGCGGAGCAAGATGCGTTGCCGGGGCGGATACCGGCATCCGTTCGGAAGATAATCTCCACCCAGCGCGCCCGGGAGCAGCTTCTGCCGCTGGTCAGCCGGTACGCGGCGGCCAAGGCGGCGCGCGAGGTGCTCGACCACGGGGATCAGGTGGCGCTGGCCGCCCGGATCGCCAGCAGGCACCCGGAGGTCGGGGCGGCCGAGCGCGCCCGCTACCAGGTGGTCCTGCTCGACGAGTACCAGGACACCAGCCACGCCCAGCTGGTACTGCTGCAGGCGCTGTTCGGCGGCGGGCATCCGGTGACCGCGGTCGGTGACCCGTGCCAGTCCATCTACGGCTGGCGCGGCGCGAGCGCCGGCAACCTGCGGCGGTTCACCGCCGACTTCCCGGTGGTGGCCCGGGTCCGGCCGTTCGGCGCCTCGGCGCCCTCGGGTCCGGCCCCGGTGCTGCAGCTGTCCACCAGCTTCCGCAACTCCGCGCAGGTGCTCGACGCGGCCGCGGCCATCCAGGAGGAACTGCGGTATGAGGCGCCCGACGTGCCCCGGCTGGTGTCCGCGCCGGACCGGTCGCAGCGGGGCACGGTGGCGTGCGCCCTGCTGGACACGATCCTGGACGAGGCCGAGTGGGTGGCCGCGCAGGCCGCCGCGCTGCTGGCCGGCGAGCCCGGCTGCGCGCCCGACGGGCGGCCGTGGTCCCCGGGTCCCCAGTCCCAGAGTCCCCAGTCCCAGAGTTCCCAGTCCCAGAGTCTCCAGTCCCAGAGTTCCGAGCGGCGCGCGACCGGGGTGCGGCCGTCGGACATCGCCGTGCTTTGCCGGAAGCGGTCGCAGTTCGTGCCGCTGCGGCACGCCCTGGAGGCTCGCGGCATCCCGGTTGAGGTGGTCGGGCTCGGCGGCCTGCTCGCGGTGCCCGAGGTGCAGGACGTGGTGGCGACGCTGCGGGTGCTACACGACGCGGGCGCCTCCGACGCGCTGGCCCGGCTGCTCACCGGGCCGCGCTGGCGGATCGGGCCGCGTGACCTGGTCGCGCTCGGCCGCCGCGCCCGGGCGCTGGCCCGCGGCGAGGGCGACGGGCGGCCCTCCGCCGCCCAGGCGCCGGGGCTCTCGGGCGAGGACGCTCCGGATCCGCTCGCCGAGGCCATCACCGACCTCACCGCGGAGACCGGCAGCCTGGTCGAGGCGCTCGACGACCTGGGCGAGCCCGGCGCCTACTCGCGGGTCGGCTACGCGCGGATGCACGCCATGGCCGGCGAGCTGCGGCGGCTGCGCGCGCACATCGGGCGGCCGCTCGCCGACCTGACCGCGGAGGCGGAGCGCGTGCTCGGCCTGGACATCGAGGTCGCCGCGCGGCCCGGGGTCGACCCGGTCGCGGCGCGCGCCGACCTGGACGCCTTCACCGACGTGGCGGACGCGTTCGCCGGCGAGGGCGCCGAGCCGACCCTCGGCGCGTTCCTGGCCTACCTGACCGCGGCCCAGCAGGAGGAGTTCGGCCTGGAGACCGGGCGGGTCGGTGAGTCGGACTCGGTCAAACTGCTGACCGTGCACGCGGCCAAGGGCCTGCAGTGGCCGGCCGTGTTCGTGCCCGGCCTGGCGGTGGGGGAGCGGTCGCAGGTGTTCCCGGCCCGGCCCCGGGTGTCCACCCGGTGGACGGACAACCCGCGGCTGATCCCGTTCGGCCTGCGCGGGGACGCGGGGGACCTGCCCGAGCTCCTCGGGCTCGACGCCTCCTCGCTGGAGGCCTTCGGCGAGGCGTGCGCAGCCAGGGACCTGTCCGAGGAGCGCAGGCTGATGTACGTGGCGGCCACCCGGGCGGCGTTCTGGCTGGGCTGTTCGGGCTACTGGTGGGGCGAGGGCGGCACCAGCCACCTGGGGCCTTCGCCGTTCCTTGAGGAGGTCCGCCGGTCCGGCGTGGCCCAGGTCCCGGCGTGGGCGCCCGCGCCCGAACCCGACGCGGAGAACCCGCTGCTCGCCGAGGTGGAGGCGGCGGACTGGCCGGCCACCCCGGCGGGGCGGCACTACGAGGCGGTCCGCGAGGCCGCGGCCCTGGTGGAGGAAGTGCTAGCCGGGGGGGCGAGCCCCCCGAACCCGCCCTTGGGTCCGGCGGACGAGGAGCTGGTGGCGGCGTGGGAGCGGGACGCCGGCCTGCTGCTGGCCGAGCGGGCGCAGCGCCGGGGCGACGGCGCGACCCAGGTGGCGCTGCCCGCCCGGCTGTCGGTGTCGTCGCTGGTGTCGCTGGCCCGGGACCCGGCCGAGCTGGCCCGGCAGGTCCGCCGGCCCATGCCACGGCCGCCGGCCAGCCCGGCCCGCCGGGGCACGGCCTTTCACCAGTGGCTGGAGCAACGCTACGGCCAGCAGCTGCTCATCGACGACAACGCGCTGTTCGGGCCGGAGGAGGGGGACGGGGAGGTGGGTGGGGACGCGCCAGGAGAAGGCGACCTGGCCGCGCTCCGGTCCCGGTTCGAGCACAGCGAGTGGGCGGACCGGTGGCCCCGGGCGGTCGAGGTGCCGTTCGAGACCCTGGTCGGCGACCGGCCGGTCCGCGGCCGGATCGACGCGGTGTTCGCCGACGCGCCCGAGGGCGGCTACGACGTGATCGACTGGAAGACCGGCAAGCCGCCCAGGTCCGAGGCCGAACGGCACGCGGTGTCTGTCCAGCTCGCCGCCTACCGGCTCGCATGGGCCGCCCTGGCGGGCGTCGCGGTCAGCGAAGTCCGGGCGGCGTTCTACTACGTCGCCCACGACCAGACCGTGCGTCCCGCCGACCTGCTCGACGAGGCCGGCCTGGCCGCCCTGATCGAGCAGATCCCGGCGGAAGCCCCCGCGTAAATCACTGAGCGTAGGTCACTGAGCGCAGGTCTAGGTGTGCTCGGAGAGGAGCACGGCCCGGGTCCCGGGCTCCAGCGCCTCGAACACGTGCGGCACGTCGCCTGGGTAGCGGATGTAGTCGCCCGGGCGGAGTTCGGCCGGCTCGCCGGCCACCCCGACCAGGGCGCGCCCGGACCCGATCACCACGTGCTCCACCACGCCGGGCATGTGCGGCTCGGACGCGCGCGCGTGCCCGGGCTCGGCCTGGATCCGGTACACGTCGCGGCGCGCGCCCGGCGGGCAGGCAGCGAGCAGGGTGGCCTGGTAGTCGGCTTCGGCCGCGGCGACCGTGGGGCCCTCGTCGGCGCGGATCACCTGGATGTGCGGGCGGGGCGGGTCGAGTAGCCGGGAGAACGGGGCGTCCAGCGCGACGCAGATGGCCCACAGCGTCTCCAGGCTGGGGTTGCCGGCGCCCGACTCCAGCTGGGACAGCGTGGACTTGGCGATCCCGGCCCGGCGGGCGACCTCGGTGAGCGACAGCCCGGACCGGCGGCGTTCCCGGCGCAGCGAGGCCGCGATGATCTCGAGCGGCGGCTTCGCCTGCCCGACAGGCTGCCCGGCTGGCTCGGTGTTCGTCATAGCTCAGTGTTCGTCATAGCTCGGTGTTGGTCACAGCTCAGTGTTCGTCACAGCTCAGTGTTCGTCATATAAGTTCATCCGTTCGTTTTGACGAACGACCGGTTAGTGTTCACAATAACTCCATGAGTTCGATAGGGAGAACTCTAGAACGCGGCGTCCTTCGCGACGCTGTGCTGGTTGACATCGGGCTGGCCTGCCTGGCCGTGTTGTTCATCGGCCTGTCCTACGGCGCCATCGCGGTCGCCTCCGGGTTCCCGCTCTGGGTGCCCGCGGCGCAGAGCGTGCTCGTGCTGGCCGGCGCGTCGGAGTTCCTGTTCATCGGGATCGTCGCGGCGGGCGGCAACCCCATCGCGGCGGCGCTGGCCGGGATGCTGGTGAACGCCCGCCACCTGCCGTACGGCCTGGCGCTTCCCGAGGTGACCGGCCGGGGCTGGCGGCGGCTGATCGGCACGCACCTGATGAACGACGAGAGCGTGGTCTTCGCGCTGGCCCAGAAGGATCTCCCGGGCAAGCGCGCCGCCTACTGGGCCTGCGGCCTCGGCGTGCTGATCTGCTGGCCGGGCGGCGCGGTCCTCGGCGCGCTGATCGGCTCCGCGGTGCACGACACCAACGCGTTCGGCCTGGACGCGATGTTCCCTGCGGTGATCCTGGCTCTGATCGTCAAGGACCTGCGGGACCGGATGACCCTGCGGGCCGCGCTGGCCGGCGCGGCCATCGCGCTGGCCGCCACGCCGTTCCTGCCCGCCGGGCTGCCCGTGCTAGTGGCCCTGGTGGCGGTGCTCCTGCTGGTCCCAGCCCCGAAGGCCGGCCAGAAAACCGATGAGCAACCAGTGGGGGCCCGGTGAAGGACAGCACGCTGGTCGTGGCCGGGATGGCCACCCTGGCCGCCGGAACCTTCGCCTTCCGGCTCTCCGGCCAGCTGCTGCGCGCGCGGATCAGCTTCCCGCCCCGGGCCGGGAGGCTGATCGAGGCCGCCGCGGTGATCCTGCTGGCCGCCCTGGTCGCCACGACCGCGCTGACCGAGGGACACGGCTTCTCCGGCTTCGCCCGCCCGGCCGGGGTCCTGGTCGGCGGGGTCCTGGCCTGGCGCAAGGCCCCATTCCTGGTCGTCGTCATCGCCGCCGCGGCCACCACCGCCGTCCTTCGCCTCCTCGGCGTGTCCTGACCCCGCGCCCGCCGGTTACCCCTGGAGGTAGCGCTCGACGGCTTCCACCTTGGCGGTGAGCGCTCCGGTCACGCCCGGCCGGATGTCCGCCTTGAGCACCAGGCTGACCCGGGGCGCCCGGGCCGCGACGGCGTCCACGGCCCGCTTGACCACCGCCATGGTCTCGTCCCAGGTTGACATATAATTTGCTACCATTTAACCATGCTGAACGGCACAGATCAGACAGCCAAGCCCTACGACATCTACGCCCGAGTCAGCGTCGTCAAGCGTAAGAACAAGAAGAACGAGCCGTCCACGGGCGGGCAGGTCGCGATCTGCCGCCTGCGGCTCGCCGATCTTGAGATTCCGGAAGGTAAGGTCCTGGTCGATCCGGGGCGTTCGGCGTGGGACCCGACTGTTAAGCGCCCGGCGTGGGACGAGCTGATGGACCGGCTTGAGCGCGGCGTGTCTGGCGGGTTCATCGTCTTCGACCTGGAGCGGTTCACACGGCAGCCGAAGGACGGTGAGCGGATGATCGAGCTGGCCGTCCGCGGCGTAGGGGTCTTGGACAGCGAGAGCGAGTACGACCTAACGACGCCGAACGGGAAGAAGGCGTTCCGCGACGCGATCAACGCCGCCGCCTACTACTCCGACCGCCTGTCCACCAGAGCCCGGCGAGGCAAGCGACTCAAGGCAATGTCGGGGGAGCCGAACACCACAACCCGTCCATTCGGCTTCGAGGACGATTTTGTGACCGTGCGCGAAGCCGAAGCCGAGATCATCCGGGAACTGACCAGGCGAATCTTGGCCGGAGAATCGCAGAACGCGCTGGTGCGTGACCTCAACGCACGCGGCATCCTCACCAGCCACGGCAACCCTTGGGCTGAGACATCCTTGCAACGTCTTCTGCTCAGAGAGCGCAACTGCGGACGAATCCTCTACACCGACACGGAAAAGAATGTTAAGTCTATTGCTGGCCGTCTGCCTGGAGAGCCGATCCTTTCCGAGGAGGACTTCGACCGGGTATGCGCGATGTACGCCGCTCGTCGGCGCAGCGAGCCGCGCTCGGATACCTACCTGTGCACGGGTATAGCCTTCTGCGGCCGTCCGGGCTGTGGCAAACCGCTCACCGGTCACCCGGCATCGGCTATGAAGCCGTACGAGGACGGTTCGGTACGCCGTGAATACAGATGCGGCCCGTCTTCTAGCGGCAACGGCTGTGCCAAGATCAGCGTTGATCAGCGTGGCTTGGATGAGGCGGCCGGAGCCATCGCGGTGGCGATTCTTTCTGACTCTCGCCATGCCGAGGCGGTCGAATCCGTTACCCGGGAACTTGAGAGCGAAGCCGCGCGGCTGGACCTAGCCATCGCGGAGGCTGAGCGTGTCGCGGAAGCGCTCGCCGACCGCCTTGGGCGCGGAGAGCTGACTCTCGCGCGCTATGACATCGCTAACCGGCCGCTGGATGAGCGCATCGCCAAGCTCAAGGCCGAACGCGAAGCGCTAGGCGACACAGCTCTAGGCGCTTCGCGGCAGCCAGGCCGGGAGCACTGGCAGCGGCGGTGGGACGACGCCGACACGACAGAAAAACGCGAGCTACTGAAAATGGCCTTGCGCGGCAGGCGCCTCGTCGTCGACCCGGCCAGCCTTAAGCGCGCTGAGCGGTCCGATGTCACCCGTCGGATCAGGATCGTCTCAGCGGAAGGCGAAGACCTGCCAGACACGACGATGACCATCGCCGACGTGATCACAGCCCGGGCCGAGCATGGCGGGCTCGTGTCTACCCCTAGCGCGCCAGACACCAGATGGTCGAAGCGCCGGTTTTTCACCGAAGAGTACAAGAGCCGCATTCTTGACGAGTACGAGAACGCGGCACCGGGAGAGCGCAAGGCCCTGCTGCGCAGGGAGGACCTGCACTACACGAATATCTCCTCCTGGCGCCGCAAGAGGATGGGGTAGACCGTGGCCGCCGAACTTGTCAGCTCAGACTTGCCGATTGACATCTACGCCCGTGTCAGTCAGCTCAAGCGCAACGAGAAGCGCGAACCGTCGACCGACGGCCAAGTTTCGGAATGCCGGGTCCGCCTCATCGACCTCGGTCTTGCGGAAGGCAAGGTCTTGGTAGATCCTGGGCGCTCGGCGTGGAACCCTGCTATCCAGCGTCCGGCGTGGGACGAACTGATGGAACGGCTAGAGCGCGGCGTTTCCGGTGGGTTCATCGTGTTCGACCTGGAGCGGTTCACCCGGCAGCCCAAGGACGGCGAGCGGATGATCGGGGTGGCCGCTCGCGGCCTCCTGGTGCTGGACAGCGAGAGCGAGTACGACCTGCGGACCCCGAACGGCAAGAAGGCGTTCCGCGATGCGATCAACGCCGCCGCCTACTACTCCGACCGCCTGTCAACCAGGAGTGCTCGCGGTAAGAAGCTCAAGGCGATGGCCGGCGAGCCGAACGGCTCGGCGCGGCCCTTCGGCTTCGAGGATGACCGCGTCACCCAGCGCGAGGACGAGGCCGCCATCCTGCGTGAACTGACAACGCGCCTCCTGGATGGTGAGCTGCCTGACGCGCTGGTCGCGGACCTGAACACACGGGAGATCCCTACGGCCCAGGGCAAGCCGTGGACGCCTACGGTGCTAAAGACGCTGCTCACCCGCCAGCGGAACTGCGGCAGGATCATCTACACCGACCCCGCGTCGGGCCTGACGTCCGTCGTTGGCCGCCTACCAGGTGATCCGATCGTTTCCGAGGAGGACTTCGACCGGGCGAATTCTATCTACGCCGCGCGCCGGCGGGGCCGCCCGAGTTCACCGCACTACCTCTGCTCGTCCTTCGCCGTCTGCGGACAGCCCGGCTGCGGCCACACCCTCCACGGCCGGACCCGCAACGGCCTCAAGCCCTACCCGGACGGGTCGGTGAGCCGTTCGTACTGGTGCAACCCCACAGCCGGAGGGTGCGGAAAGACCGAAGTGGACCAGCGGGCACTGGATTCAGCGGCACGCGCGCTCGTGGTTGAGATCTTGTCGGACACGCGCAACACCGACGAGATCGAGCACGCCGCCCGTGAGGCAGCCAGCGAAGCCGTTCGGCTCGACATAAAGATCGCCGAAGCCGAGGCGGTGGCGGAAGCCCTAACCGACCGCCTAGGACGAGGCGAGATCACTCTTGCCCGATACGACCTGGTCATCAAAACAGTCGATGAGCGCATCGCTAGCCTCCAGGCCGAACGTGCCGCACTCCCTGACCCCGGCCCCGTCCCTGGAGCACAGCAGTCACTGGGCACAAGCCGCGCGCATTGGCGGCAGCGGTGGGACACCGCCGACCACAAGGGAAAGCGCGACCTGCTCAAGATGGTGCTGCGGGGCAAGCACCTGGTAATACAGCCAGCCCAACGGGGCCGGGGCAGCACCGACCAGGACGACATCATTCGCCGCGTCACGATCGAGTAGCGCCGTATTCCCGCCTGGACAGGCCATTAACGGGCCTTTGAATTTGACCGGGATGCAGTTACTGCCTGACCGCTTTCGGTGATGCCCGGACATCACGATGTGTGCCCGCGGCTGGCCTGTTGCCGGGTGGTCCTGCGGCGTGCCGCAGTGATGGGGCATCGTTCACTATGCCTTCCGCGACGACGGTTTCTGCCACTGTCATGAGGAATATGGTGCGATAGCGGCGTCACCCACCTGTTTGCCCAATACCAGTTCATAAGGCACGCCGCTATCCTTTAGGAGCCTGGCCACCCGGCCGTGGTGATCCGCATGGACTGCAAGAACCAGCAACCTCTGTGCCCGGGACGCCGCAACGTACAGCACCCTCCTGAGTTCCGAAGCCACGCCATCCTCCCAATGATCGATGACATGGCGGTGCGAGCTATCCGTATGAAGTTTCTCGGGTAGTACCACCACAACACTGGTGTATTCCAACCCTTTAACCGAATGAACGGTAGCCGCAGCGAAGCTTCCTGTTGTGTCCTCGCGTGACGGCTTCCAGACCGCTCCATTTGGCGCTTTGATGAACGCTCCGAGATCTTGCCTCGGAGTGATGTTGGCAGGCCACCGTATCTGTTTTACGTGCTGCCGTAGCTTCTCGGCGTAGTCCTTGGGCGTACTGTCGGTGGAGCTGACGGTGATGGCCAGGCGGACAGCCGTATCGCGTAGCCACCGTTCATCCAGGCTGGATTCGTCAAGCTCGCCAACATCAGCCGCAGTGCGTAGGAGACGTTCTACTAGCCCGACAGCCTGGCTTCTTTCCTTGGGGGTTGAACTCGCGGTTTGCAAAACTTCACTGGCCCGGGCGAAGCGCAGGACGAGGTTCGGGCCCTGGTCAGAAGTCTCTTTGGGGGCACCGGCGGATTTTCTCGCATCCGAGCCGCGGAAGGATAGGAAGATGGTCTCGCTGCGCGGCAACTCATGAACGGCGAGCAGTTGCTCAACCGCCGACGCCACTTCGCCCTGGCTACTGAACTCCAGCAGCTGCACAGGTATCTGGCATGACCGGTTCTCACCGCAGGCCACTTCGCTCTGGCTGCCTGACCGCAAGCTGTTGTTGACCGCACAGATAGCTGGTGAGCTTCGCCAGTTACCGTTCAGGGAGAGCGGGGTGCCGAGCGTAGCCACGAAGGCGCGCACCTTATCTGGTTCGGCTCGGCGGAACTCAAAGATCAACTGATCCATATCCGCCACGGCAACGATCTTCACGCCAAACTTCCGGAGAAGACGCAGGACGATGATTTCCTCAAAGCCGCAATCTTGGGTTTCGTCGACGATGATTTCGCTGAACCGATTTCCGAGCAGACCTCCTACAGCTTCGACTATTTCCGGCTGCCATAGATAACACATAGCCAGCGCCCGTGAGGCTGCAGAACTGATGATGCCAGCTTTCACAAAGTTTTTACATCGCCATGTTGCCTGTGCCTCAAGTTCCTGGCCTCGCTCCGAGATAAGCTGCTGCAACATATCTCTGTACCGGGACGGCAGGCGACGTTCGTTTACGGTAGCACGCAACTCACGATCGAATTTGAACCAGTCAAGCTCGATGTCAGGCAACTTGCCCATATCGCGGAGATGAAAACTTGCATCTTTGAGTCCTTCCCATGACTCGCAGAAGCGGGGCGTCTTGCCGCAACGCTGGACATACACCGGCCGCGTGATGAACTGGTTTATAAAGCTATCGAATGTTCCTACGAAGTTTGGCGCTAGGAGCGCTTCAGGCTGGTCGGCACAGCGAGCCTTCACTTCGGTTATGGCAGCCTTCGTGAATGACAGCAGGCCGATACCTTTACGTGGCTCAGCCTCGGTACGGCGGAGAAACCGGGCGACGATCGCACGGGTTTTGCCGGCACCTGGACAGGCTTCGGCGAACTGATCGCCCTTGGCGAGCACCAATAGTCGTTGCTCGTCACTAAGCTTTGGCAGCGGCATCTGGTCCTCCAGGCCCGGCGAGCGAAGCATTTATGGCGTCTGCGAGATACGTCGGAACGGTGAATGCCGCGCCATCCTGAATCGCCAGGGCGATGTCATGGGCAAACTCGCCCTTCGAGATGAAATCCTTGTTTTTGCGCAATTCTTGGTAGAGTGCCCTGGCGGGATTTGGGTCGTCAGCGATGCGCTGCCATTTCACCCCTGACAGCGGGTGTTGGCTTAGGTACGCTGCTTTTAGGACTGGAACGTTGGACTGTTCGGTGAGCAGGTCCGCCTCGAGGGTGTAGGTAGACGAGGCAACCGTTAGCCGGTGGCCGATACCCATGCCCTGGGCCAGTTCCGCCAGCTTGCCGGCGCGGTTGCGCACTGTTGAGTCGTCGGATGCTTCGGCAGCTTTGAGGTCCGGATCACCATCGGTGATAACGACCAGGTGGTCGATGACCGTAAGTCCGTTGACCGGGCCGAGCAGCAGCTTTATGTAGGGTGCGAAGTCGACGCTGCCGACGTTGACGATGGTGCCAGCGTGGAACTCGCGCCACTTGGCGCGATCCACGGCGAAGACGCGGTGGCGGGCCAGCACGGGCAGCAGAACCGCCTCGGCGATACCCTCTACCAGGATGATGCGCTGTGCAAAGAGCACTGCTGCACGAGTGGCATCGAGGTACTGATTGATCTTCCGGCGTTCGTTCCGGTCGAGGTCAAGCCTGGCTAGCGGCAGCGCGCATGTCATGCGCCGGGTGACATCCTGCTTGCCTTGCTCGTCCTCCACCTGCTCAACCTGATGCCTGGTCCGCAGAACGACGATGTTCTCCACACCGACGCTGCTGGCCAGGTTTGGTGAGTGTGTCGTTGCGACGACCTGGATTCTGCCGACTGGGCCATGGGTGTCCGGGGTGACGGACGCCTCCGCCTGTTCACGAAGAAAGTCGAGCAGGATCGCTTGCAACTGCGGGTGGAGGTGGGCTTCGGGTTCTTCGACAAGGAAGAGTGTCAGCTCAGCCTCACGGGCGTTCTGAAGCTCCAATACAACGGTGGCGATGAATAGCAAGTTGGCGTAACCCAGGCCAGTTTCGGTCAGATCCGCTGGCTCGATGCCGTGCTCGGCCATCTTGAGCCGTAGGCTGCGGCACAACTGACGCAGGTTGTAAGCCTCGAAGTCCAGCTTGACGTTCTGGCCGCGTACCGGGTCCGTCAGCGCCGTAACGTGCTCCTGGATGCGCCGCTGAACGCCGTTCTGCTCATGCGCGAGGACATCATGGGTAGCCAGGTCGCCAATGGCCTGGTTGGCATCCGCCAGGAACTTGTCGCGGTCCTCCAGGCTGGTCAGCTGCTCAATGATGAAGGCCAGACGGCTGCCGTTCGCGGAGTCGAGTTCACGCTGAGCGTCCCGCAGGGGCGCCAGGTAGACGTGCCGGATTTGCTCGCGCTTCTCCGGTTCCGACTCAGGCCCGGCGTCCCTCCCGGCACGGAAGGACAGCTGCGAGCGTTTCGCGACAGATTCGTCAGGGCGGAACCGGACTGTGTACAGCGCCCGCTTCGTTGTGAGGTCGAGTGCTCCTATGTAGTGGCCTCGCTGGATTTCCGTCAGATCATCCAGCTCAAGGCCCAGCTCGATGACCTGGCCCGCTCGCCCATGAGAGAGGTCGTCGACTTCAAAGTAGCGTGTGCGGCGCAGGTATAGCGGAGTGGTAGCAAGCCGCAGCGCCTCGATGATGTTCGATTTGCCGGAATTGTTCTCTCCGACCAGGAGGGTAAGTGTGGGGCGAAGCTCGACAGCCGTCTGATAACACGAACGAAAGTTAGAAAGCCGTAGCGTACGGAGATACATTCCGTGCAAATCGGCTGTTTTAGGCTGGGCCGCTTCGGGCGATTCGTCCAGGCTCTCGTTTTCGGACGCCGCGGGGGTTGCTGCTGTCATGCTGGGCGTACCTTACTCCTGAGATCATTATAATCAAACTCGAACGTAGTGCCTAAAAAGACATCTGACGGGCGAATGTCAATAGTTAACCCGACTGGCCGGGATCACAGCCGACGGCACCGCTAGCCGACGAGAGTAGGAATCGTCGTATCGCCCGAGGTGCCGCAGGAGTGAGCGTATCGGTAAGAGGCCGCCCGTAAACGGATCGAAGCGGGCGTGTCGTGATTCCGTGGAAAACCAGCCACTGAACCGGGCGTACGCCTACTCGGTCATCGATGCCCGGACGACGATCTTCAGATTTCTATGGTGGCGGCATAATGTAGCGCTAGTTTCAGCGCTTTAGGTTCAGGCCAGGCTCTACCTGGAAGTTCGGCCTGCATCTGTTACTGGCACGTACGGTTACCGTACGGCCACTAACTGCACCGCACCCTCAGCTGGTCGTACAGCATCTTCTCCGGTGACGAGTCCGCCCCGGCGCAGACGGAGCCCTGTGCGTTCGCGAGGAAGCACCCGTCTTCTCGCGGTGCAACCGATGTCACCGCCAGAACTCAGTCATGCCCAGATGCGCGTAGACGTCTTGGAGCAGGCCGCCGCCCGGTCGGGGATCGGTACGCCATGGAACGTAGAAAGACTGACAACCCGAATCAGGGTTCGCAACAGCAGGGACTCTGAAGGAGCAATTCTCCGGTTTATGCCGGACGAATGGCATGCATTTATCCGTGGCATCACATGTCGTCTTGAGCATGTCTAGTTGCTCGATCGAGCCGTTGGTCTCGACGGCCATCACCAACGAGGGCCGGATACCAATGGTCGAATACCGCTAACAGCCAGTCGGTGTAAGGGCTGTCGACACCCACCCGACGCCGAACATGTAGCGAAACTGTAATGAAGATTGCCTATACCGATAGCATCGGCCTGTATCCATACCATGCAGACAGATGAGATTGCCGCCTTGCTCACCCGCTGTGAACAGGCAAAACATCAGCCATGCCGCGCATTCCGCCCTGGACGTGCATGCTCCTGAATGCATCCAGCGGTGATATCCGCGTTGGTTGGGCTCATCGGCTTCGGCAGCCCGCGCCAGCACTGATCAGCCATCTTTTATATGTAGCAGTAATCGCAGCCTAGATCGGACGTGCCGCCAGTATGCAGGCCTTTCTCGCACGGCGGCAGCAATCAGATGACGGCGGGTGTCCGACAGAACTCTCAGAGAGGTTTAGTGGAACCTCCGCAGCTCGCCCGAACACATGTATGCTGCCGGTCTACGGGCACTCTCAACGGTCGCTGTACAACCCCACATGCATCCTCGGATAGGAGTCGACACCGGATGATTTAGTCGAGCATCCTCGACCGTAGGTTAGCAACATCGCGCTTGGCGCACCGTAGGTTGCCCAGGCACCAGATCACCCGAACGACAGCAAGGCGCGGATATGAGTAACGAAGTCCAAGAGCCAGACGGCACCCCCGACACCAAGCCAGAGAGTGCTTCAAACGCCGACGCCGGGAAGCAACTCGACAAGGAAGGGCGGGAAAGAGGCTTCCAGACCCTGGACGACTTGATGAGCTTTTTGCAATGGGTGACCGAGTTGCCGCTCGGGAAACTGCTGAAGCTGTTTGCCGTTATCGCCTTTGCAGGTTTTGTGTGGTGGCTCATTCACGGCGGCAGGTAAGCGTTTCGGAGCAGTTCGGCGCAAGAGCACCGACCGCATCCGTAACGGTCGCTGCGTCGAGGTAGTTAGCCTCGCCGCCAGCCGCATCGTTGTACGCGACACAAAGAGACACTCCGCTGGTCCGGCTCTGTGTTTTACCTCGAATGAGTGGATTTATTTATCGGTGAGGTACCATACGGGGAATCGACAGATTAGACGGGTCTTCGATCCCATCGCCGGCGCTGGAAGCTTCTTGCTTGAGCCGGTAGCCCTCGCAACCTTCAACTCGACGACCTAGGCGGAACCACCACGCCGTTCCGCCAGTTCACTCCCAGACTGCGCTGCTGCCACCTAGCCTGCGACCACTGCTACGTCCATGAGCACGACGATCAGAGGTGGCGGTTCAAGCCGTGTTCGATATCCTCCGCCTCGTCCCGCACGACTGGCTGCCGCCTGCGCCGTGCAGTTCTGTCCATGATAGTAGCGTGCCCGCCATACGTTGAAATGTTCTTTAACGGCACACAGCGATCCTTACCCGTCTCCATGCGGCTCATCTTTGACATGAAGCAATACATCTGACCAGAACCAGAAGTGTTACTGACACGTGGTGCAGAGATACGTGTAATTCGACCCCTCATGGTTCGCCGGAAACTCCTCACGGTGGTCCTGGTGTGCTCGCATGCCGCTCAGCGTCACCAGCCAGTACGTCACCATCAGGTAGTTGAACTCACGATCCTCGTGCCGGTACCAATCCACTTCGCGGATGGCGGCCAGTTGGCAGCCGTGCAGCCCGAAGGCATGGCGGGCTGCCGCTTCGAACCAACCGGCCACGCTAACCACCCCCGCTCAGTTTTGGTCGAGAACGTTTCGGGCGTTCAGGTACGCCGTAGTTCGTCAGTTCACGCTCAACGTCTGCGATGGCCCGCCCGTACCGTAGCTGCGACAAACCGCGGACGCGCACGGCGTTGCCGGTGGCCCTGCCCGGTGGCCTGGTGGCAATGGACACCGGCGGCGCAATGCCGCCATCGATCCCCACCATGGCGATGGCTTCATCCGGTGCCGCCGGGGCTGCCGACCCGCCGGGAGCGGTCCTGCCCCGGCCAGGGCGTCCCGCTGGGCCGCGCGGCTCGCCGCCGAGCCGCCCGTCAAGACAGCCCGGCGGGGCACGCGCGGCCAGGCCGCCCAGCCCCGGACGGCGACAGACCAGTGAACCGCTACGGGACCGAGGCCACGGAGCGCTGACCCGCGTACCTCCCGGGCAGCTACGGCAGGCTGGAGGACCCGGAGGAGTTCTTCACTGAGCTGGGCGAGCAGGCCGACGTGGAGATCGAGGACAGGTACCTCGAATACGCGGGGTCGGATGTCGCCGGGGAGAGCGCGCCACTGCAGCCGAAGCCGAGCAGCGCGCCCAAGCTGCCGAAGCTGACCGGACGGAAAGGGTTAACCTACGCCATTCGTACGACCCTGACCTGGGCGGGCTAGGCTCGGACCTATGCTCATAGCGTTCTCTGTTACCCCGCTCGGCGTCGGCGAGGGCGTCGGGGAAATCGTCGCGGAGGCCGTGCGCGTGGTCCGCGCCAGCGGCCTGCCGAACCGCACCGACTCGATGTTTACCACGATCGAGGGCGACGACTGGGACGAAGTGATGGCCGTCGTCAAGTCCGCAGTCGACACGGTCGCCTCTCGCTCCCCCCGCGTCAGCCTGGTCCTTAAGGCAGATCTCCGCCCCGGCGTCACCGACGCCCTAACCTCCAAGGTAGAAACCATAGAACGCTACCTAGAACCTGAACCCGACACCGCCCGAGCTTCGCGCTGACTTGCGTGGCCGCGCCGAGCAAGCCGAGCAGCAGGCCGACGCCAACCGGGCCGAACTCGACCGCTTCCGCACCGCTACCGTGGACGCCGACCTCGCCGAGGCCGCGCCGCACGCCGTGCGACGCGCAGCCAGACCGGCCGAAGGCAACTCAGTGAAAGGGCCAGGCGCGGGCCAGGTGATGTGGTGAGCGTAACGCGGTCGGCTCCTGACCGTTGCCCCTAGCGTCGAGACGCGACGCGATCCTGGCCACCGCCGCCGCCTGCGAGCTGGTCAGCGGAGGCAGCTCGGCCGCTAGCGCCGCAGCCCACGCTTTGAGGCCCTGCTCCCGTGACACCCGCCCAGGGTCCTGGTCGAGGCAAGCGTCTTCCACCTTTTTCCTCGGAGGGTCTGCTTCACCGGGTGCTTGCGGTGTCGGCGGCCCAGCCGGTGACGTTCCGTTCGAGGGGTGCGGGATGCTGGGGAAATCCCCGGTCGGGGAGCTGGGGGTGACGGGGCTAGTCATAGGCGGTCCGGCTCCACTTCATCCCACCCGGTCTCGGCGGGGTCTAGCTCGTGCTGGTCTTGCTCGTCGTGTTCGGGTTCGGTGCGCCAGGGGTCGGGGAGTACGTCGCCCAGGTCGATGAGCCGCATGGGCGCGTGCCCGCCGTGCAGCGGCAGCCATGCCGGGCCGCAAGCCGGGCAAGTGACGCGCGGGTTGAGGGCGGCGGTCGCGACCTGGAGGTAGAGGGACGCTTCGGTGGCGGCGAAGGCCTTACGTGCGCTCTGCTCGCGGCGCGGGGTGGGAAAGCAAAACAGGATGGGCATCTTGAACTGGGTGCTGTAGCGGGCGTGCTCGGCGTAGCCGGTGAGCTTCGCCGTGAGCTGGGGCAGGTGCTCGGCACCTGTGTCGTATTCGAGGAGGAACGCGATGTCGGTGCCGTCTTGCGCCCAGACGCCGAGCCCGTCGGGGCGCGGGCCGAGTTCGCGGCTGCGGGCGTACAGGTAATCGGAGGCTTCGCCTTCGCCGTCCCACTGGAGGAGTTCGCCGCCGCCGTGCTCGCGGGCATGACGCGCGAGGGCGACAAAGAACCAGGACGCGCCGGTCATGTGCCCTAGGCGCTGGGAGCGTTCGAGGGCGAGCTGCCGGTCGGTGCGAACCAGGGGCAGCCATCTTTTCTCGTCGCGGTCTTCCTGGCCGAGCAGCGCCGCGCCGATGGGGCCGAGGACGTAGTGCCACGGCGCGGAGCCGGTCGTGCGGTACGGCCGGAACCGTCGCAGCACGCCCAGGCGCACGAGCACCGCGAGGCGGTGCCTGGCGGTGGTGACGTTCCCGAACGCGAGCGCGGCGAGCTGGTCGGTGGTCAACACGCGGTGCCGCGCGACCAGGCGTGTCAGCTCACGGTCGCGGTCGGTCAGGTGACCGGCTGCGGACAGCACCGCTGCCTCGTCCCGGGCCGCCTTGGTGCTTGTTCCTGCCCCTGTGCCTGCCCCGCGCGTATGAGAATGTGATGACACAGTCATAAGCCCCGGTCCCCTCCCGCAGGTACATTTCGCCGCTGACCGGGCGCTACGGCCGGGCCGGGGTCGGCAGGTCGGTCGGCGGTTCTGGTGGTCCGGGTTGCCTGCCGGGCGATCGTCCGAGAGGTTTGCCAGGTGGAACGGTGGCTGTCGAGCGAGGTCATGCGAGCAGTCGCCTTTCCGCGCGTGAACCGTGCAGGTCCCCGCGCACGCCAAGGCCGCCTTCATCCCCGGAGCGGACACGGGGGCAGGCGGAAGGTCGTCAGGGAAGGGGCGGGCCGGGCCGCCGTGACGGGTGGAGCGGCCGGCTGGCGCGTGCGCCGGCGTCGCCTCCCCGGCACCAGGTCCCCGCCC
>WNGP01001846.1_pt1 | contig 21501 bp, 15 predicted proteins | sample 5407671 | NCBI WGS metagenome assembly WNGP01 (sample SAMN13153381, study PRJNA577476) | soil metagenome | isolation source: 40 cm soil or saprolite under Garry oak tree replicate 2 | place: USA:California | collected 2016-06-15
CTCAGAGCTTCGAGTCTTCGCTCATTCAGACCATTCAGCGCGATCTATTCACAATCGGAGCCGAGCTGGCGACACCCGATCCCACGAAACTCGCTAAAGCGCTCGCGCGCAGCGGTACGACGATAAATGCGTCCGACGTTGGTGCGCTGGAAGATGTCATCGACAATCATGAAGCGAAGCTGCTCCCGCTCAAGAATTTCATTCTTCCTGGGGGGACCCCCAAGGCCGCCGCGTTTCACGTCGCGCGCACGGTGTGTCGTCGTGCGGAGCGCTCAGTCGTGGCCCTCGCTCGCGACCAGAAGATCAACGCGTCGATCATCCATTATCTCAACCGGCTGTCCGATTTGCTCTTCGTGCTCGCGCGCGCCGTGAATATGCAGACCGGCCACGACGACATCGCGTGGTGACCATCCGGGTCCCGCTGGTCGAGCAGCGGGATGCCTCCTACGACATCCTGATCGCTCCCGGTCTCATCCAGCAGCTGGATAAGGTCCTGCCGCAGTATTGTCCGGCTGCGGCGTACGCCGTGATCTCTGATTCGCATGTGGGAAAGCTTTATGGGGAGTCGATTGCGAAACAGGTGTCTGGTACCGGGTGTCAGGTCGAACTGATCACGTTTCCGGCCGGAGAGTCGAACAAGACTCGCGACACATGGGCCGCGCTGTCAGATCGGATGCTCGCCGCGCATCTGGGGCGCGACTGCGCGGTGATCGCCCTCGGTGGAGGCGTGGTGAACGACGTCGGCGGCTTTGTTGCCGCCACGTATCTCCGCGGGGTGCCGCTGGTGCAGGTGCCGACCACCCTGCTGGCGATGATCGATTCCTCGATCGGCGGCAAGACCGGTGTCGATGTCCCCGCCGGCAAGAACCTGCTCGGTGCGTTCCATCAGCCGCGCGTGGTCATCGCCGATCCGGAACTGCTCGGCTCGCTGTCGAGCGTCCAGCTCGCGGCCGGGCTCGCCGAAGCTGTGAAGCACGGCGCGATCGCGGACGCGGAATACTTTGCGTTTCTCGAAAAAGAATACGCCGCGATCTTCGCGAAACACGCGCCGGCGCTCGAGCGCGTCGTGCGCCGCTCGGTGGAGCTCAAGGCCGCAGTCGTCGCCCAGGATGAACGGGAAAAAGGGAAACGCGCGATCTTGAATTTCGGTCACACGGTCGGACACGCGATCGAAGCCACGTCGAAGTACGAGATCCTGCACGGCGAAGCGGTCGCGATCGGCATGGTCTACGAAAGCCGGCTCGCCGAAACACTCGGCCTCGCGGCAACCGGCACGTCGCAGCGCATCCGCGCCGTTCTGGAACGCTTGCATTTGCCGGTGGAGCGTCCGGACGCGAGTGACGTGGATGACCTGATCGCGGCCATGCGGGCGGACAAGAAGGTGCGCGCCGGAGAGATTCGTCTCGCACTACCCAGCGCGATCGGTCGCGCCTATGGCAGCGATGGACAAGGCTGGACCGTGCCTGTCGCGGAGGCGACGATTCGTCAGGTCCTGGTTAACACGTAGCCCACATTCCTTTCCACGTCTCCACAGCGCAAATCTCATCCTTCGGATTGACCTGCAGGCTATGCGTTTACAGTGTGTCAGTTGTATTTTCCACAGGTTCTGTGGATAGTGGACAAACGGGGGAATCCCTACAAACCCAATAATTTGTGATGTGGAAAACTGCGTTAATTTGCACGTACTGGCAGGAAAACCTATATTGGCGCGTGGTTTAGGTGGCCTGAATGGCGGTGTGACCCGCCGCATCCACACCCACTCGCGTTTCACGGAGAGTCGCGCATGGCGAGGTCGAATGGCGGCAAGGCGAAGGCCTTTTTCCGCACCACCCCCTCCGGAGCATTCGACCAATACCTGCAAGACATACAAAAACTTCCCCTCATCAAAGACCCCGCTGAAGAACGTCGGCTCGCCCGTCGCGTGCAGCGAGGGGACGAAAAAGCTGCCGAGCGGTTAGTCACTGCCAATCTCCGATTTGTCATCTCCTACGTCAAAAAATATCAGGGCCACGGGCTCGATCTCTCCGAGCTCGTCGCCATCGGCAATGAAGGTTTGCTCAAGGCGGTGAAGAAGTTCGATCCCGACCAGGGCGTCAAATTCATTTCGTACGCGGTGTGGTGGGTGCGCCAGGCGGTGCTGAAAGCGTTGGCCGAACAAACGCGTAGCGTGCGCATTCCACTCAACCAGAACTCGCAGTTGATCCGCATGAGCCGTACCGAAACGTATTTGTCGCAAGAGCTCGGCCGCGAACCCACCGACAACGAAATCGCGCAGGCACTCGAGGACTCCGTCGAGAACGTCCGCACCGCGCGCCGCATGACGGCCGCCGAGCTGTCGCTCGACGCGCCGGTCGATCGCACCGACAAGGACGCCGCGACACTCGGCGAGCGTTTCGCGGGCCAGGAGGGCGGCGAGATCGAAGAGCGCACCGACGGCAAGTTGATGCGCGAGTTCATCGATCGGATCTTCCAGAAGTACCTGACGCCGCGCGAGCGCAAGATTCTCTATCTCTACTACGGGCTCGAAGAGGGCAGCGAGGCGATGACGCTCGAGAAGATCGGCGCGCTGATGGGCGTCACGCGGGAGAGAATCAGGCAGATTAGAGAACGCGCGTTCGAGAAGCTGAGAGAATCACCCGACGGGAAGGCTCTCAAGGGATTCTGGAGAGCAGCCTAGGACAGGCAACGACTAGGCCACAGACGCAGCAGCGGGCTACAGTCTAGAGGGGTCGGGACAACACGATTGTCCCGGCCCCTCTTGCCTGTTTACCGCGGTGCGTCTGTACATCTAGTATATAGCATGTCCGCGCCTTCCCTCCTTGCTCGCGATCTCGCCGCGATTGTCGGTGACAGACATGTTCGTGCAGCGCGCGCCGAGCGCATGACCTACGCGATGGACGGCCTCCCCACTCATCGTCGCGTTCCTGATCTCGTCGTTCTCCCCGGCACGCGCGAAGAGCTGGTCGCCGTCGTGCGCCTGCTCGCCGCACTCGGCGTTTCCTTCGTGCCGCGGGGCGCGGGCACCGGGCTCTCGGGCGGTGCGCTCGCAGCTGAAGGCTCCGTTCTCCTCGTTCTCACGCGACTCAATCGCATCGTTCGCATCGATCGCGACAACCGGTTGGCGGTCGTCGAGCCCGGCGTCGTCAACGCGAAGCTCGGCGCGGCGGCGCGGCCGGTGGGGCTGCAGTACGCGCCCGATCCGTCGAGCCAGAGCGCGTGCACCATCGGCGGCAACGTCGCCGAAAACGCGGGCGGGCCGCACTGCTTGAAGTACGGCGTCACGGCCAACCACATCCTCGCGCTCGAGGTGCTGCTGGCCGACGGCTCCCTCGTAGAGATCGGCAGCCCGAGCGGCGAGTCGTGGGGTCCCGACCTCGTAGGCGTGTTCGTCGGGTCGGAAGGCAACTTCGGCATCGCCACCAGGATCACGGTGCGGCTCACGCCCCTGCCGCGCGCGGTCAGAACGCTGCTCGCCGACTTCACCGGCTTGCGCACGGCGGGCGAGGCGGTGTCGGCCATCATCGCCACCGGCATTGTGCCGGCGGCGCTCGAGATGATGGATCAGTCCTGCATCAACGCCGTGGAGGACTCGGTGTACGCCGCGGGATATCCGCGCGACGCCGCGGCCGTGCTGCTCGTCGAGATCGACGGCCGCAACAGCGATGCCGTGGTGGCGGAGACGGACGTGGTCACCGATCTGCTGCGTCAATCGGGCGCGCGATCCGTGAGATCTGCGGCGACAGAGGCGGAGCGCGAGCGGCTGTGGCAGGGGCGCAAGAAAGCATTCGGCGCGATGGGTCGCCTGTCGCGCGACCTCGTCGTACAGGATGCCGTCGTGCCGCGCTCCGTCCTGCCGCAGGTCCTCGAAACGATTGCGGCCATCGCAACGCATTACGGCCTGGTCGTGAGCAACGTCTTCCACGCGGGCGACGGCAATCTCCATCCCAACATTTCGTTCGACGCGACCGATCCGGTTCTCAAGAACAAGGTCGAGGCGGCGAGCGCCGAGATCATGCAGGCGTGTATTGCAGTGGGCGGCACGATTACTGGCGAGCACGGCGTGGGTATCGACAAGATGCGCTACATGCCGTTGATCTTCGATGCGGAATCGCTGGGAGCGATGCAGGCGGTGCGCAGGGTGTTTGATCCAGATGAACGCGTGAACCCGGGAAAGGTGGTTCCGGTACACGCCTGCCGCGAGTGGACGCATGCGCGTGGTGACCGGGTCGGGAGCCGCGGGGCCGCGCCCCGGGGCGAGGCCGCATGACGATCCTCGAGAAAGTCACCGCGCTCCTCGGCGAGGGGGCCGTCCTCGAGGCCGGCACGGATCGCGTACCCCGCGTCGCACCGGGCTCGCCCGATGCAGTGGCGTTGCTGCTGGGGACTGCACATCAAGAAGGGTGGCGAGTGCGGATCGAGGGCGCAGGGACGTGGCTGCAGAGCGACGCCCCCGCCGATCTCGCCCTGACGACTCGGCGCCTCGACCGCATCCCCGCGATCGAGCCCTCCGACCTCACGGCGACCGCGGAGGCCGGCATCGGGCTCGATCAGCTGCGCCAGCAGCTCGCCGACCGCGGTGCGTGGCTCGCGATCGATCCACCCGGTCTGGCCGGACGCACGCTCGGTTCGGTCGTCTCGACCGCGACGGCCGGCCCGCTGCGGCACGGCTTCGGACCGATCAAGGATCATCTGCTCGGCGTCACCTTCGTGACCGGTGACGGTCGCATGGTGCAAAGCGGCGGGCGCGTCATGAAGAACGTCGCCGGCTACGACCTCACCCGGCTGCAGGCCGGCGGATTCGGCGCGTTCGGCATCATCGTGCTCGTGCACTTGCGACTGCGCACCCTGCCCCGCGCCGATGTCACCTACGTGCTCGAAGGGGCGCGCGAAGACCTGACGCAGGTCGGCGAGGACATCGCGGCCGCCGGACTCACGCCCGCCGCGCTCGAGCTCGTCTCGCCAGCCCTCGCGCGGCGCGAGCGCTGGGTCCTGGCCGTGCGGCTCGCCGGATCGCCCGCGCTGGTGGCGGCGGACGAAGCGGGACTCGGCGCCGCGAGTGGCGGCGGCCGGTTCTCGCCGCTGCGGGCCGAGGAGGCACATGCGTTCTGGATGCGGCTGGCGGAGGGATTCTCGGTTCGGCCCGTCACGTTCCGCATCGGCGGCGTCCCGGCGGCGAGTGACGAGCTACTCGATCTCCTGCAGCATCAGCTCGGCGATGAATGGATCTCCGCCTCTCCGGCCGCCGGCGCGATCCGCTGGACTGGTGACACGAACATCGATCGCCTGCAGCGGCTGCGCCGCACGCTCGCCGGGCTCGAGGTGCCGCTCACGCTCGAGCGCGCGCCGTGGCCCCTGCGCGGCGCCGTCGGTCACTTCGGGGCATATCGCGAGGGCGTCGGCCCGCTCGTCGCCGGCCTGCGGCGCACATTCGATCCCGGTGGTGCTCTCGTCGTCGCCACAGAAGGCTCATGACGGGGATTGCCCGGGGAGGATTTGAAGGGCTCGACGCGTGCGTACACTGCGGGTTTTGCCTTCAAGCTTGTCCGACGTTCCTCGCCACTGGAGATGAATCCGACTCTCCACGCGGCCGCATCGAGCTGATGCGGGGGCTCGAGCGCGGCGACATCGCCGCGACCGACCCCGCGCTCATCTCCCACCTCGACCGTTGCCTCGGTTGCCGCGGCTGCGAACCGGTCTGTCCATCGGGCGTGCAGTACGGCCACGGACTCGAGGCCGCTCGGTCTCGGATCGCCGCGTCACGCCCGGTGCCCGCGGTGGCTCGGCAGGCACTGTGGGCGCTGACGACGCCTGGCATCAGCTCCGTGGTGTATTGGTTCGCCCGCGTGCTGCGAGCGACGGGACTGCCGCGACTGCTCGCCGGGTGGGGAACGATTCGGTTTGCGCTCGGAATGTTGGCTGCAACAAGGGCGGCGCAGGGCGGTGGAGGGCGGCGGAAGGCGGCAAAAGCCCGCCAAGTTGCCCCTGCCGCCCTTCGCCGCCCTTCGCCGCCCCTCGCCGCCGTTTTATTCCGAGGCTGCGTGATGCAGGGCCTGTTCTCCCATGTCCACGACGCGACAATCCGAACGCTCGGTGTGAATGGGTATCAAGTCCGCGACGTGAGTGGCCAGGTCTGCTGCGGCGCGCTGCATGCCCACGCCGGACTGCTCGACGAAGCCCGTGCACTGGCTCGCGTCAACGTCGGCGCCTTTGGTGATGGCGACGAACCGATCGTCGTCAACAGCGCCGGCTGCGGTGCGTTGATGAAGGAATACGGGCGGCTGCTAGCCGACGATCTGCGCGGGGAGCGATTTGGTGCCCGCGTGCGCGACGTCACCGAGCTGCTTGCCGGCAGCGCCATGAAGGGACCGGTGGCTGGGGAGCCGCTCGACCTGCACGTCGCGTACGATCCGCCATGCCACTTGCTGCACGCGCAAGGCATCGCCGTCCAACCGCTCAAGCTGTTCGCCGCGATCCCGCTACTCGAGCTCGTGCCGGTTCCAGGAGCGGCAGAATGCTGTGGCAGTGCCGGCCTGTTCACGTTGCTCGAGCCCGAGATGTCGCGCGCCGTGCTCAAGACGAAGATCGATCGGCTGCGGGAAGCCGCGCCGCAGGTGGTCGCGACCGGCAATCCGGGATGTCTCATGCAGATCGGCGCCGGACTCGCGGCCGCCGGCAGCGCCGCTCGCGCCCGCCATCCGGTCGAGCTGCTGGACGATGCGTACCGCGCCGCCGGGCGCTACGAATGACGGGAGGCGCTCGGCGCGTCACCACGCCCGACGGTGTCGAGCTCGCGTTGCATCGCCTGCGCGCCTTTCGGGATGGCCGTCCGGCCGTCCTTCTCGTGCACGGGGCATTCACGAACCACCGCTTCTGGCTGCACTCCAGCGACGGCACGCAAGCCGGAGGGATGGCGCATTTTCTCGGTGCTGCCGGGCTCGATGTCTGGCTCGCCGACCTGCGGCATCACGGCGAGAGCGCGCGCGAACCACGGCGCGGCGCCTGGACGTTTGAGGACTGGGTCCTGCACGACACACCCACGCTCGTCGCGCGCGTGCGCGAAGAGACGGACGGCGCACCGCTCGCGTGGCTCGGACATTCCGCCGGCGGCGCCGCTGGGTTGTGCTGGCTCGCGCGGGTCGCGGCCGCCGCGCCGATTCGCGGCATCGTGACGCTGGGTACCCCCGGTCCGAGACGGCTCGGGCCGGTGCGGCGCACACTCGCGGCCGCAACGATGGCGGTGTCACGGGCGCTGGGGCGGTTTCCGGCTCGGGCGCTGCGGTTCGGGAACGAAGACGAGGCGGCCGAGATCATTGCAGAATGGATGGAGTGGAACGTGCGGGGCCGTTGGCTCGGAATGGACGGCTTCGACTATTTTGCCGGCCTCGCGGCGCTGAACACGCCGTATCTCGGCGTGGCTGGTGGCGCTGACCGGATCTATGCACCGCCGAAGGCGTGCCGGCAGGTGGTTGACCGCGTGGGCGCCGCCCGCAAGATGCTTGCGATCGCGCCGGGACTGTCGCACCGCGGCCTGGTGTTGAGCGATCGTGCCAGGGTTGCCTGCTGGCCTACCGTGGTCGCGTGGTTGAAGGAGACACTCTGACCGAAGCCGTGCTGTTCGACTTCAACGGCGTGCTCGTGGACGATGAGCCGCAACACTGCGAGGCGCTGCAACGCGTGCTCGCGGACGAGCGCATCACGCTGACGCGCGACCAGTACTATGCCCAGTACCTCGGCCTCGACGATCGCACCGGCTTTGTGCTGGCGTTCCGCAACGCGCAACGCACACTGACGACGGAGATGCTCAAGCACCTCGTCGCGAAGAAATCACAGGTCTATCTCGAGCTCGTTCGGAAATCGCTCCGGATGGTCCGCGGCGCGCCGGAGTTCGTGCGCGATGCGGCACGGCGCTTCCGTCTGGGCATCGTGTCCGGCGCGCTGCGGCGCGAGATCGACCACGTGCTCGCCCAGACCGACCTCGGCGCGAGTTTCGAAGTGATCATCGCCGCAGACGACGTGTCCCGCTGCAAACCCGATCCGGCATCCTATCTCGCCGCGTACGACGCGTTCAATCGCCGCCGTCCCATTGCGGCCCGGGCGTGCGTCGTCATCGAAGACTCGTTGCCGGGGTTGCAGGCGGCACGCGCCGCGGGGATGCCGTGCGTGATGCTGACCACCAGTCATCCGGCGGGCGCGCTCGCGGGCCGCGGCGCGGCGTTGGTGTGGGAGACGCTCGCGGGCCACTCCCCCAGTGAGCTGACCACCGTATGAGCGACGTCTTTCCCACGGCGCCGAGTGCAACCGTGACGCGGCTCGAGCGCGATGCGGTGCCCGCCGACATCGTCGATCGGCTGCGGGCGGGCGCCATCGTTGCGCCTGCCGACGTGGGAATCATCGATTTGGTGGGTCAGGGCGAAGGGGCGATCACCTGCTTCCAAGGCTTGCTCACGAGCGACATCGAGAAGCCGGGAGACGGCGCGTTCGTGTACGGCGCGCTGCTGACACCCAAGGGGATGATTGTGGTGGACGGATGGGCGGCGCGGCTTGGGCCGCGCGTGCGCTTCACCGTCCCCGCCGAGGGGCGCGAGCGCGCGCTCGCAATTCTGCAGCGCTCGGTCCCGCCACGGCTCGCGCGCTCCAGCGATCGCACTGGAGACACGAGCGTGCTCCGCATCGCCGGGGCGCACGCGGTCGCCGTCATGGGGGCGGCCGCCGGCGTCCCGGTCCCGCACGCCGCGAATCACGTGATGGAGGGATCCGCCGGTGGGATCGCGCTCGAAGTCGCCCGTGCAAGCGACGTCGCGCCGTTTGTCTTTCAGCTGACGATGGCGACCGAGCACCTCGCCGCCATGCGGCAGCGCTTGGTGGACGCCGGAGCCCACGCCGCGACCTCCGAGGCGCTGGAGCTGGCGCGGATCCTCGCGGGATGGCCGCGGCTCGCCTCCGAGGTGGACGAGAAGACCATTCCGCAGGAGGTCCGGTTCGACGAGATCGGCGGCGTGTCGTACACCAAGGGCTGCTATACCGGCCAGGAGACGGTGAGCCGGCTGCATTTCCGCGGGCATGCGAACCGCAACCTCCGCGGCCTGCTGTTCGAGAGCGACCCGCCCGCCGCGCCCGCGAGCGGTTGGAGCGCGGTCACGCATGAGGACCGCGATGTTGGCCGCGTGACCAGCATCGCCTGGCTGCCGGATGGCGGCGGCTCGGTGCTCGGTCGCTGGATCGGCCTCGCGGTCGTGCGGCGCGAGGTCCCGCCTGGCGCGATCGTCCGCGCGGCTGGGCGCGAAGCCCGCGTCGTCGAGCTGCCCTTCGACGCTCCCCGCGTCACGCCCGCGTGACGGTTCTCGTGACCGGCGCCGCCGGGCTCGTCGGCACCCACGTGCTCGACGCGCTCCGGGCGCGGGGCGAGCGCCCGCGGGCGCTGGTGCGCGCGCATTCGGTCGGCACGGTCGAAGCGTTCGGCGCCGAGGCCGTGGTCGGCGACGTCACCGACGTGAGTGCGTGGCAGCGGGCGGCGACCGATGTCCGCGCGATCATTCACGCGGCCGCGCTCGTTGCATCGCACGACTCACTCGACGAGTTCACGCGCGTCAACGTCGGCGGCTCTCGGCTCGCGCTCGAGGCGGCGCGCCGGACCGGCGCGCACCTCATTCATATCTCCACAGTTGCCGTGTACGGCCGCGCCGCCGTGTACAAGGCAGGTGAACAGGCAGTGAGCGAGGACTATCCGTTCCAACCGCTCCCCGCGCAGGACTTCTACGCCAGCAGCAAGCGAGCGGCTGAGCACCTGCTGCAGCGAGAGGCAGCACGCGGCGGCGTCTCCGTCACGGCGATGCGGCCGAATGTCATTTACGGCGAGCGTGATCTACTGTTCACCCGGCGTCTGATCGCCAACCTCAAACGCGGCCTTCTCCCGCAAGTCGGGCCGGGGACGAATCATCTGTCGTGTGTCTATGCCGGCAACGTCGCCGCGGCGATTCTTGCCGCGCTCGACGCGCCCGCGAAACCAGGTTTCCGAGCCTACAACGTGACGCGCGATGCATCGCCGCTGCTCACGCAACGGGAGTTCTTCGCTGCCTTCGCCGAGGCGTTGGGGCGACGGCCGTTCCGCGTGCGTGTGCCGGTCCCGCTGATCCGGATCGGGGTCGCTGCGTGGAGCGTGTTGATGCGCCTCGTCATGCCCGGCCGCTACACGGCGCTCGGGAATGCGGCGATGTCGTTCATTCTGGGGGAGAACCCGTATGCGGTCGAGCGCATCCGCACGGAGCTGGGATGGACGCCGCCGTTCGATACGCGAACGGCGATCAGACGTGCGGTCGCCGAAACAAAAAGCCCGGGCAGCGCCCGGGCTTGATTCCCTACTTCTACCGCGGCCGTTACGGACGCCGGGTCGGCCTGCGCGCGGGCGCGGGCGGCGGCTTTGGCGCCTTTGCCTTCGTGGTGTCGGCCGCCATATGATGCGTCGTGTCAGCGGGCGCCATCATCTTCATCGAGTCCGCCATTTTCATCGTGTCACCAGGCGTGGTTTCGGCGGCAGGCGTGTTCTGCGCCTTCTTGCACGCGCCAGCGGCCATGACGACGACTGCCACGGCCAATGCGATGCGCTTCATGCTCGCTCCTGTTGAGGTACAGGTTCGGGGGTCGACGACGCGCGAAACGTACATAGGGGACCCGCCGAGTCAAGGCAGCGCTAAGTTATAGGAATTATGCTGCGTTCTGATCGTCGTACGTTCCTGGGTTTGCTCTCGTCGCTCGCCGGATCGCTCGCGAGCAAACGACGGGAGACCCAGCAGCCCGTCATCGAGGTCCGGCCCACCGCGCTCTTCCAACAACCCGAGGGGCGCAAGAACCTGGTGCGAATCACCGTCTCCGGACTGAGCGCACCGGCGGCGCGCGCGCGCGTGACCGATCGCCGCGGCGCGCTGGTCGGCACCGCGGGACTGTTGCCGTCCGCGGGAGGTGTCACGCTGAGCGGCGAAGTGTGGGTCCCGCTCTCCGAGCCGTCGGATTTTCAGGTTGACGTCGAAGTCGGACGAGACCGCGCGGCGCGGCGCCGGCTGCGCCTCACGCCGGCGAAGCGCTGGACACTCTACTGGCTCCCCTCGATCCACACCGACGTCGGTTACACCGACCTGCAGGAGCGGGCGCTCGAGGTGCATCGCAGGAATCTCGACGCCGCGCTGGCGTGGACGGCGACGCGTCGCGATTTCCACTTCACCGCCGAGTGCGCGCTCCAGGTGCTGTCGTACCTGGAGAACCGCTCGCCCGAGGCGGGCGACGCGCTGGTGCAGGCGATTCGCGACGGCAAGATCGCCTGGCAGGCACTCTTCGCGAATATGCTCACCGGGATTCTCGATCATGAGACGTTCGCGCGGCTCGTGTGGCCGGCAGGCAAACTGGCGCGCGAGCGCGGCCTGACGTTCCTCTCCGCGCAGATCACCGACGTCCCCGGGCAGACCCTGACCTTCCCGACTCTGCTCGCCGCGAGCGGCGTGAAGTATCTCGCTTCGGGTCCCAACCCCGAGCGGGCCGTCCCGCTGTTGCCGGTGTCCGGCACCGAAGGGACGGTCTACCCGCAGCTGTACTATTGGGAAGGACCCGACGGGAGCCGCGTGCTCCATTGGCGCGCCCATCACTATGGCGACGGCACACGATTCGGCTTCGACGTCGGCCCCGACGAGATGGGCCACCGCCTCTCGGATTGGCTGCTGAATCAGCCCGCATTCCTCGCGCAAAACTGGCCGTACGACACGGCCCTGCTATACGGCGCCGACTGGCAAGACAATGCCCTTATGAAGGAAGCGATCGTCGCCAACGTCCAGGAATTCTCGCGACGGTTCACGTTCCCGCGCATCGTCACGGGCCGCGCCGAGGATTTCTTCCGCGATGTGGAACGCCGCTACGGAACGAAGATTCCGGTGCGTCGGGGTGACACCGGGCTCTACTGGGAGGACGGCGCAGCCTCGACCGCCGCGGAGCTCGCCGCGTTCCGCGCCGCGCAGCTGGTCGCCCGCGCGGCTGAGATCGCCGCGCTGTGGGAGACCCGAATCGAGCCACGCGACGATGACGCGACGCAGCGGCGGCGCAGCCGTGCCGAGGTGCGCACCGCGATGTGGCGCGATTTGCTGCTGTTCGGCGAACACACCTGGGGCGCGGACGAAAGCGTTTCGGCACCCACCTCGCGGCAGACCGTGGCGCAGTGGGAGTACAAGAAACGCTTCATCGACGCGGGAGCCGCCGCCGCCCGTGATCAGCTGAACGACGGGCTGCTGCGCCTCGGCCGGGCGTGCCGCACCGGCCGCGGCCGCCTGGTCTTCAACGCCGGCTCGTGGGAGCGAAGCGACGTCGTCCGCGTTCCGGGCGGCGGCGGCAAATCGCTCAGCACCGACGGGCGCGAGCTCGCGTCCGTCGATCTCGAGAATGGCGACGCGCTCGTCTTGTTCCGCGAAGTGCCGCCCCTCGGCTACCTGGCGCTGACCGAAGCGGACCGCGAGGCTCGTGGGCCGGCGGCGGACGGCGAGGCGCTCGACGTCAAGGCGGGAGGATTCACGGTCCAGATCGACCAGGCGACTGGCGCGATTCGCTCCCTCACCGGTCCCGACGGCAAGGAGCGCGTGAAACCGTCCGACTGGTCTGGCTTGAATCAGCTCGTGTACGCGCGCGGCGGCGAGCACAGCGCGCTCTGGACGTCAGGCGACCGCGACGAGCTCAAGAATCCGCCCCAGCTCGCGCTGACACAGGCCAAGCTTGTGCGCGCGCGCCGCGAGCGCTTGCCCGGCATCGGGGTACGGCTCGTCATCGAGCGCGCGCTGGACGGGTTTCCGTCGATTACATCCAGCATCACGCTGTACGATGAGCTGCCCTGGGTGGACATCGAGAACCGCATCGTCAAGACGGCAACGCTCGCGAAAGAAGCGCTCTACTTCGCATTCCCCTTCGCATTCCTGAAGCCCGTTGTCGACGTCGAGGTGCCACTCGGCCGCATGACGGTCGAGCGCGATCAGCAGGCGGGAAGCTGCCGCGATTGGTACTGTCACACCCACTGGGTGTGGCTGCACGAGGGCAACGACGGCGTGCTCTGGAGCGGCCCCGACACGCCCCTGTTCACGCTGAACGACCTGTTCCGCGGCGCATGGCGGCGGACGATCGTCCCCGACGGTACGCTGTTCGCCTATGCGATGAACAACTACTGGCACACGAATTACGCGGCATCGCAGGGCGGAGCGGTGACGTTCCGGTTCAGGCTCTCGCTCGTCGCGCCAGGCGATGCAGCCGAACCGGTGCGGCGCGGGTGGGCGGCGTGCGAGCCGCTGTACGTCAGCCCTTCCTACACGAACGAGACACCAGGCCCATTGATTGCGAAGGATCGTGCGTTCTTCTACTCCGACAAGAGCGTGATGATCGTCGGCGCGAAGCCCGCGGATGACGGCGACGGCGTGATCGTGAAAGTTCTCGATATTGCAGGCCAGGCGCGCGGCGCCGGCATCTGGCCCGCGGCGTACGCGTTCAAGCTTGCCCGGCGCACCACACTCGTGGAACAGAACGGCGACGCGATCACCGTCGGCGGCGACGGCCGCGCATCGCTCGATCTCGCCGCCTGGGGTGTCGCGGCCGCCCGGCTCTTTACGCCCGGGGAGACTTCCGATTAACGAACGGCGCGCCGTCGAGTTCGCCCCGAAGGACGCGCAGCTGCGGGACGACGTCCGGACACTCGGCGCGCTGGTCGGCGACGTCATCCGCGAGCAATGTGGCGAAGCGTTTTTCCAGCTCGTCGAGCGGGCGCGCCACGCGGCGATCGCGGGCGCCGCCGACGAGCTCCAGGCCCTGGTCAAGGGCTTGCCGCCGCGTGATGCCGAAACGCTGGTCCGCGCGTTCGCCGCGTACTTCGAAGTCGTCAATCTCGCCGAGCGGATTCACCGCATCCGCCGCCGGCGCGACTATCTCCGCAGCGCCAGCGATCCCCAGGAAGGCAGTCTGCGGGACATGGTCGTGCGGCTCGCGTCCGCGGGCGTCACGCCACCGCAGGTCGCGGCGCTGCTCCAACGCCTGCTGGTCGAGCCCGTGTTCACCGCACATCCCACCGAAGCGACCCGGCGCACGCTGCTCGAAAAAGAGCAGGTCATCGGCCGCCTGCTCGTGGAGCGACTCGATCCGTCGCGCACGCCGGATGAAGAGCGCGCCGCGCTGGCACGGATTCGCGAGGAAATCACCGCCGCCTGGCAGACCGATGCGCAGCCTTCCGCTCGCCCGACTGTGATGGATGAGCTCGAAAATGTGCTCTTCTACCTGACAGACATCGTCTACCGCATCGTCCCGCCGTTCTCCGAAGAGCTCGAGCAAGCGGTACACAAGTCCTACGATGTCGAAGTACCGACCCGGCCGATGCTGCGCTTCGGCTCCTGGGTCGGCGGCGACATGGACGGCAATCCCAACGTCGGCGCCGAGACGCTCCGTGCGGCGTTGGCGCGCCAACGCGAGCTTGCCCTGGGCCGGTATCGCGCCGAGGCCACCGAGCTGGCGCGGCGGCTGTCGCAATCGGGAGCACTAACCGGCGTGAGCGACGCCGTGCGCGAGCGCGTCGCCGCCTACAGCGCGCTGTTCCCCAAGGCGCTGGCGACGATCCCGGCGCGCTATCACGACATGCCGTACCGTGTGCTGTTTCGCCTGATCGCGGCGCGGCTCGAGGCGACCCGGCGCGATGCACCGTCGCCCGAAGGCTACGGCGCCGCCGCGGAGCTGGAGCGGGATCTCGGCCTGGTGATCGCGAGCCTCCGCACGCACCGGGGCGAGCATGCCGGACTGTTCGGTGTGCAGCGCCTGCTGCGCCGCGTCGAGACGTTCGGCTTCCACCTGGCCACGATCGACCTGCGACAGCACGCTCATGTCCATCGCGCGGTGCTCGCGACCCTCCTGAAAGACCCGGACTGGAACGACCGCCCCGCCCCAGACCGGCTCGCCCGGCTGCGCCGCGTGCTCGAGCAAGGAGAACAGCCGGCAGGCGCACCTGACGCGCAGGCGACCCGCACGCTCGAGGTCTTCAAGGCGATCGCGGACAGCCGCGCGCGCTTTGGGCCGGACGCCGTAGGTCCCTACATCATCAGCATGGCGCAAGGCGCGGACGACGTCTTCGCCGTTCTGGTGGCCGCGCGCTGGGGGGGGCTCGCTGGATCGGGTGGGGGTGGGGTTCATGTGCCGCTGGACGTCGCGCCGCTCTTCGAGACTGTGGCCGATCTCGGCGCCGCGCCCGCGGTGATGGGTGAGTTGCTCGCCGATCCGTACTACCGTGCGCACCTCGCCGATCGCCGCATGCATCAGATGGTGATGATCGGCTACTCCGACAGCAACAAGGACGCGGGGATCGGCGCGTCGCGCTGGGGGCTGCAGCACGCGCAGGCGGCCCTCGTGGAAACGACCGAGAAGTCGGGTGTCGATGTCATTTTCTTCCACGGCCGTGGCGGCACCGTCAGCCGGGGCGGCGGCAAGATCACGAACGCCATTCTGAGCGCGCCGCGGGGCTCGATCCGGGGACGCTTCCGCATGACGGAACAGGGCGAGGCCATCGACGCGAGGTACGGGCTGCGCGGCATCGCCATGCGGACGCTCGAACAGACGGTGAACGCCGTGGCGCTCGCGACCGCCCTTCCCCGCGCGCCCGATGTCCGTGAGTCAGTCTGGACCACTATCATGGACGCCATCGCGCAGGGCAGCCGGACGGCCTATCGCGCGCTCGTGTACGACGACTCGCAGTTCGTGGAGTATTTCCGCCTGGCGACGCCGATCGACGTCATCCAGCGCATGGAAATCGGCAGCCGCCCTGCGTCACGCCCCAGCACCGAGCAAAGCGAAATCGAGCAACTGCGCGCGATTCCGTGGGTGTTTGCGTGGACGCAGAGCCGCCATGTGCTGCCCGGCTGGTACGGTCTGGGCACGGCGCTGGATGGCGCGACGCAGCGCTACGGTGCGGACGCGCTGGGGGAGATGGCGCGCGAATGGCCGTTCCTGAAGGCGCTGCTCGACGACGTGGAGATGGTGCTCGCGACGGCCGATCTCGCCATCGCGGCGCGCTATGCGCGGCTCGCCGGGAAGCTGGGCGATCGCTACTTCCCGTTGATTCGAGCGGAGTTCGATCGCACGGTTGCCCACGTGCTCGCATTGAAACGCGCCGCGGCGTTGCTCGATTCCGATCCCGCGCTCCAGCGGTCGATTCTGTTGCGCAATCCATACGTAGACCCGATGAGCTTCCTGCAGATCGATCTGCTGGAGCGGTGGCGCGCCGCGGGGCGGCCGGACAACGAACTGTTCCGGGCGCTGCTGGCGAGCGTGCGCGGCATTGCGCAAGGGTTGCAGAGCACGGGTTGAAAGGTTTAACGTCGTGCCATGACACAAGCGACGACACTCGGTGAGCTGAAGAAAACGGAGTGGGCCAGTCCGGCCCGACGCCAGCGCACCGTCAAAGATGAAATGCGCGAGAATCTCATCTGTTTGCTCGAGAACGGCTCGCCGCTGTTCCCGGGCATCGTGGGATACGAAGAGACGGTGCTCCCGCAGCTCGTAAACGCCATTCTCTCGCGCCACAACTTCATTCTGCTGGGGCTGCGCGGTCAGGCCAAAAGCCGGATCCTGCGCCAGCTCGTCACGCTGCTCGATGAAGAGATTCCGATCATCGCGGGCAGCGAGGTCAACGACGATCCGTTCGATCCGATTTCCAAATACGGACGTGAGCTCATCGCCGAACGCGGCGACGCCACACCGATCGCCTGGCTGTCGCGCGAGCTCCGGTTCGTCGAAAAGCTCGCGACCCCGGATGTCACGATCGCCGACATCATCGGCGACGTCGATCCGATCAAGGCTGCGCGCGGCGGGCATCTCCTGTCGGACGAGCTCACGATGCATTTCGGCCTGCTGCCGCGCGCCAATCGCGGAATTTTCGCGATCAACGAGCTCCCGGACCTGGCGGGCAAGATTCAGGTGGGTCTCTTCAACATCATGCAGGAAGGCGACGTCCAGATCAAAGGTTACCCCGTCCGGCTGAACCTCGACGTCGCGCTGGTCTTTACGGCGAACCCCGAGGACTACACGGCGCGGGGCAAGATCATCACGCCGCTGAAAGACCGCATCGGTTCGGAGGTCACGACGCACTACCCGCTCAGCGTGGAGCTCGGCTCGACGATCACGCAGCAAGAGGCGTGGGTCGAGCGCAACGGCGCGCGATCCGTCCGCGTCCCCGATTTCATGGCCGAGTTGATCGAGCGGATCGCGTTCGAAGCGCGCGAGGACAAGCGGGTCGATCGTCGCAGTGGTGTGTCACAGCGCCTGCCGATCAGCGTGCTCGACAACGTCGTGTCGAACGCCGAGCGGCGCACGATTCTCACCAAAGAAAAAACCGTCGTGCCGAGGATCTCGGACGTCTATGCGGCGTTGCCCGCGATCACCGGCAAGCTCGAGCTCGAGTACGAGGGCGAGCTGCAGGGCTCGGAGACGATCGCGAAGGACCTGATCCGGCGTGCCGCCGGCCGCACGTTCGAAGGCCGCGTGGGCGGCGCGAACGCCTCGCGCTGATCGATCAGGTCGGGCTGGCGGGCAAGAAGGATCCGGCCACGATGGTGTCGGCGTGTGAGCTCGTGCTCGAGGGGCTCGTCGCCGAGAAGCGGATCGCGCGCAGCGAGGAGCTGGGGTACGTGCGGGCGCGTGCGGAGCAGAAACCGCCGTTCGGCAAAGGCCCGATGGGAACCGGCGGGGGACCTGGCACAGGACCCAACCTCTTTACGTAATCCGCAGCATCCCTTTCACATCCCGGAGTCGCCATGGGCGAGCTCGTCTTTGGTTTCGCAATCCTCGCGGTCGCCTTCTTCCTCCGCCTCGGCGCTGCCACAGTCCGCAGTGAAAGTGCGACGGGGCGGCCGATCAGCGGCACACTCCGCATTCTCAGCTATGTCGCGCTGGTCGTCGGCGTGATCATCGTGCTCGGATCGACGACGGTGGTCATCAACGCCGGCGAAGTGGGCGTGCGGCATGCCTTCGGCACCGTCGATCCCAAGCCGCTGCTGCCGGGGATCAGGCTGGTCACTCCGTGGTCCTCAGTCGAGCGCTTCACGACGCGTGAGGAGCAATACCCGTTCTCGGGTGAGCAGGTCGAAGAAATCGCAGCGCTGTCGAGCGAGCAGATGGGCATGAGGGTGGACGTGGGACTGCGGTGGCAGATCGATCCGCAGCAGGCGTCACGCATCTACACCGAAATCGGCATCGAAGATCAGATCCACAGCGCGGTCCGCAACGCCATTCGCAAGGGCGTCCGTGACGGCATGGTGCAGTACTCCATCAACGACATCTCCAAGCGCACCCAGATTGCCAGAACGATGGAGGCGCTCGTGGATTCGGCGCTCGTCACCCAGCCGCGCGCCGGCGGGCCGCCGTTCCGCATCGCGACCGTGACGGCCTTCTTCCTGCGGGATTTGCAGCCGCCCGAGCAGGTGATCCAGGCCATCAACAACAAGATCGCGCAGGAGCAGCAGGTCGAGACCGAGCGCCACCGCGTCGAGGTCGCGCGGCTTCAAGCCGAGCAACAGCGCCTGCTGAACACGACGCTCACCCCTGAGGCGCTGACCCGCCAATACCTCGAGGTGCTGCGCGACATGAAGACGGGCAACAACCTCGTGATCCTGGTGCCGACCCAGGGCGGTATTCCGATCCTGAACATCGGGGACCTCCGACGCAATCTGCGCCAGCAGTAAAGCCGCTCGTCACGATCACGCGCCAATACGCCTCCGGCGGGTCGGAGATCGCGCGGCGCGTCGTCGAACGCCTCGACGCGGGCTGGATGCTGGTCGACAACGAGTTCGTCGATCAGGTCGCGCGCCTCGCCGGGCTGCCGCGCGAGGAGGTGGCGCGCCACGAGGAGCGGGCACCCGGCTTGCTGGAGCGATTGGCGCGCACCCTGGCCGTCGCGTCGCCCGAGATGTTCATCACGACCGGTGAGACACGGGTGCCTGTCGAGACCGAAGAAGAGCTGGTCGCCCAGATGACCGAGCGCGTCATCGCCGAGGCGGCAGCAGAGGGCCGCGTGGTACTCGTCGGGCGGGGCGCGCAGGCCGTCCTCGCGACGCGGCCGAATGCGCTGCACGTCTATGTCGTCGCGTCCAAACCGTTCCGCCGGAAAGTCGCGATCGAGCGACTCGGCGTCGATCCGGCGAAGGTCGATAAGGTGATCGACGAGACCGATCAACAGCGCGACCAATACGTCAAAACGCATTATGGGCGCGACCGGCAGGACCTCACGCAGTATGATTTCGTGTTGAATGCTGAGCGATTGGGGTTTGATGGCGCTGCGGATGTGATCGTGGGAGAGGTGAGACGTCGTAATTGGGTGTAGGGGCACAGCATGCTGCGCCCCTACCCAACACCCGTCGGTCCCCATAACCACCTGTCAGTCATGCGTTCCGGATCTCCGGCGCCAACCACGCCGCAATCGTCACCGCCAGCATGACGACCGCCCCACCCGCCGCGAGCGTGGTCGGCACGCCGATGTGCTCCGCTACGACGCCGAACAGAAACGCACCGAACGGCGCCATGCCCACGAAGACGAAGGAATAGAACCCCATGATCCGCCCCCGCAGGTGATCGGGTGCGCTCGTCTGCAGCAGCGTGTTGGTAATCGAGTTGTTCACGATCATCGCGCAGCCGGTGAGCGCGAGCAGCACCATCGAGAGCGGCAGCACGCGAGACGCCGAGAAGAGAATCAGCAGCAGACCAAAGACCGTACCGCCCAGGAGCATCAGACGGCCGCGCCGCCGGATGCGCGCCGAGGTGAGCGCGATGGCGAGGGCCCCGATGACCGCACCGATCCCGATCGATGACGTCAGGGCCCCATACCCGGCGGCTCCCCGGTGCAGGACATCGCGCGCGAATACCGGCATCATCGCGATATAGGGAAACCCAAACACGCTGATGATGGCCGTCAGAGTCATGAGCACGCGCGAACGCCGGTCGCCGCGCAGATACGCCAACACCTCGCGGAAACCGGTCCACGCCGACGTGGTCTTGGCCGGGCGCGGGTTGCTCGGGAGCCGCATCATCAGCAGGCCCGCAATCACCGCGATGTAGCTCACGCCATTCAGGAAATAGCACCACGCGATGCCGAGGGCGCCGATCAGGAAGCCCGCGATCGCCGGCCCGAGCACGCGCGCGGCGTTGAACAGCGACGAGTTCAGCGCGATCGCGTTCATCAAGTCATCTTTGCCGACCATCTCGACGATGAACGCCTGGCGCATCGGAATGTCGAACGCGCTGGCGAGACCGAGGATGGTGGCGAGCACGAGGACCTGCCAGACTGCCACCACGCCGGTCCACACCAGAATCGAGACGGTGAACGCCTCGAGCATGAAGGCGACCTGCATGAAAATGATCACGCGCCGCTTGTCCACCCGGTCGGCGATGACGCCGGCATATAGGCTGAACAAGAGAACGCCAAGTGAGCTGAGGGCCGCGGTCAGGCCGACGTAGAATGGCGAGTTGGTCAGCGTGAGGATCAGCCACCCCTCGCCGACATTTTGCAGCCACGTTCCGACGAGGGAGATGCCTTGACCGACGAAGAAGAGGCGGAAGTTGCGGTGGGCGAGTGCCCCAAATCCGTAGCGTCGCGCAGCTTCGGTCATTGCGTGAAAGGTCGCGAGCGCACGACATTGTGGGTAGACACATGAAATACACGACCTACAGCCGCTACGTCCCCGGGCTGCTCGAGACGCTCAACCTGCAGGCGTTGCTCGATCAGCTCGCCGACTTCCTGCTCCAATCCGGATTCGCGGGAGGCCCGTACTCGCATCCGTTCTGGGGCGAATTCGGCGAGGAAGATCCCGACCGCTCACTCGATGCGCTGCGCCAGGCGATTCTCCAGGCGCTGATGGACTCGGGCCAGCTCACGCCCGACATGCTCAACGTCTTGCGCGGCGAATCGACCGGCGACGCGCAGAAGGACCAGGAGCTGCAGAAGCAGCTGGCCGACCTGCTCGATCAAATCGTGCAGAAACTGATCGACGAGGGCTACCTGAATCTCCAGCAGGCGCCCAAGATGCCCGGGGCGCAGCAGCCCGTGCTCGGCCCGGGGGGCATTGCGAAGGAAGCCGCCCAGCAAGTGCAGTTCAATCTCACCGACAAGGGCATCGATTTTCTCGGCTTTCGAACGCTCAAGCACTTGTTGGGGAGTATCGGGAAGTCCAGCTTCGGCGCGCACGAGACGGAGCACCTGGCGACCGGCGTCGAGGCGGAATCCGCGAGCAAGCGTTACGAGTACGGCGACACGCTCAATCTCGACGTGAACGCAACGCTGTCGCACGCGCTGAAGCGCGAGGGCCTCGGCGTCCCGATCAACCTCGAGTACGACGACCTGATGGTGCATCAGGCCGAGTACCGCTCGTCGTCGGCGACGGTGCTGATGCTCGACTGCTCGCATTCGATGATTCTGTACGGCGAGGATCGGTTCACGCCGGCCAAGAAAGTCGCGCTCGCGCT
>WNGP01001149.1_pt1 | contig 21491 bp, 18 predicted proteins | sample 5407671 | NCBI WGS metagenome assembly WNGP01 (sample SAMN13153381, study PRJNA577476) | soil metagenome | isolation source: 40 cm soil or saprolite under Garry oak tree replicate 2 | place: USA:California | collected 2016-06-15
CCCCCGTATCCCGGGCAGTACTATCCGATGTCGATGGAAGGCATGATCACGCGCCGGAATGTGTTCGCGATAAACGCGATCGGCCTCTTGGCAATCTGGATCGGCGCGCTGATCGCGATATGGAGCGGCGACATCAACGCGCGCGGCCTCGCGAGGTTCCTCGTGATCTCCGGAGGCGTCCTCGGCACCCTCGCGAGCACGGCAGGCGCGCTCGGCTCGAAGCGGACGTCGGACATGCAGAACCTGGGCCTCCTGATCTGGGCCGGGCTGCTGCTCGCCGTGTCCGTCCTGCTCCTCGCGTCGATCGGCTGAGCCGCTACCCGAGCGTCCGGATTGCCGCGGCGAACTCCGGAGCGACGCTGACCTTCGTGTGCCGCGACTGGATCGTGTCCGTCGCGATGACGTCGTCGCAGGCCTTGAGGTTCGCCTCGGCGTTGCCGACGAACAGCCCGTGGACGCACGCCGCGATCACGCGCCGCGCGCCCTGGGCCTTCAGCTCCTTCGCCGCCGTCGCGATCGTCCCGCCGGTCGAGATGACGTCGTCCACGATCCCGACGGACTTGCCCTTGACCGCGAGGGCCTTCGGCTCGATCTTCACCGTGTACGAGTCGATGCGCTCCTTCACGAGGAAGTCGAACGGGACGCCGGCGACCGCGGACGCCTCCTTCGCGAGCCGGAGAGCGCCCTCGTCTGGGGCGAGGAGGATGTCGACCTTCGCGGACTTCAGGTACCGCCCGATCGCGGGCATGCCGCTCACCTCGCGGGTAGGGAGCGGGAAAATCTTGAGGATCTCCGGGTCGGCCGGGACCGCCATCGTCAGGAGTTCGTCGCAGTCGACGGCGATGTGCTTCGCGATCGTCTTGGCGGAGATCGCCTCACCGTCGAGGAAGCGCTTGTCCTGCCGGCCGTAGCCGAAGTACGGGACGATGGCCGTGATCCGACGAGCGCCGGCATCGCGGATCGCATCGGCCAAGAGGAGGAACTCGACGATGGTCGGGTCCGGATGGGTCGTCTGTACGAGGATGACGTGATCGCCCGCCACAGAGCCGAGGAGGCGCACATACCGTTCGCCATCCGGGAAGCCGCCCGGATGCTTCTCGAAAGCGACGTCGACATAGCCGGCAGACAGCTCGCGGGCGATCGCCTTCGCGAGGGGGACCGACGCGGAGCCGCCGACGACCTTCACGGCCTGACCGATCATCGAACGGGGCTGGGCTATTTGAATCGTCCGACGTCTCGCGCCTCCGATAACGAGTCGCGAGGCTTCTTATATCCTCGACCTTCGTCGGAATCGACGCGCCTATGGGTCTCAAATCGGTTGCAGCGGCGCTCGCGGGTCAGCGCAAAGCCATGGTCCTCATGGCGCTTATAACGACTTTTGCAGGCGTCGCGCTGCTCGTCGATCGCCCGAAAGGCTCGATTCTTGAATGGGTCGCCCTTCCCCTTGTCGCAATTGGGGGTGCTATCTTCATCTGGCAAGTATGGCCCCTGACCCCCCAAAAGGAACCCGCTCGAAACCACATTTTCGGAAAGATCCTTTCCCGACTTGGACTCGACAAACAGCGGGTCTCGTTGTTTCCGGCCCTCGGAGCTGCGATTGTCCTCACTGACATCGCGTACAATGTGTTTCTATCCGCGAACCCACAGCTCCTGACCGAGGACACGATTGCAATCCTACTCGGCGCGACTCTTCTCGCCCATCCTCTCGTCCCCGCAAAATATGCACGGGAGCGAGATTTTGTGCTGGCATTCTTCGTCCTACTGAATCTCATCCTCGTTGCCCCGCTCCTATTATCCAGGGTGTACTACCAGGACTTCCAGCGGTCAGTCGACGTGTACTCATGGGTTGCATTGGCACCCGAAACAGGTGGAGTCCTTTCGATGATCGGGGTATCGAATACGGTTCATCCCGTCAGTGGTGCAACGGCTCCCGGACTTACTTTCGTCCCGTTGCATGTTGGGGTTGAGGTTACCGTTGTCATCACGACAGCTTGTTCAGGCATCTACTCCTTCGGAATTTTCGCGTCGGCATTTGCAGCTTTCGTCATGACGGAATACGAGAAGCCGTCCAAGCGGCTCTGGGTTTTTCTCGGGCTGGGGCTGACGACGTCGTATATCGCCAATGTGCTCCGGATGGTTGTCATCATTCTAGTTGGCTACTACACGGACACAGGTGAGACGGATCTGCAGAACATGCTCATCGCCCACTCGTATGCCGGATGGCTGATTTTTCTTGCTTGGATTGCGCTCTTCTGGTCGCTTCTCTTTCGATTCTTGCCCCAGACGAGAGTCGATGTGAATCCACGCAAGGTGGCACGCTCTGCGCCCAGCACTCTTTGCTGGAAGTGCAAACGAAGCATGAGCTTGGCAATTCCGGGAAGAAGGTGTTCGTGCGGTCGCTATTACCACATCGCGTGCGCCCCGACGGGTTCGAACTGCATTGCATGCGGGCTCGTGCTTCAAGTCGGTGAGATTCGAGGCACTCATAGCTCCTAGACAAGAGACGTTCCAGCGGCTCGTCGAGAAGATTTAGCACCCTTCACTGCGTTGAACCAATCCGCCGATACACGATGCCTTTCGGAACGCGTTCCTTGTCCCACGTTCGGCGACCGTCGATTACTACCGGGGTTGCCATCAACGAGAACTCGCGCTTCGTCAATGCCTCGAATTGAGGCCATGAAGCTTGAATTAGGCACCCGTTAGCCCCCCTTAGAGCGTCCTCGATTGTCCCCGTGAGTACAACCCCGGGAAGCTCTTTGGCGAAGTCGCCGGTAATTGCAGGATCATACCCTACCACCTCCGCGCCCCGAGACAACAAAAGGGATGCCAGAGGGATCGCGCGGGAGCCCCGAAGATCGTCGGTCCCTGCCTTGAACGCGAGACCAAGCAATGCAATCCTCCTTCCCTCCAGGGGTCCAACCTCTTGCTCGAGCAGTCGAACGGCCTCCAGCGGCTGTTGGTCATTTACCGATAATGCCGCCTCAAGAACACTGAAGGAGTAACCAGTGGACCTTGCTAACCAAGCCAGCGCCGCGGCATCCTTAGGGAGACATGATCCTCCGAACCCAACGCCCGCCTCGAGATACGACAATCCGACCCGAGGATCAAGGCCCATGCCATGGAGGACCTCATCCGCGTCGATGTTGAGACGCGTACATAGATTCGCGATTTCATTTGCGAAACTTATCCTTGATGCCAGATACGCATTCGTCGCGAACTTTGCCAATTCCGCCACCGCGAGGGAGGTGCGAAACTTAGGACAGTGACGACCAACGAATAGTTTCATCAAACGATCACCTCCGGTTCGGCCTCGCTCACCGAGGATTATGTGACTCGGGTGCAAAGCATCCGCGAGAGCAGAACCCTCCCTCAGGAACTCAGGATTGACGACCACGAAAAACTCGCCAAGATGAAGTCCCGACTTCGCCTCAAGGGCAGGAATCACTTTGGCTTCCGTCGTGCCCGGGGGGACGGTGCTCTTGACGACCACCAATTGACGGTTCCGTTTGGCCAAACCCTCTGAAACGGCTCTGGCGGCGGCGATCAGATGGGACGTGTCAAGGCCACCGTTTCGGTCGATCGGGGTGCCCACGCACAGGAAGATGATGTCAGAGTTCGACGTGGCCTCCGCGGTGTCGGAGGTCGAGTTCAAACGCCTCCCCTTCACGAGGATGCGAAGCCGGGCGGACAATTTCGGATCATAGAAGGGAACGGTCCCTCTCGAGATCCCCTCGACCCGGGCGACGTCGTTGTCCACGCAAGTTACGGTGTTTCCTGCGGCGCCAAGCGAGACACCGGTCGCAATGCCGACATATCCCGAGCCAACAACCGCGATTCGGACCAAGCGACCGTGCGGACGGTTACCAGGGGTAATAACGTTGTGCAAAGCGTTATAAAAAGCGATAATGGTCGGCAACCGACGCATGAAGGTCGTAATTCCTGCGGCAGGACTCGGGACACGATTTCTCCCTTACACCCGGTCCCAGCCGAAGGAAATGTTGCCAATTGTCGACAAGCCAGCCATTCAGTATGTCATTGAAGAAGCGGTCCAGAGCGGACTGAGCGAGATCCTAATCATTACCGCCCGCGGAAAACGAGCAATCGAGGACCACTTCGATCGGAATCTCGGACTGGAGCACGACCAGCCGAGCAGCGCAATGCGGGAGATGCAAGTGTTTGCCGAGCTACTGGATCAAGTGAGAATCTACTACATCCGGCAGAAGGATCATCGAGGATTAGGTCACGCGGTCCTAACCGCGGAAGAGTTCGTGAATGACGAACCGTTCTCTGTGATGCTAGGGGATGACTTGACTTTTGGGCAATCACCTTGCCAACGCGCGCTGCTCGATGTGCACGTGAAGCGTAGTGCCTCAGTCATCGCGGTCCAGCATGTGGAGCGGGAGGTAATCGGCCGTTATGGTATGGTCGTGGGGAAAGAGGAAGGCGACGGACTTTTCAAAGTCGAAGAAATCATCGAGAAGCCGAAGCCAGACGAAGCTTCATCGACTCTGGCAACCCTGGGAAGATACGTGTTTACACCAGGGATCTTCAGTCACCTGCGGAAAACGACACCGGACGAAAGAGGCGAGGTACAACTCACCGACGCCATCGAGAGTCTCCTGAAACAGGAGGATGTGTATGCCTTCCGATTCGACGGCCGCAGATATGATGTCGGTGACAAGGTGGGATGGCTACGTGCGAATGTTGAGCTTGCAGCAAAGCGGCCTGACCTGTCCGAAGCAGTTCGTCGGATGCTGGAAGAGTTCGCGAATAGCCGCTAAGTAGCGGGATCAATGAAGCTCGATTGAAACAATCTAGGCGTATGTGTGCAACGGGGACTTCATGCCTGGCTCGGGATTCGGGGGAGAAGCGGGCGGCCGTTCGGTTCGAACACAGACGGCGGAAAACGTTGCAATCATTATCGCCATGCAGTGGGTGAGTAGGGGCTTCGCGGTTGCAACCAAGATCGTCCTCGCTCGGGTCCTGTTTCCCGCGGATTTCGGCATTTTCGCTCTCGCCGCAGGCCTCATCGGGTTTGTGTCCGCGCTCGGGAACTTCGGGCTGGACTATGCCCTCATCCAGCGCGCGGACTCTGCCAAGGATGAGGAATACGAGGTCGCGATGTCGCTCCGGGTCACTATTTCCATCGCGTTGCTCGTGGCCACAATCGCGCTTGCGATACCGTGGTCCTCGATTTTTGGGAACCCTGTAATTGCCGGAGCCACACAAGCCCTTGCAATCGTGTATCTCATCGGTCCATGGAGCCTCATCCCAACCACGAGACTGACGGTCAAGCTCGCGTATCGACGGTTAATCGTCCCTAATTTACTCAACCAGTTCACGAATTCCGTTGTCGCAATCAGCCTTGCGGTCTTGGGTTTCGGCTTCTGGTCTTTGGTCGTAGCCTTAATCGCGTCGCAGATGGTCTGGGTGGTGAGCCTCTCGGTTGCGTATCCATGGCGCCCACGATTCAGGTTCAACCGTTCAATCGCCAAGTCGTTGTTCGCGTACTCGCGTCATATCATTGTGGCATCCGTCTTGGTTTTCTTGATGACCAACGTCGACAATTTCACCGTCGGCCTTCTCCTTGGGAGCGCCACGCTAGGGTATTATGCGGTCGCGTACAGCATCTGCCTCTTTTCTTCAATGGTGTCTGGTTCCGCTGCCACGGCTCTGTTCCCGACCCTTTCGAAGATTCAGGAAGACCTGCCGCGTGTAAGACGAGCCTATCTCGAAAGCTTCGGATATGCCATCGCGACAGTAGCACCACTATCCATCGGGCTAGCGGTCATGGCCCCCGAAATCGTCCTCGTCCTGCTCGGACCGGTATGGGGACCGTCGATAGTTCCCTTAATCATCCTTTCCTTCTACGGGTTTTCCAAGGCTATGGTTGAGTTCACGACGCCTCTGTTCGCATCGATTGGTCGGCCGGGTGCGATTCCACGACTCAATGCAATGATCTTGGTCGGGTCTCTAGGGCTCCTCCCCCCCTTCACGATTCTGTTCGGGATCGCTGGTACCGCCCTCGCGATGACGATTCCTGTCCCCTTTGCGCTGGTGGTCTCGTTCCTCTGGGCGGCGCGGATTCTCCAGGTCCGATTCAACGACTTGGCCGTTCGTTTACGAGGCCCGGTCGTCGCTGCCGGGATTGCCGGGGTCCTCGCCTTTGCCTTCAAGTCAGTTATCTACTCGGTCGGCGGGCCGGATGTCGTAGTTCTCGGTTCCGCCTCGCTCGTCGGAACGGTCGCGTACTTCGTGTCGCTCAAGCGAATCGAACCTGAACTATACGCTGGGCTTGGCCGACATCTTAGGCTCCTCATACCATGGTTCCACGAATGACGGCACGTACCTCGACGGCCTCAATGAACTCGGCTCATCAGGCTCCGACGCTAGCGGCAAGCTGAGAATACACGGCTCGTAGGGTGGGCAGGACTGTTCGACTCGAGAACTCGCGTTCCACCATCGCCCGGGCCCTCCTTCCCATTGTTTCGGTCAATTCAGGGTCCTTCTTTAATCGGCGGATCGTCTCAGCAATGGTCTTCGGATCTGGGGGCAACACGTACCCGGTTTCTCCGTTTCGAATCGGGTACTTGTCGCCCTTCCCCACCGCCACTACCGGAACGCCACACGCCATCGCCTCCAACGATGTTCGTCCAACGCCCTCTCCCGGAAACGGATTGAAGAGGACATCGATTGCCGAGTAGAATTCCGGCATGTGAAGGTAGTCGAGGTTGTGGAAGAGCTCGATATCTGCGGGAACCCTCGCCGATACGCCACGCCGTATGTCGTGCGACTCGCCCGCGGCGGCAAACCGCCAGACAACCGAAGACCCAATCTCGCGTACCACGTCCTCCAAGATCCCTTCCCCGGGTTTTCCGGCCCGGCCTGCGAAGCCGACTCGAAACTCGTCGCGCGTCTGCGACGAAGGATGGAACACATCCGTGTTAACAGAATTCGGGATGAACCAGCTTCTCCCCGGATGATTCTCCTGATAGGCCTTCACGACTTCGAAGCTCCCGGAGTCGACAGAAACGATGTTCCTGAATGTCTCGAGAAGTGCGGTCTTAGCCTCCTCAGGTACGATGTCTGACGGCGAGGTAAACACGGTGTGATCCGTGAGTAACACACCTGTACTCGTGCCGATTGGTTCCACTGACTTCTTGCACAGGCCTCGGATAGCGTAGGGCGCGCCAAGTCTTCGAGCCAGCCGGCTCGCCTGGTCCAGGTCGAGGAAGTGAAAGTGGACGATGTCGGCGGCGACTTCCCGAAACCACCGTCGGCGGTTTAGGAGCCGCAGGAGCTCGAACGTGGCTCTCATCGATCGATAAAAACCGACCGTTGCTCTCGACCACGCGAGCAATCTCCTGAGGGACCGGTCAGATGGCCAAGCGTAATGGAACTCCACGTCCGGAAACAATTCCGCGGCCCGGTCCGCATCCGGGCGCCAATTCGCGAGGACGGCGAATTCCACGTCCGAGACACCTTGAATGAGTTCGATCAGGTGGCTTTCCACGCCGCCGACACTTGGGTAGAAATTTGGGGATATAAGGAAGACCTTCGAGTCATCACCTGGCACTGGGTTTAGCAGGCGGGGTCACCCTAGCACTTCCTCAACAGCCCCGAGAAGAAGCTTCCGCCGACGCTCCAGCGGAAACAACGTCGCGATTCTCTCCCGTGCCGAGGCTCCGGTCGCCACTCGGGCCATCGATTCGTCCACGCCATGCGCAACACTCTCGGGATCTCGAGGGTCGATGTACGTCCCGGTGTCCCCTACAACTTCAGGGATGGCGCCGCGATCGCTGACGACGGGCACACAGCCGGATAGCATCGCCTCGGCCAACGAGCACCCGAATCCCTCGTGCACCGAAGCTTGTACGTAGACGCTCGTCCGACGAAGCAAGTCGATGAGGTCCGGCTCTGGCAGAAAGCCGGTAAATGAAACGTTCGGAGTGGCAATGGACCTCAGGTGCTGAATCGAATCATCGAGCCATTCGCCTACGAGGAAGAACCTGAACCTCGGAAGCCGTGCCGCGGCTTCCACAAAAACCTTCAATCCCTTCCGTTCCAGATTCCCACGCCGGACGTATCCAATCGTAGTAACGATGGGCTCCTTGCTGCCAACCGAATACCTTGCGGAGTCGAACCCTGGGTAGACTAGCGAAATCTGAGCCTTCGGCTCAATTTCGAGGGCTTGCTGTCGAACTCGCTCCGAGACTGCAAGCAGGCCATCCGCATTTCGAAGAATGAAACGAACCGAGTCCAACCGGTCTGGGAGGTGCGGATCCTCGTCCGCGCAGACGTCGAAACCGCCAAGCACGACGAGCGACTTCTTCGCCAATCTTTTCGAATACTCCACGGCCCAGTACGCTTGTAGGTACGCAAACCAGCTGAACGTAAAGGCCGACTGACGTGTTCCAACGTAGATCGCTGCCCGATCCGGAAGGGCGTGAAGGGCTCCCCGGTAGAAGCGGCGACGCATTTCGAACCGCGACTGGAGGATTTCGTAGTCCTTCTTGACGAAGGAAGCCATCTCGGCAGGCTCAAGGTGAACGAGATAGCCCCTTTCCGAACCATGAGACGCCATGGTATCGAACTCAACCAAGCGCATGCTCCCCGGCGCGAATGCTCAGGAGAGCCGCCACGTGTTCGTAGAACGGTTTCAAAACCTGTGTCCAAGCCAGCGAGGAGGCTGCCACTTTGGCGTTTTTCCGAAATAGACCCAGGGCCTTCTCGTCCGACAGGAGGGCAGCTGCCTCTTGGGCGAGCCCCTCGGGTGTCTCGCAGACACACCCGATCCCAAAGTTCCGGACGAACTCCGCCTGCTCGGAATCCGACGAACCGAGGAAGAGGATCGGAATCCCGGCGACAAGATAGTCGTAGGCTTTCGTGCTCACAGCGGCCCTATAGAGAGGGTTCTTGGTCAAGGCAACGAGCCCCGACTTCGCCCTGCAAGTCCATCTCGCGACCTCGGACCAAGGAACTGGGGGATGGAGATCCGCGATTCCAGTCAGTCCGTGAGCGGCGAGATCTTTCTCCAGTTTCGCTTTCACGGTTCCTTCTGCGATTCCAAGGAAGAGGACCCGAAGACTGCGGCGCAAGGAAGACAGGCGGGCCAGAAACTGGAGCATCCCTTCATTATCGTAATAGTCGCGTGGCGGCCCGACATGAATAATGTCGTAGTCCGGGAGAGCCCCCGCGTCGGATGGCGTGGAGAGTTCCGCGCCTCGCGGTACCAACACCAACCTTTGCGAGTTCAGTCGGTAGCGATCCGCAAGCAGGCCTAGTTGGGTCTTTGTTACACCGACCACGAGGTTGCCCCGCGATAGCGCGAACCTCTCGATGGACCGCCGCAACCAGTTGCGAATCCGGCCCGGATGGAATTCGCCCAAAAGAATCCACGAGTCGAGCACGTCAAACACGACAGGGATTCTGAGCAATTTGGCAACAAGCAACGGCTCCACGAGGATGAACGGAGAGTATCCGGAGATGATTACAATGTCGGGCCGGAATTCTCGAAAGGAGTTGAAATATTCACGAATGCTCAGCGGGAACGCAATCACCGCCGCGGGAGAGTGAAGCTGTTGCCGTCGGGTTTCGTATGTGGTCAGCCGCATAACGCGCCCTTCGTTTCGGCTCGTCTCCTCCGCCGATTCTTCATCTCTCGGGCCGACAAGGAGGACGTCCCACCCTCTTTCGGTGAAGAACTCTCGAAGGGCACGTATCCTTGTCCCTGCCGCGGTCGCCGCGGAATGTGAATCGATGAACTCCGAAATCACCATGAGTCGCGAGCGGATCCCCCCACGATCGTCAGGTCGCTGCACGGAGATCTGGTGGGACCGCCGTGAGGTTGTCCGAGCATTCCGTCAGCCTCCATGCTTCGGCTCGGTGTGCATTTCGTCTAGGAGAGAGTTGTAAAGCTCAAGATGACGGGCGCACAGCATTCGGCCGTCCAAGTCACGGAGTGCCTTGGTGCGGGCCTCCCTGGCGAGTGTTCTTCCGAGATCTGGGTCCTCGAGCACCCGAAGGACCTCCCTCGCGAGCGCGCCGGGATCATTCGGGGGGACCAAGAGGCCCGTTACCCCTTCCTCAATCCGCTCGTGGAGGCCACCGACCCGGGACGCGACCACGGGCAACCCACACGCCATGCCTTCGGAAACCGCAACCGAAGCGGGTTCTGGCCAAGATGACGGACACACGAGTATGTCCGCTGCATGGTACGCGGCGAGTACGTCCTCGGCGGACAAGGCACCAGGCATTGCGACCCTCCCTTGGAGTGCGTACGTTCGGATGTCCCTTTGGCATCGAGCGACGAATGCCTTGCCGCTCGCGTTCGTACCAAATGGGCCAACAATGAAGAGGCTGGAACGAGGATCTGCATCGAATATTTCTTGGCATGCGGCGATGAGGACGTCGACGCCCTTTTCGGGTACGACGCGTCCTACGAAAAGAAGTATGCGTCCTTGCGTCGAATCCTTGAGCCACGAACCGATCCTTGTCCGCGCGGCTCTTCGTTCCTCGACGCTCGGTGGGTGAAACCGAGACGTGTCGACCGCTCCTGGGATGACTGTCACATTTGGAGCATGGAGGCCGAGAGAGCCGAATTGAGCACGAAGAGCCTGTGACACGAAAACGACCGCATTCGTGCGCGGTAACAGGCGAGCGAGCAACGCAGACCGCTTGTCGAGGGGAGAATGGAATGTGTGAGCCGTCACCGAACCGAGTGCCTTCGCAAGGACACCGAGCAGCAAGCAATAACTTGCACTATGCGAGTGGACAACCAGGGGGAGGCTGCCTCGTTGGAGTCTTGCCACACGTCGAACCGTCCGGATTATGAACGCCGCAACGAAGATCAGATGAATAGTCCGCCACCAGATCTTGCTTCCCCGCGCCGTTTCGTCGAGCTGGTTGAACTTTTCGGGCATCGCCGAAATTTCGGTCTTAATCCCCTCGCTGGCGAGTCCTCGGACGAGCTCCGCGAGATACTCTGAAATCCCACCAATCCGGGGGGCGTACGCATTGGTAACGAGCAGAACCCGGAACTCTTTGCTCATAGCCCGTGGCCCCTTAATTCCGCGTCTCATCCCCTATACCAAACCGTCATGGCTCCGTTCTCGTACACGATGTATGAGGAAGCGGGGAGCACGGTCGCAAGGTAGAGAGAAGGCCTATCGTGGGCGTACGAGAGAAAGGTGTTAGGCGTCATCCTGTCGACGACGACATAGTGTACATGATAGGTGAGGAACTGTTGTTCTGCAACACCCGGTTCGACATAGTACATCATCGCTTCCCAGTCAGATTCGACGTTCCTAAGTCCAAGGGCGACATAAATCTCGTCGGTGTTGAATGAGATTGTCGTCACCGGGATGAGCTGAACACGAATCTCTTCGGGAGAAATGAAACGCCACGGGAGTTCTTGCGGACCAGTCCAGTGTAGAGAGGCACCTCCCAGAGGTAAAATGGGCCTTCCGCTAAAGGCCGCGAGCTGGCCGGCAATCAGACCGTTGTTCGAAACTATTGTGCCGGACGTCCTATACCGTAGGTAGAGCGCGACAGAGTACGATGAATCGGAAATCGAGGCGTCGGTCGCATAGTGCTCACGCCAATAGTCCTTCATTTCCCAGGAGAATGCTGTCGAACCCAAGACGACGACAGCGAGCAAGACGGTAGCGGTCTTGCGCCGATTGAGTCGTAGGGCTGTGAGGCCGAACACCGACAAGAAAATGAAGAGGGGGATCAAGAATTCGGCAATGTAGTCGCGGAGCGAGAGCAACGGGAGAAAAAGGAGGGCAGCGGTCAGAACGAACTTGTCCGTAGCCTCTTTCGGGCGCCGCCAGACATAGGCGAGGAGTCCAAGAGGTGCGAGGGCGAACATGGGACCCACCTTCCCCGATAGGCTAACGCCCATGTTTGCAACCAAAATTGGAAACGCGTCGCCCTCGAGAAATGCACTTGTGCGGTACTGGTCAACGATGTTCGCGCCCAGGATTCCTGGATACAAGAACTGCAAGTAGAAAATTCCGAGGAACACGAGAACGGCGGACCCGGCGATTGCATATCGCGTTTGCGCTTCGTATCTGACAAGCGCGAACCTGAGCCGTTGTGTAACCTTGTGAAAAGGGATTGCAAAGACGTACGCGATCAGGAAGAACAGGGACAGCACCCCCATTCTGTGAATCGCAGCCAAGACGATGAAGAGGATGAAGGCGAGTGCCGCGTCCCTGTAGACATTCTTCCTCATTGACGTTACAAGTAGGGCGAGAAACACCGGTACCAAACCAACAACAAATCCACGGGTAGAGGCAATCCAGAATGTGTCCTTGACAAAGAAAGGAGCGAGGGGGAAAAGGAGGGCGACAAGCAGGGCGAACACGTCGTCTCTGCGAATTGTCCTGGCAAAAATGAACGAGCCCCAGCACCCGACAACGGCGACGAGCCAGCCGAACACGAGCGTTATTAATCCTATTGGCGCTCCGCTAGTTTCGCTACCGCTGGCGAAGATGAACGGGACTGCGCTGGGATAAGACAACGCATAGAGCCCGAAGTAGGAGAACGGATGCAAGATCCATGACGCACGCCCATCCTGAACGATGCTCGCTGCCAGGGAGTGCACGAATGTTGTGTCGGCGCCCAATTCATGCGACACATCAACAGGATATCGAAAAATGATGTTAATCAGGGCCAACACGATTAGGCAACAGTGGATGGTTCGTTTTCTGAGGATCATGGTACAAGACCCTCGAAGATTGATTTCAGTAGAAGTACGTTAGCCCGCGAGAATCGGCTTTGCACGATTCGGTAGTTTCGCTGACCCGATGTCTTACGGAGTTCTGCGTCCGCACCCAGTCTCAGGAGTGCTTTTGAGAGCTCTCCGGGATCGTGTTCCGGGACCAGAATCTCTTCGACGAGCTCGGGGATGCCGGCGTGCTTGGTCGCGACTACCGGAAGCGCATGCGCCATCGCTTCCATCAGGGCAACCGGGATCCCCTCACTATCGCCCGTCCCTGCGGTCTCAGACGGAAGACAGAAGATATCAGCGCGTCTGTAAAGTTGGTCCAGTTCTGCATCACTAATCCGACCAAGAACTCGCACTCGGTCCGCGACGCCAAGCTGAATCGCCAACGCTTCGACATTCAACGGCCCGGAACCGACTAGCCACACTTCGTAATTCTTTGGCATGCGCGAGATTGCCCGCAGGAGGGTCGAGTGGCCTTTCTTCTCTACAAGCCGGGCGACAGTGAGAATAATCACTTTCCCTTGACCATTGGGCTCGTGCTGGGGGTCTGGAGGAATGTCGGCGAACAGCGGAACTACCGAAATCTTCTCCGCTGGAGCTCCCCATGTGTCGGTGAGCACGGACCGATTATGCTCGGCGATCGTCACGATGGCGTCGATTTTCGAAAGCACATGCCTAAACATGCGAGGGTTAGGGTTGTCATAGAGCTCGTACGCGTGGACTGTTACAGAGACCGGGAGCCCCGTTAGAAGGCCGCAGAAGTAGGCGACAAACAACTTGTGATCCCCAAAATGGCTGTGTATCTGTTTGAGCCCACGTTTTGATATTGCCTCGGCGAAGAAGACGGACAAGACGAAGTCAATCACCGAGTTCATTCGGACGGATTCGAATAGCGTTTTCACGTAACGGCGACCGTAGCGCGTAACGTATCGCAAGTGTGCGCCAATCACGCGAGCCAGGATTGGCCGAACGACAGGCCAATCTTTAGGAGGCATATATGGCCCCGTTCCAACCTTTGTCGGGAAGACCACAACCAGCGCTCCGTGTGAACGGAGCTCACGGATTTCTCGGTGGACGAAGCTATGCAGTCCATCCGTCATCGACACGACGTACCCCATCTTCAAATCGGACCGGTCGTCTTCTCCCTCCATCAGCGCCGGTTTCTCAGGATTCAATGAACCTCCCCCATGAGAGCGTGGATTTGTTGCATGACGAACCGCGTGACGTCGCTGGTTGCGTCAAGCAGCCTCGTTCGGCGTACTTGCCATTTCTCCTTCAAGTTCGGTTCGCCCAGCCAAGCTTGCGCTTGGTTGATCGCGTCTTCAAGACTCGATGTGGACCGGCCCAACGCAAACCTCTTCTCCTGTTCGTCGAGGTAGCTTCGGCCGCTTGGAGAAACATAGAGCCAGGGAGTACCAAGTAACCCGGCTTCTGCGGCCATCTTGGCCCCCTCGCCACAATACACCGATGCGTAGTAAAGCAGAGAATGAACATCATCCAATGGGACCTGACGGACGCGTTTGAGAAGCGACAACGGAAGAGGGACTTCACTGCTCACGAAGACGGGGCCGTACCTCGCCAAGATCCGAATGAGTCGATCCTTCCCGGCACTAGACTCGAGGCCTGTTCGAACTCGAACAAAGTCATGGCTTGAGTCCCAGGAAGAAAACCGCACCACGGAAAAGGGCTGGCCAGGTTGCAAGCCCAACTGTTCCCGTATCCCGGTTGAAAGTGTGAAGTATTCCGGTCGCAGATACATCGATTCTACGTAACCGTCAAATCTGACGTGGATTGCACTCTTGAATGACTTCCGGAAACACGCGGGCGTGCAAACTACATCAGTGAACGGGATCGTGAGACCGAGAGTCAACGTGGCGTTCTCAGTATCGATTATTGCCAGATGTGGAACGCCAAGAATCGCGCTGGCCTGGGCGCTGTATGGCATGCCGCCGCTCAGCATGAGCTGTATGTCTAGTCGTCTGGACTCGCGAAGCACTTCCAACGTATTGTATGCCATGCCAACAGCTTTGCCCGCGACCGTTGGGAAGTTGCGTCCGACCGGGATGAATGGGATCTGCAAGGCACGTAAGAGGGCGAATGTGGTTTCCTTCCCTCGGGCGAAAATGGCAACGTCATGCCCCTCTGCAGATAACGCCCGGTACACCGGCCTCCAGTAGTGCACGTGAGCTGGGTGACCAACTTCGATCGACACTCTCATCGGACCACAGTCCGCACGGCATCGAACAACCGGACCGCGACTCGCTCGATGGACTCGGCTTTGTTGCCCGTGAGCACCGGTATTGCAAGCACTGTCTTGGATAGACGTTCAGCGACCGGCGCGCCACCCTTATATCCGAAGCGACGCGACGCACATTCCGGGACTCCGTCATACATCTTGATTGAGTCCACCTCAAATCTAAGCAGCGCGCGCGCCAAAGCGTCGCGACGAGAGCTGGAACCGCAGCTCAAAGCGAGGACCCACTGATCCGACGTGCCCCCCGCTTCGATCTGCTGCGGGGCAATCTGAGTGCCCGATCCATCAATCACCGCGTCCGCGAAGATTTTCCACGCATTCTGTTGGGTACGAATTCGAGAGTGGTAAGTAGAGAGCTTGGAAACAACGAGTGCCCACAGCCGGGCGTCAGCGGCCGTGTAATCGCGAACGGTGTGCGCCATCGGGTCAAGTGTGTGTTCGAACGCTCGGCCGAGTTCATAAGCAAACATGCCGTACCACGGCTTCCTGTACATCGCCGAGATCGCGCTTGACTGAATGCCGCGCGAAGCACGTTCGCTCCAACTCTCGAGGGGAACGCCGGACGCAACCCGCGCGAGGGATGCCGCTTCGTCCTTCGCCGCAGCGATCGCGGCTCCGAGGCGGCCGATGGAAATGGGTTTCCCGAGCCCGAACGAATAGATCGCCCCGATTCCGAGAGCCCCGACTCGCCGCCCACGCATGGTGCTAAACAATGCGTGAGCGCAGTCCTCAATGACAGGAATGGATCGACCGTCGGACAACGCCTGGACATCAACAGGGTTTCCGAACAAGTGTACTGCTACTACGGCGGCGACGGTGTCCTGCCAATCGAGTTTGGATGCGGGAAGAATCATTGTCTCCGGGTCGACGTCGAGAAACACCGGCTGGCATCCAGCACGGACAACTGCTTCGAAGACAGCTTCGCACACAAATAGCGGGACTCCGACTTTGCTCCCCGCGGGAAGCGAAAGGCTCTCGAGCATAGCGTGGAGGCTTGCCCGACCACTATTCAGAAGAAAGCTCGCGCCCGGTTGGATTGGTAGGAGGTCCTCGGATTGGACGTCGTTGTCTTCGTGGAGGCAGGCCAGCATGTCGCGCGTAGAAAAATCAACCCAAAGCCTTGGCCTGAGTCCTGGCCGTCCTGAGGTATGGGTCATCGACTCAGCCGCCGGATTATGCGCACGACGCCGAAACCTCGGGAAGCTAACCCGAATTTCCACGGCTTCGGAGCGAAAGTATAGCGGCCTACGTCAACCGTCTCCCCGCCGAACTGCTTTTTGAACGAAACGAAACCTCTTCTGTCTCCCGGGATCCCTCCGCCTCCCATCTCAAAGAGAGAGAGCCCGCGCGAACGGCTCCATCGGATGGCTTCCCAGATCACGACGTCGTTGGCGTACAATCGGCTCGCCGAAGAGTCTGATGAGGATCCTGCGTACCAGTTCACGCCAGAACGACCGTCCACTGCAACGACGCAGGTCGCAAGAGGGTTGTCTTGGTGCTTGGCGATGAGGATGCAAAACCTATCCCGTGCAAAATTCGTGAACATCTCCGTGAAGAAACCAAGCGGTTCGAGAGGAAAGCGTGCTCGTTTGTGTGTCTGGAGTAAGAGTTGATAGGCTTGTTCAACATCCTCGCGGTTGTCCGCGGTCGACACCGAGACCCCGCGTTCCGTCCCCTTCCGAATCCCGTAACGACGGTCTTTACTCATTCCAGCTAGAATTGACCTTTCGGGTCTCTCGAGATCGATGAAGAAGTCGAGCCAAGGAGTGCGTTGGAAACCCGCGTCGGCAGCCGCCTTTTCCGGTATGGCCATTCGACCGGGGTAAATCCGAAGATATGTCATGGTGTCGCGTGTCTCGTTGATAATCTGCTTGAGAAACGTTGCCCAGTCTGAGGTCGAACAATCAGGCCTCATTACCGGACCGTGGCGGATGGTAGCGTGGGAGACCAGAGCTCCGAGGAGCGGAGGCCCTTCCCGGAACAGCACAGCTTGGGCGTAGCCCTTGACCTCTCCGTGATCCACTTTTGAGAATCGAAGGACACCGTGCCGGGTCATTCTGGAGTAGATGTCTCCCAAATCTGGACTCTGAAAGAACCGCTGTTCCGCCGAGGAGTCCCACGCGACCTCCGATTCGTTACCGATGTGTTCCATAGACGAACTCAACTCTATTCCGCCTCTCCGACGGCAAGGAGGCGAATGCCGCACCACCGGACGAGCGGAACGGCCGCAATCACCCTCTCCACAACGACAGCAACGCTGAGAATTCTCCGAAGGAACCTAGGACGGGATTTGGCAACGAATCGAGGGACGAAGGTGACACAACGAATGCTTTTGACCTTGAATCCGGACCAAGCGAGGAGTTCCCTCAATTGTCGCCTGCTGTAGGAACGGTAATAGTTGTATGGAATGCGCTCGTTCAGGAAACGCGGACTGCCTTCGCGAGCAGCTAGACCCGTGAAACTCTGTCGATTTCCGACGGCTATCAACAGGGTGGCCCCCCGCTTCATTACTCGCCTGATTTCCCGCAGCGTGGATTCTGCTCCGGGCACATGCATGAGCACGAGTACTAGGAGGACCAAGTCGAAGGCCCCATTCTGGAACGGCAATCTCTCTACCCTCGCAACCACCTGGGGACCGACGGCCCTTTGAATATCGACCCCGATGACCCGGAATCCCCGGCTGGCCAATTCGCGCGCGACGTGTCCATCCCCGCATCCCAAGTCGAGAACGCTCCCCGGCCGCTCCAAAAGAATCTCGGCAAGCGGTTCCCATACCAGCCTTGAGTCAATGTATTCTGTCCACGCATCCGGAGGCGGACCGCGCTGTATTGGTTCCCGCTGGCTCAGGAAAGCAACCTCCAGAGTTGATAGATTGAAGTTCCCACTCGTCGAGTCCACGGGTGATAGGTCTTCACGAACCTACCAGGTTCGATCTTTCGACCACCAAACCGTCTCTTGAACTCTCCTGGGCCATATTCCTGGCCTGGTGCGCCGGCTCCTCCGAAGTCGAAAGACGCACACTCGCACTCGATGCCTTTCTGGAGGATCTGCCAGACGAGCCATTCATCTGCATGCATCGATCTCCCAAGCTCGGAAGACCCCGCATACCAGTCAAACAAAGTTCGCTTCCACCGAAGAATCAACCGCACGGCGCAAAGCGAATCCGACGAACTCGCGCCGAGCGCCCACAAGTGTCCCGGATCCGAGAGCAATTCGAACGCGTTCGAAAAGAGGCTCCGATCAGCCAGCGGAACCTTCGCTCGAGAGTAGGTCGCTCGGAGGAGCTGGTAACACGGGCCGAGATCCTGCGGGCCGAGCTCAACCATCCGGAGACCGAGGTCGTCCGCCCTCTCGATGGCCTTTCGTCGCGCCTTCGACATTCCGCGCCACAGTATCTCGGGTGGTTGGTCGAAATCCACAACAAAATTCAGGTGGTCCTCCCATTCATATCCGACCGATTCGAAGGTAGAGCGGTCTTCGGGCGCCTTGAGGTTCCGGATCTGCGAGAAGACGGCTGAATTTCTCGCAAGCTCGTCGACGGCATTCAGTACCGCCGGAAACAAGTCCTGGTTGCCAATCGGCCCACCTACGATTACGACTCTTGAAGATAGCCGGGCGAGCATCCCCGGGGAGGACGAGACGATCGCGCCCGATACGAGCGCTTCAATCTCATCTCCCGATTCAACCGCGAATACAAACGGTCGGTATCCGGTTGTTTTCCGAAAGACCGATCTCAGCAAGGGACTCTGAAATATGCTCGACTCCGGATTGGGATCGAGAAACCGGTTCCAGGTCAGGTCTGAAACATCCCTCAACACCTCCATGAATCAGTCCACCCACGCCCTGGCGACGAAATCTGCGAGAGATACTGCATCGAGGTCGCCGGTCAGAGAGATCGCGTAGGGGCTGCCATTGGGCCAGTTCCCCAGTTGACCGCCTCGTGAAATGGCCCAAGCTGAGGCTTGAGCGAGCGACGCCTTCCATGCGCCGTCATCCGAAGCCTTTTGCAGAACGAGGTTCAGAGCATCCGAGAAAAAGTCGAACCGCTCAGGATGGATCTGGAGAACGAGATGGCCGCCCGACTTCGCTGCATGCTCGACCATCGTCCCGAGGATTCTTGCAAGCGTTGAAGATCTGCGGATACCGAGCCCGTCAACCAGAATCTCGTCGTCTGGGAGTGCCACCGGAAGCTCGATCAGAGACGTTCTTGGGGCATCGGCTCGACGTGTTGACGAGCGGAAATTCGCATACCGCATACCTGAAAGGCTGGACACGGACTGATACGCGGGGTCGCTATCGGGCAAGAACATGTCCGGGAGACTCGAGTCATAGACAAAGCCGTTCGATCTCAGAATTCCCGACGTCGCGGGATGAAGCTTCAGATATGGAGCTCGGAACCCGGTCGTTTGGACCCCGTGCCTCATAAAGGCGGCCTTCGCTCCGGCAATGTCTGCATTCTGCTCTTCGATCGTCAAGTCCGCGTAGGAAACGTGATTGTAGCCGTGAATCGCCAGATCCGCTCCCTTGAGAGCGGTCACGATTCCCGGATGCCGGTCAAGTACAGACGCGGTCACGGGTATGGTGGCATCCAACCCCCACCGGTCAGCGAGCGAAAGCATTCTTCGGAGCCGTCTCTCAATTCGGTCAGCGCGAAGCCCGTATCGAGCAGGAACGAAAGCAACGCGCCGAATGGTCCCCGCAACTCCCTTGGAAAATTCTTGCGATTGCATTAACTCACGCCCAACGCCACTGCAAGGATTCCACTGACAAGGTAGAGAACCAAGAGTGTGCGCACGAGATTCCGCTCGGTCATCGGATGATGCGAGAGGATGAGGTATGCCAACGTGTAACGGCCCGCGCCGCGCGGAGGCGACAAACGGCCAGAAGGGTCCAGGACGGGATTTCGACACGCGTGCTTCCGTTCCCCGTTCCGGCCGGAGAGTCCAAAATACAAGGTCGCTCCGGCCTCGTAAAACGCAGGGGCGATCGCGATCAGGCCGTAGAATTCCAAGTGGCCTAGGATTGCGCCGGCGGCGAATGCCGCACCGAGACCCAGTGTCCCGATGTCGCCGATGAACACATGTGCCGGGAATCGGTTGAAGATATACAGCCCGAGCGAGCAGCCGAGAAGGGCCGCGAAGATGAGGGTCGCGAAATCCGCGCTCTGCCGAAGAGTCGCTAGGGCCAACAAGCTGCCGGACACGATCGCAATCTGTCCGCTCTCGAGACCGTTGTAACCGGCGGACATGTTCATCGCGTTGGCCACCCCAGTCACACCGATTGGCACGAAGACGAGCCAGTAAAGCAGGTAGAGACCCGGAGCGAAGGCGATCGAGAATCCGAACGGAAGGTCGATTATCTCGGGACCCAGGTGAACGAGCAAGAGCGGAAGCGCGGCGAACCCGACGACTATCGCCTTCAACCTTTGCTTGATGCCGGAGATGTCGTCGATCAGTCCGATCATCGACGCCATGAAGAAGACGCTGATTGCGGCCAGAAAGGGCGGTTCGGCCACGTTACCGATCAGCTTCTGAAGCCCGACGACCAGGCTCAGTGAGATCGAGAACGCGAAGAGCGCGGCGATTCCGCCGAGTTCGGCCACGGTCGTTCTGCTCGCCTTGTTCACGTCTTGGCCGACCATCCCGCCCGCGTGCATCTTGCGAATCAGCGGCGGCATCAAGACAACGACGAGTCCGAACGAGAGGAGGAGCGCGAGCAGTGAGCCGATTCCGTCAGAAAGGTCCGTGAAGGGCAGGGCCAGAGCATGCTGTCCGCTGCTTGAGCTAGGACCGATTGCGCTCACAAAGACGGGAGCTTGTCAAGAGCCTATTTCAAGGCTCAGCCGTGGTTCTCGGAGGCGATACTGGGAGGCTGCGAAGGGCCGCCCGCGGGGACGGAAGTTTTCATATCAGCACGCGAATGACGGCTGAGCTCCCATGGTGACGCGGATCCATCCGACCGCGGAGGTCGCAGCGTCCGCTTCAATCGGGGATGGGACCTCCATCTGGCACTGGGCACAGGTCCGGGAAGGAGCTTCGGTCGGCCGCGGGTGCGTCATCGGAAAGGACGTCTACGTCGATGTCGACGTGTCGATCGGGGCCGCCTGCAAAATCGAAAACTTCGCAACGATCTATCGTGGCGTCCGAATCGGCGATCGCGTCTTCGTCGGCCCTCATGTATGCTTCACGAACGACACGTACCCGCGAGCCGTGAGCCCGGACTGGCAGGTCGTACCGACGAGTGTCGAGGACGGCGCATCGATTGGTGCGAACGCGACGATTCTCTGCGGCATCACGATCGGCCGAAATGCGATGGTCGCCGCAGGCGCCGTCGTCACGAAGGAGGTCCCGCCCCACGCCCTCGTTGCCGGCGTGCCCGCCAAGGTCATGGGCTGGGTCTGCGAATGCGGGCGCCCACTCGACGCGCGCATGCGCTGCGCCCACGACGGCCGCACCTACCCGGACCTGAAGCCGAAGCACAAGGCTCGTTCCCGCCGCCGGAAGT
>WNGP01014678.1_pt1 | contig 21488 bp, 15 predicted proteins | sample 5407671 | NCBI WGS metagenome assembly WNGP01 (sample SAMN13153381, study PRJNA577476) | soil metagenome | isolation source: 40 cm soil or saprolite under Garry oak tree replicate 2 | place: USA:California | collected 2016-06-15
CATGGCCGTCACCATGGTGATCGGAAACCGCCCCGAGATCGCGAAGTCCTTGTTTGCGCCCGGCTACACGATGGCCAGCGTGCTAGCGAATGAGTTCAGCGAGGCCACCGGGGACATATATTTGTCCGCCCTGGTCGAAATTGGATTGGCCCTGTTCCTGGTGACCATTGTGGTCAATGCGTTAGCCCAGTTCCTGGTCTGGACAGTCACACGTGGCGAACCGGCGAGGGGACATGTCTGAGCCACAGAATATTAAGTCTCACGCGGGAATGCAGCCGATCAGCTGGCGTCGGCGGATCATGGATCACTTTATGACCGGGCTAGCCGTGCTGACGGTAATTTTGGTACTGGTGCCGCTGGTAGCCATTTTCGGTTACCTGGTTTATCGCGGCATGGGTTCCATTAACTGGGCGTTTCTCACTCAGACCCCGAGGCCGGTCGGCGAACCCGGTGGCGGAATGGCGAATGCCATCGTCGGGTCAGGTCTCATCTTGGCGATTGCCAGCTTGATGGGCGTGCCCTTTGGAGTTGGCGCTGGCATCTATCTGGCAGAATTCGGACGCAATCGCTTTGGTGACTCCATTCGTTTCACCGCGGACGTGCTTAACGGAGTGCCTTCAATTGTGATTGGCATCGTCGCCTATTCGATCGTCGTTCTGCAGCAGAGACATTTCTCTGCGCTGGCAGGCAGCGTGGCACTAGCGATCATGATGGTTCCTACCATCACCCGCACCACCGAGGAAATGTTGCTTCTGGTACCACAGGCGCTCCGCGAAGCCGCCTATGGGCTCGGCATCCCCCGCTGGCGGACAGCACTCTCCATTACCCTCCGTACTGCGACGTCTGGCGTGATTACGGGAATTATGCTGGCCTTTGCCCGGGTCGCGGGCGAGACCGCACCGTTGCTGTTCACCACGCTCGGGAATCAGTTCTGGAATCTGCGAGTCGACCAGCCGACGGCCGCTCTGCCGCTGCAGATATATACCTACGGTCTTTCTCCTTATGACGATTGGCACCGGCAGGCGTGGGCGGGGGCGTTCGTGCTGATCATTCTCATCGTTACTGCGGTCGCTGCCGTGCGTTTCGCCGTGCGCCATGGTACCTTCGGATCGGCATAATTTATGGGCGTTGAAATCCAGGTCGAAAGGCTGAACGCCTGGTATGGCAAGACTCAAGCTCTGTTCGACATCGATTTGAAGGTCGCCGCCAACCATGCCACCGCCTTAATTGGTCCTTCAGGCTGCGGAAAGTCGACGTTCATTCGGTGCCTGAACCGGATGCACGAGACAATTCCTGATACCCGAATCACCGGCCGCGTGTGCATCGGAGAGTTAGACGCTTACAACGGGACGTCTCCGACGCAACTTCGGCGTCGGGTCGGAATGGTGTTTCAAAAAGCCAATCCATTCCCCACCATGTCGATTTATGACAATGTGGCGTCCGGATTAAAGTTGAATGGCTTCCGGGATCGCCGTAAGCTGGATGAAGTGGTACAGCGATCGCTCGATGCCGCGGCCCTTTGGGACGAGGTGAAGGACCAAATCCATAAGACATCCGGTGCCAGCCTCTCCGGTGGACAGCAGCAGCGTTTGTGCATCGCACGTGCCCTGGCGGTTGAACCGGAAGTCTTGCTGATGGACGAGCCTTGCTCGGCACTCGATCCCATTTCCACGGGCAAGATCGAGGAATTGATCTTTCAACTCAAGGAACGGTATACCATCGTAATCGTAACCCATAACATGCAGCAGGCGGCCCGGGTTGCGGAATTCACCGGCTTTTTCCTGCTGGGCAAGCTGATTGAGTTCGACAAGACAGAAAAGATTTTCACCAAACCGTCGAACAAGAAGACGGAAGATTATATTACAGGCAGGTTCGGATAATGCGTACACGGTTCCAGCAGGGTCTCGATGACCTGCGGCAAAAGTTGCTCCGCATGGGCGGACTGGCCGAGCAGGCAGTCGATCGCGCCCGTCAGGCATACGTTGACCGCGATCTGACGCGATGTCAGATGATACTAGAGGGCGAGACTCTGATCAACGCCGCCGAACGTGAAATCGATGAGGCCGCGTTTGACCTGTTGGCCATGCAGCAGCCCATGGCCGTGGACCTGCGCTTCATCCTCGCCGTCACCAAGATTAACTCTGACCTGGAGCGTGTCGGCGATCAGGCGGTCAACATCGCCGAGCGTGTCATGGACATGACGGAACTACCAGCAGTGGATCTGCCCATTGATATCGCGCGCATGGGCGCGGCCGTGAGTGCCATGGTGCGGCGGGCTCTGGAGTCTTTCATCGAAGGCAAAGCGGAGCTGGCACAGGCTGTGCTCGAAATGGATAACGTCGTGGATCGGATGAAGGACGATGCCTTCATCCAACTGGTGAAGACCATGAACCAGCGGCCGGAAATCGTTCGCCAGGCTCTGGACGCCTTGCTCATTGCGCGCAATCTGGAACGCGTTGCCGACCATGCCACCAACATCGCTGAGGACGTTATCTTCTGGGTGCAGGGCTCCGATGTGCGTCACAATGCTCCCATAGAACATCCCGAACCGCCTGCGGTAGGGGAAACTTCGCGGCCTACCCAAGCCTAGTGAATTCTCATCCGCAACTTCCAGGTGGCAATGGCGAAACCCTTCCATTCTTACGGGCAATTCCTCTGCCGGGGGCTGTCTTTCTGTAAGATACGTGGGTCGCTCGGTTCTTGTATCGCTGTGGTGGTTTGGGGGGAATACTGTGAGTCCATTTTCCCGTAGGCTCCATCGTCTGCGCCTGGCCGTATCTTTTTTCCTACCGCTGGTTACTCTAGCCTCCGCGCAACGGTCGGCACAGGACAACCGCCGGTCATTACCTTTACCCAGCAGCAAAATGTTGAGCGTGCCCTCGCCTGGTCGGATCACCGACACCAATAGTTTCCCCGCCACCATGGCTGTCAGTCCAGACGGGCGCTATGCCGCCATGCTCAATGACGGATATGGCACCCAGGAAACTCTCGCTCGACAGTCCATCGCCATCCTTGATTTGAAGAACAACCATATCTTCGATTATCCCGATTCTCGACTGAGCGACGAATCACATCAAAGCTACTTCATTGGCTTGGCATTCAGTTCCGATGGCAAGCGCCTCTACGCGTCGGTAGGTTCGGTGACGGATCCCCGCGGCGAGAGGGCAGGGGATCTGGGGAACGGCATTGCGATGTATAGCTTTTCCCAGGGCAAAGTAACTGCGGATCGCTTCATTCCCATTCGACCACAGCCGATTGCGCCGGGGAAGAAGGCCGCGATTGCACTGCAGAAAACGCCGCCGCAGACGGCCATCCCATACCCGGCGGGCCTGGCCGTGATTTCGGCTGGATCAACCGCCGGAAATTCCATCCCGGGATCGGGAGACGACCAACTCCTGGTTGCGAATAATCTATCCGACAACGTTGTACTCCTCGATACCGGCAGTGGGAAAGTGTTGCGGAGATTCGACCTAAGCACGAGCGATCTTATTCCGTCGTCTTTCCCCTACACGGTAGTAGCGACTCGGGATGGTCGCCGCGCTTGGTGCAGCTTGTGGAACGCGTCTCAAGTTGACGAACTCGACCTGAGCACCGGCGAAGTTGTCCGACGGATCAAATTGCTCGAACCTCAGGATCGGATCGCTCCCGGCTCGCATCCGACGGCACTGTTGCTGAGCCCGGACGAAAAGATTCTTTACGCGGCGTTGTCCAACGCCGACGTCATCGCAGCGATTTCGGTAAGCGACGGCAGGCCATTTCATCATTTTTCGACCAACGCCCCCGCGCAAAACTATGCCGGCAGCCAACCGACGGCGCTGGCCCAAAGTTCCGATGGCAAGTTTTTGTTTGCCGCTGATTCTGCGCTGGACGCGGTTGCGGTCTTCGACACTCGAGCACTCGACCCCGCTGCAGGCGGCAATCCCGGAAATCCTCAGACCGCCTTGGGATTCATCCCTACGGACTGGTATCCGAGCGCTCTCGCCGTACACGGCGACGATCTGTTCATCGCCACCGCAAAGGGGAAGGGAAGCGGTCCTAATACTGCAATGGGAAAAACTGCTGATGAGAAAAAGCATCATGCGCACGCTTACATTCCCACGCTGCTCAGAGGTTCGATCGCGCGCCTCAATATCCAGTTCGCGCTGAGCAAACTGGATGAACTTACACGCACCGTCGAGCAGGACAATCTGCTCGACAGCGATCCTGGAAAGATTCAGTTTGCCCAAGGCTCAAACCCCATCCATCACGTGATTTATGTGATCAAAGAGAACCGCACATACGACCAGGTGCTGGGCGACCTGAAAGTGGGTAACGGAGCCCCGGAGCTCAATCTCTACGGTTCCGATATCACCCCCAATGAACACAAGCTAGCTTTGCAGTTCGGCGTCCTCGACAATTTTTACGACAGCGGCGAGGTTTCCGGCGACGGGCATCTTTGGTCGACTGCCGCCATCACCAGTGATTACAACGAAAAGACCTGGCAAATTGCCTATCGCGGCCACGAGCGTATCTACGATTTCCAGGGCACCGTAGGGGATGAATATCCGCTGGATCACAACCAGCCTGATATCGATGATCCTTCCACCGGCTTCCTCTGGGACAACGTCGCACGCCGTGGTCTAACCTATCGCGACTATGGGGAGTTCGTGAACGCGGAGTGGTGCGCCAAGAATCGGCGCGCTTCGTCGCCCAAGCAGGGAACTCCTTCCACGTTGGCGGGTGCTTGCCCCCGTACGGAAATCAACAAGGGCGATCCGCTGCCGCCCAACGTCGGCAATCCGCACGCCGCGCCAAGTCCCTGGCCTTGGCCCGTACCCTTGCTGAAACAAGTAAAACCGACGAAGGCAGTGCTCCGCGGTCACTACGATCCGTTGTATCCGGATTTCAACACCGACTATCCCGACCAACTCCGGGCTGACGAATTCCTGAATGAGTTCGGCGCGTATGTGCGCGCCCGCAAGGACCATGCCGGCCAGGAGCTCGAGCTGCCCAACTTCGTCTTGCTCTATCTTCCCGATGACCACACTGGCGGCACGCGGCCCAATCGGCCGCGGCCAGCCGCCTCTGTGGCCGACAACGATTTGGCCCTCGGCCGCGTTGTCGAAGCCGTCTCGCACAGCCCGTACTGGGACGATACCGCCATCTTTGTGCTCGAAGACGATGCTCAGGATGGCGCCGACCACGTCGATGCCCACCGATCCATTGCTTTCGTCGCTAGCAAATATTCGCCAGGGTCGCTCGAGCTGCCGTTCGTGCACCACGGTTTTTACACCACCGTGAACATGATCCACACCCTGGAGATGCTGCTGGGCCTTCCTCCCATGAATCAGAACGACGCCTATGCCCCGGTCATGGGAGCTCTGTTCTCGGGTGCCGGTGACCAACCGGCGTTTGCTGCAGATTACCGCAATCGCGACAACGGTCTGATCTATGAGATCAACAAACGTGAAGCTCCCGGCGCAAACGCGTCCTCAAAGATGGACTTCTCCCGCCCTGATGCGGCGGGGGCCAAGCGTTTGAATGAAGTTCTTTGGCGCGATCAGAAGGGCGACACGCCAGTGCCAGCGCCACGGCATGTGGTATTTCCTGCTGACGGCGATTAGCAATCTGTCGTGATGCTGGCAGTCGGCGTTTTTCTCTGCGTTCGTTGCGGCGCTTCTTCGCGAACTCTGCGATTGAGTGCCGTTCTAGCCGGCGGGCACACTTGGAGTCTAACGGCCCTACCTTTACACTAAATATGTGAAGGTAGCCTTAGGCCAGATTAACCCCACGGTCGGAGACTTTTCCGGCAACGCCGCGAAAATCGTCGATTACTCGCGCCGGGCTCAATCCCATGGCGCAGGGCTGATCCTGTTCCCCGAGCTCGCCGTTTGCGGCTATCCGCCACGCGATCTCGTGGAACGCTCTTCTTTCGTTGCGCGCAATCGTGAAACCGTCGATCGCATCGCCGCGGAAACCCGCGGCATCGCCGTGATATGTGGCTTGGTCACTCCCGCGGATTCCGCTGCGGGCAAATCCGTGATGAACTCCGCCGCCCTGCTCCTGGATGGCAAAGTCGCCTTCTTGCAATCGAAGATGCTGCTGCCCACCTATGACGTCTTCGACGAAATGCGAAACTTTGCGCCGGCCAAGAGCCAGGAGCTTTTTGACTTCTGCGGCAACCGCATGGCGCTTACCATCTGCGAAGATGCCTGGAACGACAAGCAGTTCTGGAACAAACGGCTGTACACCTTCGATCCCGTGGAAGCTCTTATGCGCGCGGGGGGGAACTGCGACGATTGCCCGCAACTACAAAGTTCCGGTTGCCATGGTGAACCAAGTCGGGGGTAACGACAGCTTGGTCTTTGACGGTTCGAGTCTGGTGCTCAACGCGGAGGGCAAGCTCGTCGCGCAAGGCCGCTCCTTCGAGGAGGACCTCATCTATTTCGATTCCAAAACGTTAACCGGTGAAGTGCGCGAGCAGGTCGCGGGCGAAGAGGCCAGCGTCTACGCCGCGCTGGTTCTGGGTACGCGCGACTACATGCATAAATGCGGCTTTCAGAAAGCGATCGTAGGTCTAAGCGGTGGCATCGATTCGGCTCTTACCGCCGCTATCGCCACTGCAGCGGTGGGTCCTGAGAATGTCCGGGGGATTGGCATGCCGGGACCGTTCTCTTCAGAAGGCTCGATCGAGGATGCCCGCGCATTGGCCCAGAACCTCGGCATCCGGTTCGAGTTGCTTCCGATTAACCATGTCTTCGAGGCTTACCGTCAAACCTTGCAAGAAGTATTCGCGGGCCGAAAACAAGACGTCACGGAAGAAAACCTCCAATCACGCGCGCGCGGCACACTCCTGATGGCGCTGTCCAACAAGTTGTGCGCCATCGTGCTGTCGACCGGGAACAAGAGTGAGCTGGGCGTTGGCTACTGTACACTTTACGGGGACATGGTGGGAGGGCTGGCAGTGATCTCGGATGTGCCAAAAACACTTGTCTATCGTTTGAGCCATTATGTCAACTCGCGCCGGCCCGTAATTCCGCCGGCCACGCTAGAAAAGCCGCCGTCGGCCGAATTACGGCCGAATCAGAAAGACACCGACACGCTGCCGCCCTACGAAGTAATCGACGCCGTACTCGAAGACTATGTGGAAGACTCGCATCCGCCCGAGCGCATTGCCGCCGATCACGGCTTTGATGTCGCGCTGGTTCGCCGGGTCATCGGCATGGTGGATCGCGCAGAGTACAAGCGGCAGCAAGCGGCACCGGGCATTAAAATTTCCCCCAAAGCCTTCGGCTATGGCCGCCGCCTTCCCATTGCCGCCAAGTGCGAGGTCTGAAATATCTGACATAGCGTTTGCCGAAAACGTCACACGACTCCGATTTCACTTGCATGCGAAAGGAACCATGCGCAGTTATCTCAACTTGACCGTCATCATTCTCCTGGTCTCGGTTTTGTCCGTGGCCAAGCAAAAGACAGTTGCCGAAAAGCCCGCCGACGATTCAGCGGGAAAGACTGCGGTGTCGGCACCCGCAACCAACCTGCCTTCGGAACAAACCGTCGATGGGTTCATGCAGCAAACCGTCGGCTACGATCCGCAAATAAGCTGGAAAATCACTAGCATTCGGCCCGCCCCGGTTCCAGGATTGGCCGAAGTGCTGGTTACCGTCGCGAGCCCGAAAGGCCAGCAGATCAGCCGTTTCTATGTGACCGGCGATGGGGAACACGCAGTTGTGGGCGATATCATTCCGTTCGGCGCCGCCCCATTCGCCTCCGCTCGCAAGCTGCTGGACAAAGGGATCACTGGCCCGGCGCGTGGACCCAAAGACGCGCCGGTTACGATTGTTGAGTTCGGCGATCTGCAGTGTCCAGCCTGCAAGAGCGCGCAACCTGCCATTGAAGGCCTGGTGAAGGCTGAACCGAAGGCCCGCTTCGTCTTCCAGAATTATCCGCTGGAGATGCATAACTGGGCAGCCAAGGGCGCGGCTTACGCCGACTGTGTCGGACGTGCTTCCGACGACATTTTCTGGCAATTCATCGCCAAGACCTACGAGCAACAATCCGACATAACGGCAGAGAACGCGGACCAGAAACTTGCGGCCATCGCCGAAGCCACCGGGGCGAAAGGCGCCGACATTGCCGCGTGCGCCGCTATGCCTGCCACCAAAGCCCGGGTGGACGCGTCGATGGCCTTGGGCAAGTCGGTGGATGTGAGTGGCACGCCCACGCTGTTCATCAATGGCCGCAAGATCGGTAATGTCGGCCAGATTCCCGCAGAGGTGTTGAAACAACTTGTTGAGTTTGCGGGAAAACCGGGAAAGTAAGTTCGGTCACGGTACCACGGTGCCGTTCCGAAGCCCGATTCTCTGTGTCGAGACCCCGTGCGCTCGAACCGGATGCCAACCGGCCCCTGGTTCTACTTTGCGGTTATCCAAATCTCTTCAGTCGAGCGAGCGGTATTGGAGAGCACGTGAGGAGTAATGACGATGAGCAGTTCATCGTCTTGTTCGCTCTTGCTGTTGCTCACCATGACCTGATTTAAGCCGGGGATCTGTCCCAACCCCGGAATTCCGCTGAGCGAGCGCTGTTCGGTGAGGGAGACCTGCCCCGCCACGGCGGCGGGTTCACCGTCTTTTAAGTTGATGCTCCCCTGGTACTCGCGATTGGAAATGATCGGTTGTCCGTTCCTGCTGCTACCCGTAAGCGAGCGGACTTGCAGGTTCAACTGGATGCTTACATCTCCATTACCATGGACGGTCGGCTTGGCTTTGAGGTTCAATCCAAGGTCCTCATAGCTGACCGACGGTACAGGCGCGATGTAAGACTGGTTTCCGAGTACCTTGGAAATCGCGGACGAATTAAAAATAGGCGCATACGTCGCATTGACGATGGGATAACGCGTACCCAGATGAAAGTTTGCCTCGTTGCCCTGGCCGGTGCGCAGGGTTAAGTGATCCAGGCTTTGAGCCCACGATTCATTCACCGACAGCTGGAACGCGAGCTGATCAAGACTTAGGCCCATCAAGGTCAGGCCGCCGCCAAAGGTGGCCAGCGGCTGGCTGAAGACGGAGCTCCGTTGACTCCCGAGTTGCGCGAGCAGGGCCGATAGTGATGTGCTGTTGGCTTGGTTGATGCCGCCCGAGGAAATCAGTTGGTTGATGAGTTGCTGAACGTTCTGTCCTCCCAAGGCCGCCAGTGCTCCTGCCGGAATATTGAACAGGTTGAACTGATCCGGAATATGCAAGCCGATATTGCGGGCCAGGTTGTGGCTGATTTGGTAAACCGTGAGGTCGAGCACCACCTGGGGTCGTTCGGTACTCAGTTGTTCCATGAGCCGCGTCAACGCCCCGGTGACAGCTTGCGGAGCCCTTACTTCAACGGTGCCGGCCGTCTGCCCGGAGCTCACGAAGTGCAGGTCAAACATGTTGCGCATGGTGGTCACAATCTCGGTGGCTTCCTGCGGCGTGGTGTGCGAAGGCAAGGTGAACGTAGCGAGAGACATGCGGTCAAACTGCTTGTGATTTTCCGGGCTGTCGGCGGCGACCAGAAGTCGGTGCGCATCCAGCGCAGACCACATGGTCTTACTCACGTCGCAGGCTAGGCGAAGTGCGGTGAAGAAGTCCACGTCGTCGACGAAAAAGCGCACCTGCCGCGGAGTTACGGAGTCGTCGAATGTCACCGTCACGCCGTACGCGGAAGCTAGCTCTCCAAACAGGCCGTGAACATCGCCACGATAGTGGAAGGCGGCGCGGTCGTTCTTGGGTTCGAGATGGATCTCGCCCATATCCGTCCAAGTCGTGGGTACCACCGGCGTAGGAGGCGGCGCAGATTGCTGCAAAGCATCAGCCAGCCTTTGCTGCGCGAACGGGTTTCCCGAATCCAGTTCCAACGCACGCTTGAATTCCGCTGCAGCCGGTGCAGGTTGGCCAGCCGCGAGCAAGGCGTTACCCTGTTCCATGTGATTAAAGACGAGCTGCGCCTTCACCAACTCGCGATGCGTCAGGAACTGTGTGTCGTGTGGAACCAGGCGCGAGGCCTCGTCGAATTGCGTGAAAGCCTCTTCCAGGTGATGACCCCTTTCCAGCTTCAGCGCGCGCTCAAAGGCCACGCCTGCCAGTTTGAGATCTTTTTTAGAAACTACGCAGTTGGTGCCTCCGGGAACTCCGCTGGCGCACAACACAGGTGGAGACACCCCGCTGGGCGCATCGGCGCCGGCAAAAACCGATAACGCGACCAGTAGAGTCACCGCCAGGAGAAGGATGAAGAACGCCCGCTGCATTCGCTTGATTCTAACCCGGAACAGAGGTCGCGTGGAGCCTCCCGTTGAACCCGGTACCTTCGATTTCACTGGGTTCAGGCTGGCGGAATAAGCCAGCGAGCAGGCAGGTAGAACGTCCGCGTTACGGTTGCTTGCGAGATGTTTCCTGAAGCATGATTCTCTCAATACTGCGTGCTTTCCCCGTGTTTTCCTCGCAATCGACCACTACCGCGCAAAGCCGCACGTCGCCGGTCGCGGGCTCGAAGCGGACGGGCATTCCGTTAAGAAACTTTCCCACCACCAATTCCTTCTTAACACCAATTACCCCGTCGTAGGGACCAGTCATGCCAACATCGGTAATGTAGGCGGTGCCATTGGGCAGAACCCGCTCGTCCGCTGTGGGAACATGGGTGTGCGTGCCGACCAGCGCGGTGACGCGACCGTCGAGATACCAGCCGAGTGAAATCTTCTCCGAGGTCGCTTCCGCATGCAGATCCACGAAAATGACTTTGGCCTCAATTTGCTTCAAGAGATTATCCGCAGTACGAAAGGGGTCGTCATTGGAGGCCATGAACACGCGACCCTGCAAGTTAATGACCGCATAAGGCACCCGCCCCTTGCGTCCCTCGTATAGCCCCCATCCGGGCATGTCATTCGGGTAGTTTGCCGGCCGCAACAATCGCTTCGCCGGACTGTGCGCATCGCCATTCGCCATCTGGAAGTAATCGAGGATTTCGCGCTTGTCCCACACGTGATTTCCGGTGGTGAGCACGTCGATATTCAGGTCGAACAATTCTTCGGCGAGTGACGGCGTAATACCAAAACCCGCAGCGGCGTTCTCTCCGTTTGCAATCACAAGATCGATGGCGTGGTCTCGAACCAGGCCGCGCAAGCGGTCCTTGACAATATTCCGTCCCGGCCGTCCGAAAATGTCGCCAATGAAGAGAATCCGCATGCAGTTTCAGGGGTCAACTTCGATGGTAACACGCGAGAACGCGGGTCCCGGCGGTCGCACAAGCGCATTTTGTTTCTGTCGATTTGCTTTCTCGGCGTTCTCCGGCAGTGTTCTCCGTGAACTCTGCGGTTTAAGGTTGGGCTGGTCCCGACTCCCAGTTCGGCACGAGTTCCGCAGTCCGCAGAAAATCGTAATTTCCCGCCGGATTCAGCTTAAGGTTCCGAACCCGGCGGTTGTGGACTAGCACATTATCCAGATACCACAAATCGATGTAGGGCAGTTCATCCGCCAGCACCCACTGCACCTCGGCGTAGAGTTGCTTGCGTACTTTCAAATCCACTTGGGCACGCGCCTGGTCAATCAGCACGTCCACCCGGGGATTGGCATAATGCCCGCGGTTGGCCCCATGCGGCGGAAATTTTGACGAGTGAAAGGCGTATTCGAAAATGTCCGGATCTTCGTTGCCCCCGATCCAGCGCAGGCCATAAAGCTGAAATGCGCCATGGGCCACGTCGGCAAAGAAAGTGCCGAACTCGAAGCTGCGGATATCGAGCGCAATCCCCACATTTCGTAGTTCCTGCTGAATCACGGCGACCATCAGCCGCGTGTTCTCGTCCGTCGAGGTTTTCATGGTGATGTGAAAGCGCAGCCCATTCACCCGAGGGTAGCCAGCCGCATCCAGCAATTTCTCAGCCTTCTCGGCATCATGATCGTAGCGGGGAACGTCGCCGTTGTAGGCCCAGCTCTGCGGGGGAAGAACGCTCCGCGCCGGCTGCGCTTCGCCGCGCCACAGATACTCCATCATCGGCTTCCGGTCGAGCGCGTAGGCGATTGCCTGCCGTACCCGAACATCCTTAAGAATAGGATCGAGCAAATTAAATCCCAGATAGGCCAGCCTTGTCCCCCGCCCACGCTCGACTGCTAGCCGCGGGTCCTGCTGCAACGTAAGCACGGTATCGGGAGTAAGCGAGTTGATGGTCACATCTGGCGTGATACTTCGTCGCCGCTGCCATAAGGCACAATGCCAATGGCTCCATCTGAAAGATTCCACAGCAGGGTTGCGAAGGGCTCTTTAAGGTGGAAGACGACGGTGAAGTCGTCGCTCGCGTCAATGTGATCGACCAAGCGGTAGACCGCCGTCTTGGTGCTGCGAATCTTGCCCTGAAGCAGGGAATCGAAGGTCCACTTGACATCGCGTGAGCCAAGCGGACGGCCGTCGTGAAACTTCACGCCCCGGTGCAAGTGGAAGATGTAGGTGAGTGGATCGGGAATCTCCCAGCGCTCGGCCAAGCCTGGGGCCACGTTTAAGTCGTCTCCTCTGGAGAGAAGATCGTCGAAAATCAAGTTGTCAATCCGTTCGGACCCCCCATCGATTCCCACGCGCGGGTCCAGATTCATGGGGCTCGACTCGATGATCATCACCAGTGTGTTGGGGTCGGGCTGGGCCGCACAGGAAAGCAGGAAGCACAACGACGCAACCGTGACGACAGAGAACATTGCTCGAATCGCCAGGATCGCGAATGGATAAAAAAGCTGCTCCCCGCCCCTCGCCGTCAAAACAGAGTCTGGCTTCGGTCCTGAGCGCCCGCTCGCCTTCATCCGCAATCCAGACACATCTGATAGAGGTTGCTCACGGTTCTCCAATTGCGCATTGTGGCACGCTTCAATAACCGTCTTTCCAAGGGATTGTTCGCCAAGCTGCTTTCGGCAACTCCATTCGGGAGGTAGAGGTAAATCTCCTTGCCCAAACAACGGGACTGATCCGGGCCCGCAGTCAGTCCCTCGAACTGCTTGAGATCAGATGGCACAGGACTTTCAGGCAGGAACATCACATGCAGGTTCGCCTGGTCGATTCCGCGCTTCTTCAAGAACGGATTGGTTTCAATGGTTTCCCCCATTTCGTCCAGGGTGCGCGAGATCAGCGAAACAGAATGGCCGAAGTCGCGGAGGATGCGTTCTTCGATTCGCTTCGACAGTCCGGCCGGGGAAACCTTCGCGGTGTTGAAGACCACGTTTCCACTCTGGATGTAAGTCTTCACCCGCTCAAACCCCAATGCTTCGAATGACTTTCGCAGTTGTTCCATCTTTATCCGCTTGTGTCCGCCAACGTTAATGCCCCGCAACATCGCCACACAAACCGCCATAGTCAGCACCGTCCGCAATAAGTTATGGATATGAAATCTTCCCCAACACCGCCGCCCGTTTCGCTCCTGTCGCCGATGGCAGGTTCGAAGGCCGCCGATGCCAGGTCTCGTAGGCCAGCATCGCGAAGGCCACGGCCTCTTTCGCCTCTGAGGGTAACCCGAACTCATCCGAGAATCGAATCTTTATACCCACCGAAGCCAGTTCGTGAGACAACATTCGAACCAGAGTCGGATTCTTTGCCCCACCACCCGAGAGAATCATTTCGGCATAGGGTTGCTTCCGCCCCCCGGGGGAAGCGTTCACCACAAATCGCACTGCATCCGCGATCGACCTGGCGGTCAGCGTCGTAGCCGTGGCCACAACATCCTGTTTGCGGGCGCGACCGCAGCTTTGCAAAAACTCTCGCACGAACTCACGGCCAAATTCCTCGCGCCCTGCCGCCTTCGGCGGCGCCTTGCGGAAGAAAGGACGGCGCAGGATATCGTCGATCACCCGATCGAGTGAGTCTCCGGAAGCGGCGATCTTTCCGCCACGATCGTAAGGGCGACCGAAAAGCTCTTCCGTGACCGCATCCATCACCATATTTCCCGGACCCGTATCGAACGCAACAACCTCACTGGCCGCCGCCCCGGCGGGAATGGCCGTCAGATTCGCAATGCCGCCGATGTTCTGTACAACGCGCCCCCCTGTGGAATCGGCGAACAGCAGATAGTCGAGGAAGGGAACCAGCGGTGCGCCCTTGCCCCCCACTGCCATGTCCGCCGGACGAAAATCGGAAACCACCGGCACACCTACCCGCGCCGCAATAGTTGCGGCCTCGCCCGTCTGCCACGTTGTCGCCACCTGGCGACCCAGGAACGGCTTCGGCTCGCCCTGGTGATAAAGCGTCTGCCCGTGACAACCCACGAGTTCAGTTTTCACTCGAAAGCGGCGCTGTGCCGAGAGCACGGCGTCGGCATACAACTCCCCCAGCAAAAAGTTCAGACGCGCTAACTCGGCCACCGATATTTCCCCCGCATTCATGGCACCTAAGACCGCTGACCGGACTTGCTTCGCATACGGGAACTCGACGTGCCCGAGGAGCTTGACGGTGTGGCCAGGACACTCGTGCCCGCGAACCATATCGCGGGACCACGCGCGGGAAGCCGTTCCGGACCGTTGCCGGGCGCCGCCACGCGTGTCACCCACCCGCACCAGCGCCACATTAATTCCGTCCGCCGAGGTCCCACTCATCACTCCGGCCACGACCAGCATACCTTTGGGTTTCATGTTCGCAGCCGCCGCCGCGCGCTCTCCACGCGGTTCAGAACTTCAAGCCGCACCTGCTCCCCGAACTCCCACAATTTTCGCGATAGCCGGTCGGTGCTGCCCGCAGACCGCACTTTCGCCTTGCTCTTCAACTCTTTCGATCTATTCTTGAAAGCCATAACCCGCTCCGCTGCTTGCTCGACACGCCGAGCAAACTTACGATCTCGTTCCGCCGTCTCGACGAGTTGTTCGTATGCTTGCCTGATGTAATCTTCACGGTGGCAGATCAGGCACAAATCTCCTCCTGCACCAATATGTCCAACCGCAGCATCGCCAATCGACGCAGCCGTAAGCACCGCCTCCATCTCAAGATCGTCAGACACGATCAGCCCGCGGTAGCCGATTTTCTTCTTCAACACATCGGTAATCCATTTCCGTGAAAGCGAAGCCGGCGTGCTCGCACGCGTGACGGCCGGATAAGCCGCGTGCGAAATCATCACCATGGGGAAATCACGCCGCAGGGCACGGTAGGGAGCCAAATCTTCGTTCCACAACCTACGAAAAGATTTGCTTACTGAGGGCAGCTCGCGGTGCGTGTCGAAATTGGCCTCGCCCAGGCCGGGAAAATGTTTGCCGCATCCCATCACGCCTGCCGCCCGCAATCCCCTTAGAAACTCGCGCGCATAGCTGACCACTTTCTTAGGATCGTCGGAAACCGCGCGCGAACCCATGACCGTGCGCGAAGCCTCGAATGCTAGATCCACCGAGGGAGCGAAGTCCGTGTTGAAGCCTAGCGCCCGGCAGCATTCGCCGATGATCTGCCCGTGTCTGCGGAAGAGCTTGCGATCGCCGGTGGCGAACACATCCGCCGCCGATGGCGCCGGACCGAGCACGTCGCGAAAGCGATCCACGCGCCCACCTTCGAGGTCCACGCATGCAAAAAGCTGCGTAGTCACGCATTTCTGGCAGTCCTCGAGAAGCCGCCACGTCTGTTCAGCTCCGGTAATGTTGCGAGCGAATAGGATCACTCCTGCTGGCTGCAGCTTGGTGAGAAGGGAACTGAGCCGTCGAGTTATCTCCGTACCGTCGAAGCCGACGATCAGCAGTTGTCCAACGTTATGGATGTTCGAGGATTTATTCTTTGCTGACATTATCTATTCTTTGCTTACATGTATGTGAATGAAGGATGAAGTTCTCTGTGTCCTCTGTGGCGGTGTCAGATTTCCTTTTTCAGCTCGGCCAGCAAATTCAACGCCTCCAGGGGCGTGAGTCGATTTAAATCCACTTCGCGCAGCCTCTCCAGCACCGGTTGCGACAGGGGAGTGAAAATTGTCAGCTGGGCCGGCGGGGGATCCGCCCCCGGCGATAGGTGCCCGGTCAGTGCACGTTCCGCCGACTCATGTTCCGCCAGCACCTCCCGCGCGCGTAGGATCACTTCATTCGGCAGACCTGCCAGCTTGGCAACTTCGATGCCGTAGCTGCGGTCCGCTGCGCCCGCCTCGACCTTTCGCAAAAAGACTATCCCGCCGCCGGTCTCCTTCACCGAAACGTGATAATTCTTCACGCCCGCAAGCTGCTCGGCCAGTTCGGTAAGCTCGAAATAGTGAGTGGCGAAAAGCGTCTTAGCCCGTACTCGCGAATGCAGATATTCGACGGCAGCCCAGGCAATCGCCAGTCCGTCGTAGGTAGCCGTTCCGCGGCCCACTTCGTCCAACAAGACCAGTGAACGGGGCGTTGCGGTGTGCAGGATCGCCGCCGTTTCCGTCATCTCCACCATGAATGTGGAGCGGCCCCGCGCCAGGTTATCGCTCGCGCCGATTCGAGTGAAAATGCGATCCACCACGCCCAGACGTGCCGATCGCGCCGGAACAAATGACCCCATCTGCGCCAGAATCACGATCAGCGCCGCTTGCCGTAAATAAGTCGACTTACCGCCCATGTTCGGTCCCGTCAGCAGGAGAATATTGTGAGTGGAGGAATTTACATAAAGATCGTTGGGCACGAAACGTTCGCTGCCGCCGGCCCATTCCTGCTGCTCGATTACGGGATGCCGGCCTTCGATGATCTCCAGGTCTCCGGCGTCCTCATTCCATCGAGCGGCGCTGGCAGTGTCATCATGATGCGCACCCACAAACTTGGGTCGGCAGTAGTTCCTGAGCGCTGCGAGGTGGGCCAGAGAAGCCAGCACGTCCAGTTCCGCCAAAGCCAGCGCCGTCCGGCGGATGGGCTTGGCCTCACCGGCAATCGCCGTCCGCAAGTCGGTGAACAGCCGCCTCTCGATCTCCGTGATCTTTTCCTGTGCGTCGAGAATCTTGGTTTCATATTCCTTCAGTTCAGGAGTGGTGAAGCGCTCCGCGCCCACCAGCGTCTGCTTGCGCTCATAGTCCTGCGGAGCGAGATGCAAATTCGGCTTCGAAATCTCGATGTAGTAACCAAAGACAGAATTGAACTTAACCTTCAGAGAAGTAATGCCCGTCCGCTGCCGCTCCCGCTGTTCCACCTGCGCCAACACCTGCTTGCTGTTGCGACTCAGGTCGCGCAGTTGGTCAAGCTCGCGATCCACGCCCGCAGCGATCACGCCACCATCAGCGACACTCAGGGGCGGTTCGGGAACGATCGTGGTATCGATGCGCTGCCGAAGCTCGCTCAATTCATCGAGGGCCCCGTGAAGAGTCTTCAGTCGCTCCGCACCCAGGCGGCCCACAGCGGACTTGACTGCGGGAATCCTCCCCAGCGATGCCGCGAGAGCAAGCACATCGCGTGGATTCGCTGTCTCCAGCGTTACGCGGCTGAGTAGTCGCTCTAGATCGAGCACCCCGTCGAGAGCCCGTCGCAGCTCTTCCCGGGAGATGGTGTCCTGCACTCCCGCTTCCACCGCATCCAGCCGAGCATGGATCTCGCTTAGATCGAGCGATGGCCGCAGCAGCCATGAGCGCAGCAATCGCTTACCCATGGGCGTAACGGCGCAGTCCATCGAGCGGAACAGCGTGACTCCTGCGTCTGTTCCCGCGAACAGCGGTTCAATCAGTTCCAGATTTCTGACCGTCACCGCGTCCAGCACCAGATAATTCTGTCGCTCATACACGCCAATGCGATCTACATGGTGGAGCAAGTGATTCTCCAGCAGTGGGATGGCATGATCGGGAGAAAAAATCCAATCATCCAGCGGAGTCTCAGTGCACATGGCTCCTGCGGCGCGCGGCCGCGGAAATGAATGATGCTGAGACGGCTGCCCCAAGCTGTCCGGCCGAGCGAAGCTCGGCAGCGCCGCCGTCGCATCTGCTTCAGCAGACATCCCGGGCTCTTTTGTGGACGCGACTGATTCGCCAGCGCCCCCGAGCGAAGCTGGCCTGTCCTGTCGATCAAACAACGGTGCTGCCGATCCATACAGCACCTCTTTCGGCCGTAACTGCTCCAGCTCCTCCTGCACGCGCCGGAGCGCGTTCTCGCCCCTGAACTCAGTGGCGCGAAACTCGCCGGTGGAAACATCCAATGCCGCAAATCCCACCCGATCGCCAACTTGTGCGATGGCCGCTAAGAAGTTGTTCTCTTCCGAGCCTAGCGACGAGTCCGCCGAGGTTCCCGGCGTGACTACCCGCGTCACTTCCCGGCGCACAATCTTTTTCGTCAGCCGCGGATCTTCCATCTGTTCGCAAATCGCTACCTTGTAGCCTTTGCGAATGAGCTTGCCGATATATCCTTCTGCCGCGTGATGCGGCACGCCGCACATGGGAACCGCAATTCCTTTCTCTTTGTTCCGTGAGGTTAGGGTGATCTGCAGCTCGCGTGATGCCACAATGGCGTCGTCAAAGAAAAGCTCGTAAAAATCACCCAAACGGAAGAACAGCAGCGCGGTAGGATGGTCTTTCTTGACCGCGGCATACTGCCGCATTAACGGCGTGGACGGCTCGGACATTGCGGTGGGCTTCGAGCGCGGATTATAACAAAGCTTCATGCCCATCTTCTGCGGCACACGTCGCATCACCGCAGTGGAAATCCGAGTTGACGCCCGCTTCGGCTCAGTGTTCTCTTATCCCATGGAACTCCGTAAAGATCCCATCACGCGCTCCTGGGTCATCACCGGCGACGATCCCGTCGATGGCAACGCTCGCCAGCGTGGCGCGTGTCCGTTCTGCCCAGACTCCCCCAATGCGGCGCAGATCATTTCGACCCAGATGGGCTCTCAGGGTGCTGCCTGGGCCGCACGCGCCGTGGTTCACCCCACTCCGCTGTATCGGATCGAGGGAGATCCCGGCAGGCGCGGCGACGGTCTTTACGACCGCATGCGCTCGGTGGGCGCGCACGAGGTGCTGGTCGAGAACCCTAACCATCAGCGCCATTTGTGGCAGGCGACGGATCGCGAAATCGAGCAGTTCCTGCGCCTCGCGGCCGAGCGCATCCTCGACCTCAAGAATGATGCACGGATCAAGTACGTGAGTCTATTCAAGGACTACGGCTCTCACGCAGGGCAGGAATTCGAGCATCCGACCTCGCAGCTTACGGCGACTATGTTCGTACCTCGCCGCGTGCTCTATGAGTTGCGTGCCAGCCGTGAATATTTCCTAAGCAAGGAACGCTGCGTTTTCTGCGACATTCTGAACCAGGAGGAACGTCAAGCCGTGCGCGTCGTGGAAGCTCGTGGAGATTATGTTGCCCTTTGTCCTTACGCGCCGCGCGTTCCTTATGAAACCTGGATTCTCCCGCGCACCCATGAGGCGGGGTTCGAGCGTACAGCGTTGGTCTGGCCCGACATGCTAGGTGAGTTAGCCGCGATTTTGCGCCGCACCCTGCAGCGCATACGCACCGTGGGCGAGGACTTCCACCTCGTGCTGCACACTTCGCCCAACAGTTTGCATCCTTCGAAGACCTTGGGTTTCTGGAAGACCATTGAGGACGACTACCACTGGCACATCGAGATGCTGCCCGTCATCGGCTCTAAATCGCGGTCGTACACGTTCAAAGAAGTGTATTACTCGCCTGTGACCTCGGAAGCCGCGGTAAAGCATCTGCGCGCCGCGAAGATTGAAGGCTGAAGCGCGCTTCGCCGTATGGTTTAGGCGCCCAGCAGCACCTGGAGAAATATGCCGTCAGAGTCGCTCTCGCCGCAGGAAGCCAAATGACCTGTTGCATGAGCTCATCACCGAATCGAGCCGAGTTCAGGGTGCCTTTGTGAGTCCGGTGTCCGGTTGCAAGCACCCTCACAGCGGAGGAATCTTTCACCACGGCAGAGTGAAGATCAATTTCTTTCGCCCTATTTGGCAGGCAGAACTCAAGGCGGAAGGAACCGTCGCGCAGCGAGGCCGCACGATTGGCTACGTAGAATGCAACATAACCGACGAGCAAAACCGGCTGGTCGCGAGAGCGGCTTCCACTTGCATGGTGCTTTGCGGCCAGAAGGCGTCAGGACGGTAATCCCACACTCAGCTTAGCATTGCGCATTCAGCGCAGCCACCTTGCCACCCCAACGGGCTTCCGGGCCGCTCCTTCGAGAATGTTGGAGCTGCCCTCAGCGGCGCTGGTCGTCAAAAATAAATCTTGCGAACGTATTGCGACCGAACGGTCTCTTCTGTCCCTCTCATCGAGTTGATGCGGACCCGGACGGGAACAAGCCAAGTGTGTGGCGCCGGCACCGTACCAGTCGGGGACGACGAAGTCGGTGTCACTGCTCGGCGAACGCGGGCTCGGGGACCGGCGGCTGGTCAGTCGCTGGCCCGGCTTCTGTATGTTTTCTGGCGGATGAGGTGGTCATCGCCGCCTTCTCTCCTATGTCTCGTCGTCGGGCGGACCCGCGGCGCCGGCAAGATCCTGAGGCCTGATCTTTTCGACGTTGAACTTCACCACGCGCTCGCGCATTGTGTGCAGAACCTCTTCGAGAGGCGGAGGGTCGCCTTTGATCCAGCGCAACGGGTTGATGCGCGCCACAACGAACGAGCGTAGGTATGGACTCACCAGTCCGCGTTCCTTCAGCTTTTTGACGACTGCGGCGACTTTTTCCTCGAGCTCCAGCACCATAGAGGCGTGCTTCTCATGTTGTTTGAGGGCGGTGCGCAATGAGTCATCAGTGAAGTTTTCAAGGCGCCGGAGGATCGGGTGGTAAGCGCCCCCGCCGAAGCGCTTGACCCGTTCGTAACACCCCCCCAAGGTGACAAGTGCGGCCTGATCGAGATAGAAGGCGAACCCGGATTCGGGCCGCGAGGCATCCTCGTCGACCAGGCCACGGTAGATCCGTATGACTTCTAGTGAGCGCTCTTTCAGGTTATGGGCTTTTTCCGTGTTCAGAGCCAGGATCTGCCACGCGACCTCGCGTTCTGCGACGACCAGAGCCGTGATGGATTTAGCCCCAAGGCGGCGCATGGCCTCGAGGCGATGCCGGCCGTTGGGGGTCCAGAAGCCGCCGCCCGGCGCCACGATAGCGATGACAGGGTCGAGAAAACGCCCAGTCTTACTGATAACGTCGGCTAGCCGTTTGTGGTGAGCGTCGGAGAGATCGCGTTGAAACGGCGTAGGCTCGATCCTGTCGATGGGCAGAATCGAGAGCAGGGTCTGATGACCGCCAAGCGGTTCCTTATAGAGGCCCACGACGCAGCCCCCAGCCTTCTCGACAGCTTCCGCGGCCTCCGTGGCAGATCCTTGTGGTTGTTCTAAGCGGCACTCCGCCGGCTCGAGACCCTTGGTGCCAGGCTTGGCCTTGCGAGGACGTCGTCGGGCAGGTGCGCGCTTTGCCATCTTGAGACTTTAACGTATCTGCGGTGGAGCTGCCGAAGGTCGTTGGAAAGCCTTGGTTCCTTGGTTCGTTCGAATCCCACTTTCTTTCAGCCACGTAACATCGCTGATGGGAAGCCGTTAAAGTGATGTGCTGACGTCCTCTAGCGTCCATAAATGCGAATCGCCGCACCTATCTCTTTC
>WNGP01001194.1_pt1 | contig 21473 bp, 23 predicted proteins | sample 5407671 | NCBI WGS metagenome assembly WNGP01 (sample SAMN13153381, study PRJNA577476) | soil metagenome | isolation source: 40 cm soil or saprolite under Garry oak tree replicate 2 | place: USA:California | collected 2016-06-15
CCTCACCCTTGCGAGCTTCCTTGACCCGAAATTAGGGAACACCACCGCTGGCAACTCGCCGCCTACTCCAGGGGTGACGCCGACGCCGCTCTCCAATGAGCCGGGCATGCCCTTTGTCGATAGCAATGGGCAGGTGACGGGCATGCAACTGTCCGGGACCGGCAGTCAGTTAACACTAGCTGATATCCAGAACCTGGAACAGTCGCAATCCGAGTTGACTCCGCCGATCCTGTCTACACACTTAGCGCAGAACCTCTTGAGCGCAAAATGGGAGACCGGCATCAGGCAATACGAGCAGGGTGATTATCCCCAAGCGGTGCAAACGCTGACCTCGATTGAGCGTGACAATCTCAGTTTTCAGGCACCCACATTCTTTGTGCAGTTGGCAACGGCGAAAATAGCCAGTGAGAACAACGGTACGCCGACAGCCTCTCCCACCCCTGGCAGTGGGCTCGAGCTTTTTAGGGATACCCATGTGGTGGGTGTTGATTGTGGGGTTGGTCGCGGGAGTGCTGGTACTGGTTCTGCTGTTTGTGCTGGTGGGCCTGGTCTTCAGACGCAGGCGCGCGAAGCAAAAGCGGGACAGACAGGAAATGGAACGGTTCATGGCCGAGGAGGTTGAGGCGCATCGGATTGCTGAACAAGAAGCTAGACGCCGCGCTGCAGAGAGTGAGAAGCTGCAACCTGCTCTTAATGTATCCTGCCCGAACTGTGGTCAATCGGTACGGGCAGGCGCTACTTTTTGCCCTAATTGTCGCTACGTGTTTTCGCCTGTTACATCAAACGCTCGTCCGATAGTACAGACGGTGCCAGTGACAGAACCGCCTAGACCAGGTAAGGTACCAACGCCAGCAAATCGAATCGAACCTCAATCAGTGCAGGTGAAGCAGGACGATTCGTCACTACAAGCAACATTACAGCGTTTATGGGATCGAGCTGATAAGTAACAACAGAATTTGACACTGAATTCCTCCAATAAAGGACTTGGGCGAAGCAAAGATGCGGCACAGGCTTTTGAACGGGCTCGTCGTCTTGGTTACGAAAAATCGTAGCTGTTTAGGAGCTTATGACAGAGTTCGACAAGATACTTGCGTTTTGTGGCTAAAATTTTGCTGAAGCCGCTTCAGGTCTGAAACCTATGTGGGAGAGTTTCTCTTATACTGGGGTTTGCTGAGACAAAGTATTAGAAAACGATGGAAGAAGAAAGAGGCCTAGAATTAATCTATCCCTCCCACAACCATCACTTACACAAATGGCTTGCCACTTAACAACCACTCGTGTGGTATAATCTCATAGGATGAAATCCATAAATCCGTCTATCAAGTCACATCAAATTCCACGTTTCTCTCCCTGGTTGACAGCAATACTGACAGCAAAGCCTGCGAATAATTGCGAATATCAGCGAGCGACCGCGAACAAACTCCTGCATACAACTGGCTCTAGAGGCCAATTCATGATGCAATACAGGCCGTACTTTTTCTAGCATTGTGACAGTTGTTGTGTTACAATGTCGGCGAGACAGTATCAATGGTACAGGTAAGTGTGAAATATGCATACTATCGATGAATTGGCACATATCACCGGTATGCCGAGCAGGACCATCCGTTTTTACAATACGCAGGGATTGTTACCGCCCCCCATGATGCAAGGGCGCGTGGCTTATTATGACGATGAACACGTGGTGGTACTCAACATTATTAAGGAACTGAAGGAACAGCAGAATCTTCCCCTGGAAACGATCCGGCAAATGCTGACCATTCGCGCGAAGCAGGGCGAGGTGCAGATGAACCTGGCGCTCAAACAACGCCTGCTGCGGCCACTCACGGCAGGTGGACAGGATATACGATTGACCAGAGAGGCCTTGATGCGACAAACGGGCGCAACGGCAGAGCGGATCGACGAATTGACCTCACAGGGCCTGCTCTTCCCCGTGCAGTCTGAGCAAGAGGTGCTGTACACCGGGGATGATGTGTTGTTAGTCGAACTGTACGAGCGTCTTGAGTACCTGGGCTTGCCTATCGCGCTTCCCGCGCTGATTCGTTTTCAGATGCGCCAACTGGTGCGCAGCGAAATCGCCGCTTTTGAGCAGCATGTGCAACCACGCTGGCGCGAAGAGGGCCTGCCGGCTGAGCAGCAGGCCGAGCAATTTGAGGCGATCTTGACGCTGACCGATACTTTGATCTCGGTGATGCATCGCAAGCTGGTATACTGGTGAAGACTGGAAGAGGAGTAGTAGAGAGCTGGACCTGGGCGGTCAGCTCTCTATCTTTTCCGATGCTTCCTTTATTGCTGGCGAACTGCCGTTTTCCGGCGCAGTTTCTTCTACCGCTGACTGTTCATCATTCCCATCTGCTTGCATCGCAGGCTCGTGTTCATGTCCCTGATGCTCTTGCTCCTCCGTATCCCTGGCAGGTTTCTGCGGAATGCCGTAGGTTGCGGGCACTTCACCTTCTGGAATGGGCTTTGACACGCGCAAAATCAGGAAGGTGAGCGGGATGAGCAAGATGAAGACTACTAGCGAGGTCCATTGCGCCTGTTTCAGACCCCAGTTGAGGCCGAGGAAACTGACGATAATATTGTCGCGCACAAAGAAGAGGGAGAATTGTGTGATCACATAGCCGAACAGGTAGACCAGCAGGAGCAGACCAGGGCGGCGCATGCGGCTGGCGAGATACAACATCAGCCCCAGCAAGACGATATTCGCGAGTAGTTCATAGGCGGCGGCGGGCTGCACGGCGGTCACCACGCTTCCACATTGGGTGGGGTCGGCCAGGTTCACACAAAGAAAACTATGCGGGTTCTGGTAGACCGTTGCCCAGGGAAGATTGCTGCGATAGCCAACGATATCACCATTGATGATATTGCCGATGCGCCCGAAAATCTGACCGGCGGCGGCGAACAAGACGCCCCCATCGAGGGCGACCAGCGGATTGATACGTTCAACCTTTGCGCGCCAGAATAGTACCGGGATGGCCAGGAAGAGCGCTCCAAAGAAGGCCATTCCGCCTTCCCAGGTCGCCAGGATATGCTGCGGCTGCTGTAGATAATGTGATACAAAATCCGGCTGCTGTATCACAAAGTACAGCCGACCTCCAATCAGACCGGCCACAATACACCACCACAGTACTCGGTAGACGATATCCGGGTGTATACCTTTACGCCTGGTATAACCACGAATGAACAAGAGGCCCATCACAATGCCAACGACATACATCAGCCCATACCAGCGCAAGGCGAACGGCCCGATATAGAAGATGACGGGGTCGATGTTAATGTAGATGTATGACAACAAGGGGATGCTTCCCATTAATTACTCCAATACTTTTGATAAACACGTCTATCTGCTTTCCTATGATAGTACGGTCTGCACAGAAGTGCAAGTGGTTTGCAATATGCTTTTTGACTCTACTCACTTTGACCGTTCTGTGCTATGCTTATTTTAGAGAGACGCCGTCGTTTCCAGGAGTATCCAAAGAAGGAGACTATGTTTTATGGTAAAAAGTATGACTCCACACAAGGCAAAGCACGCACCGGGGGAGAGTACGTATGAGCGGTACCTGCGCATCCCGGAACTACTTTCACTGCAAAAACCTGAGAGCGAGCTAGCGCATCATGATGAGCTGCAATTCCAGGTGGTCCACCAGGTATTTGAACTGTGGTGGAAAGAAGCCGCCTTTGAACTGGGTACTATCCGCAGCCTGTTGCAGGAGTTCAAGGTGCCGCCAGCCCTGCGCCTGATGCAGCGCGTCATCGCGATTCAACACCTGATGCTACAAAATTTGCGCATGCTGGAAACTATGTCTCCCTGGGATTTTCACGGATTCCGCAAAATGTTGGACGACGGAGCGGGCACCGATTCCCCCGGATTTCATGCCTTAATGACACTTTCACCGCTGCTGTGGGATGATTTTTGTGCCCTGCTCGCGCATGAGCAGGCCACGCTGACCGACATCTACATGCAGGCTGATCGCTATCCCCTGCTGATGGCCTTTGCCGAAGCGCTGACCGATTACGACGAAGTGTTCCAGATTTTCCGCACACAGCACTTCAAGCTGGCGCAGCGCATGATCGGCCCAGGCTCCATCGGCACCGGCGGTACTCCGATGGAGATGCTCGAACGCACGCTGCGAGATGCGTTCTACCCGGAGCTATGGGAGGTACGCAATCAACTGACGAAGATCGCCGACGAGCAGGGATTGAAGTAGTTATAGGGACGACCTCCGCGGTCGTCCCTGTGTTGTTATTCCCCCATCTTTTGCAGGAACCGTGAAACCGTGCGAATACCCTTGTAAAACTGCGAAAGCGAATACTTCTCGTTTGGGGCATGCAGGTTATCGTCCGGCAGACCAAAGCCCATCATCACAACAGGAACGCCCAGGAGATTGTAGAAGAGTGCGGCTATAGGAATAGAACCGCCTTCGCGAATGAAAATGGGAGCTTTGCCATAAGTCTCTCTAAGCGCGGAGGCTGCTGCCTGCATGGGCGCTGCATCGACCGGTACAATCACTGCCTCGCCTCCATGTATCTTATGCACCGTGACCTCGACGCCCGCCGGGGCCAGTTCTTTGACGCGCCGCTCGAACAGAGTGAATACCTCGTCCGACTTAAGATCGGCGGGCAGGCGCAGGCTGATCTTGGCCCTGGCAACGGCGGGGATGACGGTCTTCGCGCCTTCGCCGATGAAGCCGCCAACGATGCCGTGTACCTCTAGTGTCGGGCGGCCCCAGATACGCTCCAATGGGGGATATTCCGCCTCACCCGTGAACTCTGAGACGCCCATCTCCTCTAGAAGCGCCTCGTTGAAATGCAGCGGGTCATCGTGCCAGAAGGCTTTCTCTACATCCGAGGCCGGTCGAATCTTGTCATACAGTCCGGGGACATAAATGTGTCCCTGCGCATCCTTCAGACCGCTGATAATCACGGCAAGGGTATGGATGGGATTGGGCGCAACGCCGCCATACGATCCGGAGTGCAGGTCGCTCTTGGCGCCGCGCACTTCCACTTCGGTATAGATGATACCGCGCAGGCCGGTAATCAGCGCGGGAATCTCTTTCGATGGCATGTGGGTATCGCAGATAAAGGCGGCGTCGCACTTCAAGCGGTCGGGATAGGTCTTGACGTAGTGTTCAATCGACTCGCCACCGGCCTCTTCTTCGCCCTCGATGAGTACGCGCACATTAACGGGCAGCTGACCATTGACCGCCATTAGCGATTCCAACGCCTTGATAACAAGCATGGTCTGCCCTTTGTCGTCACAGGCTCCCCGGCAATACAGGTTGTCTCCGCGTATAGTCGGCTCAAACGGCGGCGACTCCCACAAATCGACGGGATCGACGGGCTGTACGTCATAATGCCCATAGATGAGCACTGTTGGCTTGCCGGGCGCCTTGAGCCATTCGCCATAGACGAGTGGATGCCCCTGGGTCGGTATGACCTGCACCTGCTCAAACCCAATGCGCTTCAATTGGTCAGCCGCGTATTCCGCCGCCCGCCGGATATCGCCCGCGTGTTCCGGCAAGGTGCTGATACTGGGGATACGCAGCCAGCCCTTGAGGTCTTCGAGGAACCGCCCCTCGTGTTCTGAAATATAGGTTTCTAGTTGTGTCTGGGTCATAAAGCATTTCCTTCCTTTCCACTATATGCACTATCCTAGCAGGGGAGAGGATGATTGTCCAGTAGTTTTCTGACAGGCCAGTGTGGGAAGAAGTGGGGAGTTTTCCACAATTAGAACATTTGTCCACATAGTTATCCACATTTTGAGAAATTTCTGTGTATTAAATTGGCCCACCTCTAGCCAGGCTATATTACCGGTCAACGATGAGAGGTAGTCGTAACGGTAGAGGCAATTAAAAAAGGGAACGGAGTCTTTCCCGTTCCCTTCCCTCTGTTTTGTTAATTGTACTGCGCTTTGTCCTGTTGCGTGTCTTGCTTGCTCTTGCTGATGATCAACTCGGAAAATTCATGCATCACTTCGTCAGGAGACGAAGCGCGAAATTGCGCGAGACGCAAGTAGTAGTCTGCTTGCTCAGCAGTCAGCGAGACTGTATATTCAACGCTATTCTTTCCGACAATGGTTATAACTCTTTCCATGCTACTCTTCCTTTCGATTTATTGCCTGGTTCACCTCTTAAGCGACCTGCGCTTTCTTCCGCGATCCTGTCTCATCAGTATCCATCCGTTCCGAATACACGTGATAATCGGGTAAGAAACGTTGATAGGTATTTGACAACAATGGCGATGAGATTATGAAATCGGCAGAGGCGCGATTGCAGGCGACGGGTATGTTCCACACCACGGCGATCCGTAAAAGGGCTCGCACATCCGAATCGTGTGGTTGTGACGTGAGCGGATCCCAGAAGAAGATGAGCACATCCATCTCTCCGTCGGCGATCATTGCCCCAATCTGCTGATCTCCGCCCAATGGTCCACTTTGCAGCTTGTGTATGGCGACCCCGAGTTCCTGTTCCAGGAGTTTGCCCGTGGTTCCTGTCGCATAGAGCTCGTGCTGTTTCAGCAACTCTTTATTAAATCGCGCCCATTCAAGCAAATCTTGCTTTTTCTCGTCGTGCGCGACGAGGACAATCTTTTTCTGTATACTCATTTTTCCTCATTTCTTCTCTCTTCAACTCCTTCTTATCTTCCCACTTAGCCAGAACGATTGAAGACGAACATCGTTCGTCTTCATAGGAATAGCTTACCATTGACAAATGGAAATGTCAAGGCTAACATAGTTAGATATTATGGTGTACACGAAGAAAATTGATCGAGAAACGCTTGTAATAGTTGCGTCCGAGTTGTTGGAGCAGGAAGGGATCGACGCCGTCTCTATGCGTCGGCTTGCCCTGGCACTTGATGTGCGCGCCTCCTCCTTATATCACCACTTTGCTGATAAGTCGGCACTGCTCAGTGCTGTGGCGGAAAAGGGGCTTCATCTCCTTGCAGCAGAACTGGAACAAGCGCGTGCCTGGGCCGACCCGGATGCGCGCCAACAAATACGGGCGTTGGGAATGGCTTATCGTGAGTGGGCACTGCTGCATCCTCAGCTATATCTGTTACTCTTTGGAAGTACCCCGGTAGAGGAACCTCCCTCGCCTGCAGGACGTGCAGTGGCAGCACCAATGGTTGCAGTAGCAACACAGCTCGTGGGTGAACAGCAGGCTGTAGCAGCAGCTCAAGCGGCATGGGCATTTGTGCATGGATTCGTGATGCTCGAATTGGCCGGGCAGATGCAATTGGGCGATCCAGTGGAGGGCTTTCTTCTTGGCCTGGAGGTGTTTGCACAGGGTCTGGACAGCAATCGTATGACCAGACCTTGAGTGTGCATGTGTGTGTTTTGACATACATAAGCGGCTGTGAGTTCTTGAAAGATAAAAACCCACGGCGAAGAACGAAAGAAACATTCACACTTTACGTTAAAACATCCCGCTTAATAAATAGGCACGTCGAAACTCCTCCCAAGATCAACGCCCAGATCAACGTCACCACGAACGATTGCGTCATGCTCACGGTTGCGCAGCCTTTCGCCAGTGGGTCGCATGCAATGACACCATCTAACTGATCTAGCCCTCTCGATAGGAATACTGGAAGCGTATTGGAGTAGAAGGCGTTCAGGTTGGTGGTGAAGAGCAGGTTGACGAGCTGGTTGCCAAGCGGGGTATGCACCGACTTCCCCAGCACGGGTAAAATCTGCGCGGCGATGTCCTCACCGATCAGGTAGCCGAAGCTGGCAGCGATACCGAAGGCTGCCGAGCGGGTGATGATGCTCACGGTCGCACCAAGCAGCAGGCAGAAGAGGAAGTTTTCAAATGTGCCGACGCAAATTGACAGCACGGTGGTAATGGTCGGGCCATCCAGATTGAGCAGGGTGGAGGTCAGTCGCTGTCTTCTTCCTTCTCTTCACCAAGGAGATAACGCCGGGCCTCATCGATATCTCGCGCGATGCCTATTTTGATGATCAGGCCATCAAGTTCTTCGGGATCATCAAGGATGGCGGCTTTTCTTTTTGCCAATTGCGTTAACTCAGGAAAACGCACCTCGGCAATATGCAGAAGCGTCCGACGAAAGGCCTCTAGCTGCCCTTCTTTAAGACCCTCTTCATGACCTCTTCTCATAATGTCTTGAAAAGCTGGTGTCTCTAATAAGATATCATCTAGCATAGTAAATCTCCTGATAGCAGCCACTCTACAAAGTCCTCTGGAGCCTCTTTGAACAACCGTTTCATGCTCCTATCCCACCGCTTCGCCACGCATAAGACCCTCCTCACTTACTTCTTCTAAATGAAGTGTAACATAGCGGAAACTGCCTGTCGAGGGGTTTTTCTCACTTTTTTGAATACCAGCAAGTGATAGGCTAGACTATACATCCTCACGTAACAGAAGTGCCTAACTCTTCGAAATTGAATCTGGCTAACCGTATGCGTTATGCTAAAAAAGAATAGAATAATAACAGGAAGTAGAGCAATTCCTGACAGTTACCTAAAACGAGGAGATACCCATATGTGCGGTCGCTACACACTTACCGTCAATATAAAAACCATCGCTGAGAAGTTCGGGGTTGAGCCGACGCTGGAGGCCGAGCCGCGCTATAATGTTGCGCCGACGCAGAACGTCGTTTCTATTATGCGCAATGGGACCACGCACCTGGCAGAACTGCGCTGGGGGCTGATTCCTTCGTGGGCGAAGGACGAGTCCGTTGGTTCGAGGATGATCAATGCCAGGGCTGAGACATTGGCCGAGAAATCGAGCTTCAAGGGGCTGCTGCGTTCGAAACGCTGCCTGATTGTTGCTGATGGGTTCTATGAATGGAAGAAGGAGAATGGGTTTAAGACACCCATGTATATTACGATGAAAGACCACGAGCCGTTTGCTTTCGCTGGGCTGTGGGATAGTTGGAAAAGCCCTGATGGGCAGCAGTTACGTACCTGCACGATTATTACCACCGAACCCAACGAAGTGGTTGCGCCCATCCATGATCGTATGCCTGCTATTCTGCTGCCCGAAGCGCGTGACGCCTGGCTTGATACCTCCATCAAGGATGAGCAGTTCTTGACGCACTGGCTCACGCCCTACCCATCGGATGAGATGACGGCACGAGCAGTTTCACGGTTGGTGAATGATCCGAAACGTGATAGCCCGGAGTTGCTCGCGTAGAATATGGGGTGGCAGCCAGCCCTCGAATCGCATCTATCGTCTCTGGCGCATTGCGTACAAACTCAGCACGCACTGGAAGACGCGCCTTGAACTCCTCGACAGTCATGTCATCGAGGAAACGCACGCCTTCGTTGTCCAGCATGACGCGGGGCAGGAGGATAAGGTCGCCCAGGTCGTCGTTTGTTTCGAGGGCAGCCAGCACGTCCTGACCACAGAGCAGACCGGCAACCGTGACTTCCGGGCCGAAAAACTGGTTGACAATGGGCAATACCTGCACGTCGAGACCTTCGATGCTGCGCAGGTCTGCGGCAAATTGTTCGATGATGGGGCGAGCCATCGTGCTGGTGACGAGGGTGACGCGGCGCGGCTCCGGCACGCGAGTGGGGAGCTTGCGTTTGCCGCGCGCCCACTGTTCAACCAGGTAGCGCGTCATGCCAACGCCGTTCTCAATCTGCGCGTAGGAGCCGTAGTGCTGCGCGGGTGGGAAGTCGCGCCCGGTGATGTAGTACCATTCGTCGGAGAGGTAGACGAATGGGTAGCCGTCGGGGCTGTCGGCCTCGAAGCGCCGCTGGTATGGCTCAACCTGCTCGATGATGGCCCCTGCTTCGGCAGGGGTATAGTGGCGCAAGGGCGGCAGTTCGCCCATCTTAATCATGTTGTTATATTTGGTGAGGCCGACCGGCACCACCGAGATGGATTCGACGATCGGGCGCAGTTTTGTCAAATCCTGAATGCTGCGATCAAGGTGCGGGCCATCGTTGATGGGTGGGCAGAGTACAAGCTGGGTATGGCAGGTAATGCCCATGCTGCCCAGGCGCTGGATGTGATCTATGATATCGCCCGCGCGTGGTCCGTCCACCATCTTGCGGCGCAGTTCGGGGTCGGTGGTATGCACTGAGACGTACAAGGGCGTCAACTTCTGCTCGTCCAGGCGCTGCCAGTCGTGCTCTTTCAGGTTGGTCAGGGTGATGAAGTTGCCAAAAAGGAAGGAATAGCGGTAGTCGTCATCTTTGATGTACAGCGTGGAGCGCATGCCGTGTGGCATGCCTGGCTGCGCTGAAAAACGTTCGGGTAGGCCCTTGATGAAGCAGAAGACGCATTTATTGGCGCACTGGCGAATAAAGGGCGCAGGCTCCTCACCGAAGAGTACGCCCAGGTTCTCATCGTAGGTTTTGCTTATCTGAATTTCATGCTGGTTCAGCTGCCGCTCAAAGCCAATCGTTAATTCTTCATCGGCGACATAGAAGCGATAATCTACCAGGTCACGAATGGTATGACCGTTGATTGTGCGAATCAAATCTCCCGGCTGCAGTCCGGCCAGATCGGCGAGACTTTCGGGCACTACCTCACGCACCCATCCATACATTTTTGGCATTGGTATTGTTCCTCAGTAAAGAAAGATCATAAACCCATAAGATATCCAGTGAATTATAACCGCTATTGTGAAATGCGTCAATTTTTCTGGACGTGAGAGTTCCCATCAAAAATCGAGAATGGCCTGGTGTTCTTGTCCGTCAGGCGTTTTCGCCCTCTTTAGCCGCAAGGATAATCCCTTTAATTTGCTCTACAGAGAGGTTCTCTATATCAACACGATCTCCCTCTATGGTAATAAGCAAGATCTGTTTCTGGCCCGCCGTACTTGCCTCATCGTGTAAGAAGCTATAAAGAACCTGCGCTACACGCTGCGCGGCATCCTCTGCCCGCTTTCCATGTTTCTTAATCCCGATAGCAATAAGCGCGGGAGCCGTGGCATGTTTTGGCTCAACCAGGTCAACATCCACGTCATGTTCGTGCTTCAACCGTTGCTCCAGGGTTCTGAGATGCTCCTTTGTATCTGAAGAGAACTCAATGGTAATCGTGGTATCCATACTTTTTCCTGCTCTTTCTTATGTGTGCGTCTACTGTCTTCATCGCGTGTATACCGATTTTGAAGTATCTTACCTGATGAATGATTGGGATGCAATAGAGGAGCCGGGGTCTCCGGCGGCTGTGATGCGACGCTTTCTATGCTGTTGATTACCAGGGCAGGGGCAAGCCCAGCCCGTACCCTAGACGAAGCACGACCCTACCAGGGCAGGGGCAAGCCCAGCCCGTACCCTAGACGATTTGGTTTCGTAGTTCGTCTAGGGTACGGGCTGGGCTTGCCCCTGCCCTGTTCGTCGCTGCTGCGCGCTAAGGCATATTACTTAAAATGGATGCCGGATGATAATGGCGATCACGATGATCAGTAACACAATCGCTACCGCACCCAGCAAGAAGTAGGTATTTTTGCGCCCGACCTTAATATTGGTACTTGGCCCTCTGGTCACAACCGTCTTTTTCACGACTTCCTGGCGTTTTTTCCGCTCATCTACCCGTTTTTGCATGCGCTTGCGTGTCGGATTGGGAGCGGGTTCGCTGTAGGGGCCTGTTCCCATGTGCTCCATGCGGCGGCGCATCTCACGGTTATAGGACTCCGGCTGTTGCTGCGCGGCAGGCGTCGTGGGCATTTCCTTTGGCTGGGTGGATTTTGCACCCTGCACCGCCGTTCCGCCAATGGTGGACTTGCGGTTCTTGCCACCCTGCTTAGCTCGATGCATGGTTGGTTGAGAACTCGAAGTTGATGCACCTGTTTGCGTTGATTGTGCTGTAGTTTTTTGCGTCCCGGCGGTATTGTTTGTCGTAGGTTTCTGGGATCCCGGCTTATTTGCTTTTGACATATTGGTTTCCTTTTCTTCGCTGGAATGATTGCTCTATGATTGCTGGTCTACTTCTACGGGAGGCGTCTGAGGAGGTTCGGGCAGCGTATCAAGCCAGCCGTTCACCGGATCCAACTCGACCTGGTAGTCCTGCGCCCGGTAATGTGGAATGTAGGGCAGCAGGTGTCCCACCAGTGGTCGATGCTCTTTGACGGCCTGCAAGTTTTCCCTGGCACTCATTGCCCCTCTCCTGGCATCGTTTCCATAAAAGATTTTGCAATACGTGCCGCCTGTTCTTTATCATCGGGCGAGAGCGCGCCATCAATGACCAGACCCAGCAGGTGGTCTTTGATGGGACGCAGCCAGGGACCGGGCGGGAGACCAAAAAGCTCCATGAGTTCGTTACCATCCAGTGGGCTCTTGAGCGGCACCCGCTCGGCCTCCTCTTTCAAGCGCTGGCAGCGTTCGGCAAGCTCTTTCACACGGGCGGCGGCACGCGATACTTTATCGGCGCGATAGCTGGTAATATCGGCGCGCGAAAGATCGAGCAGGTCAGGCAGGTCGGCTCCGCTATCGAGCATGAGCCGACGCACCGCTCCATCTGTCCAATCAGAGGCATAGCCATTGGCTCGCATGTGCAAACGCACGATGCGCGAGACGCTTTCGATAAAGTCACGATCAAAGTGCAGGCGTTTCAGGATATCATATGCCATATGCGCCCCGATATCCTCGTGTCCGAAGAAATGCACCTTGCCATCTTCCACTGTGCGCGTGCGCGGCTTGGCGATGTCATGCAGCAGCGCGCTCCAACGGGTGGCCAGCCTGGGAGAGGAACGTTCAACGACACGCAGCACGTGCGTATACACATCTTTGGTATGTATGGTATGCTGCGGCTGCTGGCTGACGCCGCGCAATTCCAGCACCTCCGGGATAATCCACTGCATCAATCCCAGTTCGACCAGTAAATTCAGCCCTTTCGAGGGGTGATCGGAGAGCAGTAATTTATTCATCTCATCGCGGATGCGTTCGCGCGAAATCTTTTGCAGCTTATGCGCCTGGCGAATCATCGAGCGGCGCGTCTCAGCTTCAATGGTGAAATCGAGCTGGGCGGCGAAACGCACGGCGCGCAGCAGGCGCAGGGGATCTTCATCGAAGCGTTGATCAGGTTGGTTGCCTACCGCGCGTAACAGGTGCTCCTCGAGGTCCTGCCTTCCGCCGAAGGGGTCGCTGATCTGGCCCGTCAGTGGATGACGCGCCATGGCGTTGATGGTGAAGTCGCGCCGCAGCAGATCGTCGTCCAGTCTCGTGCCAAAACACACTTCCGGTTTACGCGACTCGGCGTTATACTTTTCGCTGCGAAACGTGGTGATCTCTATGATGTCATTGCCATAGTGCAGGCGCACCGTCCCGAAACGCTCCCCGACGAGGATAACCGCGCTGGGGCGTGTGGGCGCGACGATCTGCTTGATCTCGTCGGGTTTCGCATCGGTCGCCAGGTCTGCATCATTGGATTGACCCCGATGAAGCAGCACATCGCGCACCGTTCCCCCCACCATATATAGTTGTTTATGCTGCGCGCGAAATGCTTCCGCCAGCGTGAGAATGATATCTAGCATGATGAGCAAAGTGTACCCATTTCCAAGAACTTGTAATGGGACTATTGTATCATGGCTCATTCTCGTTGGCTAGCTAGTAAGACTTGTTCCCTCATAAGCATCTTCGATAGGGAACTGGATGCCAAGACTTTCTAATGTGACGGTATATCCTGGTTCGAAGGTATGGATTGTCCATTTTTCCTCTTCGCGACGGTGAACTTCTATGAAGACTTCTTCGGAGTCAACCATCACGTATTCTTTTATGGTTGGGCATGCTCGATAGTAGGCTGCTTTTTTGCCTCTGTCGGTAGCTTCTGTGGTTGGAGAGAGTACTTCGACGACGAGGCGGGGGTAGCGTATCGTTTCTTTCTGGTTCCTGTCGCGCTCATCGCAGCTGATCGTGATATCGGGGAAGACGTAGCGCTTTTCGGAAAGCTTGAGTTGCACGTCGGAATTGTAGACACGGCATTGGCTGCCTTTGAGTGGTCCCTTGATCGTGGCTGTCAAATTGGCGATGATGATGGAGTGATCAGGACTTCCTCCGGCTAGCATTCGTAAGTCACCGTCGAGATATTCGTAGCGTGTGTCTTTGCTGTTCCTGCTGAGTATCAGGTAGTCCTCGACACTCATGACTGAGTATTTTCGTTGTGCCATTGCCCTCTCCCTGGTGCTGCTATTTGCTTGAGTGTTTCCTACGGTAAATGATATCATATCCTGTTTTGCAAGTTGGAGAGGTGGGAACTTTTGCCGTCAGCTTAGGGTTCTCTCGGGACCTCCGTCACTTTTGTTGATGCGGAATAGAGAAGTAATCCATGAACCAGATAGGTGCGTAGTCAAGTATTGGTGCTTGCTCTATTAATTCCCCTCGAGCTAAGCACTGCGTTTGAGGTTTTTGGAGATAAATGGAGGGGAGAGCGTCAATGTACATCTTGATCGAAATTGTTTATCCTCTATCCGAAGAAAATGTCGAGGCAGCAATCGAAAACTACTTCAAAGCGACCGGCAATCTCCTGATTGGTCGCCGCATATTTGACGAGACAGGCGAAGTACTGCTTGTCGTTCTGCTTGTTTACCCGAACTTGAGCGCATCTACCATCTTCCTCAAAGATTTGCTGGATCAGGGCAGAATTAAGTCATACGAATACCTTTCTCACTACCTTGTTATCTTCGACCTGGACCCGCATCTTGATATCCCGATGCAGATGCATGATTTTCCACTACGACCTGGCGAGTCATGGTTCTCTGCCATCGATAATCCTCACCGGATATATGTCGCTCTAGAGAGGTATATCATGTCACCCGAGCAAGCCGCATGGGTGCTTCAACATGAAGTGAAATGGGCCTATTTTGGGAAATAGTTCTCATAGTCCTATGAAAGAGGAGATTATCCCTGCATTTTCCCCCAAAAACTCTTGACAGCCGGTTCATAGTGTGAGAAGATGTTAGAACAAAATATCTAAACTCAGCTAGCAAGGAGGTTCTTGGGTCATGGAAACCAGGCAGGCAAGTAAGCGGCCCGTCGATATCGATTACGACGTTGAAGACGAAGATCAATATTACGTGACTCCCAGGCCACATACAAGTGCCAGGCGCTATAATCTGCCTCCAAAACGCGATACGCTGGATGACCCCGTCACCCAGACGGGAGCGGTCATGCAGCGCAGGCGTTCGGCGGTGGCGCCTGTTACAGGCAGTGGCGTTACATCAAAGGCGATTGGTCCAACTATAACAAAGAGCACTCGTCGAATACGACGACTTCCTTTGCTTGCAGTGATCGTAGGGATGGTGGTAATGGCATTGCTGGCCGTTACGTTCAGCGCGCTGGGGTCATGGTGGCAGTTGCATCAGGATGATAGCACCTACGGCAGGCCCAGGACGTATCAGACAGACGCGGTGGTCGGTCATAACGACAGTGACGCTAACCCGTCGCACTTTATCTTTATCAACTTAAATCGCCACGTCGTGATTATCGAGCTTCCGGGCGGTGATTCCACGCATGCACGTATCTATAATGGTCCCACGCTCTTTGGTAATGGGCAGGATTTGACGCCTGTTACAGGAGAGTTCCGCGATGTGAATGGGGATGGAAAACCGGATATGATCGTGCATATCCAGGATCAACGACTGGTGTACATCAACGATGGCACGCAATTCCGCCCGTTGCAGCCCGGCGAGCAAGTGAACATGTGAGGTAGGTAAGATGGGAGAGACGATAAGAATGAGCACAACCCAAAAAGCCTGAAGGAATGCTCCTTCAGGCTTTCCACCCTACCACATAACCCCAGACTCCATGTTTACTATCCGCCTCGCTTCCTCACACTTACCCCTGTTAGCGAAGGGTTATCTATCTGCCCCGGTCCCACTCACTTACACGTCACCCAGCGATAAATCGCCTGCATGCCTTGCATCCATTGCCACGTTTCCCATCATTCCCCTTTACGCAGGTGTTTCCCCCCCATCGCTTACTATATGTTTTTTCTTGTTTTGTATCACAGGACATACTATACCATGTCATCCTGACGAACCTATGAAAACGGTTAAGTCTTGTATGACAAACCCTTCATTATTCTTGAGACAAAGTAATATTGATGCATTACAATCTATTCATCTTGTTCCGACTGCCAACTGGGTCCGTATTCCGACTGCCAACGAACTGCGTTCTAGCCTACGGCTCAGGCAGTCAGAAAGGTGGTATTCATCTTGTTCCGACTGCCAACTGGGTCCGTATTCCGAGCGAAGTTGTTCAGACTTGCCGTTAACGATGCGGTCAATGATGATCCCTGTGACTATTCGTGAAAATCCCTTTGATCACTAGTAAGACGATGAGAAGCTCATTTTTTTCGTTACGTGATCTCCAGCCCCGCCACAGGTATCGTTTCAAGGACATACATGATATCATGGAGAAACGCACTATCAATATAGAGGGCCATAAACATGCTCCGTTCTTCTTTACTGTGTGATACCGTACAACTTGCTATTGATGATCGACTGCTGATCCTGAACTCTGCTGCTGACCCCTTTGTAGGGGAAGCGGCGCAGCGTATCGTTACGGGAGAACTTCTTCTCGCTGAAGATAACATTGCCGCCTTACACTCGGCGCAAACTGCGTTGGATCGAGAGAATCAAGGACGTCGCCTCATGCGGTGGCGACACGTTCCCTTTCACGAGTATACCTTACATGAAGCGCCCGCGACTATCGATGTGGCGGTCATGAACATGCTCTACCAGCCCGGCAATGCCTGGATGCATTACGCGCTGGAGATCGCCGCCTATGCGCTCAAACCTGGCGGGCGACTCTACGCACAGGGTGCCAAAGATCGCGGTGTCCTGTCGCTGGCCAAACGCATGCAAGCACTGTTTGGCAATGTCGAAACATTGGAGATACACAAAGGCGACCGGGTTGTGCGTTCGCTGCAAATGGCGGCCTGGGGCGCGCAAACAGCAGCCTCGCGCGCGCAAATAGCAGCCTGGCACCCACAAGGGGTGCCACTACATGTCGATGCGCCCACCCCATCCCTTACACCCTTTGCCGAGGGCAAATTGGACGAGGGGACGCGGCTGTTGTTAGAGAGCCTGGAGGTTCGTGTTACGGATGTGGCTTTAGATATGGGCTGTGGAGCGGGTTTCATTGGCTGCCATATGGCACGTTTAGCCACGAAGGGGCAGGTGACGATGGTTGATGCCAGCCTGGTTGCGGTAGAAGAGGCCAGGCACAGGGTTGAGCAGAGCGGTCTGACCAACGCCCAGGTGTTGTCGAGCGATGGCACGCAGGCGGTCAGCTCTCAGCGTTTTGACCTGGTTGTGACCAATCCGCCTTTTCACATAGGAGGTATTCAGACCACAAAGATAGGCGAACGGTTTATTCGTGAGGCTGCGCAAGTGTTGCGCCCGCGTGGGAGGTTTTATCTTGTGGCGAACCGTTTCTTGAAGTATGAGTCGACGATGCGAAGCGTTTTTAAGACGGTTGAGGAGGTTGGGGGGGATACGAGGTTTAAGGTGCTGAGGGGGATGAGGCCAGAAACCAGGGCAGGGGCAAGCCCAGCCCCTACCCTATACGGCGTATGAGAACGATTCCTGGAGACCGATGAAACCAGGGCAGGGGCAAGCCCAGCCCCTACTACGAAAGGGCTATTCATACAAGATTAGGAGGAGCCAGATTGAAAAAGAAGTATGATTCGGAATTTGCTTTTCGCTATCATAGGAAATCAACACGACAGCCCAATCATAACTATGCCTGGACGGGAACCTATTTTATTACTATTGGCTCGGAACGCGGTGAACCCCTCTTTGAGATACCTGAATTGCATGCTATTTTGCGCGAAACATGGTTGGCGTTACCTGAGCGATTTCCCGGAGTGACATTAGACGAGTTTGTTATCATGCCCACCCACGTCCACTTTATTATTCATATGGAGGGCAATGTTGAGAAACCTGTCACATTAGGTAATATTATAGGAACTTATAAGTCACTAACAAGGCGCGCCTGGCTGGATCATATTAAATCAAACGGTCTGGAATGTTCCGGTATCATCTGGCATCGCAATTATGATGATCGTGCTATAATCGACGCTGCATCATTGGAGGCAAGACGCCAGTATATCCGCAATAATCCAGAGAAATGGACATCAACGCATTGAAATCAGGGCAAGTGTAGAGCTTGACCTTATCCTATATGATGAGCAGCATAGGCGGATAGAGCAGCGGACCAGGGCAGGGGCAAGCCCAGCATACTCATTTTTCCCTACATATCCTGGCAGATTGGCGCAAGCCCAACAAGACCAGGGCAGGGGCAAGCCCACCATACGCGTTTTCCCCTACATATCCTGGCAGACAACACGACCAGGGCAGGGGCAAGCCCAGCCCGTACCCTATACGAGGCTTCGCCAGTCGCTTCGTAGTAGGGTACGGGCTGGGCTTGCCCCTGCCCTGGTTCTGCTGATTCGTTATACGAATCGATATCGTGCGTACGTATAGGGTACGGGCTGGGCTTGCCCCTGCCCTGGTTGTTCGCCTGATAGAGAGGGCATTGCTGGCTACACTGGCATCTAGCGGCGTGTACGGGCTGGACTTGCCCCTGCCCTGTTGCTCTGCTATACTGCTCAAGTAGCAATTATATATAACATGAATAATGCCAATGGAGAAGGGAAGTATGTGTCGATGCCAGCCAACCACAGCGAAATTGAAAAGAAACTCTGGTCTTCTGCCGACGAGCTACGCGCCAACTCGAACCTGAAAGCTTCCGAATATTCGGTGCCTGTGCTGGGCCTGATCTTCCTGCGTTTCGCCGATGCGCGTTTCTCACAGGTCGAACGCGAGCTGGCCGCCGTGCTGCCGGTAGGGAGCCGCCGCGCTACCGGCAAAAACGACTACCAGGCGCGCGGCGTGATGTACCTGCCGCCGCAGGCGCGTTTCTCCTATTTGCTTAAATTGCCCGAAGCCGAAAATGATGAACTGAAAGGCGTATTGCCCAAAACCTATCCACGCCTCAACAACGATACACTGGTTGCGCTGCTCAAAACCTTCTCTCTCATACCCATAGATATTGAGGGCGATGTCTTCGGCAAAATCTACGAATACTTCCTGGGTAAGTTCGCCATGTCCGAGGGACAGAAAGGCGGCGAATTTTTCACCCCGACCGCCATCGTCAAACTGATCGTTGAGATCATCGAACCCTTTTCCGGGCGCATTTTCGACCCCGCCTGCGGATCGGGAGGCATGTTTGTCCAGAGCGCGCGCTTCGTGCAGAACCACCGCCAGAATCCAAGCGCCGAAATCTCCATCTATGGACAGGAGAAAACCGCCGAGACCGTGCGCCTGTGCCGTATGAACCTGGCGGTAAATGGCCTCTCCGGTGACGTTCGCCAGGCCAACACCTACTACGAAAATGTACACAATTGCCGGGGGCGCTTCGACTTCGTGATGGCTAATCCACCCTTCAACGTGGATGGCGTGGACAAGGAGAAGATCAAGGACGACCCGCGCTACCCCTTCGGCCTGCCGCGTGTCGATAACGCCAACTACCTGTGGATACAGGAGTTCTACAGCGCGCTCAACGAACGCGGACGCGCCGGTTTCGTCATGGCAAACTCCGCCAGCGATGCGCGCGCCTCGGAACTCGACATCCGCCGCAAACTGATTGAGGCGCAGGTAGTGGATGTGATGATCTCCATCGGCTCCAACTTCTTCTACACCGTCACCCTGCCCTGCACGTTGTGGTTCTTCGACAGAGGCAAACGCGCTACCGAACGCAGCGACAACGTATTATTCATCGATGCCCGTCATATTTACCAGCAGATCGACCGCGCCCACCGCGAATTTACCCCCGACCAGATCGAATTTCTCGCCAACATCGTACGCCTCTACCGGGGCGAAGCCATCGAAACCGTGAACGGCAGCCAGCCGCGCATACAGGAAACTTTTCCTGATGGTGTCTATGCCGATGTGCCGGGACTATGCAAAGCGGCCAAGCTGGCCTTTAGTGGATTTACGCAGCATTACTTTAAAAATTGGCAGCGGAGCTACGCCACGCGGTGGTAAAGAGTCATATAAAGAGAATGGAATAACTTTAATTCGGAGTCTCAATGTTTATGACTTTAAATTTGAATATGATGGTCTTGCGTACATTGATGAAGCCCAAGCAAAAGAACTATCAAATGTTGAGGTAAAGCCACATGATATATTACTAAATATTACAGGTGCTTCAGTGGCCAGATGCTGCATGGTTCCAGGTAAATTATTGCCTGCCAGAGTAAATCAGCATGTAGCCTTGGTTCGGACAAATCAAACTTTTGTTGACCCATTTTACCTTTTATATGCCATCAATAGCCCACAATATAAGCATCGTTTGCTTACATTGGCACAAGGCGGAGCAACACGTGAGGCATTAACGAAAGAAACAATCGAAAATTTTAAGATTCCATTACCCCCATACACTACTCAGCACAAAATCGCCGCCATCCTCTCGGCCTATGACGACCTGATCGAGAACAACACGCGCCGTATCGCTATCCTGGAGGAGATGGCGCAATCGTTGTACCGCGAGTGGTTCGTGCATTTCCGTTTTCCGGGACATGAAAAGAAGAGAATGGTTGAGTCGCAATTGGGGATGATACCGGAGGGGTGGGAAGTTAAGGCGATTAGTGAGGTTATAGAAACTTTAGGTGGAGGTACGCCATCAACACGGAACATCGAGTACTGGAACAATGGACATGTGAACTGGTATTCTCCTACAGACCTTACAGCAACAGGAACGATGTTTATTACTCATTCTGCTAAAAAGATCACAGACCTGGGACTTGATAAAAGTTCCGCACGAATGTTCCCAGCATACTCAGTGATGATGACCAGCCGCGCAACAATCGGTGTAATAGCCATAAATACAGGACCAGCTTGTACAAATCAGGGGTTTATCACTTGTGTTCCAAATGAGAAGTTATCAGCATATCAAATCTACTTCTGGTTAGCTGAGAATAAAGAGAAGATTATAAGCCTTGCATCAGGGGCAACTTTCAAGGAAATTAACAGGGCCACATTTCGAAAATTGCCTATCGTTATACCTGATATAAGTACAAGCCAAGAATTTAATGAGTTAGTTTTGCCTATGTGCAAGCAGGTAGAGAATCTTATAGCAAAAAACGCTAACTTGCGTCGCACACGCGACCTGTTGTTGCCAAAACTTATTTCGGGAGAGGTGGACGTGGAGGGGGTAGAAATAGCAGGAGCAGAGGAAATAGGGGAGGTAGAGACGAAAGCGATCGAAGTATGATCGAGGTCTATCCTGGCCTGTTTATAGGCAACCGCGTTGATTACGAGACCATTGTATCGGGCCAGGATGGCTGGGCTATCGTTCATGCCTGCCGGTCCTACCATCGCATGGCGGTAGGGTACCGGGTGTGGAGCGTTGCTAAAGGCCATCCTGATTACCTGATGGCGCACCGGGAGAATCGCCTGATGCTTTGCTTGCTCGATCTGCCCGTCGCTGTTCCGATCAAGAAGGAGATGATCGAGCGAACATTGGATTTTATCGACCAGATGCGCGTGGATGGACGGAA